>Ga0209084_1003682_pt1 | contig 11149 bp, 10 predicted proteins | sample C_130820_MF_Meta_FD_187309 | JGI IMG/M metagenome (GOLD analysis project Ga0209084, IMG submission 187309) | Freshwater microbial communities from Lake Croche, Canada to study carbon cycling - C_130820_MF_MetaG (SPAdes) (version 2) | ecosystem: Environmental > Aquatic > Freshwater > Lake... | reverse complement strand
CACCCGCCCCCTGCGGCACCAAGCCCAGCCGGTTCACCCCACTCACCAGCGCCTTGATGGACGCGGTGACGATGTTGTGGTCCAGGCCGACGCCAAAGCGGTCGGGGGAATCGGTGGCGTCTGCGCTGAGTTCCATGAAGGCGCAGGCCTGGGCGTCGCCGCCGTGGGCGCTGCCTTTGGTGGAGCGTTCTTCAAAGCTGCGCACCTGCACGTCCAGGCCCAGGGTTTGCAAGGCGTGCACTGCGGCGTCGATGGGGCCGTTGCCCGCGCCGTGCAGGGTGTGGCGCACACCGGCGGCGTCCACGGTCAGGCGGATGCCCTGGCCGGTCGGGTCGGTCGGGTGTTCGGTCAACTGGTAGCCCACATAGCGCAGGGGCACCGTGCTGTCCAGGTAGGTGCTGGAGAACAGTGCCCAGATGTCTTGCGCGCTCATTTCGCCGCCGTGCTGGTCGGTGTAGCTTTGCACCTCGCCTGAGAATTCCACTTGCAGGCGCCGGGGCATGACCACGCCAAACTCGGCCTCCAATAAATAGGCCACGCCGCCTTTGCCCGACTGGCTGTTGACGCGGATGATGGAGTCGTAGGTGCGGCCCAGGTCGGCCGGGTCGATGGGCAGGTAGGGCACGTTCCACAGGCCGTCTTTGTCTAGTGCGGAAAAGCCTTTTTTGATGGCGTCCTGGTGCGAGCCGCTGAACGCGGTGAACACCAAGTCGCCCACATAGGGGTGGCGCGGGTGGATGGGCAGCTGGTTGCAGTGCTCCACGGTGCGGGCCACGGCGTTGATGTCCGAGAAGTCCAGGCCGGGGTGCACGCCTTGGGTGTAGAGGTTGAGCGCCAGGGTGACGATGTCTACGTTGCCAGTGCGCTCGCCATTACCAAACAAGCAGCCTTCCACCCGGTCGGCCCCGGCCATGATGCCCAGCTCAGCCGCCGCCACGGCCGTGCCCCGGTCGTTGTGCGGGTGCAGGCTCAGGACGATGCTGTCGCGCCGCGCCAGGTTGCGGTGCATCCATTCCACCTGGTCGGCGTAGATATTGGGCGTGGCCACTTCCACGGTGGCGGGCAGGTTCAAAATCACCTTGTTGGTGGGCGTGGCGCCCCACGCGGCGGTGACGGCGTCGCACACTTCCTTGGCAAATTCCAGCTCGGTGCTTGTGAACAACTCGGGGCTGTACTGCAGCACCCACTCGGTCTCGGGGTGCTGCGCGGCGAGATGCTGAATCAAGGTGACCGACTCGAGTGCCAGTTGCACCACCTCGGCCTTGCTCATATTGAACACCACGTCGCGAAACAGCGGCGCCGTGGCGTTGTAGACGTGCACGATAACGCGCCGGGCGCCCACCACCGATTCAAAAGTGCGGCGAATCAGGTGCTCGCGCGCCTGGGTCAGCACCTCGATGGTGACGTCCGCGGGCACGTGGCCTTCATCGACCAGGGCGCGCACGAAGTCAAAGTCGGTTTGCGAGGCGCTGGGGAAACCCACCTCGATTTCTTTGAAACCCACCGCGCAGGCGCTGCGGAACATGCGCATCTTGCGCTCCAGGTTCATGGGCTCAAACAAGCTCTGGTTGCCGTCGCGCAGGTCGGTGCTCATCCAGATGGGCGGCGCGGTGATGGTGCGGTTGGGCCACTGGCGGTCGGGCAAATGGATTGCGGGGAAAGCCTGGTATTTGGTAGCGGGTTGCGAGAGCATGGGGGCCTTTGTATGGGAATAGCGGGAATGTGGCTCATCCTACCCAAAAGCGCGGGGCAGATGCTTGCGAAGTTTCCAAGCTTTGCCCGCTTTACGCAATTAAATAGCGCCACCCAGGCTTTTCGTGGTGAGCCGCCGTTAAACTTGTCTCCGCGTCGCAAGACGCATCCGCTAGGGGTGTTGCCCGGTTTGCACCAACCGATCGACTGAGAAAGTCCCTTTGAACCTGACTGAGGTAATCCTCGCGCAGGGAAGCACGCAGCCCCTCGGTCGATGGGCGCTGGCCTTCCTGCCATCTTCTTGCTAAGGAGCAAAACATGGCATCTGACAACCATTTCCCCCGTTCCGGGCTGGCCAATTCGGCCCTCACCCCCACCACACCCGAGGCGCGCGTTTTTGACTGGCGCACCCAGGCCAGCCTGTGGTTCAGCCTGGGCGTGGGCCTGCTGGTGATCCAGATGGGCTCGTACCTGACGCCTGCGCTGGGCACGCGCGACGCCACGCTGGCCATCGTGCTGGGCTCCGTACTGGGCGCGGGCCTGTTGGCCTGGGTGGCGCACATTGGCGCGCACACGGGGCTGAGCAGCGCGGGCATCATGCACCGCACCTTTGGCAGCCAATTTGCGCGCCTGCCCGTGTTGCTGAACATTGCGCAGCTGGTCGGCTGGACCACGTTTGAGCTGGTCATCATGCGTGACGGCAGCGTGGCCATTGCCAAAGAGGCGCTGGGTTGGGACGCCTCGGGCCTGGGCGGCACGCTGGCGTTCACCGTGCTGTGGGGCGGCGTGCTGGCGCTGTTGCTGGCGGGGTCCATGGTGACGCTGGTGCGCAAAACCCTGGCCCGCTACGCGCTGCCGCTGGTGATTGCGTCCCTGCTGTGGCTGAGCTACCAGTTTGGCGCACAGGCGCAGGCCCACGGCTGGGACGCGTTTTGGGCGCGCGCGGGGGACGGCAGCATGGGCTGGCCCGGCGCCCTGGACCTGGTGATTGCCATGCCGGTGTCCTGGTTGCCCTCGGTGGCCGACTACGCGCGCTTTGGCCGCAGCGCACGCGGCGCGCTGGGCGGCACCTGGGTGGGCTATGCGCTGGCCAATGTGTGGTGTTACGCCCTGGGCCTGCTGGTGGTGAGCGTGGCCGCTCCTGGCGCCGACCTGGTGGGCGTGCTGCTGCTCGCCCAAGGCGGCCTGGTGGCGCTGAGCCTGATCTTGGTGGACGAAATCGACAACGCCTATGGCGACGTGCACAGCGCCTCAGTCAGCGCCCACAGCCTGCACACGCCCTGGACGGTGCGCGGCTGGGGCCTGGCCATTGCTGCGGCCTGCACCGCCCTGGCGCTGGTGCTGCCCATGCACGACCTGGAGCCCTTTTTGCTCTTGCTCAGCTCGGTGTTTGTGCCCTTGTTTGGCGTGATTTTGGGGCGCATGGGCTTGCCTGGCGGCGCAGCATCGCAAGACAAAACCGTGGACTGGACCGCTGCCCTGCTCTGGCTGGCTGGTATTGCGCTCTACCAGGCGATCAGCCAATGGGCGCCGCAGTGGGGGGCGGCGCTGCCGACGCTGGGGGCTACTTTGGTGTTGGCTTGGGGTACGCGCCAGAAATAAGGTTCACCATGGTCGGGCTTGGGTGTTCACTCTATCGCCGACCACCCCGCGTGCCGGTTGACCTTGTTGTTCTCGTACTCCCAGACGGTGCCGCAGCGCTCGCACACGTATTTGGTGATGGTCACCGAGCCATGGCGGTGGGCCACCGTGCGGTGCGTGCCCTGGATGAGTTCGGGGTGGCCCTTGGCGCGACGCCAGTTTTGTTGCACACCGGCGCACGACGCGCACAGCGTGGAAGGCGTGGCGGCGGTCGGGGATGGGGTGTCTTCGGTCATGGGGCGCTTGCTGCGAAATTTTTGGGTTGTCCCATTGGAACACGTGCCCCAGCACGGGGTAGTTATTGCGCCAATGGCAGCCGCCGCATGGCCAGGGGCGCAAAGCCGTGGTTGAGCGGGCCGCTGCCGTGGCCGGTGCGCACGGCAGCACCGTGCTGCAAAGCGCCGCGCACATAGGCGCGGGCACTCTCCACCGCATGCACCAGTCCCGCGCCCAGCGCCAGATGGGCGGCAATGGCCGACGACAAGGTGCAGCCGGTGCCGTGGGTGTTGGCGCAGGCGATGCGCGGGGCGCGCATCCAGTGGCGCAGCCCGGCGTGGGTGGCCAGCAGGTCGTGCACCATGTCGCCCGCCAGGTGGCCACCTTTGACCAACACCGCCTGTGCGCCCATGGCCAGCAAGTCGCTTGCGGCGCGTTCCATGTCGTCTTGCGAGGCCAGGGGCCGACTGACCAAGAGCGCGGCTTCGTCCAGGTTGGGGGTGACCAAGGCCACGCGGCCAAACAGTTGCGCAATCAGCGCCTGCACGGCGGGCTGCTCAATCAGCACCGCGCCGCTGGTCGCCACCATCACCGGGTCCAGCACCACGTGGGGCAGCTGGTGGCGGTCTATGGCATCGGCCACGGTGGCCACCACTTCCGCCGAATGCAGCATGCCGATCTTGACCGCGTGCACGCCCATGTCGTCCACCACGGCGTCTATCTGCTGGCGCAGCATCTCAGGCGGCACGGCGTGGATGGCGCGTACGCCCTGGGTGTTTTGCGCGGTGAGCGCGGTAATCGCGCTCATGCCAAAGCAGCCGAGGGCGGAGAAGGTCTTCAGGTCGGCCTGGATGCCTGCGCCGCCGCCACTGTCCGAGCCTGCGATGGTGAGAACGCGCGGGTATTCACGAGTGAACGGCGCGGTGATGACGGATGGATTCATGCTTTTGACTCCCAAATCGTGCGCAATTGGCGCGCGGCGGCGACCGGGTCGGAGGCGCCACAGATGGCGCTAACTACGGCCAGTCCGTCGGCGCCAGCGGCCAGCACCTCGGCAGCGTTTCCCGCGTAAATGCCGCCAATCGCCACCAGGGGCAGCGCGGTGGCCGCGCGCACCTGGCGCAGGCCATCCAAGCCCCAGGGGGTGCTGGTGTCGGTCTTGGTGGGGGTGGCAAACACCGGGCTCACGCCCAGGTAGTCCACGCCGGCCAGCTCTGCCGTGGCGGCTTGGGCCACATGCGCCAGGGTTTCGACCGACCAGCCCAAAAACACCGCGGGCGGCAACAGGCGGCGTGCTTGCGCCACCGACATATCAGACTGGCCCAGGTGCACGCCGGGCGCGCCGCAGGCCAGGGCAATGTCCACCCGGTCGTTAATGACCAGCGGAATGCCCAAGGGCGAGAGCAAGGCCTGCAAGGCCACGGCCTTGGCGCAAAAGTCGCGGGTGCTCAGGTGTTTTTCGCGCAACTGCACGCAGGTGGCGCCGCCTTGCACGGCGGCCGTTACCACGTCGGTGAGGCTGCGCCCGGCGCAACTGGCCTCGTCGGTGACCAGGTAGACGCCCAGCACCTGGGCCATGCGGGCCCGGTAGTCGGGGGTGGACGCGGTGTCTACCACGCCGCCACTTCCAGGCGCAGGCGCTGGGTGAAGGTGCCGGCGTTCATGAGCTGCAGCGCGTCCAGCATATAGGCCTGCATGCTGCCCACGCCTTGGCCAGCCGCTTGCGCCTGCTCGGCGGCAAGCTCACCCACCACGCCCCAAAAGGCCATGGCCGCCACGGTGGCGCGCCACAGGTCGGGTTGCACCACGCAAAAAGCGCCAATCAGGCTGGTGGCGGAGCAGCCGATGCCGGTGATTTTGGTCATCCACACATGGCCGTTGGACAGGCGCGCCCAGCGGTGCTGGGCGTCCAGCACATGGTCGGTAACGCCGCTGACGCACACCACGCCATGGGTTGCCTGCGTCAGGGCTTGGGCCGCGCCCAAGGCGTCGTCGGCGGCGGCGCCACTGTCCACACCGCGCGTTTTGATGGTGGAGCCCGCCAGGCTCATCACCTCGGAGCCATTGCCGCGAATCACGCTGGGCGAGGCGGTGGACATCAGCAGCGCCAGGCTTTGGTTGCGGTAGGGCGTAGCGCCCGCGCCCACCGGGTCCAACACCACGGGAATGCCGCGCGCGCTGGCAGCCCGCAGCGCCAGCCGCATGCTCTCGATCCAATACGGCTCCAGTGTGCCGATATTGAGCACCAGCGCCTGGGCGATGCCCGCCATGTCCACGACCTCTTCATGCGCATGCGCCATGACCGGTGAGGCGCCTGCGGCCAGCAGCACATTGGCGTTGAGGTTCATCACGACGTGGTTGGTGATGCTGTGCACCAGGGGCGCGCTGGCGCGCACTTTTTCGACGTCAGACCAAAGGTCTGCGGCTGTCAGGGAGGCGGTAGTGGGGTTGGCCATGGTCGTCCTACAAATGGAGACCGGGGCCGGACGAGCGAAAGCAACGAGGCGCTTGCTTCCCTACGCTGGTACGACCCAGATCAGGTTCAAAGAGTATTTCTCAGTCACCGGCGGTGACACCTCTAGCAGCGGCGATTCTAGGCGCAAGCACATGGCGCCTGCCCCCGCGCTTTAGTGGTGGTGGCCGTGCGCACCGTGCACGTGGCCGTGGGCGATTTCTTCTTCCGACGCCGCGCGCACTTCCAGCACCTGTACGCTAAAGCGCAGCGCCTGCCCGGCCAGCGGGTGGTTGCCGTCCAGCATCACCGTATCGCCCTTGATCTTGAGTACGGTAAACGCGCGGGTGTGGCCTTGCGCGTCCTGACCCTCAATCTGGCCGCCCACCTTCACACCCGGTGGGAACTGGCTTTTGGGGATGGACTGCAGCAGCGCCTCGTCCCGCTGTCCAAAGGCCTCATCAGCGGACAATTCCACCTGGGCTTTGAAGCCGACTTCTTGGCCTTCCAGTGCTTCTTCCACCTTGGGAAACAGGTTGCCATAGCCGCCGTGCAGGTAGGACATGGGTTCTTTGCTTTCTTCAATCAGCTTGCCCTGGGCGTTGGCAACTTTGTACTGAACGGTGACGGCGCTGTCTTTGCTTATTTTCATAGGGGATAAGAATGGTGGCTGGAATGAATGCAGCGGACATTATCTTTAAATGCTGGGCCGCCCCGGCTGGGCGCTGGGGCCGCAGCAAGGGCTATTGTGAAAGTGAAATAATCCAGCCTGTTTTGAATTTACCCAGCAAAGGACATTCCCATGAGCGACGCACAACAACGCATTGACACCCTGGTCAAAACCAACGAAGTGGTCTTGTTCATGAAAGGCAACGCCAACTTTCCCCAGTGCGGCTTCTCCGGCCGGGCCATCCAAATCCTCAAGGCTTGCGGCGTGGACACCAAAACCGTGACCACCGTCAACGTGCTGGAAGACGACGGCATTCGCCAAGGCATCAAGGAATACAGCAACTGGCCCACGATTCCCCAGCTGTATGTCAAGGGCGAATTCATCGGCGGCTCGGACATCATGATGGAAATGTACGAGTCGGGTGAGTTGGTGCAGGCGCTGGGCACCAAGCCAGTCTAAATTTCAAATTCGCGGAATTTGACCGCCCTCAGGCGGCGTAGTGCCAGTTGCGCTGCGCCGCCAGCACCGCGTCCGGGTAGGGGCGCTTGCCGCGCGAGCCGTTGTAGCGGCCCAGCGCCATAAAAAGGTCCCCTTGCTCGCGGTCCAGGTAATGGCGCAAGATCACGCAGCCAAAGCGTAAATTGGCCTGCAGGCGAAACAACACGCTTTCATCCCCTTCCCCGATCAGGCGCACCCAAAACGGCATCACTTGCATATAGCCACGCGCGCCTGCGCTGCTGACCGCATGTTTGCGAAAGTTGCTTTCCACCTGAATCAGCCCCAGCACCAGGGAAACGTCCAGCCCGGCGCGCTTGCTCTCGTACCACACGGTTTGCAAAAAGTCCTGCCAGTCGTCCACGTCGGGGCGGCGGCGGCGCAGTCGACCGCGCGTACCTTGCAGCCAGCCTTGATAGTGCATGTGCGCCTCGGGCTGGGGAAATTCGGGCACCGGCGGGGCCGCATTGCGCACCGCAGCGCTCAGGGCCGAGCGCACGGAGTCGATCAGCGGCTCTTCCAACTGGCTGCCCGCGTGCGCAGCGCCACTGCCCAAACCCAGTAACCCAGCAACTCCAGGCCCGGCAACCCATCCGGGTGCGGCCAGCAAGCCGCGCAAACAAGCGCGCCGCGCTGCGCTGGGGCCGTCGTGCGCCGCCGCCATGCGATTTAGACGCTGATGCGCGCGCGCACCCAGGCGGCAATATCGGCCACGGGCACGCTGGTGGCTGCCGCATCGCGGCGGTGCTGGTACTCCACCATGCCGTCTTTCAAGCCCCGGTCGCCCAGGGTGACGCGGTGCGGCACGCCGATGAGTTCCCAGTCAGCAAACATGGCGCCGGGGCGCTCATTGCGGTCGTCCAATATCACGTCCACGCCTGCGGCCAGCAACTCGGCGTACAAGGCCTCGGCAGCAGCCTTGACTTCTGGGAAGCGGTCCGGGCTGATGGGGCACAGGGCCACGGTAAACGGCGCCAGCGCGTCGGGCCAGATGATGCCGCGCGCGTCGTGATTTTGCTCAATGGCTGCGGCGGGCAGGCGGGTAATGCCAATGCCGTAGCAACCCATTTCCATGGGCTGGGGCTTGCCGTTGACGTCCAAAAAGGTGGCGTTCATGACCCGGCTGTATTTGGTGCCAAGGTAAAAGACCTGACCGATCTCAATGCCACGCTCAATGGCCAGCACGCCGCTACCATCGGGCGCCAGGTCGCCCGCCACCACATTGCGGATGTCGGCCACCACATCGGGCTCGGGCAGGTCGCGGCCCCAGTTCACGCCGCTGATGTGAAAGTCCACTTCGTTGGCGCCGCAAATCCAGTCGCTCATCAACGCCACTTCCCGGTCGACCACGATGCGCAGCGGCTTCTTGAGGCCTACCGGCCCCAGATAACCGGGCTCGCAGCCAAAGTGCGCGTCAATCTCAGGCAGCGTGGCAAAACGAAAGTCCGCCAGGCCAGGAATCTTGCCGACCTTGACCTCGTTCATGCTGCGGTCGCCGCGCAGCAGCAGCAACCAGACCTGGGTCTTGACAATCTCGCCCGCCGCGTCGCGCTCGTCGGTGGCCACCACCAGAGATTTGAGCGAGCTTTGCAGTGGCAAACCCAGGTACTCGGCCACATCGGCGCAAGTGCTTTTGCCCGGCGTGGCCACTTTGGTCATCGTCGCTGTGGACGCGGGGCGCGGACCGGTTGGCGCCAGCGCTTCGGCTTTTTCCATATTGGCGGCGTATTCGCTGCCGGTGGAATACGCAATGGCGTCTTCACCCGTGGCGGCAATCACCTGGAACTCTTCGCTCAAATCGCCGCCAATGGCGCCGCTGTCGGCCGCCACCACGCGGTAAGTGAGACCAAAGCGGTCAAAAATGCGGCGGTAGGCCTTGGCCATGACTTGGTAGCTGGCTTTGGCGGCATCGACATCGCGGTCAAAGCTGTAGGCGTCCTTCATGGTGAATTCGCGGCCGCGCATCAAGCCAAAGCGCGGACGGCGCTCGTCGCGGAACTTGGTTTGGATTTGGTAGAAATTCTTAGGCAGCTGCTTGTAGCTCTTGATTTCCTGGCGCGCAATGTCGGTCACCACCTCTTCGCTGGTGGGCTGCAATACAAAGTCGCGCGCGTGCCGGTCTTTGATGCGCAGGAGCTCTGAGCCCATCTTGTCAAAGCGGCCGGTTTCTTGCCACAGCTCGGCCGGCTGCACCACGGGCATGCTGATCTCGATGGCGCCAGCGCGGTTCATTTCCTCGCGCACGATGGCCTCCACCTTGCGGATCACGCGCAGGCCCATGGGCATGTAGGAGTAAATACCAGCACCTAATTTTTTGATCATTCCGGCGCGCATCATCAGTTGGTGGCTGGGCACTTCGGCGTCCGCCGGAGCCTCTTTGAGCGTGGAAATCAGGAATTGGGAAGCTTTCATGCGGGTACTCGTAAAACAGCGCGAACGGCGGTGTGACGGGCCTGTGACACAGCGGCGGCTCGCCGTGCATAATGGCCCAAGTTTAAAAATTTGGGGTTTGATTATGCTTGACCGGGACGGCTTTAGGCCTAACGTCGGCATCGTCCTGCTCAACCAGAAAAATCAGGTTTTTTGGGGCAAACGCATACGTACCCACTCGTGGCAGTTTCCGCAAGGTGGCATTGACCGGGGCGAAACGCCCGAGCAGGCCATGTTCCGCGAACTGCACGAAGAAGTGGGGCTCCAGCCGGAGCACGTTGCCATCGTCGCCCGAACCCGAGACTGGTTGCGCTACGAGGTGCCGGACCGCTACATCCGCCGCGATGCGCGCGGCCACTACAAAGGGCAAAAACAAATTTGGTTTTTGCTCCAACTCACCGGCTTTGACTGGCACCTCAACCTGCGTGCCACCGAGCACCCAGAGTTTGATGCCTGGCGTTGGAACGACTACTGGGTGCCGCTGGACGCAGTGGTGGATTTCAAGCGCGGCGTGTACGAGATGGCGCTGACCGAGCTCTCGCGCTATTTGCCACGCCAAGATGCGCGAACGCGCTTTGCAAACTCAGGCTTTCGCGGGCCTGCCGCGCAAGAGGTCCACGCGCCAGAGACCAGTCCTGCCGAAACGCAAGGGGCAGAACGACACGACGTGCCGTAAACCAGAGCAGCTCGCTTTGCAAAAAGCGCCGGGACTGCTCTAGCGCATGAGGACGAGGTTGTCGCGGTGCAACATCTCCGGCTCAGCCGCATAACCTAGCAAGGCCTCAAATTCGGAAGAGGGCTTGCGGCACAGCAAGCGCGCCTCGGCGCTCGAGTAATTGGCCAATCCACGCGCAATCTCCAGCCCGCTGGGGTCGCGCACGCCGATGACATCGCCGCGCGAAAAGTCGCCATCGACCTGCACCATGCCGATGGGCAAAAGGCTTTTGCCCTCGTCGCGCACCTTGGCCGCCGCACCCGCGTCCACCACCACTGCGCCACGCATTTGCAAATGGTCGGCCATCCATTGCTTGCGCGCCTGGGTTTTTTGCGTGGGCGCCACTAGCAAGGTGCCGATGGCTTCGCCCTGGCTGAGGCGAATCAAGGCGTCAGGCTCGCGGCCCCAGGCAATCACGGTCGAGGCGCCAGAGCCAGCCGCCCGTTTCGCCGCCAAAATTTTGGTGATCATGCCGCCACGGCCCAGGCTGCTGCCCGCGCCGCCGGCCATTACTTCCAGCGCCGGGTCCCCGGCTTGCGCCTGGTCCACAAAGCGGGCACTGGCGTCTTTGCGCGGGTCAGCGGTGAACAGGCCTTTTTGGTCGGTCAGAATGACCAAAGCGTCGGCTTCGACCAGATTGGCCACCAGCGCGCCCAGGGTGTCGTTGTCGCCAAACTTGATCTCGTCGTTGACCACCGTGTCGTTTTCGTTGATCACCGGCACCACGCCGAGCTTGAGCAAGGTCAGCAGCGTGGAGCGGGCGTTCAGATAACGCTCACGGTCGGCCAAGTCGGCGTGGGTGAGCAGCACCTGCGCGCTGCCCAGGCCGCTCTCGCGC
>Ga0209084_1003681_pt1 | contig 11149 bp, 8 predicted proteins | sample C_130820_MF_Meta_FD_187309 | JGI IMG/M metagenome (GOLD analysis project Ga0209084, IMG submission 187309) | Freshwater microbial communities from Lake Croche, Canada to study carbon cycling - C_130820_MF_MetaG (SPAdes) (version 2) | ecosystem: Environmental > Aquatic > Freshwater > Lake | place... | reverse complement strand
CTTATCCCATGGATGCGCATAAGGAATCTGAGGGGTGCTCGCGCCTTGTCGCACGCGTTTCAGATGCATATTCCTTCGCAGCCATCAATAAACACCTAACTGACAAGCATTTAGAGATCGTTGCACCTGCTGGCGCTCAGCCCTGGATTCTGGCAACTATCAACAAAATCAGAGAGCAAAAGAAACTCTCCCAACAGGTATTAGTTGTTGTCAGCACCGGCCGAGAAGCCGAAGATTTAGCTGATTTCCTGAAACTGGTTGAACCAGAGGCAGAAGTACTTGAGTTCGTCTCTTGGGAGACCCTCCCGCATGAACGACTCTCACCGTCTGCTGAGACGGTCGGTAGGAGACTAAAGGTCCTGCACCGCCTAAACGAATTACAAAAACAACCATCAAAGCATCCTGTTTTTGTAATTGCCTCGGTTAGAGCAGCACTTCAACCAGTGTTCCTAGGTCTTGCTGATTACCCGCCACTTGATCTGGTCACAGGTAAGGACTATCTCCTTCCAGAACTCTCACTCAAACTTGTTGAGATTGCCTACCAAAGAGTTGACATGGTCACCAAGCGTGGAGAGTTTGCTGTTCGTGGAGGAATTCTAGACATCTTCCCGACAACAGCAGCCCACGCTGTTCGTCTGGAATTCTTTGGTGACGAACTAGAAGAGATGCGTGAGTTCAGCGTTGCTGACCAGAGATCGCTAGAAACCAAACCAACTGAACTAACTCTCTATCCAGCAAGAGAGATCATCATCACACCAGATGTGGCATCTAGAGCCAGACAGATGCAGCACGAGTTCCCAAACCTGACCACAATGCTTGCCAAGATTGCCGAAGGTATTCCAGTTGATGGCATGGAGTCATTAGCTCCTGCACTTGTTGACAGGCTAGGGCAGATAACTGATTACCTATCTGATGATGCCTATGTGGCATTACTCTCACCTGAGAAGTCGATGGCAAGAGCTGCAAATCTAATTGAAACAAATGAAGAGTTTCTCCATGCAGCCTGGGATGCCGCAATCGAGGGAGCTAAAGCTCCCATCGATCTATCCTCTGGTGGCTTTAAAACTCTGCATGATTTCACGGTGAATATCGGCAAGCGTTCATTGGTCAGCATTTCTCAGTTCCTTGTTGATGAAGAGAAACAACTCAACCTTCACTTACTAGAAGTTCCTAACTTCAAAGGATTAGCTGTTGAACCAACCGATTACATCATTGACCAACTAAGCCAGGGGATGCAGGTGGTTGTTGCTGCCCCGGCTCATGGAACTGCACTTCGCATTACTGAGATCCTCACTGCTAACAACATCGCTAATGAACTAGCCCTAGAGGTTCCTGAATCAATTACTGAAGTTGCCAACCAAAGTGACAAAGTTCTTGTCATCCAAGCGCCAATTAGAAAAGGTTTTGTCTCAGATGAAGCAAAACTGATTCTGCTAACCGACAGTGACTTCTTTGGCAGAAGTTCAGGTTATGTTCCAGTGAAGAAGCCAAGGCTTGCCGCTAAACGAGGTCAGGCAGTTGACCCACTTGCTCTAAAGGCGGGGGACTATGTTGTCCATGAGATTCACGGCATCGGCAGATTCGTCGAGATGGTGCAGAGGCAAATGGGTGTTGGCTCAGCTAGAAACACCAGAGAGTATTTAGTAATTGAGTATGCACCAGCTAAACGGGGCATGAAGGGCGATGTTCTTTACGTTCCAACTGATCAGTTGGATTTCTTGACTAAGTATGTTGGTGGGGAAGCGCCGGTGCTTTCTAAGATGGGTGGCTCTGACTGGTCAAGAGTTAAGGGCAATGCTAGAAAAGCAGTTCGCAAGATTGCCATTGACCTGGTCAAGCTCTATTCACTGCGCATGAACGCTAAGGGGCATGCCTTTTTACCTGACACAGCCTGGCAACGAGAGATGGAAGATAGCTTCCCCTACGTTGAAACACCAGACCAACTAAACACTGTTGAAGAAATCAAACGTGACATGGAAAAGCCAGTTCCAATGGATCGGTTGGTAGCGGGAGATGTTGGTTACGGTAAGACTGAAATTGCCATCAGAGCAGCCTTCAAGGCTGTTCAGGATGGCAAGCAGGTTGCTCTTCTAGTTCCAACTACTCTGCTTGTTCGTCAACACGTTGAAACCTTCATTGAACGCTTTGCTGGTTTCCCTGTGAATGTGAGAGCACTCTCTAGATTCCAAAGCGCTAAAGAAACCAAAGAGACTATTGCGGCTCTTGCTACCGGTGAGGTTGATGTTGTGATTGGAACTCACCGACTGCTCTCTTCTGGAGTGAAGTTTAGAGATCTAGGACTCATCATCATCGACGAGGAACAACGCTTTGGTGTTGAACACAAAGAGAAACTAAAAGACATAAAGACAAACGTTGACGTGCTCTCAATGTCAGCTACCCCAATCCCTAGAACCCTAGAGATGGCAATAACCGGAATCAGAGAGATGTCAACACTGGCAACTCCTCCCGAAGAGCGTCACCCAATCCTGACCTACGTTGGCCCATACAACGACAAGCAGGTTGCAGCTGCTATTCACCGAGAACTTATCCGAGAGGGCCAGGTCTTCTTTGTTCACAACCGAGTTGAGAGCATCGATAAGGTTGCCTCTCAATTAGCAGAACTAGTTCCTGAAGCAAGGATTGCAGTTGCTCACGGGCAGATGAACGAAGGTCAACTGGAACAGGTTGTTATCGATTTCTGGGAGAGAAGATACGACGTCCTAGTCTCAACAACAATCATTGAAGCTGGAATTGATATTCCTAATGCAAACACTCTGATTGTCGATCGAGCAGAGAACTTTGGACTCTCTCAACTTCACCAAATCAGAGGAAGAGTTGGAAGATCTAGAGAGCGTGCATACGCATACTTCTTCCACTCTCCAGATAAGCCTCTATCTCCATTTGCTCTAGACAGGCTGGCAACCATCGCAGCTAACAACGAACTAGGTTCTGGAATGCAGGTAGCGCTCAAAGACCTTGAAATCAGAGGAGCAGGTAACCTGCTCGGTGGTGAACAGTCAGGTCACATAGCCGGAGTCGGTTTTGATCTATATCTTCGAATGATTGGTGAAGCTGTCGATGAGTTCAAGGGCATTAAACACGAGTCTCCTGCAGAACTAAAGCTAGAGATACCAATGGATGCTCATATCCCAATCGAATACGTCGATTCAGAACGACTAAGGCTAGAGGCGTATCACAAGCTCTCTGCAGCTAGCGGAGAACTTGGAACAAGAGAACAGCTAGAGAAGATTCTGGCTGAACTAGAAGATCGCTACGGTAAAGCACCACAGTCAGTGAAGAACCTAATCGACGTCACAGAACTAAGACAGCAGTGCAACCGACTGAATCTGAAAGATGTAATGCTGATTGGTAATCAGGTGAAGATATCCACTGTTGAGGTAGATGAAGCCAAACAAATCAGACTGAGCCATCAGTATCCAGGTTTGAGATATCTAGCAACAGCTAAACAACTCACAGTTCCAGCACCTAAAGATAAATCAGGGGAGTTCCTGCAAGATCGAGACCTAATCGACTGGACCTGGGTGTTCCTAAGCTCAGTCTTTACTTCGCCTCAATAGCGAGAGTTAGCCCTAGAGCTGAAAGTAATTTGACCTGAGTTGTCAGAGTTGGGTTAGCTTTGCCTTGTTCGATGTGACAAACATCTCTAGTGCTAATGCCCACAAGCTTGGCTAAAGCACGCTGAGAGATTTGAAGCGAAGATCTACCTCTCTTGACGGCATTAGCAAGAGCTAGCCGTTGAGCGCGTTCTTCAAAAGCCAGAGTTAGTGCTCGATTGGCCTCTTGATCTTCTGGGCTCCACTTAGCCATTAGTTCGCGGTCATGCTCTTCTTGAGTCAACAAATCAAGCGAATTCTCTGTTTTCATATATGGAATCATCTAACGACCCTCTCTAAATGTCAACAACACTTTCCTAGCCCGAGTTATGGCTAGTGACTGAGGCCTTCCACCACCAAATCGCAACTTGTTATAGCAACCGATCAGAAGAACTCTCTCTTCCTCAAAGGCACAGAACACTCTAATGAGTAATTTCTGATTACCTAACCTATATGAGCTTTCAACGCCGGCTCGCTTTAGGACCGAATGCACGCTGCCTCCAATTCTGAATTCCCAAAGCCCCTGGCCGAGAGGTTTTAGCCAAGGTGTTTTAGCTAAAGCAGGACCTCCACCAATCAAGATATTTAGTACTAAGAGTCGTACGACCTGCTGTATCAGAACGGGGATATCTTGTTCCTGTCGCAAATACTCGCTGGTGTATTTTGCAGAATAAGGCTCTGGCATCCGGCAAGGCTAGCCACATCAGTCGAGCCATGCTCTAGTTATCCCCAAGCCTCTGGCAAACTAACACCATGACCGAACTAGATAACCTCATCCAAACTGCAAACACTCTTAGATCTCCAGGCGGATGCCCTTGGGATGCTGAACAAACCCACGAGAGCCTTGTGCAGTATTTACTAGAAGAGACCTATGAGCTTATTGATGCCATTGAGTCAGGAACTAGAGAAGATGTTCTAGAAGAACTAGGAGATGTTTTATACCAAGTGGTATTCCACTCAGATCTAGCTCAGTCAGGTTCTCTTGGTGAACCTTTCAACATCCAGGATGTTGCTAAGTTCACCAGAGAGAAGATGCAGGGTAGACACCCTCACGTGTTCGGTACCCCTGAAGAACTAGAGAAATACAAAGCCAAAACAGGTGACGATGTAATGCTCAACTGGGATAACCACAAGCAGAAAGAGAAGCCTGAGAGAGCCTCTGTACTAGACGGTATTCCTCAAGCACTACCAGCTCTTGCCCTAGCCAGCAAAGTAATCGGTAAAGCCCACAAGATCAACCTGCTAGATAGAGAAGCAGAATCCCCAATCCAACTAAACACAGAAGAAGAACTAGGAGCACTACTCCTAGCCATAGTCCAAGCTGCTAAATCCAAAGACCTAGACCCAGAAAGAGCCCTAAGAACAGCAGTAAGAGACCTCTCAGACGACATTAGAAAAGCAGAAGTCCTAGCGGCTAGTGATGCTGGGGTTATTGGGGTTGAAGATTAGTCAAACTTTTTGAACATCATCCACTCTGAGAAAGACAGAATGTCTCCGTTTACGGGCTCAACATTAAAAATAATCTCAAACATGTCTGTTACCCACTGAGTTCGGGCTTGGATTTCCTTATACGTCCATCGATCAATGTTTTCTAGATCATCGGTAATGAACATGGTTGAGATTTTGTACTTTTCCTTTTTGCTCTCAAACGATTGTTGTTTTGCCTTCATGTTCAACTTGAAATCAAGAAGCGTGAGGTTTCCGATTTCAGAAATCATCCCGCCGTATTGATCAGCTTTTGAAGAATCCCCTTCGAAAAGATCATGAACCCAAGAATCAGTCTCAGTTTGAGGAGCAATGTGTTCAAGGTGGAGGCTAGAGTTCAGAGGAACTTCATTAGCGCCTGGAGCGAGGGCTGCGTTAATGCTGTGCAAGATTGCCTTGCCAACAAATCCAGAGTCGCCTTCCTCTTGCAAATAGCCCTTCACATCAAATTCAATCACTGCCTTAGCGCTGAGCGATTCTTGTATCTGGTCGATTGAAGCACCTTCGCGTAGATCTGTAGACAGCTTTTGGAAGAAGTCTTCCAGCTTTTGCGCGTTACCGCCTGACATAACCCAGCGGAAACAAAGAATGTAAAGAAGTCTCACCGTTTCATCTCGGTCAGCAGGGGAGATACGCTCTTTCAGCAAAGTCATAGCAAAAATTCTGTGGCTTTTCAAAAGTCCGTTAAGCATCTGCAGATGATATTGACATGTTCCACCCATTTTTGGGCTGATCACGTTGTGATAGATCTCGCTCGCTGAGATCAAGTCATCCCAAAAGGCTTGGGCCTTAGCTCTTTTGTCGGCAGAATCAGTGCCCCTGATTCGCTTCGAAACAGTGTCGAAGACTTTCTTTTTCTGCACTTTTTCAGTTCCTGTGGCTACAAGATAGTGCCTTAGGAATACTTCTGGCTCGACAACATTCTCTGAAATGTCTTTCCATTCCTCAAACACTTGACGATGAATTTTTGCAATCTCGGTATCAGATCCCTCATTGCCTAGAGCGCCCATAATGTCTCCCCGGACGAGATCCGATGGACCTAGTGGAACTCCACGGTTGTTCAGGGTAAGGAATATCTCCAAAGAATCAGATAAGTTGTGTGTAACAACACTCAGAACTTCGAATTTCTTTTGGAGCGTATCCAAAAGTAGGTTGATCCTTTCAACCTTTTGGTCAGTCATTTCAAGGATGCTAAGGTCTTCATTCACAAGAGCTCTAACGGCCTTAACAGCCTTTCTGAACGCCAAAGTTATCTGCGTATCTTTATCCTTCAGCTTGGCTTGCTTGTCTGGAACAACCATCACGCTCTCAGCGAGCGTTTTTCTTAAGAATCGGTTTGATACAAATCTATGGTCAGCTGTGTCGGTGCCAGGAACAAGGAATTGCCAAGCCTTTTGAAGAACGTAAGTTGGAAGTTCGCCTGGCACCGCTGGCTCGATTGTGTCTTTACCAAGTTTGATTAATTCATCTCTAAGAGTTGCAACAATCAAGAAAACAGTTGTCATACGTTGTTGGCCATCAACTAGCGTCGCGACTCGACCGTCCTTGCTCTGCCAAATTAAAGTCCCAAAGAAATGGCGGGAACCCGACTTCGCGGTTTCACGAAGATCTTCAAAAAGGTCTTCGATGTCATCCTTAGACCACGCATAAGTTCGCTGGTAGTCATCGACACTGATTTTTTGCCATTGCTGGATGACCTCAAGCAGGTTTGGGGTTTTTGACTCGTTAGCCGACATTTTGCTCCTGATATTGTTGTCATATGGAAATGACTCTTGGTCATTGGATCATGTAAAGGTATCTCGTGTCAAGATCTGTGTGATGAACGTTATCTGCCAAACTTGACCCATGGCCAAAGACATTAACCCACCTAGAGGTATGAGGGACTTTCTGCCTGCCGAGAAGGCTAAGCGGGAGATTGTTTTAGGGGTTATTAGGGGTGTTTATAGCTCTTTTGGGTTCCAAGAGGTTGAGACTCCTGCTTTAGAGAACCTAGATCGTCTGACTTCAGGTCAGGGTGGAGATAACGAGAAGCTTGCTTACAGGGTTATGAAGCGTGGGGCAGAGTTAGATAGTGCTCTTGAGTCTTTAGAGTCTTCAGATCAGTTGGCTGACCTAGGTCTTCGTTTTGATCTAACTGTTCCTTTGACTAGGTTCTATGCAACTAACCGGGCTTCTTTGCCTTCTGTGTTTAAAGCTATTCAGATGGGTCCGGTCTGGAGAGCAGAACGACCTCAGAAGGGTAGATACCGTCAGTTCATCCAGTGTGATATCGACATCATTGGTGATGACTCAGTACTCGCTGAGATTGAACTGTTGACTGCTTCTCTTGCTGCTCTTGATTCAATTGGTTTAGAAAATTCTGTAATTAGAGTCAATCATCGGTTGCTGCTGGCTGAGGTTCTAGATGGTCTAGGGGTTAGTGAAGCAGATAGATCATCAGCCATGATCATTATCGACAAGCTAGACAAGATTGAGATTTCAGGTGTTGTTACAGAACTGACTGAACGCTTTGGTGAAGGCGTTGGTAATTCAGCTAAAACTTGGTTAGAAGGTATTAGTACTTCCTCTGTTCCTATTGTTCTAGAACCTTTGTTTGAAGCTGTTGGTTCAAGACTTAGATTTGATCCAACTCTGGTTAGAGGTATGGGTTATTACACCGGCACCATCTTTGAGATTGAACTACCAGGAACTGGTAGTGCTATCGGTGGTGGCGGTCGCTATGACGGAATGGTTGGTAGATGGTTAGGAACTGATGTTCCTGCTGTTGGTATCTCGATTGGCTTTGAGCGAGTAGTTGAGTTGGTTGAGGGAGCAGTTCTCTCTGCTGGTGTGGTGTTGGTTCTTGAGGATGGTTCTCTGGAGTGTATTAAGAAGGGTCTTTCTTTCCAGAAAGAGCTGATTGCTAAGGGTTCGTTGGTTCGGCTAGAGGTTAGACCTAAGAAGCTGAATATCCTGCTGGATAGCCTGCAGAGTGCTGGTTTTAGTGAATTTGCTTTGGTTAATAGCAATACAACAGTGCTTGAGCTTAGGGCTATCGGGAACTAGTAAACGGGTAAACTTGTAGTAATTCGATGTCGATCTAAAACCCCCAAAATTCTTAGGAGAACCATGTCCATCATTGACGCTGTAGGCGCGAGAGAAATCCTTGACTCTAGAGGTAACCCAACTGTTGAGGTAGAAGTACTTCTTTCTGATGGTGCTTTCGGTAGAGCTGCTGTTCCTTCAGGTGCTTCAACCGGTGCTTTCGAAGCACACGAGTCTCGCGATGGCGACAAGAAGCGTTACATGGGTAAAGGTGTTCTAAACGCTGTTCATGCAGTCATCGACCAGATCGGTCACGATGAGACTGGCTTGATTGACTTTGATGCACTAGACCAGAGACTGGTTGATGCTGCTCTTATTCGTCTAGATGGAACTGCAACCAAGTCTCACCTGGGAGCTAATGCAATCCTTGGTGTTTCACTTGCTAACGCAAGAGCAGCAGCTGAATCAACTGCTCAGCCGCTTTACCGTTACCTCGGTGGACCAAACGCATACACACTTCCAGTTCCTCTGATGAACATCATCAACGGTGGTGCTCACGCTGACAATGGTGTGGATATTCAAGAGTTCATGATCGTGCCGATTGGTTTCGATTCTTTTAGTGAAGCACTTCGTGCTGGTACCGAGGTTTACCACTCACTTAAGTCTTTGCTTCACTCAAAGAACCTAGCTACAGGTCTTGGTGATGAGGGTGGTTTTGCTCCTGACCTACCAACCAACCGTGCAGCGCTAGAACTCATTTCTGAAGCTATTGGTCAGGCTGGTTACGTTCTGGGTAAGCACTTCGGTCTTGCTCTGGATGTTGCAGCAACAGAGTTCTATGACCAGAAGACTGAGAGATATTCTTTCGAAGGTAAGCAGCTATCTCGTGAAGAAATGATCAAGTACTACGAAGTGCTTGTAAACGACTTCCCACTAGTTTCTATTGAAGACCCACTAGCTGAAGATGACTGGGTTGGTTGGACTCAGATCACTGCAGATCTAGGGGATAAGGTTCAGCTAGTTGGCGATGACCTATACGTCACCAACCCAGCACGTCTGCAAAAGGGTATTGACCTAAAGGCAGGTAACGCAATCCTGGTTAAGGTCAACCAGATTGGTACTTTGACTGAGACTCTAGATGCTGTTGCTTTGGCACAGCGAAGTGGCATGAAGGCAATCATCTCGCACCGTTCAGGTGAGACTGAAGACACCTTCATTGCTGACCTGGCTGTTGCTACCAACGCGGGACAGATCAAGACTGGTGCTCCAGCTAGAAGCGAGAGAGTGGCTAAATACAACCAGCTGCTGCGCATCGAAGAAGAACTGCAGGACGCGGCATACTACCCAGGGGCTGCAGCGTTCCCACGTTTTAAGGCTTAGTCGTTAGAGACTAGTCCCATGGCTAGAACAGTTAGAAGAAATGTTCGCGCTAAGGCGCAAACTAAAGTTGGCACTCTCAAAGAAAGAGTGTCTAATGCCTTTTCGTGGACACCATCAACCATGGTTACCTTGGCCCTGATTGTTATTGGTTTCTTTTCTGTTGGTCCTCAGCTCAGCGAATACTTCAGCATGCAAACGCAGATTGCTCAACTAAATGCCAAGCTTGATGCCGGAAAGAAAAACCTACAGAACATCACAGCAGAGAAGAAGCGTTGGGATGACCCGGTTTATATTCGTGCCCAAGCCAGAGACAGATTGTTCTATGTGGTTCCTGGTGAAGTAAGTTACCTAGTGCTCGATGCCGAAGGCATCAACACCAGTGACACCTCTGGGACTGTCGGTGCGATGTTGGCTAAGCAGAAAAACAGCGGATCAATTTCACAAAGCATTGGCACTACCAAGCACGATTGGGCATCTTCGCTGATGCAGTCAGTGATCCAAGCAGGACTTGATCAGCCGAGCGACGCTAAGAACCCGGCAACAGCAAGTAAGTAATGCCAATAACTCCTGCAACAGAAGCTGACCTTGCCGAAATGCAGGTGCAGCTAGGACGTCCAATGCGAGATGTTCTAGGTATTGCAGCTCGTTGCGTCTGCGGTAAACCAATGGTGGTTCAAACTTCGCCAAGACTTTCCCACGGTGAACCTTTTCCAACCTTTTACTACCTAACCCACCCAAACACCTCAGCACTGCTAAGCGGGCTAGAAGCCTCTGGCTTCATGGTCAAATTACAAGAAATGCTCGAAGCTGATCCTGAACTAAAGGTTAAATATTTAGCTGCCCACGAGAGCTATCTTGCCGAGCGCGAAGCCATTGACCATGTTGAGGAACTGGTTGGTATCAGTGCAGGCGGGATGCCTACCCGCGTTAAGTGCCTACATGCTTTGGCAGCCCATTCACTGGCTAAGGGACCTGGAATTAACCCAATCGGAGATTTAGCTCTAGAAGAGATGGGTTTTAACCCCAGTCGGTGCTCTTGTAAGGTCAGTTCCTAGTAAAATCAAAGAAGCGCATTGTTGCGCTCAACAATCTTTCAAATCCTTGAGGAATCCAGCATGCAAAAAATCCTGATCGTCGGTGGCGGTTACGCCGGTTTCTACACAGCTTTCAAGCTAGAGAAACTACTAAGAGCAGGTGAGGCTGAAGTTACCCTTATTGATCCACTGCCGTACATGACTTATCAGCCTTTCCTACCTGAGGTTGTTGCTGGTTCTATTGAGGCTCGTCACACTGTTGTCTCTCACAGAAGACACCTAAAGACCACAAACATCATCAATGCCAAGATGACCAAGCTTGATCACGCAAGTAAGACAGCAACACTGGATGTCCCAGGTCTTGGAGAAGTAAAGCACTCTTACGATCAGGTTGTTCTAACTGCTGGTGCAGTTTCTAGAACATTCCCAATTCCAGGTGTTGCAGATAACGCAATTGGTCTCAAAACTGTTGAAGAAGCGATTGAAATTCGTAACCGTATTCTTACCAACTTTGATGTTGCTGCAAACTTGCCGGCAGGGCCAAAGCGTGACAGATTGCTAACCTTCGTTGTTGTCGGTGGAGGTTTCGCCGGTATCGAAGTATTCGCAGAA
>Ga0209084_1003675_pt1 | contig 11154 bp, 5 predicted proteins | sample C_130820_MF_Meta_FD_187309 | JGI IMG/M metagenome (GOLD analysis project Ga0209084, IMG submission 187309) | Freshwater microbial communities from Lake Croche, Canada to study carbon cycling - C_130820_MF_MetaG (SPAdes) (version 2) | ecosystem: Environmental > Aquatic > Freshwater > Lake | place... | reverse complement strand
GAATCGACGGTGAGGTTGGCTAGCGACTTCACGAGGCTGTTGCCAGCGTCATCGGTAGTTTTGACTTCGTAGCGGTAGGTGCCGTCGGCAACGTGGTTGCCATTGTCGTCGGTGGCGTCCCACACAATATTGGAAACCTTTCCCTTCCAAGAGAACGACTTGACCACCTCACTTCCGCGGCTGAGGCTGGCTGTCCATAGTTTTTCACTGCTGGAGTCCTGCACAATGGTCAAAACCGGCTTTTTGCTCCCCGGTGTAGGAGAAAAGATCGTTGTATCGGAACTGAGGTTGAGCGTGGGAAGGCCATTTTTGACAAGCACTTGGCCGGAACGTGCCGCAGGCGCCTTCCCGTTGGCATAAATTGCCTTGAGTTCGGCGGCATAAACACCGTCGGGGGCAAAGGTGCCGTTGTCGAGTTTGCCGTCCCACTCGACCAGACCGAGGCCAGTCTGTTCGGGCCAAGAACGCACCACCATCCCGAAGGCGTTGCGCACGAGCACGTTGACGCTTTGTAGCCCTGTGCTGTCCTTGATTTGTGGCACGAAGTTGACTGTCGCGTTGGCGGCACCCGAACCGGGAGTCAGAGCGTTGCGGTCGGCGGTGAGAAAAACGGGCCGTTCGCGGGTGTCAATGGTCACCGTCACAGGTTGGCTTTGACCGCGGTTGCCCGCCTTGTCAGCCGCTTCAAGGGTATAGGTATAGTCGCCGTCGGGAAGGAGTTTCCCATCGCTGCCCAGTCCGTCCCAAAGGAAGGTCGCATCGGCCCTCCCCACCCAGCGGAGGGCACGCACAAGGACTCCGGTGGAGGAGGTGAGTTTGCCGGTCCATTGGTCCTCAGCGCTCGTTGTCTGCTGGAAACTCAAAGCTCCGTGGCCATCGAGAGACCCCGGGCTGAAAACAGTATAGCTGGTAGAGACCATGGCCTGAGGCGGATTGTTTTTGACCGAGAAGGGGGGCGACACGACTTCGGGAGTGTTTCCGTTGGAGTACACCAACATGAGCTTGGCACGGTAGTCGCCTTCAGGCAACGACTGGTTGGCTTCATTGTGGCCGTCGTAAGCCAGCTCTGAGGGAATGACTCCGTTGCCGGTGCTGGTCTTGTAGAGGTTCCCTTTTGAATCGCGAATTTCTAGCTTCCAGCCCGTCATTCCCGTGGTGACCCCGGGCTTTGGCTGAAAGACCACAGTCTTCGCGCCATTGCCTTCCGGCGATAGGGCGACCCGGTTCAGATTCAGTTCTAGGGGTGTCGGAAGTGAGTTCACGAGGATGTTGCCAACCTTGGCATCAGCCTTGTTTCCAGCCTGGTCGTTCGTGCTTAGTTCGTAACTGTAGACTCCGTCGGGCACCAGTTTGCCCTGGTCGTTTTTTCCATCCCACTCGAAGTTGACCGGCATAGTCTGGTTCCAGATAACCGTCCGGACCGCTTCATCGCGGGAGTTTCGAATAACACCTGTCCACAGATCTTCGGCCGTACCCCGTTGCACTACCGCCAGGCGGTTGCGCTGCCCTACGGGATTAAACTCGTTGATAGGAAGGCTGACGTAGGACAGTGGGGGGGTGTTTTTGACCACAACTTGCCCAGCGGGCCAGTCCTTTTGGTTACCGTTATCGTCGCGAACCGACACCACGATGGAGTAGGTTCCGTCTGGTACCACATTACCGTTATCGGAATACCCGTTCCACTCGAGTTGCGGCGGGATGTTGACTCCATGTTTAACATACACGAGGCGGTTGAGGATATTGTCGAACTCCTCGGCTTGGGGCAGAGCGAGCGAACCCTTTATGGAGCGTACGAGGGACTTGCCCAGATCAAAAACGGCCACCCGATAACTGGTGATGAAGCGCTCGTCCGTCATGCTCACAGGGAGAGTCCAAACATCCTGAACACCGTCGTTGTTGGGCGAAATGAATTGCTTCACAGAGGTTTCGGCCTTCAGCACTGGGGGATTGGTGTCACGGGGACCCAGGGGTACATTAATTCCTGCTCCGATGGCCCATACTCCTCCGGGGAGTGGCATGACGGCCGTCGCAAGGCGAATCTCACTTTTGTTCCAGCCTTGCTTGGAAAAGTCCAGCACGTCGATATTGCCTTGGATATCGGTCTGGAACTTGAACACGACTCCGGCCGACAACGGAACCACAGGCGCGGTACCTGCCAGAAGGTCGCGTACATCGAAGCCTAGAGCCAAGTTGAGCTGCAGATTGTCTGCGAAGGCTAGCGTGGACCCGAGACTGAACTTGAGGTCCTGAAAGGAGGGAAGGCTGAGCTCGGGCCTCAGCTCGATGGACAAGTCGGAAGTTTTCAGCAGGAAGAAATTGGCACCCACAGCGGGAGTGAATACGGGGGGAATGGCATTCTTCGATGTCAGGGTAGTGTAGGCGCTTCCCATGTCGCGAAGGGCTATGCCCCAACGAAGGTCCTGCACCCAGGGTAAAACCGTCCCGGGAAAGTGCTGGAAACCCAGACTCAGGCCGGCACCCCAACCTCCGGTACCGAACGCGGTTCCCATTTGGGCACCGATGTACAGATCATCAAAAAGATCCTTAGAGATTCCGGCCGTGAATTGGCCCTGATTGCCGAGGTCGAGCCCGGAAACATCGACGCCCCAGAAACTAGCGGTAGTAGAAAGAACAGCCCAATTCTGAGGAAACGTGAACCCGAGGTTTACAGCGTTGCCGAAGCCGCTTGCGCTCGGTAGGGCAAAGTAAGAGAAATCAACCGTAGGGCGTTGTTTGAAGGCAGACGAAGCGGGGTTGAAACGGTCTGAAAAAGGGGACTCCTGACTGGCGGTGCCACCTTCCCCGGAAGCAAAAACTGGGGAAGAGAGAGACGAGATCACCATCTGAGCCGACAAGCTGGCAGCGAAGAAGCCCAGCAAAACCAGCGACGAAAGGAGTCGTTTCATGGACTCCAATATACCAGCCAAGGACAGAAAAACCAAGTTTAGTTGAGGGAGTGGTTATCAAGCTTAGCGCGCTGGCGCTTGAGAAGCCGCTTGGACCCGGGGTGGTCCAAACCCCACTCCAAGTAGACCGCTCCCAAAGAAAGACCACCACCGAAACCTACGAGAACTACCTTGTCACCTTTTTTGAGCAGACCTTTCTGATGTGCCTCTGCAAGGGTGATGGGGATGGAAGCACCTGCGGTGTTGGCGTATTTTTCTATGGTGGTGTAGGTCTTCTCCATCGGGATTCCCAGTTCTTCGAGGCTCGAGCGGATGATGTTGATGTTGGCCTGATGGGTGATCACCATGTCGATGTCGGACAACTTGAGTCCGGCGTCGGCGATTACCTTACGGATGCTCATGGGGCAAGCCTTGCTGGCGAAGTCCCAAACGGCCTTGCCATTCATCTCAAAACGGTGGAGGTTCTTCGCCAGAGTTTCGGCCGAAGCCGGGTGGCGGCTCCCACCACCTTGGTAGCGTATAGCGGTGGCACCTCGGCCGTCGTTTTTCAGGTAGGTGGTGTGAATACCCAAGGTGCCCGGTTGCCTCCCGAGCACCACGGCGCCGGCGCCATCGCCAAAGTAGACGCAGGTGGAGCGGTCGCTCCAGTCGAGAATCCGGGAATACGTCTCGGCGCCGATCACGAGGCTACGGCGGTATTGCGTATTGGCTTTCATCATGGCTTGAGCCACCGTAAGCGCGTAAACAAAGCCCGCGCAGACGGCCGAAACGTCAAAAGCAGCCGAATTGAGAGCCCCCAGTTTGCCCTGCACAATGGCGGCCGTCGCGGGCTGAATCATGTCAGGGCTCGAGGTGGCCAGAATAATAAGGTCAATTTCTTCCGGAGTAACCCCAGCATTGCGCAAAGCATCTTGGGCAGCCAGAATCGCCAAATCACTGGTGGCCTCGTGCGGTTCTGCGATGCGCCTCTCGCGTACGCCAACCTTGCTGAAAATCCATTCGTCAGTGGTGTCGACCATGGATTCAAGCTCTTTGTTGGAAAGGATCCGGGAAGGCACATAGTACCCGGTTCCAATAATTCCTACTCCCATGAACGACCCCTTAGATCAAAACTAACCCGAGAAGCTTCAATGGGGAAGTCCAACTTGAGGAAATTACTCATAATTCGGTCTGGGCGCTGATTTCGACCACCTGATTGACGGGCAGACGAAAGAAACTGGTCGCTGGAAGGGCGTTATGAGACATAAACCAAAAAAGTTTCTTGCGCCAAGGCGCCATGTTTTTGCGTTGGGGCAACAGCACCAACGACTCACGACCCAAAAAATAGGTGGTCTGATCGGGGTCGAAAAAGAGTTCGGGAATCTGTAATCCCTTCAACGCTTTCGGAATATCGGGAAGTTCGCTGAAGCCGAAGCGCAAGATAACCTGCCACATCCCTAGGCTATGGTCGGTAACTTCGGCGCGCTGTTCGGGTGGCACCCGCGGCTGTTCCAGGGTTTGCACCGAAACGAGGATGGTGAGTTCATGAAGCACACGGTTGTGCTTCAGGTTGTGCAATAGTGCGGTTGGTATTCCGTTTGGGTTGCCGGCCAAAAAAACAGCCGTGCGCTTCACACGGTAGGGGGGCGTTCGAGAAATTCCGGAAAGAAAATCGGGCATTTTCAAAATGCTTTTCTCCACAACGGCCCAAAGGGCCGTCCGGCCTTCGCGCCAAGTGGTCATGGCCACAAAAATCACCAGGGCGATGAGAACCACCAGCCAACCCCCGGAGAGGATTTTTGTGATGTTGGAAGCAAAGAAAGCAAGGTCGATCACGAGGAACAGCGCTGCTAAGGGAATCAGGGCGAACCAGTTGAGGTCCCACTTCTTGCGGGCCAGGTAGATCATTAAACAACAGGTGATCAGCATGTCGGCCGAAACGGCAATACCGTAGGCGTTGGTGAGGTGTCCTGACTCTTGGAACAGCAGCACCAGACCGATGGTACCCACCATCAGGAACCAGTTGATAAACGGCACATACACCTGGCCTATCGTTTCGTCGCTGGTGTGGCGTACCTCCATCCGTGGCCAGTAACCAAGCTGAACGCTTTGGCGCGCCAGAGAGAATGCACCAGAAATGATGGCCTGGCTGGCAATCACCGACGCCATCGTAGCCAAAATGACCAGCGGATACTGAAACCAGACCGGAGCCAACTGAAAGAAGAGGTCGGTGACTTTCGTGGGATCAACCAACAACAACGCCCCTTGCCCCAAGTAATTCAGCATCAAGGCCGGGTAGACCAAAAAAAACCAACCAGAACGGATGGCCCGCTTCCCAAAGTGGCCCATGTCGGCATAGAGAACTTCCGCACCGGTCATGGCCAGGAAAACTGAGCCCAGAATCACGAAGGTTAGGCCTAAATTGCTTCCTATGAAACGAAGCGCCTCCCAAGGGTTGAGGGCGGCCAGAATTCCGGGAGCATGGATGATGGACAGCAGGCCCAGCGCTCCCATGACGACAAACCAAGCAATGAGAATGGGACCGAACAGCGAGGCCACCCGTGCCGTGCCCTTGGACTGAAAGGCGAAGAGGGTGAGCAGGACGGCCAGAGCGATCGGGATGACCCACGGCGTGAACGCTGGGCTGATGAACTTGAGGCCCTCGATGGCCGAAAGTACCGTCACAGCGGGGGTGAGGATGCCATCGCTATACAGCAAGGAGGCGCCTACTATGCCCAAGAGGGCCAAAAATACAGTCTTGCCGGGCTTCTTGCTCACAACTTGGGCCCCGGCAAGGCTAATCAGCGCCAGGATGCCGCCCTCTCCCTTGTTGTCAGCGCGCAGGACAAAGCTCAGGTATTTCACGCATACCACGAGGGTCAACGTCCAAAGAAGCAGGGAATCGATACCGATGATGTTTTGGGGAGTAAGGGCCACGCCGCGTCCGGGGGCAAGACACTCCCGCAAGGCGTAAAGGGGGGACGTTCCGATGTCACCGAACACAACTCCGATGGCACCCACCGTCAATTTCACGCCGGTCGTGGAATGCTGACCGGCAACAGAAGAAGACATGCGAACATTATGACGGATTGTTGGCTGCAGTGACAAGCGGAGGCTAGGGTTACCGTGCCGCCGGCAACAGTTTCAGCACTTGCCCTGCCTCACTTTGGTCATGCAGGAACGTGACATGGTAGCTTCCGCTCGCCCAGTCTTCCACTTGGTTGTCGTACCATGGACTGTTGAAGAGGCCCGACTGTCCCGGGCCGAGGATGTGGCTGGCCCGGCTGGTGTCAGCCAGATCCACCACATAACGCCAGGAAGCCCCGTGGTTTACGTAGCCCGTGTCGATGTCGGCACGCGCCGCCTGAACGGTGGTGGAGCTTCCGCCAACGGGCACGGCTTTTTTGAGGTTAAACAGGTAGTTCAGTGGCTTGACACTCGAGAGCGGATGGAGGAACCGAAGGCCGTGCGCGGTGCCCCACTGCCAGTTGTCCATCTGCACTCCCTGCTTTTTGCGGCCTTCTTCCAGCGCCAGCTCAAGGGCTTTCTTCACCACCACCGCCAAGCTCCCCTTTTCGGCAATCCAGGGGCTCACCTGGCCTGCCGCCGCACGTCGCACGAGCTGGTCGACGGCTTGCGGGCGGTTCTCAAACAGGTCGTACACCGTTTTGGGAAACGCGTCCTGAAAGAGCACGGTACTGAGCTTCTCGGTGAGCTTCTGGTACAGGAAAGGCGCGGCACCGTCGGCCGTTTCGACGAAGTCCCAGCCCTTTAACAGACCCAGAGCTTGAGTCTCTTGTTTGTTGAGCGCCTGGCCAGAAAGGAGGCTGACGTAAAGTGGGTTGAACTCCTGAGCCTGGAGGTCAAGCTTATCCATCTGAAGGGCCTGGAGGTCGGCGGCAGTCAGTTTGTCGTTGGAAGCAAGCACCGCCTTGATGCGGGCCTCGCGGTAGGGCTGGGCCCAGGTGTCGCTGAGGTGATACGGGTAGCTGTCTTCGACCACCTTGTTGTTGGCGGTGGCGATGAAACCTTCCTTTGGATTCACCAACCGCGGTAATTTATCCCACTGGATGAAGCCCGTCCACTCGTTGTCGTCGTTCCATCCGGGCACAGGAACCTGCTGGTTGCCCTTTTTGCGCAGGGGAATCTTGCCGTTGGCTTTGAAGGCTATGGTGCCGTCCACCGAGGCGAACACAAAGTTCTGCGCAGGAGCCTCAAACAGCTCGAGACCTTTTTCGAACTCGGCCCACGAGGACGAGCGGTCGAGCTGAAGGATGGCCTCTAGCTCTCGGGTGGGAGCCAGTGCCGTCCATTGGAGGGCAAGCTCGGTATTCTTGGTCACCTTGGCGAGGTCGGTGATGATCGGGCCGTGGCGGGTGACGAACACCTTGAGCGCTACATTTGGTTTCCCCTTCACGGCGATCGATTCCTCGAACACCTGGGCGTCTTCCCAGGCGCCATTGTGCTCAAACTGCGCCGGGTTGGCGGGGTTGCGCTTCTCGATGTAGAGGTCTTGCACGTCCGGCCCGGTGTTGGTCACTCCCCACGCCACTTTTTCATTGTGGCCCAAAATGATGCCTGGGATGCCCGCAAAAATGACGCCGCTGACCAATTGACCGGGGCCCTCGAGCACGGTTTGGTACCAAACCGAAGGGCTGGCCAGACCCAGATGCGGGTCATCGGCTAAAAGGGGCTTGCCGCTGGAGGTCTTGCTCCCTGCGACAACCCAGTTGTTGCTGCCGTTGAAGGGTGATGGAACCACGGCGCCCGCAAGTGCTACCGCCAAGTCGAGTTCCCCCGGGGGAAGGATGGTTGGCGCCGTTTCTGGGTAGCTTGGAAACAGGTCAAAAGCCTTTTGCTGGCTGACGTTGCTCATAAGCCACGACCGGAAGGCCTGACCGGCCCAGTGTCCGCCTAGGTCGTAGGCCATGTACTTGCCTATGGCCAGCGAATCCACCGGCGTCCATTCGCGGGGTTGGTATCCTAAAAGGGTAAACTCGATGGAAAGGGTGCCTTTGGCGATGGCTTGGGCCCGAAAGGCGTTGACACCCGCTGCGTAGGCCTGCAAAACGGCCTTGGCCGGTTCGCTGAAGGCTGCCCAGGAGGCCTCGGCAGCGCGTCGCAAGCCGAAGGTGCGGAAGAACTTATCGCGTTCGAGGGCCTTCTCGCCTACCACCTCGCTGAGCATGCCCGAAGCCTGGCGTCGGCTAAGGTCCATCTGGAACAGGCGGTCCTGGGCGGTGACGAAGCCTTGGGCGAGGTACAGGTCGTGGTCGTTGGAGGCTTTGATGTGGGGAACACCCTCGAGGTCGCGGGAAACCTCGACCAGGGCCGTAAGGCCGGGGATCTTCACCTCGCCCTTAGTTTGGGGAAGAGGGCCGGAGATCCAGACCAAAAAGGCCACCACAACCACGACGATTAGCCCGAAGCTGATGCCTGAAAACCAAGCGAAAACGCGCCAGAACGGATGAAGTTTCTTCATTGACACCATCCTTGCCCATGGCACGAAGGCTTGTCAAAGGGTTCTAGGGGGCCTAAAGGAACCTGCTGGTGAGCAGAGCCTTCCCGGTAAAGGAGAAAAACCAGCAATCCATCAGCAGAAAAGCGCCCATTCCCGAGAGCAGAAGCACGGTAATCAGGAGGTTGAGGCGCTGCACGTGCAGGTGAAGACGCGGTAAAACGGCATCGCGCAAGACGACGAACACGCCGAAAAGCACCAGCATGGGAAGCGCATAGACCAAATTGTACAATAGCAAAAATCCCGCCCCACCCGTGGCACCCAATGAGGCGGCCGCGATCTTCCCGATGGAGGCCACGTAGGGAAGGGCAAACGGGAAACTGGTCACCGAGAGAAAAGCACCTAAAGCCAGCGTGCCCCCAAAGTTGATGCCCTTGAGCCGAGAAATCAGCTGGTTCTCCAAGGAAGGCTTGCGCGAGCGGGATTGCCACCACCACCACAGAGGGCCTGCCGCCAAAAGCACGGCGCCTGTTAGCCCTTGGGCCTGATAGTAAGCGGCGTCGGGAAGAGCGTTTAGGTTAGGAAAAAAAACCGCCACCAAGGCCATCATGGGAGCCACGAAGGCCAAACCGAGGGCCCCGCAAAGCAAGTAGGCCCCCGAAAGCCCTACCAAAAAGCCCAGCGAGGCAGGCAGCGGCTTGTTGGTGGAAAAAAGTAGAATTAGGATGATTATTTGCTGCGTGGTCGAAACGCTATCGAACAAGGCGGCCCCGCTGACAAACCAGGCCAAATCAGTCAAGACGATTAGCCAAGAGAAGTTCTCCGAAGTTGTTTCATTCCAAACGTATCGGCTTTCTGAAAAGGACTGTCAAGGATGCAGGAAATGCCCTTAAACTGACCACATGAGCTTTCAACCCTGCGAGAACAGCGACCGACAAAGTTTTGAGGCCATCGTCGGCGCCGAAAACGTGCTCTCCTCGGCGGCCGAACGCGAAAAATACTCCCGGGACATGACCGAGGACCTGACCTACTTGCCCGAGCTTGTGTTGCGGCCGCGCAACACCGGCGAAGTGGCCGAGGTCCTGCGTCACTGCAACCACAGGGGCATCGCGGTCACGCCCCAGGGTCGGCGCACCTGCCTGAGCGGCGGGGCCCTCCCGGTATACGGGGGGGTGGCCCTTTCGCTGGAGCACCTCAACCGCATCCTAGAGCTCGACGAGGACAACTATCAGGTAACGGTGGAGCCCTATGTGCTCAACAACGACCTCCGAAAAGCGGTTGAGGCCAAGGGCTTGTTTTACCCGCCCGACCCGGCCAGCCTGAAGATCTGCTCGATAGGAGGCAATCTAGCCGAAGGTTCGGGTGGCCCCAAATGCGTCAAATACGGCACCACCAAGGACTACGTACTCAACCTCGAGGTGGTGCTCTCCAGCGGGGAAATCCTGTGGACCGGCGTAAATGTGCTAAAAAATGTGATGGGGTACAACCTCACCCAGCTGTTTGTGGGAAGCGAAGGGACCTTGGGAGTGATTACTAAAGCCGTGCTGAGGCTCATTCCTAAACCCCGGCACCAAAAGCTGCTCATCGCTTCGTTTTCCAACCTGGAAGACTGCTCGAGGGCCGTCAATGTGATTCTAGGTGAGGGCATCGTGCCCTCGGCCCTCGAGTTTATGGAGCGCAACGCCTTGCTGGCGGCACAGGCTTATACCGGCCTCAGTTTTCCCCAAGTGGGCCCCGATACTCAGGCCCACCTCATTGTGGAGTTTGACGGCATGGAGGCCGAGGAAGTGGCGGCACAAGCTCTGCGCACAGGCCAGCTCCTCACCGAGCGCTTTGCTTCTCTTGAATACCTACTCAGCGCTAAGGGCCAAGCCGAAGAAGACAAAATCTGGCGCCTGAGGCGCTCGGTGCTGGTGGCGGCCAAGGCGCGCTCGCACTGTAAGGAAGAGGACCTCGTGGTTCCTCGTTCCCGTCTACCCGAGGTTTTGGTGCTCCTAGGGGAGCTGCGACGTAAGTACATGCTGGAGTTTGTAGCCTGGGGCCATGCCGGCGATGGTAACCTGCACGTCTGTGTGCTGCAAGGAAGCCTCAGCCGGGGCGAGTTTGAGGCGGTGTCTGCGCCCTACCTGGAGGAACTTTTTCACGGGGTGTGCACCACCTTGGGCGGCTCGGTTACCGGGGAACACGGTGTGGGTCTGGTTCAGCGCCAGTTTATGGCGCAGGTGTTGGATCCGGTGGCGCTGAGGCTGATGCGCACCGTCAAACAGGCGCTCGACCCCCGTGGAATCTTGAATCCGGGGAAGATGTTCCTCGACGGAGGTTCGGATAGGCCCAACCAAGCAGGAGGAGTTCATGTTGTTCGAAGCTAAAGTCGATGAGGTACAGGTGCTGGGCCTGCGCAATGAGGTTCTGGAGGTTCTCGTGGCCCCCAGCATCGGGGGGCGCGTGGTGAGCCTGAAACACCTGCCTTCGCAGCGCGAGCTTTTGTGGCGCAATCCGCAGCTGAAACTCACCACCGCCCCGGAGGGCGCAGACTACGATTCCCGCTTCTACGGCGGCATAGACGAACTGCTTCCCTGCGACCAACCAGAAACCATCGACGGTGTGGATTGCCCCGACCACGGCGAGCTCTGGACCCTCGCGCTGGAGGCAACTCTTGGTGAACAGGAAATCCTCTTGGTCGGCACGCTTCCCCGTTTTGGCCTTCACTACGAGCGGCAAATGAGGCTGGAAGGTTCACAGTTGGTGTGCCGCTACAAGCTCAGTAACCCCACCCGTGCGACGCGGCATTTCCTCTGGAAACTTCATGCG
>Ga0209084_1003674_pt1 | contig 11154 bp, 10 predicted proteins | sample C_130820_MF_Meta_FD_187309 | JGI IMG/M metagenome (GOLD analysis project Ga0209084, IMG submission 187309) | Freshwater microbial communities from Lake Croche, Canada to study carbon cycling - C_130820_MF_MetaG (SPAdes) (version 2) | ecosystem: Environmental > Aquatic > Freshwater > Lake... | reverse complement strand
TCTTAATGTCGCAAGGCTACTGGCTCTGGTTTTAAACTACCCACTTAATATAATAAGTTGTTTCTTTAAATAATAGTATACTATTATGGAGCGGACCATGGCCGACGAACAAGAAGAAAAAATGAGTGCTAGTGAGAAGAAAAAAGAAGACTGGATGAATAGCAAATGGCGTCCAATGATGGGTTGGATGTATATGCTGATCTGTACCATGGACATGGTAGTATTTCCAATACTATGGAGTTTGTTACAAAGTCTCAGTCACGGAGCAGTTAATTCACAATGGCAACCATTGACCTTACAAGGTGCAGGATTGTTCCATATTGCCATGGGTGCTGTGCTGGGTATTGCCGCACACGGTCGTACACAAGAAAAACTAAACGGTGCTAATAACGGTGGGTTAGGCGGAGCAGGGTTAGGAACAACCTATGTTCCACCAGGCGCACAAAACACAGTTACAGTAGGAGGATCAAATAATGGCGGATTCAATTCATCAGCAGGCGGCTCAGCAGCATTTGGCTCTCCGACAACAGGCAGCTTTGGCAACACCGGTAGTTTTGGTTCACCAGCACCCGCATCAACAAGTTTTGGTGGCAATTCAGGATTTGGAGCGTCAACAGGTGGATCCGCAACAGTCGTAACAGGATTCGGCGGCAAGCCTGCTCCTGTACAACCACAACAACCAATGCTATAAGGAAATTGTATGTTAGAAACATTATTTTGGATTATAGTTGGAGCATTTATAGGATGGAATTTTCCACAACCTGCTTATGCTAAGAGTGTGCAGGAGAAATACTTACAAAAGTATATCGATAAAGTAAAAACAATATTAACATTTTGGAGATAACATGAATAAATTATTAGCAGTATTACTTGTAGGCATTATGTCCAGCTCGGCATATGCAGGCGGCGAAACCAAAGAAGTATGTAAGGATAAGTTAGATAAGGCTGGCAAGCCTGTAATGAAGTCCGGGAAACCGGTACAAGTGTGTAAAAAAATCAAGGTACATAAAAAGTTAGAAGGTACCGAGGTTCCAGTTAAGAAATAAAAAGTCTTGACATCACCTAGAAGGTATAGTATAATCTACTATACCTTTTTTCTATTATGGATATAATATGGATCATTATTCGACCTTAGGCGTGGATAGGAACGCCGGACCAGACGATATCAAACGGGCATATCGTAAATTGGCCAGTCAGCATCATCCAGACAAAGGTGGGGATAAATCCCGTTTCCAAGATATCCAAGTGGCCTACGATACTTTAAGCGACCCAGAGAAGCGACAACAATACGACAATCCTCAACCACAGGGATTCCATTTCCAGCACGGTCCTCCTCCGGGATTTGAAGATATCTTTGGACAGATGTTTGGCGGACATCATCCGTTTGGTAATATGTTTGGGCAGCGTGGACAACCTCCTAGAAATAGAACCATGAATATACAAACTGCTATTTCATTGGAAGAAGCATTTCATGGCAAAGATTTGATTGCTACACTGGGATTACCCAGCGGTCGCGAACAAACTATTGAAATTAAAATACCCGCTGGTATACAAGATGGAACTACACTACGTCTAGCAGGCATGGGCGATGATAGTATATCTGGTGTACCTCGTGGCGATATTCATCTCACAGTAATGGTTAATCCACACAATAGATTCCAACGTCAAGGCGACGACTTATTATGCTCTGCTAATATTAGTTGTATTGATGCTATGTTAGGTAAGAATATTTTTGTTGATACCATCGATGGACGGAAATTAGATATTACTATAAATCCGGGAACACAATACGGACAAACATTGGCTGCTGCAGGTTATGGTATGCCTAAAATGAACGACAATAGATTCCGCGGTAGATTGCTGGTCACAATAAATGTCACTGTTCCTAACAATCTAACAAACCAACAAATACAAGCACTACGTGAGGCATTCCAGTAAATAATCATATGTTAAAAATAGTTAAGTTTCCAGATCCTGTATTACGTACAAAAACATCAGATTGGGATTTTGATAATCCCATTACTGATCCTTGTCAACTTGAAAAAGACATGATTGAATTTATGTTTGACTTAGATGGTATAGGTCTTGCCGCACCACAGGTAGGAATATCTGCTCGTGTGTTTGTAATGGGGCACAAAGATAATCCCAACGCAGCACAGGCATTTTTTAATCCCATGGTGGTTGCCACAGTTGATGAAGTAGACGATCTGGAAGAAGGGTGCTTGAGTTTTCCAGGAGTATATGTTAATATTAAGCGTCCTAAGAAAATACTGGCACGTTGGCAAAATGTACAAGGAGAGTGGCAGGAAAGTGAATTTGATGGATATAATTGTAAATGCTTTTTACACGAGTTAGATCATCTAGAAGGAATCGTATTCCAAGATAGAGTTAGTACCCTTAAATGGGCCATGGCAGTTAAGAAAACAAAGAAAAGGAAATACGCATAATGTTAGAAGTTAATAAAGATCTAGAACAAATTTTTGAAAACGCTGTACAAGTAGCCAGCTTAAATAATCACGAATACATCACCCTAGAGCATTTTTTATTCAGTATGCTGAATAATAAGAACTTTTCAGAAGTTCTTACACAGTTTGGCACAGATGTACCTGTGCTTAAAGAAAACATTGAAAACTTTATTTCTAATGAGCTAACAGGCATTGTAAATCCCAATGTGACAAGACCCAGAAAAACTACCACTGTTGAGCGTATGTTAAATCGTACATACACACAGGTTATGTTTAGTGGTAGACAAATCATTGAACCTGTTGATATCTTTATCAGCATGTTCTCAGAAAAGAAAAGTCATAGTGTGTTTTTCATGCGTCAGGCCAGCATTGATAAAGATAAGTTTATAGATTTTGTCAAACGTGAACTTAACACTGCCGAGGAGGCCGCAGAAGTTGCTGACAATCCGCGACTTGAAAAAATGATTCTACAATTTTGTACAAATCTAACAACCAAAGCCAAGAATAAAAAAATAGATCCAGTTATTGGCCGAGATTCGGAGATTGAAGAAATTGAACTAATATTGGCACGTAGAACAAAATCTAATGCTATTCTTATTGGTGATCCAGGCGTGGGCAAGACTGCTATTGCCGAAGGGCTGGCACGTAAAATTCTTGAAGGTAATGTTCCTAAGTTTATTCAAGACAACAGCGTATATAGTTTAGATATCAGCGCATTGCTGGCAGGCAGCAAGTATCGCGGTGACTTTGAAGAAAGACTCAAATCTGTTATCAACGTACTTGAACGTAAAAAGAATTGTATCCTATTCATTGACGAAGCTCATATGATGAATGGTGCAGGTTCGTCTAGTGGTGGTAGTAATGACATGGCCAATATGCTTAAAAGCTCATTAGGCAAGGGCAGTATCAAAGTTATTGCTAGTACAACCTGGGAAGAATATCGCAAGCACTTTGAAAAAGATCGTGCTCTGATGCGCAGATTCCAACGTGTGACTATAAACGAGCCCGACGAAGCTACATCTATCAAGATTGTTAAAGGTCTTAAAAAGTACTACGAAAAACATCACGGCGTTAAGATCACTAATCAGGCTATCATTGATAGTGTGAAGTATAGCATCAAATTCATGACAGATAAAAAACTTCCGGACAAGGCCATTGACTTGATTGACTGTGCCTGTGCTAGATTTAAAATTCGTGATGAAGAAAATGGTGTTGTAGATCATGACGAAATAGTATTTGAAGTTAGCAAGATTGCCAACATTCCACTGGAACAAATTAGCAACAAAGAAAGTTCTAATCTATCTTCTTTGGAAAAGAATATGAAATCCAAAGTGTTTGGACAAGAGAATGCCATTGACAGTTTGTTGGACAAGGTATTCATTGCTCAATCAGGATTAAAGAGTTTGAATAAACCTGTGGGCAACTTCTTGTTTGTAGGACCCACCGGTGTTGGTAAGACAGAAGCTGCTAAACAACTGGCCACTAACCTTGGTGTTAAGCTGGTTAGATTTGACATGAGTGAATATCAAGAACAGCATAGTGTTGCCAAGTTTATTGGTGCTCCTCCTGGATATGTAGGATTCGAAGATAATGCCGGACAACTGATCACACAACTACAAGAGAATCCTAACTGTGTACTATTGTTAGATGAAGTTGAAAAAGCTCATCCAAGTGTGCTTACTGTCATGCTACAGTTGATGGACAATGGATTTATCACTGGTAGCAATGGTAAGAAAGCCGATGGTCGCAATGCCATTATCATTATGACATCTAACTTGGGTGCTGCAGATGGTGAGAGAAATAATGTAGGATTTGGCAATTTAGAGCGGGACGGTGATCCCAAAGATGCGGTCAACAAGTTCTTTGCTCCAGAATTCCGCAATCGTTTAGATGGTACTATTAAGTTTGGTAAACTAGATAAATCTACTATGACCAAGATTGTTAAGAAGTTCATCGATGAGTTAAATTTGTTGATCAAAGATAAAAGTATCCATGTTAAACTCAACGCCGACTCCATTGAATATTTGATTGATAAAGGGTTTAACAGCAAAATGGGGGCAAGACCTTTACAACGTGCCATTGATGACATGATCAAGAAACCCCTGAGTAAAGAAATACTGTTTGGTAAACTTACCAACGGCGGGGTAGTAGAAATCACTGTAGTAGATAGTCGACTATCTCTTAATGTTGTTGAAATCTTAGCTGTGGATAAAGTCAAACCGGTGACCAAAGATGAAGATATCGAAGCTGAACTCCAGTAAGTTATTCTACAACAAATGGCCCTACAAAATAGAATGTTATATTAGTGGGGCTAGTAGACTACGCTGGTCCGGTGTTGAAATAACCAAAGATTTCTGTCAAGGAAAACCAAGCCCTAGTCTGTGGAATTGGCAGAGTAATGATCGTTTGAGTAAAGATGATAAGGCCGCTTTGTTGGTATTTACTATAGGCGTGGAGCCATTTCTTGACCTTAAAGATCAATTACAAGTCAGGGTTGAAGGTAGACGCTATAACATATATTGTAAAGATCCTGTATTGTTAGAACAAATTTATAATGCTGTCACACCTTGGGTAGAAAAAGTATTTGGTCCTACCACAGACGAAGAACTTAATTATATGCTGGATAAAGGGCATAAAAAGATTCTGCGTGATGTATTGCCCAAAGACGGATACAAATATAAAGTATATCTTAAAGAATCGTGGTCTATGGAGGGTAGAATAGCATTTGCTGAGTGGGCCGCTAAGTTTCCTGATACCATAAACATCAGTAAAAATTCTAAAAGGTGGTTAGAATCTAAACATAGATGGTTATACAATCCGTTTATGTATGTCAAAGACGAGAAAACTTTGACAATGATTGGATTGTTTACCAGCGGAAATATTAAACGTGTTGAAGAGTTTGTACTTAGATCTAGCATAAATACTTGCCTAGATCAGGAACAAACATGCCAGCACTAAGTCAAAATTTAATATTTAAAATCCCAAACGGCGGCACCACATACGATTCAGTATCAGTTCAGTATCCAAATAGTGGGCAAGGACCATTGGTATACGTCAGCGATCGTGTCAAAGGTGATGGGTATTTTGGTAATAGTGACGGTGTTCACACGGTATTTTGGAGTATAGCTGAGTTTGTAGGTACTATTGAAATACAAGGTACGCTGGCAATATCGCCAGGTGACAATGACTGGACTACAGTAAAGCTCACCGATCCTAGCAATAGATTTTATATTGACACTACCGGTCTAGTTACGGCTACTGTAGTTGAAAGTAATAGATATACAACACCAACTACTGCCATTAAATCCTATAATTTTACTGGAAATTTTGTATGGCTCAGAGGCCGTATCAGTGAATTTGAACAAGGTACTATGAATGGTATCAGCATAAACAGGTAATGGAATCACTATGACAAAACAAACAATAACTGTAGGATCAGGAGAATACTCGGGTGATGGAGAAAGCCTGCGTTCAGCATTTTTAAAAATAAATGAGAATTTTACTGACGTTTATGCAAATTTAAAAACACGCATAGGTAGTACCTACGCTTCGGGTGCTTTCCAGCAGTTGACTCTAGCGAATGACGAAGGTAAACTGATTACTATTGGTGGTGGCAACAGTCTCTTTAGGTTGCCACAGATCACAGCCGACTCACTAGGTGCAGAATTTGAATTCTACTTCGCTGGGGACTCTGGACAGATATATATACAGGCATTCTATACTACCAACAGGGTCACCACTGACCGTTTTGTAGGGTCAGTATTTGTAGGTGTGGACAACGATACCACTGGAAGATTACATACAGCCACCGCAGGTGTGGCAGATGCAAACTATCTGTTCCTAGGACAGCATCATGCCAAAGCAGGCAGTTATATTCGTTTCAAAGCCATAGCATTTGATACGGATACGGTAGTAGGAACCTGGTTGGTACAAGGACAGTGTGTTGGTGATACAGTGAATACAACTCCTAACGGACGCAACTATATATTTCAAAACTATTACGATTAAGATAAACGGTAAAATATCATGAAACTCACAGAATTCTTTAATCAGCCTATACAAATAAGCAAGCGTGGTCAAGATACCGACGACAACAAACGTGCTGACGACCTTTTTTGGTTTATTATAGATCACGACAAACTACACAAGGATTATTTCCATCCTGTGGCCAAAAAGATTTATCACTTACACAAAAACGACCAACTAGACAAAGAAGCAATGGTCAAAGAATTCATGCCCATGGTTAAAAAGGGTTGTATGGAATATTATCATCATAAACAACTAACTGGTAAACTTGGAAAGATATTCCATGAAGAATTACGTAAAGATATGTGTGAAAGATTGTTTGATCACTACAAAGAAGATATTATTAAAGATAGTTACAAAATAGGCCGATAATATGATACTGCGCGAATTCTTCTCAAAACAAGTATTAGTCGAAGGTGGCAACTTAGAAGTTGATGGCAACCAGGCACAACAGATCGATCTTCAAGTTCATAATCGTGCCTATATTGTTCCTATCTTGAATACATTACTCAATTCTATTGATGCTGGATTCGCACAAAGCGCAGGTGGACCGCTGTGGAGTCCTAAAGTTTTGAAAAGTAAGAAATATTTAAGCGGGTCCAGCTTACATTTTTTTAACACAGATATTCCAGACGCAGATTTCGAACGCATCAAACCCAAGGTAGGTGATATTGACACACAAGTTAACAAGGATGCCGAACCACAGCTGGCACAATGGCTCGATAGTGTAAAAGGACAAGTGGTAGGCAACGCAAAATTCCTAGGATATAGTAGAGGTAATGAACAATATAGTAGTTTATGGGAATTAACTGATCCTCCAATTAAAGTTCAAATTGATTTTGAATTTGTAGATTACGAAAAAGATCAACCAACCGATTGGTCAGGATTTAGTCATAGCAGCAGTTGGGACGACCTAGGCCAGGGTATCAAAGGTGTGTTCCATAAATTTTTAATTCAATCATTATCTAAAATATCATCAGAACAATTTATACTTAGAAAAGTTCATAAACGAACAGGAAAAATTACCGATAAGGTAGAAACTGACAGTATGCTTTCGTTTGCTGTCAGCAGTAAAGAAGGTGGCGGGCTACGTACAAAATACGAACCAGTGCTAGATGAAAAAGGTAGACCGTTGGAGATAGACGGACTGCCGGTATTGAGAGAATTGCCACCAAGTAATTACGAAAAAGATATTAGTAAAATTTTTCAAGCCATTTTTGGTCAACGAATAGACCGTGCTGCTTTAAAAAAAGCTCTGCCACAAACTTGGAGTTTTACAGGATTATTAGATTTGATTAATATAGTTCTTCCCCAAGAAGAAAAAGAACAGGTATTAGATTCATTTGTTGATAAACTGTTTGCCCGTGGTGCTCAAGGTCTTTACAAAGGTGATGCTGAAAGAGATGTCAAAGAAAAGAATATAGCATTAAATTATGCCATTAAAACTCTTGGTGTAACTCCTCCTGTTAACCTAGAACAGATGCGTCAAGACTATGTGAAAAATTATCGTGTAGCCACCGAAGGACCGGTTGGTCTAGATAGCCCTATTGAAGAAGATACAGGCGATACAGAGAAACCAACACAGGTAAAGGCACAGCTACGTAAAGGCATGCCACACTTACACGATCTCAGGCCTGCTGACTTGTTAGATTTATTAGACGAAATTCACGACGGAAACGGCAATTTTAAACTTGAAAACATTCCTTTAAATGTCAAAGTAGACGGGTTTGGTGGTAGATTTGGTAAGAATGCTGAAGGTCGGCCTTTCATGGGTACCAGTAGAACAGAACCCAGATATCAAGCTGGCTTTGTAGCATATCATCAACAAAAAGGTACCACTGATCCAGAAGTATTAGGTCGTGCTCAATTGTTTGATGACTTGTTTGAAGAAATGATGAAGGCTGTTCAAATGGTCGATAGTAAGCTAGGACCAAAATTCTTAGTCAACAAACAAGTGACCTGTGAGGTATTATATCTACCATTTGCCACAGAAACTCCCGAAGGCAAATTAAAGTTTGTGGGTATTCACTATGATAAGTTGCCAGAGGGTGTTAAACTTGCTCTAGTTCCATTCCGTGTAACAGATGCTACCACAGGTGATGATTTACCTGATGCCAATGAAGTTGTAAAAGAATTAACCAGTGTTGGTAAATCCGGCAGTGTTATGTTTATTGACAACAGCCTAACACAGAATGAAGCACTAGATGTCACAGCACTAGTTCCACCATTGGAAAACTTAGAACAGTTTAAAGCCATGTTGGCCAGTCGTAAACGCGATCAAGCAGCAGAAGTTAAAGCAGCACTGGTGCCAGTGGCAACAGCATTAGAACAAGCAATTATCAAAGATCCTAATATTATTGGTAAAGATATGTTGGGCAAAGACTACGAAGGTATTGTTATCAACAGTCGCCTTGGTCCTATCAAAGTCACTAGTCAAGAACAACGTGATGTTATCACTGCCAAGCAGGCTGCTAAAACATCAGCAAGAACAGAGCGTCCAAGGGGCGAGTCTAAAACAGCAGTGGTAGCTGTTGGTAGTTTCATTGGTCATCGAGGGCACGAAGAACTATTCAACTATACAATTAACAAGGCCAAAGAAGTAGGTGGCGATCCTTACTTGTTTATTGGCAATGCTGAAAGTAAAGATGATCCTATCCCTCCATCTGTCAAAGTAGAAACATGGCATAAACTGTATCCCCAGTATGCTCAAAATATCAGCACAGTACAAGCAGGTGGACAACTAATACAAAAGATCAAACATGAGTTAATCAATCCACTACCGGGTAAACCTCCACGATACGATAATATTATTATTATGGTTGGTGAGGACCGTGCTGGTATGAACATGCCGGCTGCGCTAATGAAGGCTGTTAACAAGTTTCCAGGCTATGAACATGTTAAGGTAAGTCTTGATGTCACTCCACGCGGAACTGGAATCAGCGGAACTGCGTTACGTAATAGTTTAAAAAATGATCCACCTGAGAAGGCATTGGCTACATGGTCAAACGCATTCGATGTACAAAAACTAGGTGTTGATTGGATCAAACACCTAATGGGTATAACAAGGAAAGGTATGGGAATACAACAACCACAACCTGCTCCAGTAGCAGAACAAAGATTGCTCAATGCGTTGATTCGACCTTTACACGAAGGTACCAGCATTGACAGCACACTACGAGCAATCATTAACGACATTGGTGAGCCTATCACCAATGTCTATGACACAATGAAATTCCAGGCCAAGAAATATATGGAAAATCACGGAGAACTAGGACGTGGCTTTAGAATGGTAGCAGCAGGTGTTGGAGGACGGTGGGTACAGAATATGTACATTGGCAGACTACACAATGAACTACATGACCTATGCAAATATAATACCCGCAGAACTGTAGAGTTACGTGACTTCTTACGTGGAGAAGAATCCAATGGTGAAATAGAAATGAAGAGATCATTCGGCAACCTTGCAAATAATCTACCTCCAATATTGGCCAAGTTAGGCCAACAACTCAATGCTCCACAACTGACTAGAAATGCTCAACGTTGGATGCAGAACAAAGCAGAATATGAAAGATATCTAATGGATCTTGAAGCAGAGGGCAATGATGAACAAGATGACGAGCCAGTGATCAAGCCACCTAAGAGCAATGTGGTAGGACAACAGAATGCACAGGTTGATCAGATTGTCAATGATGTATTAAGTAAGATTCCCAAGAACATTGCCGGAGAGATCCGTAATGCTATTGCTCGTGCTCCAAACAAGTTAGCAGCATTAAAACAAGAGTTGGATAGACATCACGTTAAGATGGCCGAAGGTAATGATACCATGGCACATATGGCCAAGAGCTTAACCGGTCATGGTAGTCCTATTGCCAAGGCAGCAGCACAAAGAGATAAGAAGCGTGAGCAACACGGTTCTCAAAGTCATGGAAGAGCAGAAGGTCCTAAGTGGGATAAAACAGAGGAAGGTACTACGGCTGATATGAGAGCATTCTTTGCCGGAGCAGATTCGGATAAACCTATACCAAATGTTAAAAGAACAATTATACCCGACGAAATAAAAGCATTAATGACAAAGCTGATGCGTACAGGAGAAAGAAGTTTATCTGTAGAAGAACTTGAAAAATTAAGAAATTATAAACTTGGCAAAAGAATGTTTGCTAGAGAAGAACAGCAAGGTGTGGCGGAAGGCTCCGAGAACAATAATACAACAGCACAAAAAATATTCTTTGCTCGTAGTAATAAAGCACCCAAAGAATGGAGTTATGACCATGTTGGATTTATAACTCAAGATGGAAAACAAATTCAAATGAGTGGGCATAAAGGCAATGATGTATATGTCACTAACGATGTGACTGATGATCCGGAGTTTCCTAAACAAAATGTCAAAATTGTATCATTATCAAAACCAGTATCGGTTCCTACAACTAACTCAGTAGGAGCAGAAAATTGTGGGACATTTGTGGCAAATGTATTACGAGCCAATGGTATAAAAGGTATTGATACACAAAAAATATATAGTGTGTTCAAAAAACCTCAAGAGCAAGGTGTGGCGGAAGGCTCTACACAAAAAGATATGACTGGTCAAACTTGCGAGAAGTGTAAGAAAGACAAGTATCAAGAGCGTAGCCAACACGATGATATGGAAGGTAAAGTAACTTGTAGT
>Ga0209084_1003673_pt1 | contig 11155 bp, 17 predicted proteins | sample C_130820_MF_Meta_FD_187309 | JGI IMG/M metagenome (GOLD analysis project Ga0209084, IMG submission 187309) | Freshwater microbial communities from Lake Croche, Canada to study carbon cycling - C_130820_MF_MetaG (SPAdes) (version 2) | ecosystem: Environmental > Aquatic > Freshwater > Lake... | reverse complement strand
CAGCAGCAGCAGCAGCAGCCCAGCAGCAGCAGCAGCAGCAGCAGCAGCAGCAGCAGCAGCAGCAGCAGCAGCAGCCCAGCCCTTAGCACTGCGACCACGATGTGCGCACCGACAACGATGTGCGACGCGACCACGATATTAGACCCGACAACGATAACAGAATTGACAACGAGCCAGAATTGAAAATCATGGTCACTTTGAAAAGAAACCTGAGTTCTCGGAACCGGGGGGTTAACGGTATTTTTGCTCGCCACGCGGAGCGCTGGGCTCGAAAAATTTTCGACCAGAATTTTTAGCACTACTGTGTTTATATACAGTGTTTGCACTCAGCACAAAAAGCACGCTACAATGCGCTCAACATGTCAAGCGTAACCACCAAACCCGACTACGCCGCCAAAGCCCGCCGCACCGACAAAGCCGGCGACTGGGCCTACGCCCGCGCCCAGTACGAAAGCGGCATTGCCCTGCTTAGCGACATAGCCCTAGACATTGGCGTAGCCGTTAGCACTGTAGCCAACCGCGCCAGCCGTGGCGGCTGGGTGCGCGACCAACACGCCCGCCTACGCATAACCGAGGAGCGCAAAGCCCTAGAAGCCGCCGAGTGGCGCACCCAACAACAAGCGGCCACCGCCCAAGTTGAGCGCGTAACCGCCATTATGCAAAGCAAGGTGGTGGTTGCCCACCGTACCGACATTGCCCGCGCCCGCAAAATAGCCAACGCCTTGTTACTAGAGCTTGACACTTTAACTACCGACCAAGCCGTATTTGCCAACCTTGGCGAATTACTTAACGCCCCCGACGACCGTGGCATAGACAAACTAAACCAAGCCTACCGCAAGGTTATTAGCCTGCCCGAACGCAGCGCCACCCTTAACAGTTTGGGCGCTGCGCTTAAAACGCTTATCCAGCTGGAGCGCCAAGCCTTTGACATTAACGGCCCCCTTGAAGACCCCGACCAGCCCCGCCCGCCCGAGCAAGTTACCAAGGGCCTTGCCGACATTATGCACAAGTTTGACAGCGTGTTGGCTCTACAAGCCCCGCCCGCTGCTGCCCCTGCTACCACCCCCATGGCCGACGTAGTAGATGTTCCCCCCACGCATTAAAGACCAACTACTTGGTGCCCCTTTTGACAAAGTGGCTACCCTGTGGCTTGTGCTTGAACAACAAGCTGGCGACAAAGCCAAAGCATGGCTTAGCCAAAACGACCGCTACTATTTACTTGTGCGCACCTTGCACCGTAGCGACGCCATTAACGCTTGGCTGTACGAACGCTGCCGCGAAGTAGAGCGCGACCCCGACGGCTACCTAGACCTGTGGGCACGCGAGCATTACAAGAGCACCATAATAACGTTTGCCGGCATAATACAAGAAATTTTAAACAACCCCGAAATTACCATTGGCCTATTTAGCCACACCAAGCCAATTGCTAAGGCGTTTTTGCGGCAGGTGCAAAAAGAATTTGAAACTAACGAAGACCTGCGCCAACTGTTTCCAGCCATACTGTACGCCAACCCCAGTAAAGAAAGCCCCAGTTGGTCCCTAGACAACGGCATTACCGTGCGGCGCGCCAGCAACCCCAAAGAGGCCACCCTTGAAGCCCACGGCCTAGTAGACGGCCAACCCACCAGTAAGCACTTTGCGCTACTTGTTTACGACGACGTTGTTACCACCGAGTCGGTCAGCACGCCCGAACAAATACAAAAAACCACCAGCGCTTGGGAACTAAGCGACAACCTTGGCACCGCAGGTGGCCGTAAGTGGCACATTGGCACCCGCTACAGCTACGCCGACACCTACCAAACCATTATGGAGCGCGGCATTGTTAAGCTGCGCATTTACCCCGCCACCGACAACGGCAAACTAGACGGCGACCCCGTACTTTTTAGCCCCGACGTATGGCAAGCTAAGGTAAAAACGCAGGGCGAAGCCACCATTGCCTGCCAAATGCTGCAAGACCCACTTAGCGGCCAGCAGCGCATGTTCAACATTGAAGACCTACAATACTACGAAGTACGCCCCGACGTGCTTAACGTCTACATTCTAGTTGACCCCGCCCGCAGCAAGAAAAAGGGCAGCGCCAAAACCGGCATTGTTGTGCTGGGCCTAGACTACGCCATGAACAAATTTGTGCTTGACGGCTTTAACCACCAAATGGACTTACGCGAGCGCTGGGAGCGCACCAGCATGCTGTACCACAAGTGGGTGCGCACTAACGGCGTGCGCAACGTGTACGTCGGGTACGAGGCCTTTGGCGCACAAGCCGACCTTGACTACTTTGCCGAACAAATGCGCCACCCCAACGAAGGCGGCAGCTTTAACATTATTGAACTAGCGTGGCCCCGCGACGGCGAAGGCGGCAAAGTAGACCGCGTGCAACGCCTAGGGCCGGACCTGCGCGCCCACAAACTGTTTGTACCCTACCCCACCGAAGACGGCGCCCTTACCGCCTTGCAACGCCGTTTAGCCAACAGCGGGCAGAGCTACCGTATTGCGCGTACAATACGCCGCAAGACCGCCACCGGCGACGTATACGACGTAGGTGCCGACCTGCGGTTGCAGATGCACTTTTTCCCCTTTGGGGGACGGGTGGACCTAGTTGACGCGCTTAGCCGCATTTACGACATGCAGCCCAAGGCCCCCAACGCGCAGGAGCCCACGTATGCAGAGCCCGAGTTTACTTAGCCCCCGGTTTAAAGGAGTTACCACTTTATGCGCAAACCTAAACGCTACGCCAACCACGAATGCTGCCCCAAAGACTGGCGCACCATTAGCGACCTTACCGGCAGCTACGAAATGGACGGCATGATTAGCCGCACCAAGAACAAAGACATGGCCGCCCGCCTTGAAGACCACTTGGTATGCGACATTGCCTACCAACGCCGCACCGCCTACAACGGCCCAGCACACAGCTTATTAGGGTAACTACTATGCCACTAGAATATAGCACCAAGCCCGCCGCGTTTAAAAAGAACGTTGGCGCGGAGGTAAAAAGCGGCAAACCCGTTAAGCAAGCGGTTGCCATTGCCTACGCGGTAAAGCGCAAGGCTGCGGCTAAAAAAGCCGCCAAGGCTAAGGCCAAGCCCATGCCTAAAGAAAAACCCAGCATGCTTAACAAGGCCACCTACCAATGACCGCCCCCGTAGCCGTTAACCCTAACAACTTGGGCGCGCCGGTTGTAACGCGCAACATTTTGATTACCGATTTGGTAATCCGCGCTTGGGGCGCTGAGTGGAACGCTCCCGACCACAACGTGTACCAATTTAGCAATGGCCGCATGTTTGACAGCACCGACCGTGGCAACACCGGCCTATACAACGGCGGCACAATAGGCACCTAAGCTATGAGCAACATTATACAAAACGGCGACATTGACGTACAAACCGTTGAAGTTACCAGCTTTGACGACGAGCACATCGAAATGGAGCACAAGGCCAAACAAGTTGCCGAAATTTTGTGCAAAACCTACCCCGACCACCCCTGGATGGTGGGGTGGGCTCCCGGTATGACGCTGGTTGTTAAACACATGGCTGGCGACAGCCGCTACGGCTACACCATTGACGGTGCCAAAGCCATTACCCCTAAAACTTTAACCCACATGGCTATGCTTGCCGGTGGCGAACTACTTGAACGCATGGGCATGGCCCGTGGCCGTTGGAACGGCGAATTTGGCACCGAGTACCAAACCCAATAACTTTTAACAGGAACCGCTAATTATGGACGCCGCCACCAAAGCCATTGCAGCCGAAGCTGCCGAAAAGAAAATGCAAAAGCGCACGGGCGCAGCGTACAGCAAGGCGCTAACCAGCACAGAGGAAAAGCCCGACGACTACAAAGCCGACTACGACAGCATGTTGAAAAGCGCGGGCGAAAAGCTTGACCGCAACAAAGTGTCAGTTAGCATAGACCCGTACTTGAAGCCGCAAGCCGACAAAGCTAACGCTAAAATTCAAGACAACATGACCACCTTGCGCCGCCAGCGCCAAGAATCTACAGGCGTTGGTGCAGGCCAAGGCACCCGTGGCACCGACGCCGGTGAAATGGGCAAGAAATGGTCCGACACATTTAACAACTAGGAGCAACTAGCATGGCACAACAATACAACGACATTGCTATGGACCCCGCCATGGCTAACCGCCCGCGCATGCCCCCTAACATGCCAGCACCTACGCCAGCGCCTACGCCTACGCAAGCAGCGGCACCTATGCAAGCGCCTATGCAAGCACCCATGCCAACACCGGCAACGCCGCCCATGGGCACGCCGTCAATAGCGCCACGCCCTGCAATGGTTAACACTGCACCGGCAGCGCCTATGGCGGGCGGCACCAACGCTGGCGAACTTGGCACCCCTTGGGCGCAGCAATTTGGCGCACCCATGCGGTGAAACAAAAAGACTACCACAACCAATGGATAGGCGTGGACCTAGACGGCACGCTTGCCCACTACGACCGTTACCGTGGTGACGACTACGTAGGGCTGCCCATTGAACCCATGGTAGAAAAAGTTAAAGGTTTTATTAAGGACGGCTACGAGGTGCGCATTTTTACCGCCCGTAAACCACACCCCGCCATACGCAGATGGTGTAAGGCGCACATAGGCCAAGTGTTGAAGATTACCAACTTTAAAGACCCCGGTATTATTGCTTTCTACGACGACCGCGCCGTAGGCGTAAAGCGTAATAAAGGGGAGGTGTTTTCCGCCGATAATGAAAAACAGGTAAAACTCTAATATGGCAATGCTTAACCAAAACAACCGTGCGCCTACTGCACAACTAGGCCCGCAAGACGCCGCTAACGCAGGCTATGGCGACGGCGACTGGCTTAAGCGCGCCCAAGACGCCTACCGCGACAGCACCAGCTACGTAGACAACAACTACCGCAAAGCGTGGGACGACAGCATCCGCGCTTTTAACAACCAACACAGCAGCGACAGCAAATACAACATGGCCGCGTACGACAAACGCAGCCGGTTGTTTAGGCCCAAAACGCGTGCCATTATCCGCAAAAACGAGGCCGCAGCGGCAGCCGCGTTCTTCAGCAATGCGGAAGTAACCAGCGTACTGCCCCTAGACCCTAGCAACAAACTAGAGGTTGCCAGCGCCAGCATTATGAAGGAACTTTTGCAGTACCGCCTAACCAAGAGCATACCTTGGTACCAAGTGGTGCTTGGCGGCCTGCAAGACGCACAAACCATGGGCGTTGCTTGTGCCCACATTTACTGGGAATTTGAAATGGGCGCGCCGCAAGTACAAGCCGCCCAAGCGCAAGTTATACCGTTAGGCGGTACCCAAACCGATGAAGAATACCCCGAGCAAATTAACCTGCCCGAAGGTGCCCAAGCCGTAGAAGGCGAACCAGCCCAACTTAGCATGGCCGCTGGCGGCGACCCGTTGGAGCCCCCCGCGCAAGACGAGTACAAAGACTACGGCCCAGACAAAGCTGCATTAAAAATTGACGCCGTTGCCGTTGCCAAGCCCAAGGTAGACCGGCCCGTTATTGACGTATTCCCAGTAGAGAACCTGCGCATTGACCCCGGCGCTAACTGGATGGACCCCATTAACAGTAGCCCTTACGTGGTGCATTTAATACCTATGTATGTTATGGACATACGCGAAAAAATGGAGCAACGCACTTGGCGCACGCTTAGCGACGGGTTAATCCGCTCCGCTGCGGACTCAAAAACCGACAGCACCCGCATTGCCCGTGGCAAAGACCGTGAAGACCCCTACACCCCGGACGGCAAATCCCTACCCGACTACGAAGTAGTTTGGGTGCAGCGCCACATACACCGCCGCAACGGCGACGACTGGGAGTTTTACACCCTTGGCGACATTGCCCTGCTAACCACCCCCAAACCGTTAAAAGACAGCGTGTTCCACGGCCAGCGTCCCTACGTTATGGGCCAGTGCATACTAGAGACGCACAAAGTTATGCCCAGCAGCTTGCCTACACTGGGCAAAGGCTTGCAGGACGAAGCCAACGAAATTGCCAACCAACGCATTGACAACGTTAAGTTTGTACTTAACAAAAAGTGGTTTGTCAAGCGCGGCCGTGACGTAGACATTAGCGGCCTAATGCGCAACGTGCCCGGAGGCGCAGTGATGATGGAAGACCCCATCAACGATGTGCGCGAAATTAGCTGGCCCGACGTTACCGCCAGCGCCTTTGAAGAGCAAGGCCGCGTTGACAACGACATGAACGACCTGCTTGGCAACTTTTCTGCTGGGCAGGTAATGGCGGACAAAGGCATTGCAGGCCCCGCCCGCAACATGGCAATTTTGCAGCAAAGCACCGGCACGCTGGTGGAGTACTTGCTGCGCACCTACGTAGAAACCTTTATACAGCCCGTGCTGCGCCAGCTTGTGCTGCTTGAGCAATACTACGAAACTGACAAAACCGTGCTTGCCATTGCCGGTAAAAAAGTGCAGTTGTACCAGCGCTTTGGCATGGACGAAGTAACCGACGACTTGTTGGAGCAAGAACTTATGCTCACAGTTAACGTAGGCATGGGCGCTACCGACCCACAAATGAAACTGCAAAAGTTTATCACCGCGATGAACAGCTACATCGAAATGGTCAAATCCCCCGTACCCGGACTCAACCTGCAAGAAGTGGGCAAAGAAATTTTTGGCAACCTTGGCTACAGCGACGGGTCGCGCTTCTTCACCAACGATGACCCCAACATTGCCAAAATGCAGCAACAACTACAGCAGCAAGCCAAAGTTATTAGCGACCTTAACGCCAAAGTGAGCGAAAAGATGACGGGCCACCAAGTCAAGTTAGAGGCAGCCAAGGTGTTGTCCGAGACCAAGCTTAAGGAAACCCAAATTAGGGAAGACGGTGCCAACATGCGCAACGCCGTTACGCACTTGCGCGCCATACGCGAACAAGACAAGGGCCAAGCCCACGAGCTTGCCAAACTTGGCATACAGCGCCAACACAGCATGGAACAAGCCAACGCTGCACCCCTTAACCAGAAAGTTGTATAATGCCCGAAACTGTTAACGAGCACGAAGTGATGATACGCCGTGCAGTATTTGGCAAACAAGTTGAAGAGTTTGTTAGTTCCGAAATTGGCCGTTATTTATTGGCCCGCGCCGCCGAGCAACGCAACGACGCACAACTGGACTTTTTAAAAGTACAATGCGACAACGCAACCGCCGTGCGCGAAATACAGAATAGAATACTGGTAGCAGACAGTGTAGTAGGTTGGTTGAAGGACGCCATTGGCGACGGTTTGCAGGCATTAAACATTCTTGACGATAGGAGTTAACACTATGGCACTTGAAGACGGCACCAACGATGATGGCGAAGCACTGGGCACTAATAACGATGCCCGCGTAGCGATGCTTAATCGTATCAACGACGACAACGATCGCATGCGTGCCGAAGAGTTCCTAGACGTTAACGACGACGGCACCACCGAACAATTTGTTGTACAAACCGGCGACGGCCAACAAACCCCCCTGACCGACGACATTGCCGCCGACCCCGAAACCGACGCCACTATCGCCGCACTAGCAGCAGAGTCGGACGCGGAGCCGGCCCGCAACCCTAAATTGCACCGCATTAAAGTTAATGGCGTAGAGCAAGAACTAACGTACGATCAACTAGTTGAGCGCGCACAAAAAGTTGCCAGCGCCGATCAATACCTTGCTGAGGCCAGCCGGTTGCGCTCGCAGCAGCAACAGCAACAAAATTCTCCACCGCAGGTATCCAGTCCGGCTCCTGCGACAGAAGAGGTCATTGATGACCTAGCCATTGCCCGAGCGATACAAATGGGCAGCGAAGAGGAAGCAGTAGCAGCGCTACGGAAACTACGTTCAAAAAGTCCATCGGTTACGCCCGACGACATTTCCCGAACGATTGATGAGCGGCTAGCTTTCAACGAAGCGATACAAAAGTACCGCACCGAGTATGCAGACATTGTAAATGACCCTGTTTTAAACCAGATGGCACTTGACACTGATAAGAAGTTACTTGCTGCTGGCGACAAGCGACCTTACTTTGAACGCTACGCCGACATTGGGGCTACCTTACGCAATTGGACTAACGAGTTAGTACAAAAGCGTGCGCCAGCACCAGCGCCACAAGGTGTGGAAAAATTGGCTCGCAAAGCAGCAGCCACTCCGGTGCCAAAGGCGGCATCACAAAAAACCGAGTCGGCTGTAGAAGAGGAAGCAGATGAGTCTACTGCGTCAGTCATTGCTAACATCGCCAAGTCTAGGGGTGGGCCGCAGTGGATGAACAGTATGACACGACATTAATCATTTAGGAGTTATATCATGGCAGGACAAGTATGGGCAGTTAACTCACTCGGTGGCTTTATGTACAGCCGCCAGTTGAGCAACGTATTGCGTATGAGCGTGCAACCGTTGGTGAAGTTTCGCCAATTTTGCGACGTGCGCGATGCAAGTCAGCAAGGTAAAAAGAAGGGTGATATTTTCACTTGGGACGTGTTCTCTGACGTAGCCACCGCAGGCGGTGTGTTGACCGAGACCAACACTATGCCCGAGTCTAACTTCACCATTACGCAGGGCACACTTACTATTACCGAAGCCGGTAATAGCGTTCCTTACTCCGGCAAGCTGGACAATTTGTCCAAGTTCCCGGTTATGGAATTGGTGCAAAAAGTGTTGAAGAACGACGCTGTTAAGACGTTTGACCGTCTTGCATGGGCACAGTTCAACAGCACGCTGCTGCGCGCTATCCCCACGGGCGGTACCGACACCGCCGCCATTACCCTGTACACCAACGGTACAGTTACTGGCACAAACAGCGTTGCGTATAACAACGCGCATGCTAAGTCGATTGTCGACACCATGAAAGAGCGTAACATTCCCGCCTACTTGGGCGACGACTACTACGCTTTGGCATGGCCCAGCACGCTGCGCACGTTCAAAAACAACTTAGAAACCATCCATCAGTACTCTGATACCGGCTTCAAGTTGATCATGAATGGCGAAATTGGCCGCTACGAGAACTGCCGCTATGTTGAGCAAACCAACATTGCCAAAGGTACTGGTACAGACGGCATTACGCAAACCACGTGGACACGCGGTACGTCGGACTGGATTTTCTTCTTCGGTAACGACACCGTAGCAGAAGCCATTGCCGTGCCCGAAGAAATGCGCGGTAAAATCCCCACCGACTACGGTCGTAGTAAAGGTGTGGCTTGGTATTACCTTGGTGGCTTTGGCATTGTCCACACTCTCGCTGCGAACGCTCGCATCGTGAAGTGGGACTCGCTGGCCTAATCCCCACACTTAAACAGATAGGAGTAAATAATCATGGCTTCAAAAAATATGGCTTATGACCACGCAACGTACATCACGCGCCAAGGCGCTGCGATGGGCGAGGCTGGCGGCGCAGCTACCACTGCGTATGCAAAGTTCAATGCGTTTACGGCTGCACAGGCATTTAGCGCGCAAATGACAGTTACCACTGCTGGTACAGCTGCCGGTCACGGCTTCCGTATTGGTCAAGTTTCTGGCACCGCGACAACCTTCCTGGGCACCGCAACGCTGGGCACCAACACCGCTGGCTACACGACTAACCTCGCGTTGACAACGGCCGCTGGTGGTGTTTCCCTGGCTGCTGGCGACCAGTTGGTTGCTTTCTCCCTGGCAGATACGGCCGGTAAAGCCGCAATCGCTTTTGAGTACGCAGTCCAGCCCCTGGCCAACTTAACCGCATAAGGAGCACTACCATGGCAGTACAACCTAAACTCCCGGCTGAGAAAAAGCCCATGTACCAAGGTCAAATGGCTGGCAATAGCCAGAAATTTGCTGAGCCTTTTGAAATGATGGACTCTGGCGTTGAAGGCATGGACGGCCTGTACGACGACATTAACGAAGTGTCTGGTTTTGAAGGCAACACCAGCAGCTATATCGTTAAAAAAGGTGTCCCGTTTGGCGAGGCCGCTAAGCTTAATATCATGCCTCCCGGCATGGACATTAGCGACCAGCCAAACCGCGACATTCGCACGATGCCGCTGAAAATGCTTATTGACGTGTCTTACCCCGGTGACGGTTGGGAACCAAAACCCCGTGACCTGAAAGAAGACTACACCGCTAGTAAGTAACGGGTTAAGGGCGGGGCTACAACCCCGCCCTTTTTACAAGGAGCATTGATATGTCGTTAGCTGAAAAATTCCAGATTACCATCCCCGCCAAAAATGAAGACGGCGAGGAGTGGGCCAGTTTTAAATCGGCACGCAATGTTGACTGCGTACCCGACCCCGGCATGGGCACCAAATTTAACCGTATGCCAGTGTCGCAAATTGCGTGCAAGTACGATTTTGTGCAGGGTTTTGGCGGCAACACCGACGTCACCGGCGACGTAGAGCCCAGCAGTTTGATTAAGGGTTACAAACGCCGCGAGATGAAGGGCACCGACGACCAATACAGCGGCGAGCACGTTGACTTGTTTTATGGCGAGGCCGTGGACGAAAAAGGTAACGTCGGTTTTGCTGAGCGTAACAACTACCTAGACAGGATTTGACTATGACACAGCCAGTTGCGGCGTTTTTACAAAACGTCAATACCGAGAGTAGCAAAGCCACGTATAGCGCTGTAGTGCAGGACTTTGCGCCAGTAGCCAATGCTACTGACATTATTACCTTGACCAACCCGTTGGGTAAAACCATTACGTTGACCAACGTGCGCATTAGCGGCAACGCAACGGCTGCCACAGCGCAGGATATTTACATCCTCAAACGTACTACGTTGAACACTGGCGGCACCGCCACAAACCCTACCCCCACCATACACGACAGTCAAGACCCCGCCCCTACGGCGGTGGTAAGCGTGTACTCGGCCAACCCAACCACTGGCACTGGCACTGCTTTGCGGGGCGACCGCGTAGCTATTCCCGGCAGCACGGGCGCTAACGGCACTACGCAAGTTTGGGACTTTGGCGACCGCGCCTCTAAAGCCCCCAAGCTGCAAAAAACAACCGAGTCTATTGCTATTAACTGGGGCGCAGCAGCAGTGGCTACGGGCACCAACTTGTACATTACCATTGAGTGGACTGAGGAGTAATTAAGTGCAACTACGCCTAGATAAAACCAAGTCTTACGGCCATATTTCGGGCCACCGCAAAGCGGCTTACGAACAGTTTGGCGGGCTTTTTGACGGCGCGGGTAACTTAATTACCGA
>Ga0209084_1003672_pt1 | contig 11157 bp, 12 predicted proteins | sample C_130820_MF_Meta_FD_187309 | JGI IMG/M metagenome (GOLD analysis project Ga0209084, IMG submission 187309) | Freshwater microbial communities from Lake Croche, Canada to study carbon cycling - C_130820_MF_MetaG (SPAdes) (version 2) | ecosystem: Environmental > Aquatic > Freshwater > Lake... | reverse complement strand
CATATAAAACGTGGTCAGATTTAATTAAAACCAATGTATTAACTATTGAATCCCCTAACTACAATGTTTCGGCAGCATATACGGTAATAAAACAATAAATATTTAATAACGGATTCATACTTTTTTAATACATATATTAAAAAATTATATATATATATATATATGAAAACTCTTATTATTCAAACTTCTATGTTTCATACAGCAAGCACATTTCTAATAAACGTGTTATACGGATTAATAATAGAACTTAGTAATAAACGAATTATTGGTGAATGGGATAATCAGTGGGAACAATATTTTAATGATATAATAATAATAAAATGTCATAACACAGACATTGACAAATTAATAATGGAATATAATAATAATTATAAATTATATTTTATATGTTCTGAAAGAAAACAATATAATCTAACGATTCATGACAAATACAAGTTGTACAATAATGTAGTTGTGTTTGATTTTGATGAATTAAATGAAAGCAGTACAAACCCATTACCAGATATAATTAAAAATGTGTACAATAAAATAAACAAAATGCTAAATATTGAATTAAATATAGAAGGCGGTATAAACAGAATTCTGGACATGAACAAACGTTATGAAGAAATTAAAGAGTTTCCTTTTGATTATATTGATAATTTTTTTGAAATTCACGGATCTCATCGAAATAGAACACAATTACACTAATATAAATTAATAATTATTAATCGTTACTTTACAAATGTAAATTGGGTATTATTATTATGTCGTATTTTGGTTCCTGTGTAGCGTATTAAGAGTGTTATGTTATTGCCATAAATTATAATAAAAATAATTAGACGTGGATTGTAAAAAATTAGTTTGTATAAGTTACAAATTTTAAGCCGAACACATTTCACATATATCGTTATTTTCATTCTCTTTGCTCTTCAAGGTGGGTTCAATAGTAAATTGCTGTGCTTGATGTTTTGCTTTTCTACGTAAATAATAAATACCCGTTTTCAAGCCTTTTTTCCATGCGTAAAAATGCATGGAAGTTAGTGTACTATAATTCGGGTCTTCCATCCACAAATTTAAACTCTGACTCTGACAAATATATGCGCCTCTATCTGCCGCCATATCAATAATATGTTTCATTGGAATTTCCCATACAGTTTTATATTTATTACGCACATGTTCGCTCAGCTGGGTTAATTGTTTTACAGAACCTTTATTTGCAATAATATTATTTTTTATATCTTCATTCCATAAATGTAGTGAAATCAATTCATTTATTAAATATTTATTTACAACGATAAATTCTCCGGCTAGTGTACGCCGAGAATATATATTACTGGTAAAGGGTTCAAAACATTCGTTAAACCCCAATATTTGCGATGTGCTCGCGGTTGGCATAGGTGCTACTAATAATGAATTACGTATTCCGTTATCAACAATGGATTGTTTAAGCTCAGCCCAGTTATATCGGTCGCTCGGCGTCACATTCCACATATCAAATTGAAATATACCTTGAGATATTGGCGAACCAATAAAAGAACTATATGAACCACATAAATGAATATTTGGATCTTTGTTGCTGTATAGTATCTTTTCAAATTCATTTACAAAATCAAGATAACCATATCTAGAATTGTTACTCAATAAGGAAATAATTTTTTCACGCCGTTCAATTGCCAATTCATTACTTTTTTCAAGCGCCGCATGATAAATGGTCTCGAAAATGAATTTATTAATTTCTTTTGCTTCATCTGAATGAAACGGAATATCCATCAACATAAATGTATCCGCCAACCCTTGAACACCTATACCTATAGGTCTATGTTTCATATTACTACGCCTGGTTTTTTCGGTTGGGTAAAAATTAATGTCTATGACTTCATTTAAATTATTTGTAACAACTTTGGCAATCGCATGTAGGTGTTCATAGTCAAAATGGCGTGTTTCTTTATTCACAAACATAGGTAGCGCAATAGATGCTAGATTACACACGGCGGTTTCATTTGCGTCAGAATATTCCATAATTTCGCAGCATAAATTACTTGATTTAATGGTGCCTAAATTTTGTTGATTTGACTTTTGATTAGCCGCGTCTTTATATAGCAAATAAGGTGTGCCAGTTTCCATTTGCGCGTCTAAAATTTTAAACCATAAATCACGCGCGTTTATTGTTTTGCGCGATTTGCCGTCTTTTTCATATTGAGTATATAATTCAGCAAAAGCGTCACCACACACGTCAGATAATCCTGGGCACTCGTGCGGACAAAATAAGCTCCATAGCCCACTATTTTTAACCCGTTCCATAAACAAATCACTCATCCATAATGCGTAAAACAAATCTCGGCCTTTCATTTCTTCATCACCGTGATTTTTACGCATTTCAAGAAAATCCTCAATATCCGCGTGCCAGGGCTCCAAATAAATCGCAAAAGACCCATTTCGCTTGCCACCTTGGTCAATATATCTAGCAGTATTATTAAACACGCGTAACATTGGTACAATACCATTTGACGTGCCATTTGTACCATTAATTCGGCTTCTATTTGCCCGAATGTTATGTATATGAAGCCCTATGCCGCCTGCCCATTTCGATATTTTGGCGCAATCAGTTAATGTAGAGAAAATTCCTTCAAGACTATCAGATTCCATAGCAATTAAATAGCAGCTGGATAATTGAGGTCGTGGAGTACCCGCATTAAACAATGTAGGTGTTGCGTGAGTGAAATATTTTTGCGACATTAAATGATAACTTTCTTCAACCAAACGAAGCGCATTTGCGGCGTCGGCGTTCAAATGAATGCCAATAGATACTCGTAGCCACATATGTTGAATTCTCTCTACAATAATATTTTGAATGCGAAATAGATAAGAACGTTCCAGTGTTTTAAACCCAAAATAGTCTATCAAATAATCGCGGTCATCTCGTACCATTTGTTCCAATGCATTATGGTGGGTTTGAACAAATTGCCATAATTTATCTGATATTAGGGGTTTGTGGGCACCCTTGTCATCCTTAAATTCGTACAAACGGGTGATTACGTGTAGGAAGGACGGATTTGTGTTTTTTTGATGGTTTGATATGACAATTCGGGAGGCCAGAGTGCCATAGTCTGGATGAATAGTGGACATGGCAGCACATTGCTCTGCGGTTAGTTCATCAATTTTAGAGGTTTCAATCTTATCATACAATTGGTCAATCACCTTCATAGATAATAATGAATAGTTTATTTGAACATTTGCTTCATTTCCCAAGGTTTTAATTCGAGATAATATCTTATCGAATGACATGTTCTCGAATTGTCCGCTACGCTTCGTCACGTTCATTTCATTGTTGTCTCCCATTGATTATATTATTTAACGATATCATTTTAAATCGATTCCATTAAACAACTTTTTTCATAAAAATAAAAATAAAAAATATATAACTATATAAATATATATAGTTGTATAATGAGCAAATCGCTATCAATTGTGTGTATGTTTTTTATATTAATTATTTTAGCTATATATTTTTCAAAAACAATATATTATGAAGGGTATTCCAATAACACTTTAGAAGACTCTATGGGAGACTTTCCGGGTGCGTCAACTAATGCGCTTGTGCAAGAAATATATCCCATAACGGGTAGAAATGGTATTACCAAAAATCAAGCGAGTAATATATGGTGGCACTATCCTACTTTTAAATTGGGGTCGTATGCGCAAATTACCAACAATATACGGTATTCAAATAACCCAGATATAGGTAACTGTATGCCCGCAAGTATGTGCGGTTCATTGTATAAAGAAAAGCACTTAAAAAGCAATTATATTCATCCACTACCACCTGTGAATAATAGTTGTGGAACTCGAGTTGGTTATTTTTCAACAGAGGCTAGTTTACTGCCGATAAAAGATGAGGTTACGAATGTGTTATATTAATGGCATATATTATTCTCATATAGTAGTGTCATGTAATTTTTCGGTGTTAATTTTAATAACCTGTAATAAACATCCTTCCCCACTTACGTAAGGTTTTGGAACAACAGTTGTTTTGGCGAGCCGTTTAGAAGGTGCTCTGTGTTCAAATCCGTGAATTCGGTCATGTTTAATCATATTCCATACATTTTCAAGTTGCCCAACATTGGATTTAAACCATTCCTTATTTCTTAGTACTAATACGCAACTAAGTTTTTCTAATTTCCAATAAATATTTGTAATCCACGACATGTTTTTACCGTGATGTAATTCCATGGTATTTTCCATCCACAAGTCAACCTCTACTTGGTTTATTATATTCAATGGTTTGTAGACATAAAAAGGTTTTAAATCATGTGTGTTAAAATACATAATAATTCCCTTTTTTTCCGGAGTTTGAGGGTCTTCTTCATACTGAAGCGAATCTTTATATTCTACAAATTTTGTTTCCAAAAAGTCGCATTCGTCTAAATCACATACTTCCATTTGTAGCTGCATTTGTACCCAATATTCTTTTTTAGGTATGCCGGTTATTTCGCGACTGACTACGTTTTTAATCTCCAACATGCGCCCGAATCTATCAGATTCTTGATTTACAATAATACCATCAGGGGAGGCGCCAATAAAGGAGTATTTAGCATGTGGCAAACAACCAAAATCCTCTACTTTGGTATTATATAAATGTTCATAAATCATAACCGACAGGGGCTCATATTTTTGTCCCCAGTGTAAAGGAGTATTTAAATTAGTCATTTTCAGTTCTTCGGTTTGATTACCCGATTTTACCGGTTGACACTTTTCGTAAATAAGCTGATTTATGGATGATTTAGAATCAAAAGCTTTGTGCGCGTTACTTGCGGTGATTAAATTATGCCTAAACGTATACCATTCGCTAGTTCTTTGAACGGGTTGAGGAATATTACGCAATTTATTAATTTTGGCTTCCATGAGTTGAATCTGTGCTTGGTTCATACATGGTTTCAGATCAATATGATTTTCATTATCATTCGTCTCATGATCTATGGAACGCTCGGTAAGAAATATCGATATGTAAATCTGAAACGCGTATTCAAATAAATCATCCATATCGGATTCGTCGTCCGAAAAAACGCACATATATGTCTCAAATTGGTCTTCAAATTGAACTTCAAATATTTGTTTAATGTCTTCAAAAAGATTTTCATTGAAATCCGGGTCGGAAATTGCCGTGGGATCATTTGTTACATATTCGTCCATTAACAAAAACACGGTTTCGATAAAATCAAATATATAGTCATCCGAATCGAATACTGATTTTAAATCTTCTATAATTAAATCATCCAAACTATTTTCTAATTCTTCTAAAAACATAACTACTAATATAGGGGTTATGTGTTTATATCGATTTTCTAGCACTTGTGTTAATTAGTTATATTGCCAGTTGTTCATTTTGTTGAGTACTTTTATTTTTTATTGTGGAAACGTGTGACCTTTTGACCGGGAGAGACTTTAAGGTAGATACTCTTTTATCTACATTTTTCAGTGTAAAGTGTTTATTCGCCTTGATATAGGACAATCCAGGAATATCCTTTATGATTCCGGTGTTCTTATCATACAAAACATCTTTTACTCGATGTAGTTTTTTTCTATCAATGGAATCCTTGAAAAAAAGAGTTAAATGATTGTATTCTTCGTCTTCGAGATTAAATTTCGATTTATACAATTCCGCATAGTCATACAGTTTACGAATTTTATCGGCTTTACTCATCTTACACCATGGTTCATTACTATTATTATTTTTTTCATTTTCTAAAAATTTATCCAAATTTGAAATACTATTCGATTCCTTGGTTTCCGCAATTTGTTTACCGTTTAATAACATTGTTTTATATTTTATATTTTTTAATTCAATACATTCGTGATTATTATAACTTGTCTGTTTCATTTCTGACATTTAATATACATATTATATATAGATAGGTTTAACTTATTTTTTAAATAATAATTAGTTGTAAACCATTTATATTGTTTATTATGTATAATTTATATATATGGCTAGTGAAGATTCCTGTATTGAAAAAAAAATATATATCCAGGGTACCAATAATAGGTATCAAATAAAGAAATTAATAAAAAAGGATTCTGATAAAAGGGTAAAAAAACGTATTGTTAGCGAAAGTTGGGACTTTACCCCGGTAGGCGATAATCAATTAACGCTGTTAAATCAGTTGTCTGCGAATAACATGTCTGCGAATAAAACAGAAGAGAGCAAAACAATGTTGCAGCAAATCAAGCAGAAAATACGGAGTTATAAACATCAAGATGTTCTTAAAAATATGTGGAACGAAGCTAACTTTGTTAATATTGGTCACGTGGTCAAGAAAATGATTGATTCGCAATTATTATGCTATTATTGTCAACAACAAATGTATATATTATATGAGGGTTCGAGAGAAATGAAACAATGGACCATAGACCGAATTGACAATGATAAAGGTCACAATAATGATAATTATTATTTAGCATGTTTGGAGTGTAATATGAAAAGACGCCGCCAATCGGCTGATAAATTTTTATTTACAAAACAATTGAAAATTGTAAGACAAGAATAATATTGTTTATTCATGGTATTTTTTATAAAACATATAAGTATACCTATGGAATGGAAATGGGTAAAAGGTGAATCATATCAAAAATCTAAACGACCGGTTACTACTAAAAAAGAAGAATCACCCGTCAATCAAATTGATTTAGATCAGTTAAATAAGGACCACCAACTAGGCGCATATACTTCATCATTGAATTACGATGAAAATACCTGGGATATTCTAAATCAAAGTGTCTCTCAAAATGGATTTCAAAACTCAAATACGAGAGAAGAATTGGATTCAAAAATATCAAATAGGTCACTAGTTCAGCAGGTAGGCACAAATCCCTTTTTTGACGAAAAGGATTATGTGGATAATGTATCTATTAGAGATCAATATATGAAACCAATAAATACTACTTCTGATAATCTTACATCGAATACTTAAAAGATTGATTATTGTTATTTAATACTTCCATTACACATTGTATTTAGCAATCTATTCACAAAATACGCTAATAACGTGTTTAATATTAGCATGGAACTGTTTAATATAAACATGAAATCCATTTTTTTGCCTTTCATAATAACGGCACTTATCACCCCAATAATTGATAGTACAAAAAACCCAAAAAATATGATTGACATAAAATAAAAGTAAGCACAATATTCGCGGCTTAAAGGTCCAAAGTAGGTAGTCATAAATGTTGACATGTATATATTATACTTATATTAAAATGCTAAAATGGCCAAATTAACCAATTTAATAAAATTGTAATATTACATAGTAAATAACTTAAATACTATTAAATCACTAATAGTAATGTTATCATCCACATCATCCACATATATAAGCCAAAATGACCTTTTATTAAATAATTTGAATGCTTTTTACAAAATGAATAATAACATGGATAGAATGCTAAAAATTATTACCGGCGAATCCAAAATTTCTCTAAGAATTATAGATTGGTTTGTTACCAATTATGCTAAGAAAAACTTTACCGTATATACTACTAAATCGGGGAATAATACGCGTTTCAAGGTTTTTTATGATTATAAGCTAAAATTAAAAGCGTATAGTAAGAAAAGGTTTGACCCGTTTTGTCGTTGGGATAGAATATCGGTTCCTTATAAAGAAGACAAAGATATTGAAACTACTATTGGACAATTAAATTTTTTTAAATGGGCGTTAGAAAATGAAGTGGTTGACTATATAGAACAAAATTACATCTTGATAGAAAATGATATGAACAATCGGAATAGTACGTCTAAACGTAAAGAACCTATTATTGACAATAAAACGCGCAAACGGAGAGAAGAATTGTCAATATCTGCTTCTAAGAGTATTAAAAAAGAAGATGTAGAGATTGTTTTGACATTTCATTAAAAATTTAATATAAAAATTTAATATAAAATATCAATATTATATATTAAATGTTTTCTAATTCAAAAAAATTTTTAAAGAAAAATATATTATTAATAGGAATTGTTTTGTTAGTGATAATAATAATAGCTATGTATTTTGCATATACATATATTAAAGAGGGGTTTGAACTTGGAGGTGGACCATCTAGTTTGTATCGCGGAGGTCCAGCGCCTGAAAAAATTCAACTGGTTCCGGTAGAAACCCTAGAACGCTTTTATACATCATTAAATGACCCGAATGATAAAAAATTTGTTGCGCCTATTATAGCATTATATAAATGGTTTGTCCCCAATTACGACGCAATATTTACGGCATCTTTACAAATTATTGCAGGATCTAAGTCTAAAGATGATGTTAATCACAATAGGGATGACTATCCACCCGACCCAGTTTTGACTAACAACCCAGTAACAGACGAAGTCCTAAACAAAGAGTGGTTTACAAAATATCAAGCAGCCGAACGCAGGATGCAAAAAAATCAAAGGGCTCAGGATCAAAAATGGGGGCTTATAATAAACCCTGGTTTAGAAAAAGTATTGATTAGTGCGATTAACTGGTTGCCAACTGGTAAACAATTATTTGATGTGACAATAAAGGATTCTGCGATTCTTTCAACCCCTGAAGAATTTGGGTATGGTTTTTTTGCCCCCGGCCCCTTTGATCCAAACTCGTTTGGTGATGGAAGTATTAATACCAAAGCGTTATCACTTATAGCGAGATTCGTAAACACTTTATATGAGGCTGATCAACTGCAGATCATATTGGGACCAGATTTAGCAAAATCTAATGTAAACTTGCTTTTCAAAATGCCTATTGATGTTCAAAACCCGTCAACCATAGGTTCGACTTTAAAATATATGATAAACAAGTTGCCTCAGAGAGCGCATGATTTCATTAGTAAATATATTGAAGGTATTACAAACCCGGTTTATATCATTAATGATTATGTACGTACAAGCTCTATACTCCCCGAGACAATTGTTGACATGGTAAATACACTCAAAGACGCGTTAGCAAATGCGTCGATAGACAAAGCTTCAATTTTGCAACTGACTGGAAAACTTAACGCTGCCTTAGCAAATGATGCGACAGATCAAGCTACAATTGCGCAATTGACTAATAAACTTAAAACCGCATTAGCAAATGACGCAACAGACCAAGCTTCAATAACAAATTTACAAGGCAAGGTAAACGATCTAAAATCTCGACAGCCTCCTATGATTACCCAACCTCTACCCTCCCGACCTTTGCCTATCGCACCTTTACCCATTCAATCTAAAGTGTCTCAATCTAAGGTGTCTCAACCTAAGGTGTCATAACCTTTCGTGACTTTTTATCGTTAAACGTATTAGATTAAATAACATAATTAATAAAGTTAAATATTTAAAACTATAATAAATATTTAATATCAATGGGAAACGCACATTCGACAAATAATAAAATAAATTATGAAGACATGCAACACATAGTTAAACATCCTGAACTACATATGTTAATAAACACACTAAGCGAAAATGAACAACATTGTTTAATACCTAATACATTACCCATTAACCAAGAAGAACCGTTTATTAATAAATTGATTCAGTCTGGCAAATTGGATATAAAAATAATTATATATGGGAAAAATTGTAATGATGAACGTATTTACAAAAAACAACAACAACTCCTATCGTTAGGGTTTTATAATGTATATATTTATTTAGGAGGCTTATTTGAATGGCTTTGCTTACAAGATATATATGGTCCAATTGATTTCCCAACAACTAAAAAAGAACTGGATTTGTTAAAATATAAATCAAATAAAATGCTAAATGTTCATTTGCTCGAATATTGTTAATAATTTTTACTACTAATAAATTGTCTTTCTAATATATAATGATATCGATGATAAAATATGGCCCAGAATTAAAAAAAGACACGGGGCGTATTACATCTGAAATAAAAGACAAATATGAACCCGTATTAAGAGATATGGGAAAAGATGCGGTACGTATTACATCTGAAATAAAAGACAAATATGAACCCGTATTAAGAGATATGGGAAAAGATGCGGTACGTATTACATCTGAAATAAAGGACAAATATGAACCCGTGTTAAAAGATGCTACACGTCTACCCAATAAATCAATTATTATAAGGTCAAGAGCCAGATCAAGAGCCAGGTCAAGAGCCAGGTCAAGAGCCAGGTCAAGAGCTAGGTCCAGATCTAGGTCCAGATCTAGGTCTAGGTCTAGGTCAAGGTCCAGATCAGGTGGTCGAAAATAAAAATACGTTAAATTAGAGTTATTTGTGTAAATAAAAGGGTGTATATAAATACATGATATAATATTTAGCAAAACATAAAACAGGAAAAATAAAGAAAAACTATAAATAATCGGCGTTTGAAATGTAAAAATGTGTAAACACCTACTCTTGAATTTTGACGTATTTGAATGCCTCTAGGTAATTGTTACTATGTGACTGATAAATATCCTTTGTTTTTATTTAGTCATTCGGCTTTGTTTAATTGCGATATATAAATCGCAAACACATGGCTCAACGGAGCGAGTCTTTGTGCGTTTGAAAAGTGGCAGATGTGCAATAATATTTTATTTTTGAATAAATAAAATATTATTACAATATATAAAAATGAGCAAGTTTAGAAGTAAATCAACTTCAACTGTTGTTGCTGCTGTAAGAATTGGTGACGAAATTATTACGGGTTCTGCTAGTTCGAGCTCTACTGCTACAGGTGATTTTGAAGCTGAATCAAGTATCAATGCTTCATCAATTTCAACAGACTTAGCCCAATCGGATGCTTATAAAACGGTTCAACCACAATTAACAGGTACTACAACTGTTTCTTATGTGGCTAACACCACTACTATTACAAACACTGTTTATCCTTGGACCAGGGGAAATACTCAAATCAACGGCTTTTTCATGTGGCAAGGAAATTTTGAATACAATCAAACCACTTCTGCTGCTTATTATTTTAGGGCTGTTTCTAAAAAACAAACCAGTTATCTTGATCCACTTAATGGTGCTCTTGTACAAGGATCTGGTACTTTTATTTATAGTGATGAAGTGCCAACAGACGCCAATGTAAATTGTGTTATTTTATTCAATGGATATTCAAATGCTGCTACAGCGTTAAATAGTACTAGTTTAACAAATTATACAACTGGTAAGAATATGTACACGTTAGCAAATAATTATTTAAAATCATTGCCAACAGGTACAC
>Ga0209084_1003671_pt1 | contig 11162 bp, 13 predicted proteins | sample C_130820_MF_Meta_FD_187309 | JGI IMG/M metagenome (GOLD analysis project Ga0209084, IMG submission 187309) | Freshwater microbial communities from Lake Croche, Canada to study carbon cycling - C_130820_MF_MetaG (SPAdes) (version 2) | ecosystem: Environmental > Aquatic > Freshwater > Lake... | reverse complement strand
TTAGGTGGCGGAACTATTAACGATAACGGCACAGTAGATGTTGACTTTGTTAAGTCACTTCCAGGTGGATACCCAATCGGAACAACCTCATATGGATTGGCATACACATCTGGCAAGGACGCTAAGAAGCAGGCTGCAGTTGCAGAATGGTTCACATACGTCCTTGATAAGTGTGCAAGTAAGTACCCAGAGAAGGGCTTTGCTCAAATCACTGGACCTCTTGCCACAAAAGCTAAGGCTCAGATTGCAAAGATCAAGTAAATAAGTAGCTAAAGAAACCCCCGCAGCCACCTAGGGCGCGGGGGTTTCTTTTTGGAAAAATGCGCTGATGTCTTAAGTAATAACTTTCAAATATTGGATTATAAATATATTAGGGCTAGATTTATTTAATGAGATCCCTGCTCTTAAATGTTCCAGCCTTTTTTGCCACTACCTTTCTATTAGCGATGGTGCCGGGTCAAGGAGTAGCGATGGTGCTGCGCCAGTCGATTTTGGGTGGACGCACAGCTGCCTTCTACTCAGTAATTGGAAATAGCACCGGCCTATTTATTTGGGGCAGCTGTAGCGCGGTTGGCTTATCGGTCATCTTTGCGCAATCACAGACTGCCTATTCAATTTTAAAATGGTCTGGCGTTGCTTTTCTATTTTTTCTATCAATTCAAACACTTTGGACTTTAAAAAATGAACATGGCAAATTTGACCTAAACCTGCCGAGTAACTCATCGCCTTGGGCAGCTTTTCGATTAGGACTAATTACCAACTTAACAAATGTTAAAGCGGCCGTTTTTGCAGTGGCCTTTATTCCTGAGTTTGTGCCGAAGGATTTTTCATTGGGTTGGGGAATTTTTATCTTTGGCTGCTTATGGCCAATAGTTTCAACCTCTTGGTACTTAATCTTGATTTGGAGTGTTGATAAATCAGCTGTCTTTATTCAAAAACCATTGGTTAGAAGGATTCTTACTGCAATTTCGGCGATAGGAATTGCGGGCCTTGCAATTGGTTTGGCACTATCTAGTAAGTAATACACCCAACAAGATAAAGATACTTTTATTCAGATGAGATCTCTTTTGATACTTTTGGTAGTTTAGAGCTATTCCAAATTCGCCAGCAGGCGTCACATTCATAAACGATAATCCCATTTAAGGCTCGATAGGTATCAACTTTATCTGATCCGCAGTAACGGCAATGTGCCATGAAGTTTGTCATAATTACTCCTGTCTAAATATGAATTTAACTCACTCAGGTGTATCAGATCTAAAATTAAATAAAATTAAATGAGTACCTTTAATGAAAATTAAGAGTTAAAACTCACTCTTATGTCTCGTAAATTACGTAAAGTGGTAGATTCAATGAACAAGAATTAAACAGGAGATGCATAGGGCCAGAATTGGGTTACCAAGAATAATCTGTGCGCCTGGCAGGAATCGAACCTGCGACCTAATGCTTAGAAGGCATTCGCTCTATCCGACTGAGCTACAGGCGCAATTACGTGGTTTGCAGGGATAAGTCTACCGATCACAACAGGTAAGGTTTGACCCTATGGCTGAGTTTATTTACACGATGAAAAAGGCGCGTAAGGCGCATGGCGACAAAGTAATTCTTGATGATGTCACCTTGATGTTCTTACCGGGCGCCAAGATTGGCGTGCTTGGACCAAATGGTGCGGGTAAATCTACGGTGCTACAAATTATGGCTGGTATTCAACAACCATCAAATGGTGAGGCATACCTATCTCCTGGTTACACCGTTGGCATCTTGCTGCAAGAGCCACCACTTAATGAAGATAAAAATGTTTTAGAGAATGTGCAAGAGGGTGTGGCAGAGACAATTGGTTTACTAAATAGATTTAATGCAATCAGTGAAGAGATGGCAAACCCAGATGCTGATTACGACAAATTACTTGCTGAAATGGGCGTGCTGCAAGAGCAGTTAGATCATCGAAATGCCTGGGATTTAGATTCACAATTAGAGCAAGCGATGGACGCACTTCGTTGCCCACCTCCTGAGGCTGATGTAAAAGTTCTCTCAGGTGGAGAGCGCAGGCGTGTGGCACTTTGTAAATTACTTCTTCAAAAACCAGATCTGCTTTTACTGGATGAGCCAACTAACCATTTAGATGCTGAATCTGTTTTATGGCTTGAGCAACACTTAAGTAAGTATGAGGGAACGGTAGTTGCGATCACTCACGATAGATATTTCTTAGACAATGTTGCGCAGTGGATTTTAGAGTTAGATCGAGGTCGTGCTTATCCATATGAAGGAAATTACACAACGTATCTTGAGACTAAAGAAGCACGTATGAAGGTTGAAGGACAAAAAGATGTAAAGCGCGCCAAGCGATTAAAAGAAGAGCTTGAGTGGGTAAGAATGAATTCCAAGGGACGGCAAGTAAAGTCGAAAGCGCGTCTTGCTCGTTATGAAGAGATGGCAGCTGAAGCTGATAAAACTCGTAAGTTAGATTTTGAAGAGATTCAAATTCCACCAGGCCCTCGCCTAGGGGACGTGGTAGTTGAGTGTGAGCATTTAGTTAAAGGCTTTGATGATCGCATTCTTATTGATGATCTATCTTTTACTCTGCCACGTAATGGAATTGTTGGCGTAATTGGGCCAAATGGTGCTGGTAAGACCACATTATTTAAAACCATATTAGGAATGGAAAAGGCTGACTCTGGCTTAGTTAAAGTTGGCGAGACGGTAAAGATTTCCTATGTTGATCAATCACGTGGCGGCATTGATCCAAAGAAATCACTTTGGGAAGTTGTCTCAGATGGTCTTGATTTTATTAAGGTGGGAAATGTTGAGATGCCAAGTCGGGCCTACGTTTCTGCCTTTGGTTTTAAAGGACCTGATCAACAAAAGCCAGCTGGTGTTTTATCAGGAGGCGAGCGAAATAGATTAAATCTTGCATTAACACTGAAGCAGGGTGGAAATTTATTACTACTTGATGAGCCAACCAATGATTTAGATATAGAAACACTTGGTTCCCTTGAGAATGCGTTGCTTGAGTTTCCAGGGTGCGCTGTAGTTATCTCCCACGATCGTTGGTTCCTAGACCGGGTTGCCACTCACATATTGGCTTATGAGGGTGAATCAAAGTGGTTTTGGTTTGAAGGAAACTTTGAAAGTTATGAAGAAAATAAGATCGCTCGTCTTGGTATTGATGCAGCCCGTCCACACCGTGCTACTTACCGTAAATTAACTAGGTAGTTAAGAGGAATTATGAAATACACTCATAAAGCATTTGTTCGCTGGGATGATCTTGATGCATTTGGTCATGTTAATAACGCTAAGTATTTAACTTACGCCCAGGAGGCACGCTTTGATTGGGGTTGGTACTCATTTTCTGAAAAGAAAGAGGAGCCAATTTTGATGGAGATGGTAGTTGCCAGAGCTGAGGTTGATTACTTAGCGCCAATTACTGAGGGTGGCTGTTTTTATGATGTGACCTTGTGGGTAGATTCAATTGGTAACTCATCATTTGTTAACGGTTATGAATTAACAAAAGATGGCGTTGTTTATGCCAAGATGAAAACTGTGCAGGTAACTATTGATTTAAAAACGAGAAAATCTCGGCCAATTAATGATGCAGAGCGAGGCTTTTTAACTAAGTATCTGGTTGATTAATGAAGACCAAAATTCATCCAGCCTGGATTGTTGCGGGCATTACCTTCGGCACATTATTTGCAACCGCAGGTTTTCGTAGCGCACCCTCTGTTTTAATCTTGCCGCTTGAAGAAGATTTTGGCTGGAGCAGAAATGTTATATCACTCGCTGTTGCGATAAATGTTTTACTTTATGGTCTAACTGCGCCATTTGCCGCAGCTTTAATGGAGCGCTTTACAGTTAGAAAAGTTGTGATGGCAGCACTTACCACCGTTGGCACCGGCGCACTTTTAACTATCTGGATGAGTCAAAGTTGGCACCTGATGTTGTTATGGGGCGTAGTAGTTGGTGTTGGTACTGGATCGATGGCATTAGTTTTTGCAGCCACAATTGCCAATCGATGGTTTGTTAAAAAGCGTGGTTTAGTAATTGGAATTTTGACAGCAGCTGCGGCCTCTGGCCAATTAGTTTTCTTACCAGGCTTAGCAAAGTTAGCCCAGGACCCAGGATGGCGAGCATCCTCATTAGTTATTGCACTCGGAGCTTTTCTGATGGTGCCGCTTATTTATTTCTTTTTAAAAGAGGATCCACAAAGCATTAATGCCAAACCGTATGGAGCAGAGGAAGATTGGCGGCCGCCGGTATTGCAAAAAGGTAATGCGGCAAAAAATGCGATTCAAGCTCTTAAAGATGCCAGCAAGGTTAGAAACTTTTGGTACTTAGTTGGTTCATTTTTTGTTTGCGGCCTATCCACTAGCGGTTTAATTGGAACTCACTTTATTCCAGCGGCTCATGATCATGGAATGGTGCAGGTAACGGCAGCTAGTTTGTTGGCGTTAATTGGCCTCTTTGATGTGATTGGCACAATCTTCTCTGGTTATTTAACTGATCGGATTGATCCAAGAAAACTTTTATTCTTCTACTACATGTTGCGCGGTCTATCTCTATTTTTATTACCATCCATATTATTTTCATCAGTTGAGGCATCAACGCTAGTTTTTGTTATTTTCTATGGGCTCGATTGGGTGGCAACAGTGCCGCCAACGGTGTTGTTGTGCCGACAGGTATTAGGGCCAGATAAGGGCGCAGTTATCTACGGTTGGGTATTTGCCGCTCATCAAATCGGTGGCTCAATTGCTGCTCTTGGCGCATCATTACTTAGAGTTAAATTCGGAGATTACGCCTCAGCTTTTTACATCACCGGAATTTTGTGCGTGATAACTAGTTACCTTGTATTACAAATTTCTACGCCACAAGTAAAAGAGCGAGTAAGAGTATGAGTTCTACTTTTTACGAGCGAGCAGGGGGAGAGAAAACCTTTAATGATTTAGTCTCACATTTCTACGCATTAGTTGCAGTAAACCCTATTTTGCGCCCGATGTATCCAGAAAATAATTTACATGGCGCAGGACGTAGGCTTCAAATGTTTTTATCACAGTACTGGGGCGGGCCTACAACTTATGGTGAGGAGCGCGGTCACCCTCGTCTTCGAATGCGGCACGCACCATTTCATATTTCAAGAGTAGAACATGATGCCTGGCTACTTTGTATGAAGGATGCAGTTAATGGACTTGAGATTGCCGATGATTTAAAGAGTGAGCTTTGGGAGTACTTAGAGGCAGCAGCAGCTGCGATGATTAACGCTCCCGAATAAAAATATTGATTAGCGTTTGTTTTTAGGTTGAGATTTATTTCCAACCTTTAAGATCTCACCATTTCGTAAGTACCAGATTGTGCCTTTGTTATCTCTTACCGTAGTAATACGTAATCCAACTGTTTCAACTACGCCTTGAATCTCTAATACATCCACCTTGTCGCCAACCCCATATTGATCTTCAACTAACATAAAGATGCCAGATAAAATATCCCTAACTAATGTTTGCGCACCAAGTCCTAGTGCCACACCAATCACACCGGCGGATGCAATTAGCGGCCCAAGATTTAAACCAAACTCAGCTAAGATCATAAAGATTGCAATTAACCAGATCACACCATTTAGAGTTGATTTTAAAACCGTACTGGTTGTTTTTGCCCGCTCTTTTTGTCGCACGCCACTTCGTTTTGGTCCTGGGATTAGATCAGCGGAGGCAATCCGATTCATAAATCTTGAAATTGAGCGCTGACCAAGCAGTGAGATGGTGATGGCAAGGGCGATTACCACCGTGATATTAAGCGGGGCGCCGGTGAACCAATCTACTGCCGCTTGTAAATTCTCAGGTATTTTCATCGCTAGATGAAAACTTTAACCCAAATGTAAGTAGGAATCTGCTTTTAAATGGTGTTTTTTTACCAAACCTCAGGCAAGATATACCTACGCAGCACGAGCCACGTGTTGCCCCTAAAAGGAGTTGCATTCAGTGTCACAAACATTGGTGCTGAACGCCACCTATGAGCCACTAGGTGTCGTATCAGAGCGGCGAGCATTGATCCTCGTCTTAAATGAGCGCGCAACCAGCGTGGAAGATTCAGGTCGCATTCTTAACTATGCCCGCGGATCAATCACATTACCTGCGGTAATTAAATTAAATAAGTTTGTAAAGATTCCTTATCGCCATGCGGTGCCACTTTCTCGTAGAGCGATTTTTGCTAGAGATAACAACCGCTGTGTTTACTGCGGAGTTACAGCCACCTCAATTGATCATGTGGTTCCAAGATCTAGAGGCGGCGGACATAATTGGGAGAATGTGGTCTCAGCCTGTCATAAATGTAATCATGTAAAGGCTGATAAAACTTTAAAGGATTTGGGTTGGCGGCTACGTCACACCCCGCGGGAACCAGTGGGCGCTGCATGGCGCATACTTGGCACTGGTAAACCTAATCGGATTTGGATTCCATATCTAAAACCATTTGGGGTAGAGGCGATTGGAGCAGCTAGCGCATGATTGAAGATGGCTCATTAGCAGGAGAAGGCTTATCAGTGTTGCAAACTTTTACCTACTTCGTAGTTGCACCAACAGTTTTATTTCTTGTGATCTCATTTTTTGCTTACATCACCGCAAAGGAAACTAGAAAGAAGAGCAAGAAGAGTATTAACCCACTTACTCATATTGAGTAGTACTACTTATCTTTTGCTTGCACCTTTAGCGCTCGCTCAAGTGAATCTCGGCCTTCAGAGACTAATCTTCTAAGCCCTGCCTGACCATCTTTGCCAGTGGTAGCAAGCCAATTAATAGTTTTATCTAAGGTCGCTTGATTAGTGATATATGCCGGATACATACCAGTTACAAACTTGCTTGCCACCTCATAAGATTTTTTACCCCAGGTTTCAAGTAGTAAATCAAAGTATGGATCAACATATGCTGCAAGTAGCGGGCGATGCAGTGCTCGCATAAAGCCAGCAAGCTTTGCTTCACGTTGTGAAGTAGTGATCTCTTCAGTTGTAATTGATTTCCATGTCTCAGCTTTTGCCTCCGCTGTCGGCATAGCTGCTAGAGCAGTTGCGTGGGAGAGTTGGCCAGTTAATGTGTTGTCCTTTAATAACTCTGCAGCAAGTGCTTCCTTATCCATTAAGCCACGTTCTGATAATGCAATTACAAATGTCCATCTCAAATCAGCATCTACTTTAAGACCTGCTAATTTGCCATCTAATAACTCTTTTATTAAATCATTATGTTCAGCACTGGATGCAAATGATGTGAAGTTTCTAGCAAACTGTAGTTGGTGATCACTGCCAGCTTTAGCATCACGCAACATTGCCTCAAAGGCATTTCCAACCTTAAGCCGGGCAGAGTCACGCTTTGATGGGAATGAGTAGAACTCAACTGCGGTAACTAATTGATTAGCGATAATTGTTACCGTTGCAATGTCATCTTCTCCTGCAAGACCAGCTAATGCGATATCAATAAAATCTGTTGCGTTAATTTCAGCATCTCGCAACATATCCCAAGCAGCAGACCAGCAAAGGGCTCGGGTAAGGGAATCATCAATCTTGCCTAGGTGGGCTTTTAGCGTTGCGATTGAGCGATCATCAAATCGAACCTTGGCATAGGAAAGATCTCGATCATTAATTAATAGAAGATCAGCCACCTTCTCACCAGCTAATTCACTTACCACTGTCTTACTGCCAGCAACATCTAGCTCAACAGATTTGCGAAGTGCGATCTTGTCTCCAACTAGATCATATAAACCAACCGCCATTCGGTGCGGGCGCAGCTCGCTAGAGCCAACTGGCATAGTTGGCACTTCTTGGGTTACTGAAACTGATTTGTACTTATCATTTTCAATCTCAAGGGCAGGGCGAAGAGTATTAACACCTGCTGTTTGTAGCCAGGTTGAAACCCATGGTTTTAAGTCTCTGCCACTAGTAACAGTTAGCTCTGATAATAAATCCTCCAAGGTAGTGTTTTTAAATGCATGTTTGGTGAAGTATTTTTGCAATCCAGCAATGAAATTATCTCTACCGACGTGGGCTACTAATTGCTGCAGAACTGATGCACCTTTTGCATATGAAATTCCATCAAAGTTTCCAGCCACCGTATCAATATCAACCATGTTAGAGACAATTGGGTGAGTGGTAGTTAATTGATCTTGGCGATATGCCCAATTCTTTCGCTCTTGATTAAAACCGGTCCAAGAGTTTTTAAATCTAGTTCCTTCAACCATTGCTAGGTATGAAGACCATTCAGCAAATGATTCATTAAGCCACAGATCATCCCACCACTTCATCGTCACCATATTGCCAAACCACATATGGGCCATCTCATGCAAAATTGTGTTAGCTCTTGCGTTATACATCCGCTCAGTTACCTTTGATCTAAAGACAAGTAAGCGCTCTAAGAAGGTAACAGCTCCTGCATTTTCCATCGCACCCCAGTTGAAATCAACTACGGCAATCTGGTCATACTTTTCAAATGGATACTCAAGTCCAAAGACTTTTTCAAAGTAGGCAAAGCCTTGTTTGGTAATTAAGAAAATATCCTCTGGATCTAAATGTTCGGCTAAGGATTTGCGGCAGTAGATGCCAAGAGGCACAGTTTTCTTGCCAACATATTGATCTGTTACTGAGTAATAAGGACCGGCAATTAGGGCGGTTATGTAGGTAGAAATTCTTGGGGTAGTAGTAAAACTCCACTTAGCTTTCTTACCTGCTAATTCAACCTTTTCTTTAACTGGATTATTTGAGATTACCGACCAATTATCTGGTGCGATCGTAGCTAAGGTAAAGGTGGCTTTTAAATCTGGTTGATCAAAACATGGATACATTTTTCTGATAAATGCGGTCTCACCTTGTGAGTAAAGGTAAACCTCATTATCAACTGGATCTACCGAGCGTTGCAGTCCTTCACCAGTCTTTGAGTAGAGCCCATTCATTTTAATAATTAATTCATTCTCAGCTGCAAGGTTTTTAATAAAGATGCTTTCGCCATCATAATTTGAAGTATCTACTGTTTGGCCATTTAAAGTTGCTGAAATTACATTCTTACCAACGGCATCTAGGAAGGTGTCATAACCTGGTTTATTACAGGAGAACTTAATAATGGTCTCGGAGATAAAGGTTTCATCCCCAGTGGTTAAATCAAGGGTTAACTCATAACTTGCAACTGCAAGATGGGCAGCGCGCGCTGCGGCCTCAGCCCTTGTTGAGTTTAAACCTGGCACATCAACTCCTAATTAATAAGCAATAATTGCTCTTGGGAAAATTATTTTCTGACCATATCCAAGCAGAGATTGCAGGTTAAGCCAAGATGGAACGTCCTTCAAACCGAAGTTACTCACTTCGTGGCAACCGAATGACTAGGGCGCAGAGTTTAGCGATGGATCAACACTGGGATCAATACTCATTAAATATCGAGGAGCAATTACTTCTTAATCAAGTATTTTCAGATAAACAAAAAGTAATTTTAGAGATTGGCTCTGGCATGGGAGAGGCAACTGCAGCAATTGCTCAGAACTCACCTGACACTGGTTACGTTGCAGTTGAGATGCACCAACCTGGCCATGGCGCACTACTTCTATTAATCATCGAAAATAAAATAAATAATCTTAAATTAATTAGAGAAGATGCCACCTACCTACTTGCCAATTTCATTCCCGATAACTCAATCGATGGTATCCACTTGCTATTCCCAGATCCATGGCCAAAAAACCGGCAACATAAAAGAAGGATTGTGCAGAGTGAGTTTGTGGAGATGATTGCGCAAAAATTAAAACCGGCGGGCTTTATTCATATTGCCACAGATTGGCAACCATATGCTGATTGGATAAAAGCGCGCTTTGATGCCAATCCTAAATTTAGCGGCGGAATTGTTGCTCGTCCTAGCTGGCGAGTGCTTTCAAAGTTTGAGGGACAAGGACTTAAAAAAGGACATGTGGTTACTGATTTTAGATATGAAAAACTTTAAATCCTGCCCTTATTTTCATAGTTAGAAATCTGATTAATTCTTCTCACATGTCGCTCATCATTGGTAAAGGGCGTTGCAAGGAATGTGTCTACTAACTGCAGGCAAAAAGCCTCATCATGCATTCTGCCGCCAAGTGAGATTACATTCGCATTGTTGTGCTCTCTGGCTAATTTTGCAGTCTCAATCGACCAAACTAATGCAGCCCTAACACCATTAACTTTGTTAGCGGCTATCTGCTCACCATTTCCAGAGCCACCTAGAACTATTCCAAATGAGGATGGATCTTTTGCAGTTGCTACTGCGGTTGGAATACAAAAAACTGGGTAATCATCCAACGCGTCATATTGGTGTGGTCCATGATCAGTTACATCATGACCATTATTTTTAAGGTGTTGGATAATCTTGGCTTTGAACTCAAGCCCTGCGTGATCACTGCCAATATGAATCTTCATGATCGGTAGTTTGGCAGAAAACAAAACTGCCCGGCTTATTTTTGATAAGCCAGGCGGTTGTGTCTAGGAGGAGAAGGTATTTAATTTGTTTTAAGCCCTCATCGTCCTGCCAGATGAGTACTTGGTTGTGCTTGTTGTTCCAGTACCTGGGTCAACTAATCCACCCATACCACCGGCAGCTGGTCCACCCTTTGGACCACCTTTGAAGTCACCATCATTATCACCCATTGGACCATGTGGTCCACGTGGTGGTCGAAGATTATTAACCATCTCAGTTACTCGAGTAGTTATATTCGTTTTCATCTTTGTTGCTTGATCTGCGGTTATTTTTCCGGCAGTTTGGGCATCGGTAATCTCTTTATTTTCAAATGCAACTAGGGCAGCAATTAATGCATCCTTATTTGCACCAGCAATTGTGGCAAGTGAATCTCCAGCCTTCATGCGAGTCTTAAGTGCCTCTTCAGTAATTCCAAGAGTTGAGGTAATCACTGCTAATTGTGCAGCCCGGTTTTTATCCATTACAGCTTTGCCAGCAGTTTTGGCATCATCTAATGCCTTAGTAATTGCATCTGCTTGTGATTGGGTAATAGTTCCCTTACTCACTAAGCCAGATAGCAACGAACCTAATTTTTCTTTACCCTTACCAGCATCAGCTGATGCAACTGAAGCGGCTGAAACTGTTAATGCAATTGCAGTGATTGCAATTACCGCTACTAATTTCTTCTTCATCTAGTCCTCGTTTCTTCAAGTACCAACTGCACCTGAT
>Ga0209084_1003657_pt1 | contig 11198 bp, 22 predicted proteins | sample C_130820_MF_Meta_FD_187309 | JGI IMG/M metagenome (GOLD analysis project Ga0209084, IMG submission 187309) | Freshwater microbial communities from Lake Croche, Canada to study carbon cycling - C_130820_MF_MetaG (SPAdes) (version 2) | ecosystem: Environmental > Aquatic > Freshwater > Lake... | reverse complement strand
TGCATTGCATATGATAACTTCAAATTTCCTTCATTTATACTTTTTAAAATTTTTGTTCTTTGTTCTTCTAAATTTCTTACGCCACTAATATTAGACATATGTTTATGCTGTGATTCGTCTAATCTTTCAACATCTTTTTTAACTTTGTGAATTTTATTTAAAATACTTTGTTCACTAGGTTTTTTTACAGCTTTCTTTTTTATTACACCAACTTTTTTAACTGCTATTTTTCTTTTAGCTTTTACTTTCTTTAAAGAATTTGCTATTTCTTTTGCAGTAGTTTTAGAAAATGCTTTTCCTTGTAAATGCTGTTTACCATCATTCATTATAATATATCTATCGTCATTAACAAAACGATTAGATTTTTTTAAAGTTACATTACCAACTTTTTTAATTGTTGTTGTTTTCTTAATAACTGTGCTTTTACCTTTGATATGTGCAAAAGCCTGTTTTAAACTACAACCAGTCTTTTTTCTATATTCAATAGCTTTTTTAAAATTTTCCCTAGCTTTTTTTTGTGCTAAACTTTGCATTATTTTTTCATTTTACTAATTAAGAAAATAGCTGCGCCAGCTAGTCCAAGCGTTACCCAAATATTCATACCAGCTTTTGTTGATCCTGGCATATTTTGACTACCAGGTACAACTAAACCACCATTTTTATTGCTAACATTTAAAGGAAATTTACTTTCATATATACTACCTTGCCAATCTTCGGCAACTGGTTGAAAACTGTCGGGTTGATGTTCCCAGGTTAAATCAGGTACAAATGAATCTATGATCGGGCCAGCAAATTTCAAAACTGCACCGCTTCCAGGAACAACCGCGTCTGCTGCGTCTGTAAATTCAAAACCTATCATATTGCCAAATGCTGCTTTGTCAGCAATATTTAAGTTTAATTTTTTACTCCAGTATTGTTCAGGGCTTGTTCCTAATTTTTTTGTAACTGCTTCCCTAATTAAATTTACAATGTCAGTTTCAGCATTTAGTCCAGTTGGCTGTCCCCAATTCCACATTGTCCAAAATGCTTTATTTCTTTTTTGCTTTACAATTTCTGGTATTCCTGGCAATTCACTTTTATTCCATCCAAATTCTGTACCCCAATTTTGATTACCGTCGTGTCCAACTGGCAAATACAAATACATAAAAGCTAAAGGGTATTGATCGATAAAAGCTTTCATTTGATCGCGCAGCTTGTTTTCACCAAAAGCAAAAGCACCGCCCGAAATAACACTAAAATTTGATAAAGTTTTACCAATATCACCAAAACCGCTAATACCAGCATCTTGTATTTGTCTTGTAACTGTATTAATTGCAACTTTATATTGCAATTCCTTGCTAGATCCTGGCGTTATTTGTCCATTTACTAAAAGTCTATCCCTTTCATTAACTAATCTATCCCTATACGCTTCTAGTTGTTCGGTTTTGTTTGCGTCATTAACGCCTGACATTGCAATTAGTGCCATTTTTATTTTTTTATCTTTATAAAATGTAGGCTCACGTTTTTCGTTAAACCTTTTTAAAACAGGATCAATCCAAATTTCTTTATTGGTACCAGGATATAAAACACTGAAAACGTGCTGTATTTCCTTGTTATCTTTATAGCTTGCAAACCTATACGCTAGTGGTATATTAAAATAACCTTTTTTATTAAGGCTGTTTAAAATACCGTTAGCAAATAATGCGTAACTTTTACAATCGCCTGGCATTGCAACAATTGCGCTTGGGCTACGCAAAGTTTGTGTTTTTGTATCCTCAATATAATAAGGCACATTACTTTTTAAAAAGTTCCAAATATTTTGTGCCGTTTCAATTTCATTGTCGCCGATAAAATACTCGCTTATTTTATCGTATTCATTTTTGTACTTTTCGTGTGTCATTAAAATACCGTCGATTATTTCGCCAACTGTTTGATCGTGGCTAACAATTACCTGGTAATTTTTAAAAGGCGGCAACTTGCCTAAAATTTCATTCCTACTGATCACAAACTATAATTAAGATTAAAAGGAAAATTTAAACCGTCTATTGTGGCCGTTCCTTTTAATTGAAAACTACCTTTTTTTGTTGCAACTATTTCTTTAACACTATTTATTATCCCAGTAAGACTAGGCAATAACACCAACGGCACAATAACCTGGCTATTTGCGCTAACTTGTATTTGTTCGTTGTAAAACACATCACTAATCTTTGTATTATTATTATAGTATGCTGCTGCTTGTATGTTTGAAATTGTGCTTGTTACATTACTTTTATTTGTAATCATCAAATCCAAATTTATTACTGGGTTAAAAAATGATCCCTGTAATTGTACTTTATGGATCATAAAACTAACGGCGTTTGCAAAAATATATTTTTTGTAAGCCCAGTAAACCACCGCACCGCCAAAAATTACGCCTAAAAACGTTTTATTTGCCATATTAAGGCAATTTAATAACAAAAAACATCAAAACAAAATTTATTTTATTTTATTAACAATTTGTTAAATAGTGCGCGTAGGTTAAATTTTCAATTTAAAAATATGTATCTTTATACCTATGGTAATAAAGATACATATTTAAACCGCACTTTTTAAACCACTTTAAACCAGTTTAAAAAATTACGGTTTAAACCATTTTAAACCAATTTTTTCCTTTCACCTTTAATAATATATACATCGTAAGACAGTATATACCAGGCACAAAAAAACCAGCAACATTGCTGGCTTCTTTTTTTTGGGGGGATAATGTAATTTTTAGCAGTAAATGCGGCCCTTAAATTGTTTTGTTACCTTATCGTAGTAATTAAAATAAAAACCGCCGCTAATGGCTGCAAATAGTTTAAAGTTTTTAATATTTGTTATGTTTCGATATTTGCGCGGTGCAATTTCTTGATCATTATAAAAAAAAATAATTGCTGTATAGTATTGTTTCATTTTGTATATTTACAATGAAAGGAAAAGATTTTTACAAATTGGGTTTGTGAAAATTGTCCGACAACTGGCGCTTTATTGCGCCATTTGTTTTTTTATAAATGTCGAACAAAAAAATAAGATCAGTTTCATTTAATACCTGGTTGTTGTAACTGATTCGTAAACCTCTTTTGTGTATTACAAACTTAAATTGTTTTGATCTAAACATATAAGCAATAAAGCGTTTATAATTCTTTGTCATAATAAAATTTTGGTATGTAAGTTATTAATAAAATTGCAGCATCTAAATATTTGCTAGTATGCCACATTTGCATTTTCCATTTTTTATATTTTACATTTTTCATAGAATAATAATCAGCTTCATAAAAATTTATAAAATATTTTATAAAATATTCTTTACCATATATTATATTATAAACTGCAAAATTTGCTGTAATTTCTTCCATAATTAATTTTTTAAATAATTGTTTTCAATATCTTTTTTTACCAGGCTTTTTTCAATCCAAATTTTACAAATATCTTTTGCATAGTTTACGCCTTTTGCTGTTCGTTCCTGTATGTCTGCAATTAATATTTTATAGCTTTTAGGATAGTTTAAAACTTCATTAATTAAATTGCTATGATCTAGCGGCGTAAAATCCTTTGCCCTTTTGGTATGTTCGGGCTTTTTCTTTTCAACTTCAAAACTACTGCTTACCCAATCGCCATTTTCGTTTGTCAATACTACTGGCTTAAAATCGTCTGAACTTCGTAAAAATCTAGGCTGCAATGTAAATGTGTTGTTTTCCCGATCCTTTACTATTTCAAGCGTGCTTTGCGCCCAGCGATCAGTATTACTTCCTAGATGGCCTAAAGTTTGGGCGCCTGTACCTTTGCCCTGGTGTAATACGCCAATAAATAAACAGTTGTGTATTTTTGTAAGTTTTTTAAAATAGTTTACCAGCTTGCGGCTTTCGACTTCGCTGTTATAATCAAATAATAAATCTAAAAGGCCGTCAATAACAATAACTGGGCAATCGGGGTTTGTTTCCAGGTAATGCCTAATCATATCCCTTATGTCTTTGGGGTTATCTTCGCGAACGGTAAAACAGTCTGCCCAATCGGGCAAACCGTTTAAACCGCAAAACTTTTTTATTTTACCTATTTGCCTATAAAAATCAAAATCGCTGCTTTCCGTATCAAAATAAGCGATACGGCGTCGGCCAATAGGAAAATGTAGTTTCATACCGAATATATCCCAAGACTGAAAGGCGCTGGCAATCATAGCGGCAATAAACGTACTTTTGCCCGCTTTCGGCAAACCACTAAAAACGATAAAGTTTTGAATTGTGCCGATACATTTTTCCTGTATAGTAAAAATAACCTGGTCGGCTGGTGGTATGTAGTCGGGTTGGTATTTTCTAGAAAGTAGTTTGGTTTGTAGCGCTTGGGTTGCTTCATTGTCCATTATTTTTATTTTAATGATCTAGTAAACCGCAAAGTATTGCGGCAATAAATAAGGCTATTAAAGCCTGTACTTCGGGTTTGTTAAGTTGTTTCATAATTTTTTTCTATAAAATTTATATAATTATCAAAACAATTTTCGTGTATATAAAATTTGTCGCTAAATACATTTTTTTCTAATTTTCTAACTATTGTATAAAACCATTGTGTTTTTAAAATATCTTGTTTACATTCCAAACAAATTTTACCGCCTACTTTTTCACGTTTTAAATTATTTTCGTATTGTGGCATAATTAATTATTTTTTATTAGTTCATTAATAAATGTTTTACAATGTTGAATTTTAGCTGCTTGATCATATATACAACCAGTAAACATTTTTGAATCAGACATTTTTAAATTAACTCCATTTTGTTCAATCCAAATATTTAAAAAATAGAAACCTTTTTCAGATAGTCGTTTATCTGCTGTTAAAGTTAATGGCTCATTAATATCTGCAACGTCTAAACCTAAACAAAGACTAATAAAAGCATTTGTTAAGCGCATAGTAATATGATATATTTCTTCGCCATCAACAATATTTAAAATTAGTTTTTCAGTTACTATTCCCTGGTAACTATCTAATATTAATTTTAAACTTTTTATTGTGCCTGTAATTTTTTTATATTTTACGTTTTCTTTATCTATAAAAAAACCATCTTTAAATTTTAAATAGGTAATTGCATCGTTTATTAATTGCTTTTGTAACATTTTATAATTTTTTAATTAAGTAAATAATATGTGCTATTGTGTAAACTATTATAGCTGTTGGCACAGCAACAACAAAAAAATAAATCTTTTTAAATAAGTTGGTTTTCAAGATCGTATATTTTTTGTTCGTAATAATTTATGCTTTCGCGCAATAACAAATCAATTTCAACAGATAATGTAAACGGTATCATTGATTGATCCATACTACAAAACATTTCCTTTGCATAAAAGAAAATGTTTACTTCGCTAAAAGGCGCAAGCTTCAATAAATTTTGACATTTTAAAATTTGTGCCTGTAAAATGGCAACCTGGCGGAGTATATCCGCATCATTGTTTTTGTTCATAATTGGGTTTTTTTTGTCCGTCATAAAATTAGTAATAATTAATTCATATTACCAAATTTATTTTTTAGTCACAAAAAAGCCCAGCGTAAAAACGCCAGGCCATCTAAAACAAATCAATTATGAATCCCAAAATCAAGACAAAAATAAAGCTTTTTCAGCATTTCGCCTATTTACTAGGCCCTGGGATCTTACGCCCTTAACATTCACCCATCTATCAAACTGACTAGCAACTATTGCCTTATCCTGTCCCTGGTTTAATAGTTTTAATAATGTACTGTTTGTTAAGGCGCCTATACCTAAATTGTAAGCAAAGGATCCTAAAGCTACTAATTGGTTGTTATTTATTTTAACTGTTACCAATTTTTTAACCGCATCCATTTTACTTTTTGCTTCTATTTGCAGCCATTTATCGGCTGTCGCCTGGTCTATTGTGTCGCCTGGCTGTACTGGCCTATTCTGATCATAATTATAAATAGATCCCCAGCCAATTGTATAGGTGCCAAAACCATCGTCATACGCTATTAATGCTGCTTTATTATCTTCCTCATACTTTTTTAAAAAAGTTGCTAGGCTTGCATATACTGACGTGCTAGACATAGTTAAGATTAAGACGATAGCGCCTATTAATAAATATTTGTTTGTTTTTGTCATTATTAAGGGTTTAAACCGTTGTTAGTTGCGTCTTTTGCAGCAACTAAACCTAAACCGCCTAATATTGCAGTAATACCGCCGACAACATCGCCTTTTAAAATAGTAGCAACGCCTGTAATTATTGCGCCAATACCAAATAAGCTAGTTTTCCAATTCTTAAACATATTAATTGATTTTAGTATAAAAATCTAGTTTAGTTTCTATCCTGGCTAAACGATCTACTATTTCTGTATTTAACTTATTGTGGCCGTTCATTTCGTTTTCAATCTTATCTAATCTGTTTTTTGTAGAAAAGAAAAAACCGCCAGCAATAAGGCTAAAAGTTATAACACTAATCAGTAATTGCGTGAAGTCCATTGTCTTTATTTATTTCGGTTGCAATAATATTAAAAGCGTTTGCGGCTGTCATACTTGCTTCCATATTTTCAAATAGTCCGCTTTTACTTGCAGCATCCAAAATTTGTTTCAAAATTTGTAGGGCTTGTTTTTTGTCCATTGTTTTGTTTATTAAAGGTAAAAGGAAAAAATTATATTAAACTGGTGCTATGTATTCGCCTATTATTGTTAAACCTAATTGGGTTGCGGCCCAGTTATACGCAGCGTCATTTGTAGTCCAGTCTGTTGTATAGTCAGGTAAAGCCATTGTAAGGTTGCCTTGTGTTAATTGTAATAAATTAGCATCCAATAATTGATAATAAAAAATTGCACTATCTTTTAAATTATCATTTATACAATTTAAACTAAATATAGTTGCTGTATAATTTTTACCATTGTACCAAATTGAAATTGGTAATATTATTTTCATTTTAAAATTTTTAAGTTGATGATGTAGAAGCTAATAAATAATATTGTACACCGTTAATTAATATTGAAACTTTATTTGTTACGGTATTTAATATTGATGCTGAAACTGTATTTCCAATTTGTATTGGTACACTAAAAATAGCATTTGTTGTACTCATTGAAAATCTTGTAGTACCACCTATTGAAAAATCAATACCAGTTGAATATGAATTAGAAAATCTTATATTACTACTTTGTACAAAAATACCCATATCTGCATTGGTACTATTACCACAAGCAAAAGCCTGGCCATTATCAGATCTTCCAATAAATATTGCATTTGTAGTTAAATTGCTTGTAAATAAACTAGTGCCATTTACTATTAATTTTTGACCTGTATCTGTTGCAGGATTACCCACTAATAAATTACGAGCTGCTGTTATTCTTACTGCCTCTTGTGTATTTGTTCCATTATAAATACCAAATAATATTGGGGATGCTGTTGTATTTGAATTAAAAAAACAATAATCACCGCTAACTGAACCTTGAATAAAATTATTAACCGCTGTTGAAATGCCTACACCACAACTCAAAACACCACCAGAACCAGCATCTCTTAATCTTAAACTTGGTGCATTAGCACCTATTGCAACAAAATGATTATCACTTGTTGCACTATTCACTACTAATAATCCGCTACTAGTTACTACTGTACCAAAAAAACTTTGTCCTGTATTTTTTATAGTTAATCTTGGTAATGTATTTAACACATCAGTTATGACAAAATCATTAGCTGCTGCATTATAATTGTTTTGTAAAGTCCATTTGCCAACCCCAGCAAGCTGTAATTGTAAAGCGGCGTTTGTTGTGCCTGTGCCGTTAAATGTTGCGTTAATTCCGCTTGAACTGTGTATGTCTAATCGGTTTGATCCTGGTATTGTTGTACCAATCCCCAAACCGTTGGTAGTTATTGTTATGCCTGTTGTTGTGCTATTGCCGTTTGTTGTAACTTGTTGCAATGTGCCAGTTGTTCCAGCGCCAGGATCCGCAATTTGTACCCAGGCTGTTCCTGTATCACGATATAAACCAGTGCTTGGGCTGTCGCTATCAATAAATATACGGCCGACAAACCCAAAAGCTGGTCTTGTTGCTAAACTACTAGCATAAAATGCTGGTGTTTGTAATTGGTTTAATATATCTAAATCTATTCTAGGCATTATCCAACGTAATTTTTCTTAACAGTTACTAAATTGTTTGTGCCAGCACCTACAAAATTTGCAAAAAAACGAGTATGTGTATATTCGCCCTGGTTACCTTCAATATTTAAACTTTGATTTTGTTGCAAAGTAACATTTTCAATAGTTACTGGGTTTGTGCCATAATTAATAAACAATATACTATTGCAATCACTTGTAACCCATCCGCTAGTATCGTATGTAATAAAACTTACTGTATAATTAATAAAGCCCGCTTTTATATCAAAATTCATAATTTTTTATTTTAAAGGTGAAAGCAAAAGTTGTTTAACAAGTCATTGGTACTTTGCCAACTTTAACGCCGTTTATACTTTCACCGTAAAAGGTTTGATATGTTTCTACTTCTTTTTTTGGTGCTATTGGTGTTGCTGCATTTATTAAATCGCTTACAATACTTAAACCTGGTGCCAAATCTGTTTGAATTGGGCTACTAGGCATTAAATTATTTGTTTGTTCGTTTGGTGTTTGTATAACATTCAAACTTGGCGCTGCTGGCATTTTCTTTTTATAATAATTATAAATAAAATACAAAGCGTAAGCCCCTAAAGCGTAGTAAACAATTTCTTTTTTCATTTTAATCTTGATATTCGTTATAGTAATCGTCTAAATATTCGCCAGGATCTAATTTTAAAATCAATGGCCCAGCTTTTCTTTTCTTTTTTGTTGTTGCTGCTATACTAACTACCGCAATCAATAACAATATTAATAATGTACTATTTTTTTTTGTCATTTCTTTACGCTTTTAACTATTGACGGCAAAGCAATCGCCACAACTACTGCGCCAACTATATACGGCAAATAAGTTTGTAAATAATAACTAAATACGCCATCCTTTGCAATTATAGCTGCTTTTTTTTGTGCTTGTATTTCGTCAAGTATTGCTGGCAAATCGGGTAAACTTAATTTATTACTGTCGTGCTTTATATATGTTGCATTAAAACTATTATAATCTGCTGGCGTTAAATAAAACATCCAATATAAATCATTGTTTATTTCAATGTAACTATAAACTTTGCCAATTAATTGGCCAGGTTTAAATGTTGCTTTTACAATTTTGCCGCCAGTTTCATAACCATTAATATTGCTTTTGGCATACATTAAATGATTAACTACTTTATCGGCTGTAATATTTGGCATCTTATAACATTAATAATAAACTAGATAATTTTAAACTACTCATATCATTTAATTTTCTTAAATGATCAATACTAACACCTTTGCTCATTAAACTATCAACTATTGCCATCACTTCGCTATCAGGTGTTATTCCAGCAACGCCAACTAAAGGCTTGCCCCTAAAAGCTGTGCCTAAATGTCCAGCAACGCCAACCGCCAAATTAACCAATGCTTCAATCTTTTCGGGCTGCGTCAATAACTGTTCCCATATATTAGGGCTTGCAGCTTCTTCTATTTCGCCCATTGCATCCTCTGCATTTAAACGGCTTTCAATACTATTCAATTTTTCTAATAATTGTAAATATTGAAAACTTGGTTCCCTAGGCTGTTGTACTCCTGTAATAATTGCCACTTCCTCGGCTGGTCTAAACTTTAACATTGCGTGGCTAGGTGTGTTTATAGTTATGTATCCGCTTTTATCCTTTTTAGGGTGTAAAACCAGTGCATACAATGTATTAACGCCGTTTTGCTCAAACGCTGCAATATTTTCTTCTAAAATGTTTCTAGCATTGTCCAGGCTATCTTCATTTGATGAAAATAATAAATCTTTTTTTGTTGGGCTTATGATCTCGTAAACAGAGTAATAAGGACTGGTTGCGTTTCTGTCGAACCAGTCCATTACTTTTGCCGTACCCGTCGCCATTGCTTTTTGTACTGCCATAATCTTACTTATAAATAGTAATAAATTCCAAAGCTAAAAGCTACGTTAGTAGTTCCAGCTGCTGCTGCTAGTGTAATATAACTTTTTGTCCAGCTAATGTCAATATCATTCATTTCTGGCAATTCCCAAACGCTTGGGCTTGTCAAGTCTTGAATATTATTAAAAGCTATCAAAGGCAAGTTATATATAATTTGCAAATCACCTTGGTACAAAGTAAGCGTTGCTTGCTTTATGTCCGCCAATGTTGCTGGCGTTGATCCAGTCAAAGGCGTTTTAGTTATTGCAGTTGGTGTATAAACTTGAATACCTTGTATTTTGGCCTGGCGCAATTGCGGCTGATCACTAAAATAAAATTTCGTCAAAGTTGATGACGTAGGTATTGGAATTTCAACCGACTCAAACCTTTTTATTTTCATAAAATAAAGTTGAAAAATGAAAAAAATTGCCCGTTATGTCCGACGGGCGGCGGCAGCGTTTATTGTCCGCAAGACTAGTTTAATACTATTTAACAGTAGTAACATTCTGTGCTAAAATACCGCGTTGGATAACACAAATAAAACTATTTGCTTGTATTGCTGCTGGCGCACCGTTACAAGTCAACTGAAAGTTAATATTTGCAGCACCATTCATTACGATACCTGGCTCAACTGGATAACTAGCATCTTCGCCAAAATTGATTTGATCAATTGGAAAAATAGTTTGTGCAGTAATACCAACGCCGCCTTGTGTTTGTGGCACAAACAAATGACGTAATACTGACCAGGCTGGTAAAACTTGTTCGTTATTCAAAGTAAGGTTTAAAAAACCGTTATAAATTGAATATAATGCAGTTGCAGCGCCACTTGTTGAAAAAGTTTGTGGATTTGGATAGCTATACAATTTTGCATCTGTTGCAGTTGAACTTCCAATACCAATTAAAACGTCAATTTCAGTAGTAATAAAAATGTCTTGTAAATTAAGACGCTTTTCATTTACTCTTACTGATCCGTTTTGCGTGTCATTAACTAATACTGGTATATGATAGTTCGCAACGCTAGTGCTTAAAGCTACTTCGCTGCGTAAATATGACTGGGTTAATTTTGCGTGTGCCGCAGAATAACCTAGCGCATTAATCAAGGCTTTTGAATTTTCAAAAACCATTCTTTGTCCCATTTGTGTTGCCATTGTAATATTTTTTGTTTTTTATAAAATAAAGGTGAAAGGAAAAGTTTTAACAGCCAACTTCATC
>Ga0209084_1003653_pt1 | contig 11201 bp, 12 predicted proteins | sample C_130820_MF_Meta_FD_187309 | JGI IMG/M metagenome (GOLD analysis project Ga0209084, IMG submission 187309) | Freshwater microbial communities from Lake Croche, Canada to study carbon cycling - C_130820_MF_MetaG (SPAdes) (version 2) | ecosystem: Environmental > Aquatic > Freshwater > Lake... | reverse complement strand
GATGAAACTTACACTTTTTACAATCCATTTCTATTTTTTTATTTAACTTTGGTAAATTATTAAAGAAGTTTTCTATTTTACTAAATTGTTCTTGGCTCAATGATTCAATGAATTCAATAATCTCATTTGGTTCTGTTTCAGCTGCATAATAATATTGTTCACCATCAAAAATGTATTCAACACTTTCGGCAATCATATCAAAAGCCATATCGGTGATACTTTCAAACTTATTGGCACGTTCTAAAACAGAAAATTCTGGATACTTTAGTTTAACACTAATGGCATTATTAATTTGAATGATGTCATTTACAACATTGGTCATATCTGGTTGTATTTCTAAAATATTCAATTCGGCCGTCATTAAGTTACCACAAGTTTTTTCTTCAACTACATTCTCACATCGATATCTACTTTGCACTATCTCACCAATAGACCGAGCTCGAAGATTTAAAAAATAAAATTCAACATCAATAATAGGTAATCTATCAATATCAAGACCTTCAGTCAAGGTACAATTATGTAGTACCTGTCGGATGTTTCGTTCAATCGTTTCTTTATCATCGGATTCCATAGCCATTAATAAATTACGCTGTTCTTTTACTAAGAACGGCCTAAAACGTATTTTCTTTTTTGATAAAGGTAATTCAAGGTCATAGACCGGTGTATCAATTTTTGGTAAAGCCATTTTATTATCACTCCACTAAGTTAATTTTATAATTCAGAATTAGGGTTAAAAAATATTCTATTACTATTTTGATTCCTTCTGTATGTTGAAGTTTTTTGCCATGATGTATATACAAATACTACAGTTAATTTATGATGTCCTTCGGCAGACCAATCCAAATCTAATTGATTAACTGAAATAGGATAAGCTTCAAATAAATCAACTGAATATGAAAGTTCATTATTATTTCTATATTGTCTTATATTAATAGTGGTAGAATATGTATTTTTATAATTTGGATTATAATTAATTGATGGCACAACAGCTTCTAACCATCCATCAAAAAAATATTTTGCTAGCATATCATCATCAACAATAAAAGTAAGATTCAAATCATTGAATTGTACTTGATAAGGGAATTTTTCTACAGGATTTGAACCAAACTTTTGTTCGGCTGTTGCATACGTTCTACTTGGTAGTTCAGCAGTTTCACACCGTAATATTAATTCACTAGAGCTTATATTATTATATGTTTTTGGTCCAATAGTTACCTCAAATCGGCTTGGTTTAGCCACATCGTTAAAACTATTAAAAAAAGTTTTTATTGGTGAGGGCATCTTAACTATTCCTTATTTCGTGTACCGAATCTTGCCATACCGTTTTGGCCTGAGCACCCTTAAACTGTTGAACAGGCAGAAAAGTTGCCACATCCCATTCATTTGGCTGAACGGCAAGTATCTTTGACCTAATTTGACTATTTAAATATCTTTTAATACAAGGACGGAACGCTTTAAACGTCTTGGAGGCGCTTAAAATGTCATAACTGATTCGTAACCTTTTAATTCCGTCCTCATCGTCACGGATTGCGTATTTCATTAGTTTACCTAAAAATGCCACTCTATATTGTATTGGCAAATAATGTAGGTTCAGTCCCATAAAACCATCTGTATGTTTTTGTAATGTCAATACCAAAGGAAATCTATCATAATAATCTAAATCATCTTTACCTTTTGGATCATAATAAAAGTAATACAAATTACCTATAATAAACCGATTCATCTTTCTATATTGTTCGGCTTTAATTCCTGTTGCTAACTTAACTGGACTTCTTAAATCTACAATCTTCTGTAAAAACCATTTATAAGACTCTCTTGACGGAGTTGGCCGTAAAGTCGAGGACATTTTAAGTCCTTCAGACTGTCTTTGTTGAGCTAATTCGGTTAGTTTGGATGTCATTTACTTATTTAGTTACAGGCCTAGATGGTCTTCCGTAATCAATTTGAATTCCCATCCGCGGTCTAAACAATATTCACTAGCGGCTTTCCATTTGGCTTGATTGACACCCCATGTTTTAACTTCATTGATAAACTGTTTTGTCTTTCTTTTTTGTGGATCAGGTTGTGCCGTTTGTTTCTTTGGTTTAACCTCAAGCATCATAGTTGATAATTTATTGTCTTTTGTTCTAAACTTGACCAGAAAGTCAGGAAAGTAACGATGCCAACGATTATCCACAGGTGATATATAAGGAATAAAGAGTTCTTCTGATGCCCATGTTATAATGGAGTCATTATTATCTAACCACGACATTACTTTAACTTCCCAAGATGAGCGATATACTATGTTGGTGGGGTCGCCAACATACTTTTCTGGGTGTTTTGGTTTGAATAGTCCTGAATATGCCATAAATAGTATGTATACCAAATTTAAGAGAAAAAAATGGCAATATTAACAATAAAGCAAGTTGAAGTAGGGGATTTACCGAAAATTACAGGTCCCTTAGCGATTTTAGAATCTGAACCAGGATTATCAATACATAAGTATCCTTCTGATTTAGGTAACGAAGCAGACTCGAATGAAAAAAATCATTGGGTTACTTTTAGAATCTTTGATATTGAACCTGCTAAATTATCATCGGCTGATACTGGCTTAAAAGACAATAAAACAGTATTAGGGTTAAGTGATGTAGCTGCAGTAGGTACAACTGCACTTTTGGGTGGTACGGCCGCTAAGATACTTGCGGATGGAGTTAAAACAGGATCAATATCTAAAGGAGCAGCTATTGGGACAGGTGCCGTGGTAGTTGGACTTGCGGCTCTTGGTGGTTTTGCTACTGCAACTGGTTTTACAGTAACTCCACCAACAAATAGTGTAAAATCAATAATATCACTTTATATGCCAGATAGTTTAGTTGCTCGATATGATGCACAATATGATGAAATGAGTTTAACTAAAGATTTAGGAGCTGCAATAACAACACTTAGAGCAATAGACGCTGCGGGCGCCGGCGTTCTTGGTGGTAATAACATTGCTGGTAGTGCAGCTGCTGTTCAAGCTGTAGTTTCAGGAAGTGAATTATTCGGAGCAGGCATAAAAGGCGTCAACACAGATGCCTTAGGAACTTTGTTACAAAGAGCACAAGGTTTTGCTCTTAATCCACAATTACAAATGATTTATCGTGGTACAGGATTAAGAACTTTTAACTTGTCATTTACATTTACTCCAAAATCCAAAGATGAAGCTCAAGATGTGAATAGAATTATTAATCAATTTAGATTTTTTGCATCTCCTAGTTTGGGTCAAAAAATTGGAAACCAAACTGCTGCTACTACAAACAGTATGTTTTTAGTGCCTCCTTCTTTGTTTGAGATTGAATTTTATGTTAATGGAAAACCTTCAGAATATTTACCAAGATACGGCCGTTGTATTTTGGATAATCTAGATATAAATCATGCACCAAATGGTTTTGCTGCATATGGTGATGGATCGATGGTACAAACAAAATTAGAATTATCATTTAAAGAAATGGACATTCTTACAAGAGATAGTTTCATTGACAAAGAAAATCCAAGAAGGTAAATATGTTATATTTTAATAGTTTCCCCTTAGTTGTTGCTTCAGATTATAAAAATAATGCCATTCTGCTGACCAATCTTATGGCCAGAGTGGACATTATACCGTCATTACTTAAAAATCCACTATTATTCTATTCATATGATTTGAAAGATAGTGATAGACCTGATATATTAGCACACAAATACTATGATGATTCGGACAAATATTGGATGGTTCTTTATGCCAATCAAATTATGGATCCTTTATATGACTGGCCTTTGAATTCACAACAATTTGATGCCTACTTAAAAAACAAATATAGTGAAGCTGCTGGCGGTGATGCATTTGTTCTTGCATATGTCTCAAGTACAATACAAGAATATAGAAAAATAATTACAACTTATGATAGCATATCATTAGAAACTACAACAAAAACTGTTGTGGTTGATTTAACTACATATAATAGTATAACAGCTGCATCAACCACAAAAACATTTAGTTCTGGTGCTTCTGTAACAAGGACAATATCAAAATCGGCTGTCAGTATCTATGATTATGAAATAGAATTAAACGAAGCAAAACAAAATATTAAATTAATTAATTCAGCTTATAGTAATCAACTTGAAAAAGATTTAAAAACATTAATGGCGCAATAAAATGGCAGGTATAAAAAATTCAAAAGATTATGCACTAACAAATCTTACTTTATTATCTTCTGTAGGATCATTGGATTTAAAGAATACTTTTGAAGAAATATCTTATAATGAAGATTTGTTTAATAATTCATTATCTGGTTATGTGTACATAGTTGAATCTTCAGGCCTTATTGAAACTGCATCAATGAATGGTACCGAATTTCTTAGATTAACTTTTAGTAAATTTGGTGATAGTAATAATCAAATTGATAAACTGTTTCGTGTTTACAAAGTGGGTAAAAGAAAACTTGAAGGCACAATGTATAAAGAATCTTATGTTCTTTATTTTTGTTCAGAAGAATTATTATTATCGGAACAATATAAAATAAGTAAACGATATAGAGATTCTTTAATTTCTGATATTGTATCGGACGTTCTTACTAATTATTTGAAAGTGCCAGACAATAAAAGTGGTACAATAGAGGCTACTTATGGTAAATATGATTTCATTATACCTACATTAAAACCATTTGACGCCATCAATTATGTAACTAATTATGCTAGGCCTAATCCACAAAATCCTGGTGCTGATATGTTATTTTATGAAGATAAGAATGGGTTTCAATATAGGTCGTTGCAGAGTTTGATGAGACAACCATCTTATTATACTTACACATACAAACCAAAAAATATTGATGGTAAAGATTTAAATACTGATGCACATAATGTATTAACATATGAGTTCTTAGATTCTTTTGATACCTTAAATGGTATTACTTCTGGTACATTCGCTAATCAGTTAATATCTCTTAATCCATTAACACGGTCAAAGAAAGTAACTAATTTTGATTATACTGTTTATAGTCAGCAGGCTAAATTATTAAATTCGTATGGTATTATTGATGATTCAACAAACAGAAATGGTGATAATTTGGGTCAAGCTTCACAATCAATGTTAAAATTAGTATTTTCTAATTTTGATAGTGGCAGTAATTCATATGTTGCTGGAGTTCCAGGTGCATCAGGAAATGATATATATGCTGAGACATTCATACCTTATAGAACAGCACAACTAGGATTGGCCAATTATACTAGATTGAGAATATCTGTACCAGGTGATTGTAATTTAACTGTAGGTCGTGTTCTCACATTTAATTTATCATCAAGAAATTTAGCAAATAAAGGAGCTCTTGATAAATATTACTCTGGTAATTATTTTATTACTGGTGTCAGACACTTAATAGATTTAACTTCATTTAGAACCATATTAGAAATAACAAAAGAAAGTGTACCAAGTTCATATCCAGCAAATAATAATAAATCTGCTTTATGGTCTAATACAATAAAAGGAATTATATAATGAGAAGTGTAAATAACCATAATTTTGCCGGACTTAATGGTTTTATTTGGTGGGTAGGTGAAATTGTAAATCGTTTTGATGATTTAGGGCTAGGTCGTTGCCAAGTAAGAATATATGGTTGGTACGGAGATGATATTATTGATGAAGATTTACCTTGGGCTTTTCCAATGAATCCTATAAACAACACAAGACATTTTGAAGCACCATCATTAGGTGAATGGGTTGTTGGATTTTTTATAGATGGTGAAGCCGGTCAAGTTCCTATTATGATGGGTGTTATACCTGGACTTAAACAAAATAATGATTTCGAATAAAGGATAAAAAATGGCAGCGTTTTCAGTAAAAGTACCCACAATGGTACCTGTTCCAGGAAGATATGGAAGATTAAAAGAACCAAATCCACCAAAGATTGTGGCAGAAGCTGATGCAATAATAGCGGGATTACCAACAGTTCCACAATTAGCTAGAGGCTCAATTGCAAACACCTCAATTGCACTTTCAAATGCTGATATATGGCACATTTGTGATCCAAAATCACGAATTGCTTTTACGTTGGCAACAAAAAATGCTGAATTAAACCAAGCGATACAAAAAATCAGAGATGAAATTGTATCGGCATTAGTTGGTGATGGAGTGAGTCCTGTTATAACAGCAATTAAACAATTTGTAAAAGATGCTTTAGCAGTTTTAAAAATAATTCAAAATACATTAACTTATATTAATGAACAAATTAAAGCAGCAAAAGAACTTATTGCTGAAGTAAATTTTTTCGTTAATGTTGTTAAGAGTTTACCACAAAGAGTTGCTGCTACTTTGACACAATGTTTAGCTTTATTACAAAATGCTTTAAAAAAGGCAACAACATTTGTAGCAGGTCCTGAATTGACAGATTTGATAACAACGACCAAAGACATTATCAAACAATCAAATCAAGCTGTGGCTGGCGTTAAAGGATTGAATACAGATTTAAATGGTCTACAATCAAATTTAGCATCTGTTCCTTCTGCACTATCAAAAGGAGTTGCTTCTGCTTCAACAACACTCACATCTAGTTTAAATAGTTTCAAAAGTAATGTTACAAATATATCGGCCGCAATTACCGATGGTAACGGAACACCACTCGTTCAAATAAGTAAATCGAGACCTTAAATCATGGCAGATAATATTTACGGAAGTACATGGACTACATCCGCAAACACACAAGTAGGATCATATCCATACATTAACCTAACTCAAACTGAGGCAGGTCATATGGACATGAAGGATGACACGCCAGGTAATGAATCCATGAGGCGCCAGCATGGTACAACAGGCACATATCAACATTGGTATCATAATGGTGATGCTGATGCTGTAGTTAAAGGCAATAATTTTATAGTTGTCGTAAAAGATAATAATGTTTCAATCCGTGGAGTTTGTAATATTGAAGTATATCAGGATTGTAAACTTACTGTTCACGGTGATATGATATCAGAGATAGACGGAAGTTTAAAAGCAAGTGTTGGTGGAAAATCTCACATACATACTGCTGGTAGAGTAGATTTATCAAGTGATGGAGATATTAATATTACTGCTGGTTCTGGAGATACTTTAACTGGCCTTGGCGGTGGTACTATATTTTTAAATAGTCCAGCAGATGTAGTTGTTAGTGGTGACCTCCGTGTACAAGGTGCAATCACAGCCACTTCTATATCTTCTAAAACAAATGTTACTGCGGGCTTCAAAGTTTTTGCTACTGGTGGATTAGAAACATTAGGTGGTGTGAATGTTGGTTGTGTAACACCAGGACCTTTTGTTCCACCAGGAGTTCTTACTGCCACAGCATCTATGAATGCGCCGTTATCGTTTCAAGGAATCTCATCATCAATTTTAGGATTTGACGTAATGAATTTACTTACATTTAATACACATATACATCTTTCACCTAAAGGTCCTACTAGTCCTAGTCCAACACCAATGCTTGGAGGTTAGTATATTATGCCAACAGTAAATAATGCTACGGGTGTATATTCCGTACTAAATTATAATTTTGATGACCCAAATGGGTATGTACAAGTAATGGACGCAAATACTCAATCACATATGAATTCTATGCCGGCTTTCATTACTGAATGGCAAGCCACAGATATTAAAAATAATGATGTTGGTGGATATTATTATAATTCAGTTGCAAATGTAACACAGCGTATATGGAATACTGCAAATTCAATTATAACATTAGTTGCCAATGTTTCAAACTTAAATACAAATTCATCAATTTATGTAGCTGCAACAACTTTAGCATCTACCTCAAATACCTTCATAATACACACAAACAGGTTATCAAATGTTGATCCTTTTGTAGGTCAAGATACCGACCAGCCGTTCTATCTAAATGCTTTGAATTTTGGTAGAATGGCAATGTATATTACCAATCAAACAGACGGAATATCAAATACTTCACCAATAATGGGTAGTTTTACTAGCCTTTTAGTTACACCACAGATAAGTGCAAATGCTAATACAATTAATGCTTATATCTCACTAATAGCGAGTAGCATCTCATCAAATACCGATCCGGAGACTTTAATAACATCAAATACATCAAATTTATCAAATTCACAGATTGCTCAAATTTATTCAGGATTAGCAAACACAAATAATTTGATGGCCGGCAGAAGAAATGCTGATGTAACTTATTATACTAATCTAAAGAATTTTGTAAATAACTACAATACTACAAAAACAATAAGTAATTTAAGTGAAACAGAAAGATACTTGGCAACGAATTTCATAGGAACAGAAAAACTCATCACAAGAATTAATTCCTAAAAGCACATAAATAAAGAATGGCAAACTTACAAAAAATATATTCTGATTTAGATTTAACTTTTAGAAGGTTACCTGTAACCAATGATGTTGCTTTAAGTTATGACGACCAATCTGTGATTCGTTCCGTTAGAAATTTACTATTGACTGGTTTCTATGAGAGACCTTTTCAACCAAATTTAGGTTCAAACTTAAATAAATTGTTATTTGAACCAGCCGACCAGTTAACCTCAAATTTAATTGAGAGTGAAGTTAGGAATGTAATTTCTAATTTTGAACCAAGAGTTACAATTAATTCAATCAATGTGACGATAACACCAGATGAAAATTCATTTAATTTAAGTATGACTTTTTTTGTGGGTAACAATACAAGAGCAACCACAGTCACTTTACTTCTTCAAAGGTCAAGGTAATGGCTTCAAATACAAATATAAACATCACACAATTAGATTTTAGTTCAATCAAATCTAATTTTATCACCTATTTACAATCACAAAACACATTCCAAGATTACAACTTTGAAGGTTCATCAATGTCTGTTCTATTGGATATTCTGGCATACAACACACAATACAATGCTTATTATTTGAATATGGTTGCGAATGAGATGTTTCTTGATTCAGCATTACAAAGAAGTTCTGTCGTTTCTCATGCTAAATTGTTAAATTATACACCAAAGTCTGCTATTGCGCCTTCGGCTGAGATATCTTTGGTTTTTAGTGGTACTGCTAATGCAGCCTTCACACTACCTAAATTTACTAATTTTACTTCTGAAGCAATTGATGGTGTAAACTATAACTTTGTAACAGTAGATGCCAAAACTGTTAATGCCACAAATAGTACAGCAACTTTTAATGATGTTACAATCAAACAAGGTATTCCGGCTGCATATAGATACACAGTTAATGGTACTACCAATCCTTCATACAAATTTGAAATACCAGATGCGACTGTTGATACAACAACTATTGAAGTCTCAGTACAAGTTTCATCGACAAATTCATCCTCTACTGTATATAATTCGGCTTCAAATTATCTAACTTTAAATTCAACCTCTGCTGTATATTTTTTACAAGAGTCTTTGAATGGAAACTATGAATTATACTTTGGTGATGGCATTATAGGAAAATTATTATCTGATGGTAATATAGTTAATATTTCTTATGTTGCAACTGATGGAACATTAGCTGCTGGTGCCAACAACTTTGTATTAATGGATTCTATAGCAGGTTACACAACATTACAAATATTCCCTGTAGTTCCAGCATCTGATGGTGGAGATAAAGAGGGTATTAATTCTATTAAATTTCAAGCACCTAAGGCTTTCTCAGCACAAGGTCGTGCAGTAAGTAAAAACGATTATATTACTGCCATTCAACAGAATACATTAGGGTATTCATTTGATGCGGTCAACGTTTGGGGTGGTGAAGAAAATGATCCAGTTGTTTATGGTCAAGTATTCATTTGTTTAAAACCTGCCGGTAGTTATAATCTAACACAAACACAAAAACAAAGATTGATTGCTGAAGTAATTAAACCAATTTCAGTATTGACTGTTACACCAACCATTGTTGATCCAGACTACACATATATTCAAGTAAACGCCTCGGTTTTTTATACGGCAGAAAATACAAATCTAACGGCTGCACAATTAACTTCAGGAATTATTTCATCGATTCAAGCTTGGGGTGATGGTGCTTTAAACACTTTTAATTCAACTTTTAATGCATACGATTTATTATCAGCTATACAGAGTTACAATCAAGCAATCATCACTAGTGAATTTAATATTAAATTACAGAAAAAGTTTTTACCAAATTTAAGTGGTGGTACAACATATAAACTATATTACAATAGCCCTATTGAAGTGGGTAAATTTGGTAGTGGTGTAACAAGTTATCCTGATTTACAATATCGAGACCCAGCAAATTTATCTACAATCATTGATGGTATTTACATTGAAGAAGTACCATCATCAACTTATGGTGTTGATACAATTGATATTATTAATCCAGGGTATGGTTACCAATCTTCTCCAACAGTTACTATTTTAGGTGATGGTTCTGGTGCTACAGCTACAGCCTCTGTTGTAAACGGAAGTATCTCAAAAATTACAGTAGTGAATTCAGGTAACAATTATACTCAAGCCATTGCAACGATAACTCCAGCAACTGGTGATACTACAGGACAACTTGGTGCTGTCGTAGTCAATTTACAAGGTAGATTTGGAACACTAAGAACATACTATAATAATGCATCACAAGTGAAAACAATATTCAATGCTAACATTGGCACAATCGATTATGTGAATGGAATTATCACATTGAATAACTTTAATCCTCATGGTGTTAATGATCCGTTAGGACAATTAACTATCTCAGTCACACCAACCACAAATATTATATCATCTTCATACAATAGAATTATTACTATTGACGCAAATGATTCAAATTCTGTTAAAGTTATTGTTAGAGCTAAAACAACCACATGATAACCAACGGTCAAAAAACCTCAATACTAGTACCATCACAGTTACCTGAATTTATTCGGGATAATCCTGATTATGAAAATTTTGTATTGTTTTTGCAAGCTTATTATGAATGGATGGAATTACCAAACACATCCAATTCATTAGTTACCACAGCAACTACACAACAAGGTGTGACTCATGCTGTAAAAAATCTAACAGATTATCATGATATTGATGAAACAATTGATACATTTACTTCACATTTTTATAATGAATTTATTACTTATTTCCCAAATGAAATTTTAGCAGACAAGAATAAAGTAATTAAATTAGCAAAACAATTATATCAAGCCAAAGGTACACCAGCCTCATTTCAATTCTTCTTTAGAACATTATATAATTCTGACGTAGACTTCTTTTATACTAAAGATG
>Ga0209084_1003651_pt1 | contig 11210 bp, 13 predicted proteins | sample C_130820_MF_Meta_FD_187309 | JGI IMG/M metagenome (GOLD analysis project Ga0209084, IMG submission 187309) | Freshwater microbial communities from Lake Croche, Canada to study carbon cycling - C_130820_MF_MetaG (SPAdes) (version 2) | ecosystem: Environmental > Aquatic > Freshwater > Lake... | reverse complement strand
TTGTGGCTCAAACAATGGCTAACTTGGGCGAGACAAATGCCCAACAGCAGCAAAGTTTGTTAGGCAATGCAATTCAAAAGGGTGCCTTTGGTGGTGACCGCGCGGGGATTGCGCAGGCTGAATTGGTTCGCCAGCAAAACCTTGCAACGGGCCAGACACTAGCTAACGTTTTGCAGGGTGGTTACGGTCAAGCATTAGGCCAATTTAATGCGGATCAAAACCGATCTTTACAAACGGGTTCCACATTAGGCACATTAGGCACTGGCGCCCAAACTGCGGGCTTGCAGGGTGCGCAGGCTCAGCTTGGCGCGGGCGCGCAACAGCAGGCAGTTCAGCAGGCTCAGGACGTTGCCAATCAACAGCAGTTCCAAGCCGCTCAAGCTTACCCATTCCAAACGACTCAATATTTGGGTAATTTGCTTTTGGGTATTGGCGGCCAATCTGGCGGAACCTCACTCACAAATGCTCCGGGGCCAAATGTTGGATCGCAAATTCTTGGCGGGCTTACTACGTTGGCGTCTATTCCTTGGGGTTCTGATGAACGACTCAAGGAAAACATGGAGCCTGTCGGCGAGACCTATGACGGCCAAAAGATTTACAAGTTCAATTATAAGAATGACGGCCATACGATGCTTGGCCTTAGTGCGCAGGAAGTTGAGAAAAATCACCCTGATGCGGTCCACAAGGACGGCGAGGGCATGCGCATGGTTGACTACGAGAAGGCAGTCAATCACGCCGCACAGCGTGGCCATTTTTCGCATGGCGGTGTTCCTGATTGGATGGGTGGCGCAGTTAATCATGATGGTCTTGGCCGCGCACATTTCGCATTGGAAGGTTCTGTTCCGTATTCAGAGCAACCATCTGGAGGCTCTACAAAGCCATTGACTTTGGCAGAAATAATGCGCGTTTCCCAAGCTATTCTTGGAGAAAAACCCGGCGGCAAAACAAATATTCCTGATGCTCCAAAGGCTTACGAAGATACTGGCATGCAAGACGTGGCCAAGCAATTGGTTAATGCCACGTCAGAGCAACGCGGTAATATGAAGTCAAATATTGCAGCAATCCGCAGCAATCTTGGCCTTGGAACGGTTGCCCCTGCTGATCTTATTCCTGCAACTAATTACCCCAATCAATATTCCATGAGTGGAATGATGGGGCGTTATGCTGATGGGGGTGGCGTTGGCCGTCACGGTTACGCCGGAGATGGCGCTGTCCAAGACCCCCAGCAAGCCACACAAACGTCTCAGGACGGCCAATCTTTAATTGAAAGAATGACGGGCAAGCCAATGTCAGACGAGGCTCGCATGGGCCTCCTATCGGCAGGGCTGGGCATGCTTAGCAGCAAGTCGCCATTCTTTGGCGTGGGTGTTGGCGAGGGCGCCACGCAGGGTCTTGGCACGTATTACAACGCCATTGCAAATAAGCGCGCCTACGAGAAGCAGCAGCGTGAACTTGATTTGACAGAAGAGCAACGTAATATTGACCGCGAACGCAATAAAATTGAGGCTACCCGTGCGGGCTACGAAGGCATGGGTAAAAATATTGAAGCTTACAAGACAATTCTTAGCGGATACACGCCAATTCCGACAGAAAATGGCCTAATGTATCGCAACCCTCGCGGTCAATTGTTAAGCCCATCAGATTATCAAGCAGAAATTGCAGACATGATGGGTAAATTTACGGTTCATGGCGTACCATCCATGATGCCCCCTGCGCCCACACAACCTGCGGCCCCTACGGGTGGCAAAGCACAAGAAAAGCTTGGTTTAAATGATGGCCTTGTTGGGTCAACAGCTTCCGACACATTGCTTGGTGGGGCAGGTGCTGATGACCTTAGCAAGAAGGCCACCCCTTCTACTGAAGCGGGCGGCACAACTGTATTAAAAAAGTCTGATGCATTGACAACTGGAAGTCAGACGGTTGAACAGCCAACTCCAGACCAAAATAAAACAATACCAAAATCTGTTTTTGCTAATGTTTCTGATGATTACAACCCATATGTTCTTCGCCAAAAGGCTGAGGGTCAAAAAAGGTTGATTCAAACGGCAGAGCAAAATGGATTGCCATCACCACAAGGTGCTGCGGCTCTTTATAAAGATTATTTGGAGCGCGCTAAGGCTATTGAGAATAATGAAGTACAGGTCCAATTCAAGGATGGCACAACGGGTTATATTCCTGAAATTCAAGAAGCAGCCAATAAAAAAGCTTATCTTGGAAAATCTATGGAATTAAATGCCGCATCCATGACCAAAAATGATGAAGACCTTGGTGCTAAAGCGCAAACGCGCCCCGAAGCATTGGCCCGCATCAATGACGCCGCTCATATTCTTGAATTGTATGCTTCTGGCGCAATAAGTGATTGGAAGGCACAAATTCCGGCAGTTGCTGAAGCTTTAGGATTAAAAATTGATCCTGCTAAGTTAGACGATACAGCATATCAACAAACATTTACTAAGCTTGCAACTCAAGCAATGTTTGACCGTGTTAAAGACCTTGGTGGCCGTATTCTTGTGACGGAAATTGAGGGTCAGAAACGTGCCAACATGAACCCAGATCTTCAGCCAAAAACCAATAGGAATATTATTGGAACAGCCAAAGGTCTTATGGCTGCTGAAGACAAGTTCTTTGACGATTACAACAATTGGAGAGCCGACACATCAGCCAAGGGCGGCGCATATGCATCTCCTGCTCAATACAATTTATGGAAAGCTAAATGGCAAAAAGACAATAAGATTGACGACTTTATTGAGAAGGGTAAAGCGTTAACTCCGGTCAAGGGTGATTTACCTGAGACGGGTATGCGTAGGGCAGGATATCAATATATTATTCCGGCTGACCAATTGGGCAACGACATGAAGGCACAATATCCGCAAGGTATAAAAGCCACATGGACTAAGAATGGTTGGGATAAAAGCACAATGGAGCCAATCCAATGACTGACCCCGTAGTCCCTCAATCACAATTTTTAAGTGATGCCGACTTGGGGATTGCTGCACCTGCAAAGGCACCAGTTCAACCTCAGCCAACTCCTGTATCTGAAAAACCTTCTAATGCTTTTTTGTCTGATGCCGATTTGGGCATGCTTTCCGCTCGTCCAGATTTGAGGCCTAAGTATGATGTGCCAAAAAGCGCATTAGCGGCAATTGAGCGTTCGCCAATTGGCTTGGTAAATTGGCCTGCAGATTTGTCTAACTTTATTTCAAGTGCAATTGAGAAGGGAATAGCAACCACTGCAGAGGGGGCTATAAACTTATATAATTCGGCTGTTGGGGACACTAACACGCCGGAAGGCAATGCGCGGTTGCAAGCTGCGCGGAAGGGCATTCAAGCAGCCCATGAAACTAATATAAGAACACAACCATATTCTACTGAACAAATTTCTGAAGCTATTGACCCGTATGCTCGTCAGGTTTTACCTGTCGGCCCTGCATATGAGTCCAAAACTCCGGCGGGTAAATTTACTCAGAGTGCTATTGACATTATTGGTCCGGGGTTGGCGGGAAAAGAAAAAGCAGCCACTAAATTATTGCGTGGTGCTGGTTCTTTACTTGGATATGAAGCCGCAGAACAAGGTGCGGAATTTGCTGGCATTCAAGACCCGACCGCCAAAACGGCACTTGGTATACTAGGTACTTTAGTTGGTGGTGTTGGCGGAGAAATTGGGCGGGGTGCAAAAAAAACAGTTGGGAATATTATTGATCCGACTGAGGCGGCTAATCAACGTATTGCTCAAAAGATTGCACAGGCCCGTGAAGAGGGCCGCGCTCCTACGGACGCAGAGTTGCAAGAAGCAATTAATGCGGGTGCGCCATTGCAGGGTTATGATATTGCAGGAGAACGCGCAGGCGAATTAATTAATCCGGCGGCAGTTGGGCCTGCTCGCGATGCGGCACTAAAAATCAATAAATTTATTGCAGAACGCGGCGACCAAGCATTTGGCCGCGTTGATCAGGGTCTTGATAATATTTTAGGGCGCAAAATTGACGCAGGTGAAACTCGCGCAAAGATTAATCAAGAGCAACGGGCTGATAACACGGTAAATTATGAAAAAGCTAAAAATGATCCGTTGGCGGCTAACATGGAATCGCCAACAATTACCAAATTAAAAGACGACCCATTCCTCAACAGCGCAATTTCAGGCGCAGTTAAAACGGAGGGTGGATATTCTTCGTCATTAAAATTTTGGGATCAAGTTAAACGTAACTTAGATGATCAAGTTAATGAAGCTTACCGCAATGGAAGAACTAATTTAGCAACTGATTTAAAAAATAGACGGAATGAGTTGCGCGAAGATTTAAAGGCACAAAACCCTGCGTATGCTGAAGCGTTAGATGGAGCATCTAGTTTCTTTAATGCAAAAAATGCTGTGGAGGCAGGATATAAATATGCCAATAATTTAAACACATTTAAGAGAGCAGATGCTCAAGCAAACATGGCAAAGTATTCGCCTGACCAATTTGCTCTATTTCAAGAGGGTTTTGTGTCTGCCTTAAAGGATAAGGCACAAGGTGGATCAGGTAAGCTTCTAGATAACATTAGCAAGGCTGATACAACTGGAAAATTAACTGACGTATTCCCAAGCAACAAAGGCACTCAAGCGCGGCAAATCCAAACTATGGTAGATTTGGAAAACATGACGCGTAGCGCGGATTTAATTAGATTTCCTGCTGAATTGTCTGGCGGCAAGGGAATGACTAATTTTGCGCAAGACGTTGCGGCGTCTGGCGTAGTTGGTACGGGCGCAGGCCTTTTGACTAATCCAACTATTGGAACGGCTGCAGGGTTTGCCGCTTTATTGGCGGCTGAAGCAAGCCGCTTAACATTGAGTACCGCAGAAAAAAGGGTTGCCACGCAAGTAGCTGAAACATTAGCTTCCCGTGATCCGGCAAAGATGTTGGAATTGTCTAAACAGGCTGAGACAACGCCTGCAGTAAGAACAATGATCCAAAAGATGGAACCCATGTTAGAACACATGGCATTGACTTCTATTGGCGTCAACGCTGCTCAATCAAATCCTCGTGAGCAACGCGCCAGTGGCGGCTCCGTAATTGACAAGAAAGCTGATGCCCTTGTCAATGAAACCATGCGCAATAAAAAGCTTTACTCTGACCACACTGAACACATGCTAAGCATGCCTGATGATGCCATCGTGCAGGCTCTTAACATCGCCAAGCAGGTTGCGGCTTAATACTTTTTGGATGCCTTGATGACGCGCTTTGCGTAACGGTTCTTGATGGACGTTGATCCGTTGTAGCAACCAAGCGCAAGCGTCACGTCATGATACTTGTCTTGGCAGTATTGCAAATAGCGCAGTCCATATTCAACATTGTTTTCTGGCGTCATTAATTCATTTAAATTTCCCTTGAAACCCATAGCCTTCGCAGTAGCTACACGGATTTGCATCAATCCGTAGTTGCCATCCTTTGCGGCGGTGGGTTTAAACGTGCTTTCCACGTCAATGAGACCAAGCGCAATCTCTGGGCTTATGTCATGCGATACCGCTGCCGCGCGAATCATCTCGTGCAGGGGCGGCTCTGCTGATCTACTTACAGTTTCACACCCTGTAGTAAGCAATACAGCAAGAAGTGGGGCGGACAGCTTCATAACGCTCAACGCGGTACGATGGTGCCATCCATCTTCTTTTTCCATTTGGACATCTTACCATATGGCATCGGCGAACGCGACTGTTTTAAGCCAAGATGGTTTTGTTTAACTCTTTTTGCTTTAGCCGCCATTTTATGATCCTTTTTTGTTTTTTCTTTTGCGCAAGGTTTGCACGTAAGTCTTATATTGTCGTCTGTATCAGTCCCGCCTAATTCCAAAGCACGTACATGTTCGTATATGAATTGGCCAGTCATTAATTTTACGCCGCACACCATGCAGCAACCTTTTTCCCGTTCCCATATAGCAAGCTTGCGCCTGCCTGATAATGAGCCACGGGCGGTAGTTCCCATGTCTTCAGTCATTAATTATTTTCCTAAATTCTACATATTCATTTGGACATATATAAAAATTTTCATTCCTTTTGTAATTTGTTGCGTATAATTCTTCTACGTACCAATGCTTTCGGGTTGCCCTCCAAACAATAGCGGCGTGTGTAATTGCCTTATTAACTATTATGTACGCCTTTGATGGCGGGTTAGCCCTGTCCACTGGAATTTGTGAACTGACAATAGTTTTATTGTACGGCCAATTGGTAATATCGGTAAAATCAGTTGTAAGATGTTTTACGTCAATGCGCTCCCAATCCCGATCGCGCTGCATATAAATATCGCCATCGTCAACGTAATCAAGTGGATTGCTGCCGTATGGTGCGTATCTTATGGCGGGTATTTTTACGGACCAACCTTGTGCATAAATCCATTCAGCAACGCGGAAAACGGCGGCACTGGAATTTTCAAGGCGTTTTATAAAAGCCTCATGATTTTCGCGACTCATTTAAAACTATTTCCTGCTCGTTGGTTTGCCTGTTCTGAGCGCCAAGCCTCAATCACGGCATCTGCGCGGTTGCGTTCAGCGCGTAAGTATTCGTCGTTGCGGATAGCATCAGCCTCGTCATTTACAGCCTCCGCGTAACGTTCGTGTTGTTCTGCCCACGCCTCTTTCATGGCAGATGTTTTTTCTTCAGAGGTGAGGATCAGGTTTGCCCTGATCCTCTTTCTTGCATGTTCCGCCCTAAATCTATCTGACCTAGCCTCCGCACCCAACGCGCTGTGCGTTGCCAAAAACGTCAGGGCTTCTTCCATCATGTAGTCAGATATAAATTTGGTCATTCGTACTGCTCACCAAAATCAGGGTCATACGGAACTAAGGTAACCCAACACTCACCTTCTTGATTGGGAAGTGGGACTGCCTCAAAGTTAATATTAATTGTCCCTTCCTTGCGTCCGGTAAATGCTCGGCCAAGTTTTGTCTTCCTTACGTGGCCATACTTATCGGTGCGGTAGGCGAGGGCAATATATTCAGTGCCGGACTTCTCAGAAGGGTATTTCGTCGTCAATTTCATCCTCAATTTCCTCAAGCTTGACTGGTGCTTTCGTCATTGTCTTACTCTGTGAGGAAGCCGCTTTCGGGGCGCTCGCACGTTCGCCCATTTCGTCTTTTGGCGTAAAGGCAAGTGACATATACTTGCCCCGTTGGCCATCCTTCAACCACGCACTAATTTTACCCTCAACGCCATTAAACATGCCATTGCCAGTGTAGTCCGGTTGCGCGGATGTTTTCTTGTAGTCATTCTTAAAAAGGGAGCCACTGTTGTCGCGCTGTTCGTAAGCCATCTTACTTTCCTTTCTTCTCAGCGTTTATTTCTTTTACGCGTTCTGCGCATAGCAAGCGCAAAGCCTCGTAATCTTCGCCGTCCTTGTTCAAATTCATTTTGGTGAAGTTTTCCTTTAACTCCTGTTTCCAAAAATCCTGAACTTCCTTAACCGTCCGGCACAACTCAATCGCCGTCTGGAAAATTTTCATATAGCTGTATAAGTCTTTAGTATAATCTGGCCAATGGGCGTGCGTTGCCTGTGGAGCCTCTTGAGCCACCGGAGCAGTATCCCGCTCAGGATCGTCTCCTGTTTCAATTTGGAATAACTTAAACAGAAAATATTTATTAGCCCCAGTGATGGCCTTGTAAAGACCCTTGTCGCCCACCGAACCATTCTTGGCGCGGTCATTGCCGCAACCAGAAATGCGGATCAGGTGGGGCCAAAAATCGCCATCCTTGTGGACAATCTCGTAACGCATGTCCACAATTGTGTTGCCGTGTTCATCCATTGGGCGAACCATTTCCACGGATGGAATAAGGATTAAACCCTCCTCAATCAAAGCCGGACGCAACTTCTCAAGCAGGTCAGCCTCTGAAACGTATTTGTATCCGTGAAACTTATTCTCACTTCCCTTTTGCACATACGTAACTTTGGCCATCACGTTATGTAGGGCTGTTGCAATCTTTGCACTCATTTGTTTAGGCTCCCCTGATGACGATGGAAGTGCCACCGTTGGAGAGTGTTGCGCCACGCACATCTGTTTTCTCCAGTGCTTGTCTTATTAAGGTTTTGTTGGGTTCTTTTTTGATGCGGAAAAACTCATCTGGCAGTTCGTCTTCGTTCGTGATGAGTACTTGGGGTGGATTAATCATAAGAGAAAGGGTGGCCGTTGGAAACTCAAGCTTGCGCGTGTCGGCAGCTTCCATAAGCCGTTTCATTAGTTCGCGGCCAAAAGCAACACGCTTTTCAAACCGTTCGCGGCGGCTGTGGATGTCGCGCTCTGCCTCTTGGCAGGCCTTCGCCAAGTAAATGCTGTCCTGCGTTTTACGCAACAACCTTTCCATTGTTTCTCGGAAGTCCGTTGTTCCCTCAAGCATGTCCGCCTTTAGGTCTTCGTCTTCCTTAAGTTCTGGGTATCTTTCAAGAAGCAACTCAATTGTCCGCTTCAGCATATCTATGTCGTATTTGTTTGACATTTGCGTCCTTTGTAAAAAATGCGTCTATTGTGTCTGTCAGTCGTTGCCACCGACAAGGGGATGATTTACGCATGATGTAAATAGTCGTCAAGGGGTTATTATGCTACAGTTAAATCCACCAATTCCAGTTATTACGCCCAAGGGCAAGGGACTTGCTCAAGTTTTGATTGATTATGGCGCGGAGCATGACTTGCTTTGGGTTGTCTTTCAAGATGAAAATGGCGAATGCTGGACTTGGAGCAACAAAGAAGTTCGCGCACAACCAAACATTACCATGAACAGGCCAAATGTTTTAACACCAATGCCCGTTCAACGAGAAAGGCCAAGAGTAGTACCAAATGAGTAAGAGCCACCCACTACGTCAATGGCGTATAAAAAATAAAATTATTTTGTCTGATTTTGCTAAAATGGCAGGCACAACCGCGTCTTCCATTTCTCGCGTTGAGCGGGGCATCCAAGACCCGTCCTTGGCTTTGATGGTTAGGATTGTGCAGGCAACCAACAAGGAAATTACCTTGCATCATTTTTTCCTTGATTGGTCAGAAAATGATAGTGCGGCTTGAGTTGCCATTGGCGCCGAGTACGAATCGCCTGTGGAAAATTGGCAAGGGCGGGCGCATGTACAAGTCGCCGGAATACACTGCGTGGCTTGAGGAGGCGGGGTGGATGATTAAGGCGCAGACAAGGCACCAAATCATTGGCCCGTACGTAATACACATAACCGCGACAAAGCCAGACAAGCGGCGCCGCGATTTAGATAACCTATTAAAATCAACGAGTGACCTTTTGGTAAAAAATAAAATAGTTGAGGATGACAGTGAATGCCGCGCGATTGCGGCTGAATGGTCAGACCACGGCACCCCAATGATAGTTACGATTTATGGGCTAGAAGAGGATGCCGAAGCATGGAATGCGAGCCGAAGACTTTTAATGAACTGAGGGCGCACTACGTTGCCGTCAAGAAACGCCTTGGCGGTGTGTTTGGGCCAACAGGGGTCGTGCCGCCGTCTCGCGTCAAATTGCCGCATGCAGTTGATGCGCAAGGCAACTTGTCGCCTATTTTGGATGTTAACATTCCAACAAATAGATTTACGAGGATGTTGCGTGAAGTTGCCGCAATGCACGGGATAGACCCAGAAATTGTTAAAAGCCCCACACGTAAGCCTAACGTAATCAAGGTAAAACAGGAAATTCTTTACAAAGCCAAGAACGAACTCAAGATGGGCGTGTCTCAAATTGGCAATATGCTGAAGGTTTCCCACAGCACGGTTATTTACGGGGTCAAGTGCCACGAGAAAAGAATTGCTTCCCGCGCAAACCCATGATAGTTCAAACTTGCGGGCCGCTCCTCCCTTTGAGGCCCGCTGATAACGGTGACTTGACCCGCCTCTGGCCTCCTGCTCGGAGGCGGGTTCTTTTCTAAGTAAGTCGCGCGCGATTAACAAACCTACTCAAGAAGGTAACATTAGTAGTATAATATAATATATATAACATTACAGGTAACATGATGACTAAAGCAGTCCTAAGAGACTACCAAACAGATGCTATAGTTAAACTACGCAAGTCCCTGTCGGCGGGTCACAAGCGCCCAGTCGTGCAGATGCCAACTGGCGCGGGCAAGACTATCGCGGCTGCGGAGATCGTCCGCATGGCGAGGGCCAAGGGAAACCGTGTTCTATTTTGTGTGCCAAGCATCAGCTTGATTGACCAAACGGTTGATAAGTTTGAACGTCACGACATTTGGGAATTGGGTGTTATCCAATCCATGCATGAGCGCACTGATCCGATTCAGCCTGTTCAGGTTTGCTCCGTGCAAACTTTGTCCCGCCGAAAAATTCCTGAAGCGGATTTAATCATCGTGGACGAGTGCCATGTGATGTTTAAGTTTTACGAGACTTGGTTCAACAGCGAGGCATGGAAAGATATTCCAGTCATTGGCTTGACGGCCACGCCTTGGGCCAAGGGCATGGGTCGCCTGTATGACGACTTGATCATTGGCACCACGACACAGGAATTGATTGACCTAAAGCATTTGTCTGACTTCAAGGTGTTTGCTCCTGCGTCACCTGACTTGTCGGGTGTCGCGACTGTGGCGGGGGATTACAACAAGCATCAGCTTGGCAAGGCAATGGACAAGGCTCCACTTGTGGCTGACATTGTGTCAACGTGGATGGAAAAGGCCGACAATCGGTCAACGATTTGTTTTGCCGTCAACCGCACTCACGCCAAGCACATTCAGACGCTATTCCTTGAGGCGGGTATCCCAACTGGCTACATGGATGCTTATACCAACTTGGAGGAGCGCGCACAAATCGCCAAACAATTCGCGGATGGCGATTTGAGGGTAGTTTGCAATGTGGGTGTATTGACCACGGGCGTTGATTGGGATGTGCGTTGCATCATTTTGGCCAGACCCACAAAGTCTGAAATTCTTTACACGCAAATGATTGGGCGTGGCCTGCGCACCGCTGAGGGCAAGGATCATTGCCTCGTGCTTGACCACAGTGACACAACGCTTAGGTTGGGATTTGTTACGGATATTGCTTACGATAAACTTGATGACGGAGCCGGACGTGGCACAGCGCAACGTGAAAAAGCCATCCCCCTTCCCAAGGCTTGCCCAAAATGCACATTCATCAAGCCACCGCGCACGCAGGCATGCCCTGCATGTGGTTTCAAGGCTGAGGCTGTTGATAAGGTTGAAAGTGTTACAGGTACACTTGCTGAACTTAGTAGAGACGGAAAAAAGCAAGTC
>Ga0209084_1003650_pt1 | contig 11213 bp, 7 predicted proteins | sample C_130820_MF_Meta_FD_187309 | JGI IMG/M metagenome (GOLD analysis project Ga0209084, IMG submission 187309) | Freshwater microbial communities from Lake Croche, Canada to study carbon cycling - C_130820_MF_MetaG (SPAdes) (version 2) | ecosystem: Environmental > Aquatic > Freshwater > Lake | place... | reverse complement strand
ATGTAGATGCCCATGCTGGCCAGCGACAGGGCCTCATTGCCCGGCATGGCTGGCGGCTGGGCCGGCTTTTCAACAAAGTCGATGATCTTGCGTTGGGCGTCGATCGCCATCACGCCAAAGGCCGAGGCCTCGGCGCGCGGTACCTCGATGCAGCCCACTGTGCAGTCGGCGCCGCTGACCACGTGATCTTGCAGCATCAGCGAGTAGTCCATCTTGTACACATGATCGCCGGCCAGCACCACGATGTAATCGGGGCTGCTGTGCTGGATGATGTCCAGATTCTGGTAGATGGCGTCGGCGGTGCCGCGGTACCAGTGTTCGTCATCCAGGCGCTGCTGGGCCGGCAGCAGGTCGACCATCTCATTGAGCTCGGCGCGCAGGAAACTCCAGCCGCGCTGAAGGTGGCGCAGCAACGAGTGGGACTTGTACTGGGTGATCACGCCAATCCGGCGGATGCCGGAGTTGACGCAGTTCGAAAGTGAAAAATCAATGATGCGGAACTTTCCGCCAAAGTAAACCGCTGGCTTAGCGCGTTGGTCGGTCAGTTGCTTCAGGCGTGATCCGCGCCCCCCGGCCAGTACCAGTGCAATGGTGCGCCGCACCAGCATGTGAGGCTGCATATGTCGGTCAAAGGGGGGGTGGGTGAGGGGGTTGTCTTGCATGGTTGTGTCCTGGCTGGGGTAGGGATAGGCGCTTGATTTGTTTTTGGCTTGTTGGGTCGTTGTATCGGGGCGGGGTCAGGTCGTGACGCTGGGCTGGGCCAAACCGGTCCAGTGGCGCACCCGGGCCAACTGTTCGGCCAGCATCACCAAAGGCGCCAGCGCCTGCTGCACCGGCAGGTCGTGGCGAGCCGGGTCGGACTCATGCCGTTCGAGGTAAATGCGCAGGGTGGCGCCCTCGGTGCCGGTGCCAGAGAGGCGGAACACGAGGCGAGAGCCGTCTTGCAGAATCACGCGCAAGCCCTGCTGCTGGCTCACACTGCCGTCCACCGGGTCGGTGTAGGCAAAGTCATCGGCCAGGGCCACAGTTTGCCCGGCCAGGGTCTGGCCGGCCAGGTGCGGCAAGGAGGCGCGCAGCTCACGCATCAGCGCCTGTGCTCGCTCCGGCGCGATGCCCTCGTAGTCATGGCGCGAATAGACACAGCGGCCGTGCCGTAGCCAGAGCTCACGCACCAGCATTTCGACTGACTGGCCGGTCACCGCCACCAGGTTGAGCCAGAACAGCACGGCCCACAGACCATCTTTTTCGCGTACGTGGTCCGAGCCGGTGCCGTAGCTCTCTTCGCCGCACAGGGTCACCAACCCCGCGTCGAGCAGGTTACCAAAAAACTTCCAGCCGGTGGGCGTCTCAAAGCAGGCGATGCCCAGGTCCTTGGCCACCCGGTCGACCGCGGTGGAACTGGGCATGGAGCGGGCCACGCCACGCAGGCCGGCCTGGTAGGCGGGTACCAGCCGCGCGAAGGCGGCCAGCACAGCCAGGCTGTCGGAGGGCGAGACCACGAAGTGCCGACCAACGATCATGTTGCGGTCGGCATCGCCATCGGTGGCGGCGCCCATGTCTGGCGCATCGGCGGCATACATTTGGGCGATCAGGTCGGCTGCGTTGACCGGGTTCGGGTCCGGGTGCAGTCCACCGAAGTCCTCACGCGGCTCGGCGTTGACCACCGTGCCCGGCGGCGCACCCAGCTCGCCTTCCAGCAGGGCGCGGGCGTAGGGCCCGCCCACCGCCCACATGGCGTCTAGGCGCAAGCGGAAGCCCGAAGCCAGCAGGCGCCGGATGGCGTCGAAATCAAACAAGCTGCGCATCAGGTCGGCGTAGTCGGCTACCGGGTCGATTACCTGCACCGCCATGCCCTCCAGCGCCAGGATGTCCAGGGCATCCAGCGCCAGGTCGGGGCTGTCGCTGGTGTGGATGGCTTGCAGCTGCAGGCTTCGCTGGTAGATGGCCTCGGTCAGCGCCTCGGGCGCCGGGCCGCCGTTGGCCACGTTGTACTTGATGCCGAAGTCGCCCTCCGGGCCGCCGGGGTTGTGGCTGGCCGACAGCACGATGCCGCCGCTGGCGCCATGGCGGCGGATCACGGCGCTGACCGCCGGGGTAGACAGGATGCCGCCCTGCCCCACCAGCACCCGGGCGTAGCCCTTGGCAGCGGCCAGCCGCAGGATGCTCTGGATCGCCACCCGGTTGTGGTAGCGGCCATCGCCCCCGACCACCAGGGTCTGGCCGGTGGCGGCGGGCAGAACGTCAAACAGGGCCTGCACAAAATTTTCCAGGTACAGCGGCTGCTGGAACACCGTCACTTTTTTGCGCAGGCCGGAGGTGCCGGGTCGCTGGCCGGCGTAGGGTTGGGTGCACAGGCTGATCAGGCTCATGGTGGGGCGTGCTGAATTTGGTGAGGAAGCGAGTGAGGTCAAGGCAGACCTGACTCTGCCACAGCCAGCCACAGGGTGCCAGCCGGCAGGGTTTCTTTGGCGCCGAGCAGCCGGTCATTTGTGGAATCGCTGGTGTCGAGCTGTAGCTGCCAGCCGGCGGGCGGCAGAGTGAAGGTTACAGGCTCAGGCAGCGGGTTGAGCAACACCAGCACGCTCTGCCCGGCCCCTTGCAGCTGCATTGCCAGCGCCTGGCTGCGAGGGTTGTCCCAGGCCGCAACGCTTAAGGGCTGGCCGGCCGCATCGCGCCAATGCGCGGCCGGGCCCTGCGCCGAGGCCAGGGTCTGCCACCACTGGCCGGACTGCAGCAGCACCAGCCGCTGGCGCAGTGCCAGCACCTTCTGGACAAAGGTATACAGCGCCTGGTCGGCCTGAGCCCAGTTGAGCCAGGTGGTGGCGTTGTCCTGGCAGTAGGCGTTGTTGTTGCCGCGCTGGCTGTGCCCGATCTCGTCGCCGGCCAGCAACATGGGCGTGCCAAGTGACAGCAGCAGCGTGGCTAACAAAACGCGCTGCTGGTTCGCGCGCAGCGCCAGCACGGCCGGCTGGTCGGTGTCGCCCTCGATGCCGTTGTTGGTGCTGAGGTTGTGGGCGTGGCCGTCGCGGTTGTCCTCGCCATTGGCCAGGTTGTGGCGGTTCGCGTAGCTGACCAGGTCGCGAAGCGTAAAGCCGTCATGCGCTGTGATGAAATTGACGCTGCTGTGGGCGCCACGACCTTCCGGCACAAACACATCGCTGGAGCCGGCCAGTCGACGTGCCATTTCGCCTCGGCTGCTGCTCTGATGCAACCAAAAGCTGCGCTGGGTGTCGCGGTAGCGGTCGTTCCACTCTAGCCATCCCGACGGAAAGCCCCCCAGCTGATAGCCCCCAGGGCCGATGTCCCAGGGCTCGGCAATCATGAGGGCTGTCTTGAGCACTGGGTCAGCGGCGATAGCCTGCAGCAAGGGCGCATTGGGCTGAAAAGCGCCTTGCACCGCGTCGCCGCCACGGGCCAGCACCGGCGCCAGGTCAAAACGAAAACCGTCAACGCCAAATTCAAGCACCCAGCGCCGCAGGCTCTCCAGCACAGTGCGCTGCACCAATGGCTGATCAAGGTTGACAGAGTTGCCGCAGCCGGTCCAATTGGCATAGCGGCTGCGCGCTTGCGGCAGCAGGTGGTAGTACAGCCTGTTGTCGATGCCGCGCAGCGATAGGGTCGGGCCCCATTCATCGAGCTCGGCCGTGTGGTTGTAAACCACGTCAATCACCACCTCCAGCCCAGCGTGGTGCAGCGCATCGACCATGGCGCGGAACTCGGTGCGAGCGTCGCTGTCCGGGCCTTCGCTGGCATAGCGCGCCTCGGGCGCACTCCAGGCCACCGGGCTGTAGCCCCAGTAGTTGCTCAGGCCCTGTGACTGCAGCCGTGCCTCGTCGGCCCGGTGCGCCACCGGCATCAGGCACACGGTGGTGATGCCCAGGCTCTGCAAGTGGGCCAGCACCGATGGGTGAGACATGCCGGCATATCGGCCACGCTGGTGGGGCGGCACATCGGGGTGCAGTGCAGTGAAGCCCTTGATATGCAGTTCATACATCACTCGCCGGGCCGGGTCAGGCACTGGCCTGGCTGGGCTGGGCTCAGGCAGGTCAGCCACCACCCGGGCCTTGAGTGCGCAAGCAGCGTTGTCGCGAAGGTCGGGCAAATCGCCCGACGGGCAATGCGGGTCGTGGCCCCAGTGCAGGTCGCCGCCGGTGTAGCGGCCCAGAACGCACCGGGCAGCCGGGTCGAGCAACAGCTTGGCGGGGTTGAACCGGTGGCCCTCGTGCGGCGCCCAGGGACCGTGCACGCGCCAGCCATACACCAAGCCGGCCCCAATACCTGGCCCCAGTGGCAGCGCGCCGCACCAGACGCCGCCTTGTGCCTCAGGCAGGCGCAGGCGGGCTGTCTCGTGCTGGCCGGCGGGGTCAAACAGGCAGAGTTCCACCGCCGTAGCATGGGGCGCGGCAAGGGCAAACTCAATGGCATCGCTGCCAAGCTGTGCGCCCAGCAGTTTGCCGCTGCCCGGACGCAGGGCCAGCCCAGCAGACAGGTCGAGGTGGGCTGTCATGCCAGCGGCTCCAATACGATACATGCCAGTGGCGGCAAGTCAAGGCACAGGGATTGCTCGCGCTGCTGCCAAGGCACCGCCTGGGTAGCTCCCGGCGCACTGGGCATACCGCTGCCCCCATAAATGATCTGATCGGTGTTGAGTAGTTCGCGCCAGGCCCCGGCGTGGGGCAAGCCCACGCGATAACCCAGACGAGGCACCGGAGTGAGGTTGCACAGCACCAGCAATGCGCTGCCATCTTGGGCGCGCCGCTCAAAGGCCAGCACCGATTGTGCGGCGTCATCGTGGCTGAGCCAGGCAAAACCGGCAGGCTCGGTGTCAAGCTGGTGCAGGGCGGCATGCCCCCGGTAGACCAGATTGAGGTCTCGCACCAAGCGTTGTACCCCAAGGTGGCTGGGCTGCGCCAGCAGGCCCCAGTCCAAGCTCAGGTCATGGTTCCACTCAGTGGGCTGCGCAAACTCGCAGCCCATGAAGAGCAGCTTTTTGCCGGGGTGGGTAAACATGAACCCATAGAAGCTCCGCAGGTTGGCCAACTGCTGCCATCGGTCACCCGGCATTTTGGCCAGCATGGCGCCCTTGCCATGCACCACCTCGTCGTGGGAGACCGGTAGCACGAAGTTTTCGTCAAAAGCGTAGACCAGGCTGAAGGTGATCTTACCGTGGTGGTGTTGGCGGTGCACCGGGTCCAACGCCATGTAGGACAAGTTGTCGTGCATCCAGCCCATGTTCCACTTGTAGTGAAAGCCCAGCCCGCCGCCCTGCAGGTCGGCACTGGGCGGGCGGCTCACGCCGGGGAAGGCGGTGGACTCTTCTGCGAGGGTGATGGCGCCGGGCCGCTCAACCCCCACGGTGTGGTTCATCAGTCGCAAAAAGGCGATCGCCTCCAGGTTCTCGCGACCGCCGTGCCGATTCGGCAGCCATTGCCCTTCGGCCCGGCTGTAGTCGCGGTAGAGCATGGAGGCCACCGCGTCGACGCGCAGCCCGTCGATGCCAAAGTGCTCCAGCCAGTAAAGCGCATTGCCCACCAGGAAATTGCGCACCTCGACGCGGCCAAAGTTGTAGATCAGGGTGTTCCAGTCCTGGTGGAAGCCCTCTCGCGGGTCGGCGTACTCGTACAGGGCGGTGCCGTCGAAGCGGGCCAGGCCATGGGGATCCGACGGAAAATGCGCCGGCACCCAGTCCAGGATGACGCCCAGGCCGGCCTCATGGGCGGTATCGACAAAGTGTCTGAAGTCTTGCGGCGTGCCGAAGCGCGCAGTCGGGGCATACAGACCCACCGGCTGGTAACCCCAGGAGCCATCAAACGGGTGCTCGCTGACCGGCATCAGCTCCAGGTGGGTGAAACCCATGTCGCGCGCATAGGGCACTAGGTTGTCGGCCAGTTCACGGTAGCTGAGCCAGCGCCAGCCATCGGCCTTGCGCCAGGACCCCAGGTGCACCTCATAAATACTGATCGGCTGGTCGAAGCCATTCGCTTTTACACGCTGCGGTTGCATGGGATGCACGGGCGGCAGGCCCTGCACGATGCTGGCGGTGCCGGGCCGCAGTTCGCTAAAAAAGGCGAAGGGGTCGGCCCTCAGGAGAATTTCGCCCTGGAGCGTGCGGACTTCAAACTTGTAGCATTCGCCCACGCCCAGGCCGGGCACAAAGAGCTCCCAGATGCCGCATTCGCGGCGCAGGCGCATGGGGTGGCGGCGACCGTCCCAGCCGTTAAATTGCCCCACCACCGAGACCCGCTGCGCATTGGGCGCCCAGACAGCAAAGCTGACGCCAGCCACACCCTGCAACTCGCGTGGATGGGCACCTAGGCACTGGTGCGGGCGGTGGTGCGTGCCCTCGGCCAGCAGCCAAGCGTCCAGCTCGCCCAGCACCAGCCCAAAGCGGTAAGGGTCTTCCAAGCGCTGCGGTGCGGGCAGCACCTGCCCCGGCGCAGCCGGCCACTGCACGCGTAACAGGTAATCGAAGGGCTTGCTTCGCCGGTCCAGTCGTCTGCCAAACACCTCACTGTCAGCCAGTCGCTGAAGACCCGCCACACAGCGACCACTGGAACGGTCGAGCACATCTACGCGCACAGCGCCCGGCATCAGGGCATGCACCCAGAGGGCGCCGTCGCGCTGCTGCATGCCCAACACGGCGAACGGGTCGGGGTGAGTTGCGTCCATCAGCGCGGCGATGTCCTCAGGATGCAGCATCAGCTTCCCCCGGTGGCCGGGGCATCCGGTGGTAAAGGCGCGCCAGATGCCGCAATCGCTGCGCCGGGTCGGGGCCGACCTGGGCCCACTGAAAGCGCCAGCCCCAGTTGCCTTCGCCAACACCCGGCCGGTTCATCCGGTGCTCGCCCGACAGGCCCAGCACGTCCTGCATCGGGTAAATCGCCATGTCGGCCACACTGGCGCAGGCCGCACCAATCAGGTCCCAGGCGATGTCGTGCCCGTCGCAAGCCAGATAGTCCTGCACATGCTGGCGGGTGGCGCCAGGCAGGGTGTACCACCAACCCTTGGTGGTGTCGTTGTCATGGGTGCCGGTGAAGACCACGCTGTCAGCGGTGTGATGGTGCGGTAAGTAGCGCGAGCTGGCATCCTGCTCGGGGCTGAAGGCAAATTGCAGCACCCGCATGCCGGGCAGGCCATGGCGCTGGCGCAGCGCATCCACCTCAGGGGTGATCACGCCCAGGTCTTCGGCAATAATGGGCAGGACACCCAGCGCCTGGGTCGCCGCCAGCAGCAGGGCATCGCCCGGCGCCGCTACCCAGCGCCCTTGCTCGGCGGTCGGCGCGCTGGCAGGAATCTCCCAATAACTCTCAAAACCGCGAAAGTGGTCCAAGCGCACCATGTCAACCAGCGCGCAAGTGTTGCGGATGCGGGCGATCCACCAGCGGTAGTGCTCGGCTCCGTGGGCAGACCAGCGGTACAGCGGGTTACCCCAGCGCTGGCCGGTGGCGCTGAAGCCGTCGGGCGGCACCCCGGCAACCACGGTGGGGCTGCCGGCGCCGTCAAGTTCGAAAAGGTCCGGGCGGGCCCAGACATCGGCGCTCTGGTGGGCAATGAAGATTGGGATATCGCCCACGATGCGCACGCCCTGTGCGTTGGCATAGGCCTTGAAAGCCCGCCACTGTCGAAAAAAAACCCACTGGCAAAACTGCCAAACCAGGCAGTCGCCCGCCAGCGCCAACCGGGCCTGCGCCAGGGCCAAAGGTTCGCGCTCGGCCAATGGCTGAGGCCACTGGTTCCATGCCTGGTCAGGGTGCTGTGCCTGCAGCGCCATGAACAGGGCGTAGTCGTCTAGCCAGGCCGACTGCTCTTGGCAAAAAACCGCAAAATCCTCACGATGAGTCGCACCGGCACCGGCATCAAAACCAGCCGCCGCCAGAGCCAGAGCGCGCATGCGAAACGCTATCATGGCCGGAAAATTGACGGCCTGCTCGCTCAGATCGGGGCTTGGCATCAGCGCCGCGTCATCTAGCCAGCCCTGCCTTTGCAGGTCTGCCAGATCGATCAGCAGCGGGTTGCCAGCAAAGGCTGAACTGCTCATGTAGGGTGAATTTCCCAGACCGATGCCGCCTAGCGGCAGCATTTGCCACAGGCCTTGTCCGCTGGCTGCCAGCCAGTCGATAAAACTGTAGGCCGCCGGACCAAGATCGCCGCTACCGTGCGGGCCCGGCAAAGAGGTAAGGTGCAGCAGAACACCGCAAACGCGTGGATATTGCATGTTGGGCAAATGGATTAACTTTTCGATTGTAAAGGTAGGATTTGGCTTAGGAAAAGCGGATTAATGCTCGAAGTTCAGCAGTGACGAGTTCAGCTGCTGGCGCAAGGAAAACCGTATAAGCCTCAATAAGAGCCGAAGAAGAAACTGCTGGGACAACGCAGTGTCCGAATCTTTCTTAAGTATCTAAAGGATTGAAAAATCAAAAAGAAGATTTACTAAACGAGGCAGCAGGCCATGTACGAGGTCTATGAGCGCATTGAAGGCTTCTACAATCCAGTTCGGCGTCACAAGTATTTTGATCGGCTCAGCCCCCTCGAGTTCGACAGACGTAAAATTCCGTCGTTAAGAGTGTCTACAAAATTTTGGGAATGCAACAATTCGTATCCCCCGAACAGCGCACTTGGCTTCTTGCCGCCAACGCTGCACAGGGAAATCGGTAACTTAAACATATCGGCGGGACTGGAATAAAGGCTCAACACCACCTGCTAAGCGGTTTTAATTTTTGAAGTTTAACCAGATTACTTTTATATGGGTCACCATCAATTGTTCTACGATACAGTTAATTTATTTTGGATCATCTTAACCATATCGGAGTATCCGAGACGTTCTGCAAGCCCCTCTGGCGTCAAGCCATCAAAACCCTTCAAATCGAACCGAACTCCGGGCCAATCAAGGATAACAGCCAGACAATCTGGATGTCCATGCCAAATAGAGTCGTGCATAGCTGTATAGCCGTTATAGGGCCCCTGAGCGTTGATTTCGCCTCTACCGTCATCACGCAGTGCGAGCAACGCCCCAGCATTTCCTGAATAGGCGGCCTTATGAATCGGCGTAGCTTTTAAAAGATAATCGTTTATCCGAGGATTTGCACCCGCAGCCAGTAATGAGCGCACGATTTCCGTGTGGCCCAAAAAGGAGGCAACCAGTAAGGGGGTCTGGCCATCATTACCATTTGCAACGACAGGCGATTTTTCATTCACATCAACACCTGCTGCAATCAATGAAAGAACTGCAGCCATGTCTCCATCTTGAACGGCTTTCATCAGCTTCTGCCCAGCCAGATCAATTTCATCCTGTTTCTTGCGAGCCTCGAGTAACCCGCGAATTTCTCGGCCCCAGACTTCTTTCTCAGGATTAGTAAAGCCTGCCGTCCACAAAATGCTATCGCCAATAAAGTCCCAAGCTGTTGCACCGCCTAGATGAGTTTTAATTTCGATTGCAGCACCTTTCGATAGAAGAAATTTCACCATACCAACCTGCTTAGCCCAAATAGCATTAATAAGAGGTGTAAGCCCTACCGTCGCAGATTGAAGGTTTATAAAAGCACCCGACTGCAACAGCATTTGTGCCACGTCAGTCACACCGCTTTGCGCAGAAAAATGTAACGCTGATGCACCCATGCTACTGTCAAGTGCATTTACGTCAGCACCAGCTGCAATCAATTTGTCTACCATTTGCACAAGGCCGAGACCAGACGCCATATGCAAAGCAGTCATAGAGAATGGGCCGCGGCGATTAACGTCTGCGCCGGCCAAAATAATCTCATTCACAGCGGGCAGATCATTGCTTTGTATTGCAGCGATCAACGATAGATGTATCTTATTAGAAACGTCTTGAATGTTCATACTGTCTTTCGGGGGGTGATTGTAAATTCTGCAACTGATGAGGCGGTTTTTGTCGTACCGCCTCAAATAGAATCAGCGAAGGAGCTAGTATCTGGCTGAGCTTGTGCTAGATAAAACTATCGGCACAACGCATAAAGCTCTTCAAGGTTGCGTCCGATCGACTTATAGTGATTGATCGAAAGTTCCAGCAACGTGAAGCCATCGTCATACGCAACTGGAAGTCCAGATTCAATACTATCGATATAGACAAGTCCACCAAGGCTGATAAAGTGAGTGACCATTGGCTCTGTGTTTGTAGCATCCACAACCAGAGTATGTGCTTCACCTGGAGGCTCCCAAATAAAGGTGCCTGGCGTTGCGACCCAATCATGCTCAAGATAGCGCCAAGATCCGGAAATGGTCATCCCGAAGACACTTGTTGGATGATAGTGTGGGTTCAACTTTGCACCGGGTTGAATTCTCAAAATATTTGAGAAACCGGCCTGGCTGCGTGTACCGAACCATAGGGGGATAAAGTGTACCCCTTCAACATAAGGAATCCAGTTAGCTTCGTTGGCTTTGTACTCTTCAGATACATCTACCGTGTAATCATGAAAAGTACGATGGGTGGGAGGGATGATGTCTGTATAAGACTTCAGATTGATGATAGGCATCAGATTACTCTCTTCAAGTTAAAAAATGATTGATCGCAGACTCCGCATCTGCAACGGTCAATCTACTTGATGCCACAACAACTGTCTACCTTTAACCCCCAAATTTTTCCCCTACTTCAAATAGTCACATAGAAGTGTTAATAAAAAAAAAGCCCGAAGGCCGTTTTTGACTCCTGCATCGGAGGAGTCACTTTTTTTTATACCAAACATACAAAGCAGCAAAAGAATGGGTGGGGGAGTTGGGTAGCAGAATGGTTCTAAATAACCAAACTTTTTCGAATATAGATATATGCTAATCCGTGCGACAAACGTGTTACGGAGTAGGCTAGCGCGTTTTCACGTCATGGCCCTTAAGTGGCTCCTCGTCCTAGGCTCGAACCAGGGACTGGCAACCAGTCTTGCAATGCGCTGGGCAGCAGTTCCTGCTGTTCAGGTTGATAGGCGATGAAGCTTGCAGTCATTTAAAAATAACGCGCCAGCTCACATTTTTGTTGTCAGGATTTGGCTTTTGCCGCCCAGACTCCTAGGCGCTTTCACGATTTCGCCGCCGGACAATTGACAGACCGCTTGGCGCTCCTTTAGGTGCTAGATGTAATTCACGTCAATGTCACACAACAGGTTCAAACTTTCCCAAGAACAAAGCTAGAAAAAGCTAAAAATTATGAAATGGATGACGTGCAAGCTTCGCGAGGTGGCGTCAATACAAAGAAGTGAACCGTT
>Ga0209084_1003649_pt1 | contig 11215 bp, 10 predicted proteins | sample C_130820_MF_Meta_FD_187309 | JGI IMG/M metagenome (GOLD analysis project Ga0209084, IMG submission 187309) | Freshwater microbial communities from Lake Croche, Canada to study carbon cycling - C_130820_MF_MetaG (SPAdes) (version 2) | ecosystem: Environmental > Aquatic > Freshwater > Lake... | reverse complement strand
CAAGACCTAGACGGCGCAGGGCAGCATGGCGGCCTGCTGGTGGTGAGCCAGTTCACCTTGGCAGCAGACACCTCGGGCGGCAACCGCCCTAGCTTCACCCAAGCAGCCGGGCCAGAACTTGGACGGACGCTGTACGACTATTTTGTGCAGCAAGCGCGTGGCGCACACAGCGAGGTGGCAACCGGCGTGTTTGCGGCCGATATGCAGGTGGAGCTGGTCAATGACGGGCCGGTGACGATTCCGATGCGGGTGGCGCCCGCAGGCCAAGCGGCTTAATACGGGTTTCCAAACCCCAGCCCGGCTAGCAAGGCCACCTCGTGCGCCTCCATAGCCCGCGCATCGGCTAAGGAGTTTTCATGGTCCCAGCCTTGGGCGTGCAGCGTGCCGTGCACAATCAGGTGCGCGTAGTGGGCTTGCAGCGACTTGCCTTGCGCCAAGGCCTCGCGGGCCACCACCGGCGCACACAACACCAAGTCGGCATGGACCAAGGGTGCGCGGCTGTAATCAAAAGTGAGCACGTTGGTGGCGTAGTCTTTACCCCGGTAGCTGCGGTTTAAGTCCTGGGCCTCGGGCGCGTCGACGATGCGTACCGTGATATCCGCTTCGGTGGCCAGCGCATGGCGGATCCAGCGGACCACTTTGTGGCGTGGCAGGGCCAGGCGGTGCGCGTTGGCGTCGGCAAAGCGGGCAAATTGCAGTGACAGCGCAAGTGGGTGCAGCATGGCGGGCTCCGGGTTGCTCAGGGGCGGATGGCGCGCTTGGGTACCCGCGTTTTGGGCAAAGGCGCGGCCGGCGCTTCGGCCGCCAGCGCAGCCAGGCCGTCTAAGGCGGCAGCGGCCAACTCTTCAGCGCGGCGGGCTGCGTCATAGGCATCCACGATACGCGCGACCAGCGGATGGCGCACGATGTCGGCACTGGTCAGACGCGTGATGGCAATACCTTCCACCCGGCGCAGCGTGCGTTCGGCGTCCACCAGGCCGCTGAGTTGGGCTTTGGGCAGGTCGATCTGGCTGACGTCGCCGGTAATCACCGCCTTGGTGCCAAAGCCCACGCGGGTCAGAAACATCTTCATTTGCTCGGGCGTGGTGTTTTGCGCTTCGTCTAGGATGACAAAGGCATTGTTCAGGGTGCGGCCGCGCATAAACGCCAGCGGCGCAATTTCCAGTGCCTGGCGCTCGAAGGCTTTTTGCACTTGCTCGAAACCCATCAGGTCGTAGAGCGCGTCGTACAGCGGGCGCAAGTACGGGTCGACCTTTTGGTTCAGGTCACCGGGCAGAAAGCCCAGACGCTCGCCCGCCTCCACCGCCGGGCGCGTGAGCACGATGCGCTGCACCGCGCTGCGGTGCAAGGCGTCCACGGCTGCGGCTACCGCCAGATAGGTTTTGCCGGTACCCGCAGGGCCGATGCCGATGGTGATGTCGTACTGGGCAATATTGTCCAAATACACTGCCTGGTTGACGCTGCGGGGTTTGAGGTCGGCGCGCCGGGTGGCCAGCGTCAGCCCATCGTTGGCTTCGGGCGCACCGTCGCCGGCCAGCATCAGTTGCACCACTTCGTCGGGGATAGGCTTGGCCGCCATTTCATACAAAGCTTGCAGCATGTCCATGGCGCGCTGGGCTTTGGCCTTGGGGCCATCCACCTTGAACTGCTCATGCCGGTGCGCGATGCGTACCTCCAGCGCGGCCTCGATGCTGCGCAAATGCGCGTCGGTAGGGCCGCACAAATGGCCCAGGCGGCTGTTATTGAGCGGTGAAAAAAGGTGTCTGAGAATCAAGCTGATAATTCCGTGTGAAGCCTGGCACGCAGGCGCAAGATGGCGCAGCCAGGCCCCGATGATAGGCATTTACACAAAAGGCACCCGATGATTGGAAAGCTGACCGGAATCCTCTGCGACAAAAACCCGCCCCAGGTGGTGGTGGACTGCGGGGGTGTGGGCTATGAAGTGCAAGTGCCCATGAGCACGTTTTACAACCTACCGGCGACCGGCGAACAAGTGAGTCTGCTGACGCATTTTGTGGTGCGCGAGGACGCACAAATTTTGTACGGCTTTGGCTCGCAGGCCGAGCGCGCCGCCTTTCGGGAGTTGGTGAAGATTTCTGGCGTGGGGCCGCGCACGGCCCTATCGGTGCTCTCGGGTATGGCCGTAGGCGAGTTGGCCCAGGCGGTCACGCTACAAGAGGCCGGGCGCCTGACCAAGGTGCCGGGCATAGGCAAAAAAACTGCCGAACGCCTGCTTCTTGAGCTTAAAGGCAAGCTAGGCGCTGACATTGGCATGCCATCGGGCGCGGGCCATGAGGCGCAGTCCGACATCCTGCAAGCACTGCTTGCGCTGGGCTATAACGACAAAGAGGCCGCGCTGGCGCTAAAGGCGCTGCCCGCCGATGTGGGCGTGAGCGAGGGGATTAAATTGGCGCTCAAGGCATTGGCGCGCTAAGCCTGCCGACATTAAAAAATCCCCGCAGGACTCGCATCCTGCGGGGATTTTGTTTTTTGGGACAGCGCAGACCTTGCAGGCCGCGCCAGACCAGCCTGGGATTACATACCCATGCCGCCCATTCCACCCATGCCGCCCATATCGCCGCCGCCCATGCCGCCCATAGGAGCGTCGTCTTTCGGGGCTTCAGCAATCATGGCTTCGGTGGTCAGCATCAGGCCGGCTACCGAGGCTGCGTTTTGCAAAGCAGTGCGGGTCACTTTGGTGGGGTCCAAGATGCCCATTTCGATCATGTCGCCATAAGTATCGTTAGCGGCGTTGAAGCCATAGTTACCTTTGCCGGCCAACACTGCGTTGACAACCACGGAAGGCTCGCCACCGGCGTTGTAGACGATTTCGCGCAAGGGAGACTCGACGGCCTTGAGCACCAGCTTGATACCGGCTTCTTGGTCAGCGTTGTCGCCTTTGATCGCACCAGCAGCTTGGCGGGCGCGCAGCAAAGCTACACCACCACCAGCCACGATGCCTTCTTCGACTGCAGCGCGGGTCGCGTGCAGAGCGTCTTCTACGCGGGCTTTTTTCTCTTTCATTTCGACTTCGGTGGCAGCGCCGACCTTGATCACTGCTACACCGCCGGCCAACTTGGCCACGCGCTCTTGCAGTTTTTCGCGGTCGTAGTCACTGGTGGCTTCTTCGATTTGCACGCGGATTTGTTTCACGCGTGACTCGATGTCGCCAGCAGCGCCAGCACCGTCGATGATGATGGTGTTTTCTTTGCCCACTTCGATGCGCTTGGCAGAGCCCAGATCAGCCAGGGTGACTTTTTCCAGGGTCAGGCCGATTTCTTCAGCGATGACTTTGCCGCCGGTCAGGATGGCGATGTCTTCGAGCATGGCTTTGCGGCGGTCACCAAAGCCAGGGGCTTTGACGGCGACCACTTTCAAGATGCCGCGAATGGTGTTGACCACCAAAGTTGCGAGGGCTTCGCCTTCGACGTCTTCGGCAATGATCAAGAGCGGACGGCCGGCTTTGGCCACTTGCTCCAGCGTGGGCAGCAGGTCGCGGATGTTGCTGATTTTCTTGTCGTACAGGAGCACGAAAGGGTTGTCCAGCAAAGCGGCTTGCTTCTCGGGGTTGTTGATGAAGTAGGGCGACAGGTAGCCGCGGTCAAACTGCATGCCTTCGACGATGTCGAGTTCGTTGTCCAGCGATTTGCCGTCTTCCACAGTTATCACGCCTTCTTTGCCCACTTTGTCCATGGCCTTGGCGATGATGTCGCCAATGCTGGAATCGCTGTTAGCCGAGATAGAACCGACTTGGGCGATTTCTTTGGTGGTGGTGGTCGCTTTGGAGGCTTTTTGCAGCTCGGCGATCAGGGCCGTCACGGCCTTGTCGATACCGCGCTTCAAGTCCATGGGGTTCATGCCGGCGGCCACGTATTTCATGCCTTCGCGCACGATGGCTTGGGCCAACACGGTGGCGGTGGTGGTGCCGTCGCCAGCGTTGTCAGAGGTCTTGGAAGCGACTTCCTTGACCATCTGCGCGCCCATGTTTTGCAGCTTGTCTTTGAGTTCGATTTCCTTGGCCACGGACACGCCGTCCTTGGTCACGGTGGGGGCGCCGAAAGAGCGCTCGAGCACCACATTACGGCCTTTAGGACCCAGGGTTACTTTGACCGCGTTGGCCAGGATGTTCACACCCTCGACCATGCGTGCGCGGGCTTCGCCGCCGAAAATTACGTCTTTTGCTGCCATGTTAGGACTCCAGATTCAGTTAATTAATGGATTGTTTGCGGGAGAAATTACTTCTCAACCACTGCGAACAAATCGTCTTCTTTCATGACGAGCAGCTCGTCGCCATCGACCTTGACGGTCTGGCCGCTGTACTTGCCAAACAAGACGCGGTCGCCGACCTTGACGGTCAGGGCGGCCAACTCGCCTTTGTCATTGCGCTTGCCGGGGCCTACGGCCAGGACTTCGCCTTGGTCGGGCTTTTCAGCGGCGTTGTCGGGGATGACGATGCCGGAGGCGGTTTTGGTTTCGCTTTCGACGCGTTTCACAATCACGCGGTCTGCCAATGGGCGCAGTTTCATGGGTTTCTCCTAGGTTTAGAACGGTTTTTCCATCCGCCGGCCGCCTTGGCCAGCGAAATTGATCGTGTGGAGCGGGGTTTTGTTAGCACTCAACTCCATCGAGTGCTAATCATACGGGTTTTTATCGGACTTTCAAGACCCCAGTCCGGAAATTTCGTCACCGACCGCTTGGCTCAGAGAACCTTGCGCTGTCCTGGATTACTGAAAAATTTGTTTTAATTAAACAACATTTGATAAATATTGCTTTTTAGACAATTTATTTATAAAATACGCAGAAGCTCGATTTTTGATGAAGGCCTTCGCCATGATTTTTGACAAAACACCCAAAGGACGCCAAATTTTGGTAGACCCGCAGTCCAGTCTGCCGCAACGCACCCGCATATTGCTGCGCTGCGTCAATGGCAGGGCTTCCGCTGACACACTGGTCATCTCACTGACCGCCCTGGGCGACGTCAAGAGCTTGCTGCGCGGTTTATTGCTCGATGGCCTGATTGAGCGCACAGACAAAGTTCGTCGCGCCGCAGCACCAATCGACCACCAGGCCCAGGCACCGTCGCACGCGCAGTTTTGATTTAAGACCTGAATCGCCCTGGCGCAAAGGCCGCCACATCGACGGGCGGTGCGCGCCCCGCCACGCTATCGGCCACCAAAGCGCCACTCAGCCCGCCCAGGGTCAGCCCGATGTGCTGGTGGCCAAACGCATAAATGACGCGCTCGCTGAGGCGTGAGCGCCCCAAAACCGGCAGTCCGTCGGGCAACGTCGGCCGAAAACCCAGCCAGGGCGCTTGCGGCGTCCCCAGCCCCGGCAAGGCCCGGCGTGCCGAAAATTGCAGCAAATCGAGCAAGCCGGCGTGCTTTTGCGGCGCCAAGCCCGCCAACTCCACTGTTCCAGCCACCCGAACGCCCTGCGCCATGGGCGTCATGTAAAAGCCGCGTTCGGCCCAGCCCACCGGCCGGGAAATCAGGTTTTGGCTGCCCGCAAACATCCAGTGGTAGCCGCGTTCGGCGCCCAAAGGCAAGGGGTCGCCGCACTGGGCGGCCAGGGCCTTGGAGTGCACGCCGGCACACAAGGCCACATAGTCATAGGCGCTTTCATGGTCGGCGCAAACCAGGCGCACCGCTTGCGGGCCGGGGCGCAAAGCGGTCGCCGCATGGGCGTGCCATTGCAGGCCTTGTGCTTGCAAATAGCGCTGCAAAGTCTGCAAAAAACCGGCCGGATCGCTCAGGTGCCAGGAGCCGCCAAAGAGCGCGCCGCGCACAAAAATCGGCTCTAGCGCGGGCTCCAGGGCAGCAATCTCGGACGCTTGCAGGGTTTGCACTGGCACGCCCAGGGTGCGGCGCAAGTCCAGGCCGGCCATCGCGCCGGCATAGGCCGCCTCGCTGGAATACAAATACAAACACTCTTGCGGCCGGATAAACCCGGCCAGCCCCGCCTGCGCAATCAGCGCGTCATAGCCGCCCTGGGCGCGCGCCAGCAGCTGCGCCAGCGCCCGTGTCGAAGCCTCGGAACGCGCCGGCGTGCTGTGCCACAGAAACCGCGCCAGCCAAGGCGCCAGCATCGGCAAGTAGCGCCAGCGCAGACGCAGCGGGCTGCGGGCTGAGAGCAAATAGCGCGGCAGGTCGCGAAACACCGAGGGGTTGTTCACGGGAATGCAGGCGTAATTGGCAAAGGTGCCCGCGTTGCCAAAAGAGGCGCCGCCGGCTGCGCCCACAGGCTCGTAGACACTGACCTGGTGGCCGTCGCGCATCAGCCAGTAGGCCGCGGACAGACCGACAAAGCCCGCCCCCAGCACCGCGACTTTGGCCATCCGCCTGGACCTGCCTACACCGCCTGGGCGCCGGTACCGCCCGCGCTCACCAGCGGATCGCCAAACGCTCGAAGACTTTGCTCAGCACAAACAGCGGCCCGACCAGCAGGTACTGCAAGTCCTCGAAGAAGGAGGGTTTTTTGCCCTCCAGGTGGTGGCCGATGAACTGGAAAATCCAAGCCACCACAAAAATGCCCACACACACCGGCACCAGCACACCCTGCGCCTGCAAGGCATCGACCACGGCCAGCATGACCGAAAAAATAATCGCCATGCAGGCGGTAAACGGCCAGGACAGGCGCTGGTAGTACACCATGCTGGCCAGCGCCAGCCCAATGGCCACAGCGGGATGCAGTGCAAACAAGAGCCCGATGATGCTGAGCATGATCGCTGGAATGGCCACAAAGTGGATCAGCTCGTTAACCGGGTGCGTGTGGCTGGTGCCGTAGTGCTGCAGCAGGGTGTCGACGCGGCGCTCGTCGCTGTCGGCCGGCTCGGGTGCGGTAGTTGTTTCGCTGGGGTTCATGGTGCTCTCCTGGAGGAACAAAGCGCCTTAGGCGTTGAGAAACTGCTTGAGCCAGGCCACGCTGCGGCCCTGGGCGCAGCGGCCGCGCCAGCACATCAGCGCATGCTTGGCGCCGGCGTACACAAATTGGGTGCCTGCCGCGGGCAAGGCGCGCAGCTTGGACGGCTCGGACTGCATCAGCGCATGCACATTGGCCGCCAGCACCGGGCTGTCCTGCCAGACGTGCAAGACCTCCGGATGGCTGGTGCTGCGCTCAAATTCGTCGCAGGCCATGCGCAATTCCGCAGCGCCTTCGGGCATGTGCACCGCCATGCCGCTGGAGGAGAGCCAGGCCGGCGCTGTGTGCTGCAAAACCAGCAAAGGCACGTCGCAGGCCAGGCGGGCGCCGCTGCGCAGCACCACGTCGTCGCGGGTGAGCGAGGCCACGTCTTCGTAGAGCACGGTGACGCGCTGGGCGCGCAACAGCTCCAGCATGCGCTGGTGCATGGCGTCGGGGTAGCCGCGTTGGCCCTGCTGCGTGCCCACAATCCAGGTGACCGAGGCGGTGGGCATGCGCTGGCGCACGGCCAGGGCCAGCTCAAATCCGCTGGTGCCCGCGCCAATGACGGCCATGCGCAGCGCGCGGGTGCGGCCCAGCCCGCAGACCTTGGGCCACAAGTTCACAAAACCTTCCAGCGGCGAGACAAACAACGCATGTTCGCGCGCGCCGGGCATGGCTAACTCCACCGCCTCGCGGTGCGGCACCGGGCCGGTGTTGATGCAAAGCAGGTCGTATTCCAGGGTCTGGCCGTCGTCCAGCAGCACGGTGCGCGAGACGGCGTTGAGCCCGCGCCCCTGGCGGCCGGTCCATTGCACGCCGCTTTGCTGCAGCAGCGGCTCGAAATCGACCATGCAATCGGCCAGCGGCAAATCATTGGCGACATAGCGCGCCAGTTTGCGCGGCGCAAAGGACTGGGTTTGGGCCGCCAGCACCGTCACTTGCACATGCGACAAGGGTTTGCGCTGCAGGTGCGCCAGCAAGCGCACGTGGGCCGGCCCCATGCCCCAAAGCACCAAACGCTCGGGGCGCCGGTAGGGTCTTTGAACTGGTATGGCGCCCAATGCCTGGGCTTCTTCACCCGTAACCACGGAGTCTGCGGAGGGTGGCGTTGTGTCTGCCGTCATACCGCTATTGTTCCACGAGCGCCACCGGCGTGCGCCAATCGCCAATTTCGCAGACCTGGCCGATCACCGCGCTGTGCGTGTAGCCCTGCGCCCGCAAGGCGGCCACGCAGGCCTGCGCCTGCGCTGCGGGCACGCTGGCGAGCAGGCCGCCGGCCGTTTGCGGATCTACCAAGATGTCGCGCAGCAGCAGCGCCTGCGGGCTGGGCGCATCTGGGCTGGACAGCGCCGATGCGCGGCGGGCGTTGGCCGTGTGCAAGGAGCTGCGCACCCCCGCTTGCAGGCAGGCCAGCGCCCCGTCCAGCAGCGGCAGGGCTGCCATGTCCAGCTGCGCACCCAGGCGGGCGCCGTGCAGCATTTCGAGCAAATGGCCCAAGAGGCCAAAACCGGTTACGTCGGTACAGGCCCGGGCGCCGTGGCTGGCCAGTGTCTGCGCGGCGCCCTGGCTGGACTGGGCCATGCTGTCCAGCGCCGCCTCGACCCAACGCCCGCGCGCCTGGCCCAGCGCGTGGGCGGCAAACAAGGTGCCGGTGCCCAGCGCCTTGGTCAGCACCAGCATATCGCCCTCCTGGGCTCCGGCTTTGCGCATAAGTTGCTGCGGCTGGCCCTGGACGTCCAGCGGTACCAGGCCGGTCAGCGAAAAGCCCAGCGACAGCTCGGGGCCCTCGCCGCTGTGGCCGCCCACCAGGCTGCAGCCAGCTGCATCGAGGACCTGCACCGCGCCGTGCATCATCTGGCCCAACAGGCTTTGGGTTTGGCGGTCCAGCCCCGGCGGCACGATGGCAATGGCGGCTGCCGTGTGGGCCTGCGCGCCCATGGCCCAGATGTCGCCTAGCGCGTGGTTGGCGGCGATCTGCCCAAAACGGTAGGGGTCGTCCACGAAGGCCCGGAAAAAATCGACCGTCTGCACCTGCGCCATACCCGGCGGGATGCGCACCAACGCGGCGTCGTCGGGGGCGTCTAAGCCGATCAGCACGTCCGGGCTGCGCAGCGGGTGCAGGTCGGCCAAAGCGCGACCGAGCACGTCGGCGCCCACTTTGGCCGCACACCCGCCGCAGCGCATGGCCTGCGCCGCCTGCGCCTGCGCCTGCTCGAGCGCGTCCATATCGGCAAAGCGCGCTGGGGCATGGGCAGCCGCTGCCATGGGCGGCGGCAAATCGGAGAAGCGGCGCATAAAGCGCTGGTCGATCCAGTCTTTGTAACGCCACACCCAGGCGCCGGCAAAACTGAGCGCACCGCGCGAGCCGACGGCGTAGCGCTCGCCGGTGCTCACCAGCGCCAGCCAGCGCCGCTGCGGGCGGTAGGGCTGCAAAGCCTGGCCCAGCAAGGCGCGGCGCAGATTGTGCGCCAACGGCATGCCCATGCGCACCGCAAACACGCCGGCTTTTTCCAGCGGGCGCGGGCCAAAGCTGGCGACATCACCGGCGGCAAATAGGCGTGCATCGGTCTCGGACTGCAAAAACGCGTTCACGCGCACGCAGCCGTCGCCATCGAGCGCCAAACCGGTGCCCGCCAGCCAAGCGGCGGCGCCGGCCTGGGTGACCCAAAACACGGCATCGGCCGCGTCCCAGCGCGCAGCAGCGCCCTGTGCGACCGCCTGCACCGCGCCCGCCTGCACCGCCTGCACCCGCGTGCTGCGGTAGACCTGCACCTGGCGCGCCTGCAACAGGGCGGCAAAGCGCGCCTGCACGCGCCGGTTGTGCGTGGGCAAGACCTCGGGGCTTGCGCAATAGAGCGCAAACCGGGGAGCCGCCCGGCCCTGCGCGGCGCATTCGGCATGCAAACGGTAGTGCATAGCCAGCAGCAATTCCACGCCGCCTGCTCCCGCGCCGACAACGGCAATTTGGCGCGGCCCCGCGCCTGCACGCACGGCGCTAAGCACCTCCATCCAACGCTGGTTGAACTGGGCGATCGGCTTGACGCTGACCGCATGCGCCAGCGCCCCGGGCACCTGCCCGGCCTGGGGTGTGGAGCCGATGTTGATGGACAGGAGGTCGTAATCGAGCGGCGGGCGGCCTTGCAGCTGCACCTTGCGCTCTGCACGGTCGATGCCGCTGACCTCGGCGCGCACAAAACGCGCACCGGCGAAAACGCACAGGCGCACCAAATCCAGGTGTACCGCGTCATAGTCGTAATGGCCGGCCACGTAGCCGGGCAGCATGCCCGAGTAAGGCGTATGGGCGTCCGTGCAAACCAGGGTGATGCGCAGCCCCGGCACCGGCTGCATGCCAAAGGCCTTGAGCACGCCCACATGGCTGTGCCCGCCACCGACCAGGACCAGGTCGCGAAGAATCGGGCTAGAGCGCGCTTGCATGCTGCGATTGTGCCGCTGCGTGGTTCTAGCCGCGTCGCCAATCGTGCCAGCGCTTAAGCCAGCGCAAACTGCCCGGCGGCAGGTGCGCGCGCTGCCACAGACCGGCGACCGACTTGGCCGATTCGGCCCAGGTCGGGTAAATGTGCACCGTACCCAAAATCGCCTTGAGGCCCAGGCCGTGGCGCATAGCGAGCACATAGGGCGCCAGCAACTCGGCGGCCTGTTCGCCCACGATGCATACGCCCAGCATGCGGTCGCGCCCGGGCACCGTTAGCACTTTGACAAAACCCAGGGGCGCGCTGCCCTGGGGCGCGTCGCACAGCGCCCGGTCCAGCTCGGCCAGCGGGAAAAGCGTCACCTCATAGGCCAGGCCGCGGGCCTGCGCCGCCTGCTCGGTGTAGCCCACGCGCGCCACTTGCGGCGCCACAAACACTGCGGTGGGCACATCCACCCGGTCGGCGCGAAAAGCGCCCAGGCCTTCGAGCAGCGCATTGACCGTGGCAAACCAGGCCTGGTGGGCGGCGGCGTGGGTGAACTGCATCGGCCCGGCGGCATCGCCAGCGGCATAGATGGTGGGCATCAGGGTTTGCAAATAGGCGCTGGTTTGCAGGGGCTGCGCGGTATCAATGCCCAGCGCCTCCAGGCCCATGCCTTGCAATTGGGCTTGGCGGCCGGTGGCGCAAATCAGCAAATCAAAAGGCAAGGCCGCTGTACCCTGCGGCCCCTGCACTTGCAGTGTTTTGGGGCTTTGCGGCCCGTCACCCGGCACGCAAGCCACAGCGCGCGTGGCGAGGTGGATGTGCACGCCGTCTTGCGCCAAGGCCTGCTGCACCAAGGCGCTGACATCGGCATCCTCGCGCGCCAACAGCTGCGCACCAGC
>Ga0209084_1003648_pt1 | contig 11215 bp, 10 predicted proteins | sample C_130820_MF_Meta_FD_187309 | JGI IMG/M metagenome (GOLD analysis project Ga0209084, IMG submission 187309) | Freshwater microbial communities from Lake Croche, Canada to study carbon cycling - C_130820_MF_MetaG (SPAdes) (version 2) | ecosystem: Environmental > Aquatic > Freshwater > Lake... | reverse complement strand
GCCACCGGAACATCGACCTGCGGGGTGCGCATGCCACCAAGAGCATTGCCCCGCCCATCGCGGGCAATCTCAGTCGGGCTCGTCATGGTGATCCGTGGCTGGCTGGCCGGGGCCTCTCCACTGCGGATCCACTGATCAAGCGCGTGCATGGCATTGCGCAGCACGTAGGTATGCGGCCCGGTGTTGATCGGCGAGGAACAGGTGATGATGCCGCCGTAGACCTCGGCCGGCGGAGTGAGCATGGCCTGGAACAGCGCGGCATCACCCTTGCCGTCACCAGCATCGTTGTCACCGATACCGAGGTTGTAGGCATCAGCATGCGCGGTGCCCGGCACTTCCCAGTCACGGAAGGTCTCGGTATCGGGCTGCAATGCCGCGGCGTACTGGAGTCCCTTGCCGACGAGGTCTGTCTCCGAGGTGAATGTGAGCACCGGAACCCGCTGATCGGTACGGGTGAGGGTGGGATCAGGTGCGGGCACCGAGGCCGAGAGCGCAGCACCAGTCTTGCCGCGGCTGTGCACGAGATAGCCGTTGAAGATCTTGGTGAGCGGGGCCACGGCGTTGATGTAGGTCGAGAGACGGAAGGCTGACTGCGATTCACCCACGGCGATGACCCGCTCGGGCTTCAGGCCGCCGAGAACCGTGTCGTTCTGGAACCACACTGCAGCTCCGGCCTGGCTGTACATGTCATAGGAGAACTCGTCGCCGGGATGGTTCAGCGGCTCATAGCGAACAGGGTCGGCATTCTTGAGCGCCAACGCCGCGCCGAGAGCATTGCCGCCGCCAGCGATGCCGACCTTCTGAGCTGACACACCCACCCAGGCGAACCCGGATCGGATCATCTCGACGTGGCCATAGGTCCAGTCCGGGCCGGCATCGAGACCACCCGAAACATTGAGCCATTCCACGTAGACACTGCCGTTGAACTTGGCGGCATCGATGGGACGGCGCACCACGATGCGCGTGGTGTAGTCGGCAGAGCCATCGGTGGTCACCGCGTTCCAGAGGCCATCAGCGGTGAGTGGTTCGCTCGAGGTGTACGAGTTCGCCCGACCGGCGAGGAAGTACTCGTTCTGTTCGTAGCCCACCGATGCGAGGTCGAAACCACCCGGGCCGAGCACGATCTTGCCGTTACCAGTGGTGATCGGACCGGTGACCGTGGCGGTGCCCACCGCATCGCTCTTCGGCGGCATGGCCGAATCGATGGGGCTCTTCGCTGACGAACCGGAGTCAGAGCCGGATGAACACGCCCCGAGTACAAGTGCCGCGACCACCATGACCGCGGTCAGGCCGCTGCGAACGCCAACCTTCGACATCAGATCTCCCCCCGTCACCATCGCCGTCTGCGGATGACAGGACCATTTCCTAGCAGTCCGCGTCGGGCGATGTCGGCTGGATCAAGGGGTGACGATGGCGAAGGTCGGGTCGAAACTGTCGAGCAACGAGCGCAGGGTGTCGAGCACGGTGACATCGCCGTCGGTGCTGGCGATGCCGCCGGCCACGAGATCAGCCAGCGTCACGAACCCGAGCAGCAGGAACAACAGGTTCTCCCGGGGCAGTGTGACGCTCAGCGCTGCCGACGGATCATGACGACCACTCACCAGCGAGAGAACGCCATTCTCGAGACGAAGGAAGTACCGGTTGTCCGCATCACCGATGGTCCAGTTGATGCCGAGCCGCAGCGAGCCGGCCCGGGGGCCGTCGACACGAATCGCGGTGGCATCGAAGATCTGCTCGACAGTGAGATACGACAGCATCTCGAGCGCATTGGCGCCGATCAGGTTCGACATCGGCCCACCACGGAGTTCCACGGCACCCATGAGGAAGAAGTTCCGCCAGGTGGCATTCTCCGAGGAGTACGCCATCTGCTCGAGGGTGCGGGCCTGCAGTTCCCGAGCCTCGGTGTTGGTCGGGTCAGCGAACACCACGTGGTTCACAACTTCGGCGACCCAGCGGTAGTCGCCTTCCTCGAAGGATCGCTGCGCCCGCTCGAGGATCGCCTCAGCGCCACCCATGTACTCGACATAGCGAGTTGCGGCTTGCTCGGGAGGATGCATCCAGAGGTGCGCCGGATTGCCATCGAACCAACCCATGTAGCGCTGATAGATGGCCTTCACATTGTGATTCACCGAGCCGTAGTACCCGCGGCAGTGCCATGAGGAGGCCAGCGTGGGCGGAAGATCGAGCTGCTCGGCGATTTCGATGCCGGTGAAACCCTTGTTCATCAACCGCAGGGTTTGATCATGGAGATATCCGTAGAGATCTCGCTGCTGTGAGAGGTAGGTGACGATGTTGTCGTGCCCCCATGTGGGCCAGTGATGCGAGGCGAAGAGCGTATCGGTGGAATCGGCGAACATCTCGATGGCTTCGTCGAGGAAATGCGCCCACGCGTGTGCGTCGCGCACGAGAGCACCGCGAAGTGTCACGACATTGTGCAGATTGTGGGTGGCGTTTTCAGCCATGCACAGAAGCCGCAGATCGGGGAAGTGGAAGTTCATCTCGGCGGGGGCTTCAGTGCCCGGCGTCATCTGGAACACGATGCGCACACCGTCGAGCACGAGTTCCTGACCAGTCGCCGTGATGTCGATGGTGGGCGGCACCAACGTGACCCGACCGACAGAAGTGGTGGCTCCCAATCCCGTTGTGATCTGGCCGAGGGGGCCCTTCGGCAACAACGAGCCGTACATGTAGATGGCCCGACGGGACATGGCCGTTCCGGCGTAGAGGTTCTCGCTCACTGCATGCTCGAGGAATCCCTCGGGAGCGACGATGGGGATAGCGCCGGGATCACCATCGGGCAGCACACCGCGCACACCACCGAAGTGGTCGATGTGACTGTGGGTATAGATGACAGCGGCGACCGGACGGTCCCCGCGATGCGAGCGATAGAGCTCAAGCGCAGCAGTTGCGGTTTCACAGGAGATCAACGGGTCGATGACGATCACGCCGGTAGCGCCCTCGACGATGGTCATGTTCGAGAGATCGAGACCGCGCACCTGATAGACGCTCGGCACGACTTCGAACAGTCCGTGCATCACGTTGAGCTGCGCGGAACGCCACAGACTCGGGTGCACCGTGTCGGGACACTCGCCGCTGATATCGCCGTAGCCGGTGATATCCCAGACCACCCGACCATCGGTGGCGGTGACGATGGGTTCATCGAGCGCAGTGATGAACCCGCGCTGGGCGTCCTCGAAATCCTGCCGATCGGAAAACGGCAGGGTCATGCGGGCCGCGCTGTTCGCGGCGAGGGTGTGTTCACTCGGACTCATGCGCTCTCTTCTAGCGCACTCGTCCGAGATGCACCCGCGATCAGTCGATCGGCGGGCCGGGGGGCAGTTTCAGTTCCTGCATTGCATCGTGACGCGACCGGATCTGATCGTGATAGCTGGGCTTGGTGGGGATCCAGAACCGATCGTTCGCCACGGCATCAAACACGATGTCGGCCACCTCGGCCGGAGGCATACCGGCAGCAGTGGAGTCGGTGAGCGCAGCGACCACGAACTCCTCATCGGGGCTCCGCTCACGGTTGCGATCGATCCAGCGCTCGGGCCGATTGCGATCCGAGGAACCGATGGAGGTGGCGATGAGGCTCGGAACCAGCACCGAAACACCGATCTCGGTACCGGCCCCACGTAGATCGTGCGCCAGGCATTCCGACACACCCACTGCCGCGAATTTCGAGGTGTAGTACGGACCCGAATAGCCGTTGGTGATGAGTCCACCCATCGACGCTGTGTTCACGATGTGAGCAGGATGACCGGTGGCGATCATGCGGGGTACGAACGAGTTGATGGCATGCACGATGCCGTAGAGGTTCACACCCATCACCCAGTTCCAATCGGCAAGAGTGCGCTCCCACAGGAACCCGCCACTGAACACTCCGGCGTTATTGCACAGCAGGTGCACATCGCCAAACGTTTCAAAAGCCGCGGCCGCGAGTGCTTCGACAGCCTCGGGCACTGACACATCGGTCTGCACGCCGATGGCGGTACCTCCGGCGTCGGTGATGAGTGCAACGGTCTCATCGAGGTTCGGCGCCTCGATATCAGCCGCCACGACGCGCATGCCGAGCGAACCCGCGTGTAGGGCTAGCGCTCGACCGATACCACTACCGGCACCAGTGATGACGGCAACATCTCCGTTGGTGATCTGCATGGTTCCCCTGCTCCTCGATTCGACTCGGATGTTCGGAACTACTGATCGAGCTTGAAGACGCGGATGGCGTTCTCACGCAGGAACTTGGGCCACACATCGTCATTGAACGGCACGTTCGGCATATCGCTGAACTGACGCTCGAGGCTCAGGCCGGCCGGGAAGTACCCGCAGTACATGATCTTGTCGGAGCCACGGGAGTTCGCATAGGCGATGATCGGCTTCGGATAGTGCTTCGGGGCGAATGCACTGGTCATGTAGTGAAGGCCCGGCCACTTGAGCATGAGCTTGACCGCCAATTCGGTCCAGGGCTCGCCACCGTGCATCATCACCATGGTGAGCTCGGGGAAGTCGTAGAGCACCTCGTCGAAATGCTCGACATGCTGGGGCCAGCTCGGCATGCGCGGACCGACGATGCCGCCATTGATGCAGATCGGGATATCGAGTTCCACGCACTTGGCGTAGATCGGGTACATCTTCTTGTCGTTCACCGCGACCTGCGGAACCATGCCACTCGGGAAGGTCATGGCGGCTTTGATGTCGTGATCGGCCTTCTGCTTCTCGAGATTGCGAAGCGCCTCAACACCCTTGTTCGGGTCGGCCTGGCACATGAGGTGGAAGCGGCCCGGGTACTCGGCCTTGGCCCGGATCGATTCCGGGTTGATGCCGGTCATGCACTGCTCGATGTTGAAGGCATCCATCTTCTCGACGATCCACGCAACGACATCGGTCTCCGGCGAGACGATGTCGGGAACATCCTTGAACATGTACTGGGCCGGGAACTCCATACCCTTGAGCGATTCGTCATCCTTGAGGTTCGCTTTGAAGAAGGTGTACGCCGCCTTCTTCTCCTCGACACTCTTGAACGGGAATCCCATTCCCAGATCAACGATCCCGATGTCGGTCGGCATGGTCATTCGTTGTCCCCCCTGGACGCTCATGGGTTCCCGAGGAACCTACGGATTGCGAGTGTAGGACCGGAGGCGACGGGCTTCAGTCAGCGGTGTTGCGGCGCCTACGGTGACGAGGTGGAAGACGGTTCGATCCCCCCGCACAACTCCGCTGCCGACCTCGACGCTCTCATCCCCGTCGCCGAGCGCATCGCCGCCCATGTCACCGCCCTGAGCGCTCGATCGGCCGACGGAGCGGACAGTGCGGTCGTCGGCATGGCCGGTGGTGTCGCCGTCGGCAAGAGCACCGCCGCCGCGTCGCTGCAGACTGTGCTTCTCGATCGGACGGGCCTTGGGTGCGCCATCGTCTCGAGCGACGGGTTCCTGCTTCCGAACGACACACTGCTCGAACGAGGAATCTTCCATCGCAAGGGCTTCCCCGAGAGCTACGACCACGAAGCCATCGATGGGTTCGTGGCCGCCGTGCGCCGGCGGGAGTTCCCCGTCACGGTGCCGCTCTACGACCATCTCATCCACGATGTGCTCGACGAATCAGCGGTGATCGGGTTCTCGCCGGTCGTGCTGTTCGAGGGTGTGAACACACTCGGATTCGCGTCATCGTTCGATCTCTCGATCTATATCGACGCTGCCGAATCCTCGATGCGCTCCTGGTACCTCGAAAGGGTGCTCGAACTCCGCAGGCGATCCGCAGACGAACCCTCGGCGTTCTTCGCCGCGTTCGCCGGTCTCTCCGACGAAGAGTTCGCCGCTCGAGCCGATTCGATCTGGGAGGCTGTGAACCTCCCGAATCTGCTCGAACACATCGAGCCGACGCGGGCGATGGCCGACATCATCATCATGAAGGCCCCGGATCATTCCATCGAGTCGGTGCTCATCCGCTGACGTTCTCTGCCCACTGCTGTGCGGGCGGCAATTTCGGCCGGGTTTACTCGTCTGATGAGCGGCTCTCGGTCGACCTGCGCTAGGAAATGAGGCGATGAACCTGATCGATCTCGCCACTCCCGGTTTCTTCGGCGCCATGGGAATCGAACATCGCGTACTCCAGAAGCGCGCCGCAGCAGGTGACACCACTGCCATCGGTTATAAGCGCAAGGACACCATCGCCAGTCTGCTGATGGGAACGGCCAGCCTGTATGCACCTCTTGCACTCACCCGTGCGCTCGCACCCGTTCAGCCCGGCAAGGGCCGTGCCCGGGTGGCGTTGGTGGCCACCGCTCTCGGAGCTGCGGCAATCACCACCGCCACCGATGCGCTCGCGAACCGTGACGACGACTCCCGACTCACACAATGGGCCAAACGAGTACGACCCTCTTCGGGTGTCGCCGCAGTGGCCACCGGTGTCGTCGTGGGTTCGACCGGTTGGGCGGCACGCACATCGGCGAAGCGCATCTGGGAACGCAGCGGGTCGAAGCGCGATCTGGGAACGGGCATCGCGGCAACGGCCGGCGCGCTCCTCGCGTGGGACTTCATCTACTACTGGAACCATCGGATCCAGCACGAGAGCCGCTGGCTGTGGGCCATCCATGTCGTGCACCACTCCAGCGAGCACTACAACCTCTCTACTGCTCTGCGCCAGCCTGTTGCCGACGTGTTCGGCATGTTCGTGCCCTACGGGCTCATGGCTTTTCTCGGATTCCGCCCATCGGTCATCGAGAACGCCCGGGCGCTCAACCTGATCTACCAGTTCTGGATCCACACCGAGGCTATTGATCGCATGGGTGTCCTCGAGGAAGTCCTCAACACTCCTTCACATCATCGGGCCCATCACGGATCGAACCAGCAGTACCTCGACCGCAATCACGGCGGGATCCTCATCATCTGGGATCGTCTGTTCGGAACCTTCGAGCGCGAACGCGAGAAGGTCGTCTACGGACTCACCAAGAACATCGACACATTCAATCCATTGCGGATCGCCACTCACGAGTACCGCGACATCCTGCGCGATGTCGCCGCGACCACCAACTGGCGGGATCGTCTCAGCGTGGTGCTCCGGGGCCCGGGTTGGAAGCGACCAGCCAGCACCGACGGGTACACGCTCGCCAGCTAGTCGGGCGTCCGATACACGAGCTCAGTGAAGTGCGAGCCGGAATGCGCTCACGATCTCGCTGTAGAGCTCGAGCGATGCATCGAATCCCTGCGCCGGCACGGGTGAGATACGCAGATCGGTGACTCCCGCTTCGATGAGCGGAGCCGATGCCTCGAAGGTGGCCCGTAGATCGAGTTCACCAGCCTCGTTGCGCACGGCGATGGCGTGTCCTTGCACCTGGAAGTTCGGGTCGCCGCCCGCCGCGTGAACGGCGTCGCGCAACCGGGGGATGGAACCAACGAGATCAGCCCCATCGGGTCCCCACGGGATCCAACCAGATCCGTAGTCAGCGAGACGGCGAATGACGCGGGCGTTGACGGTGCCGCTGATCCAGATCGGAACCCCACCGGCCTGCCGCGGTTTGGGCATCTGGTGGATGTTGGTGAACTCGAGTTCGGGTGACGAGTAGTTGGCGACGGGTGAACGCCAGAGGGTCTGACACACCTCGATCGTGTGATCGAGCAGTCGGCCGCGATCGTCGAAGTCGAGCCCCGCGGCGTCGTATTCCTCCTTCTGCCAACCCACACCCACACCCAGTTCGAGTCGGCCACCGGTGAGCACGTCGATAGTGGCCGCGGTCTTGGCCAACACCACCGGCCGACGAAGCGCCGCTATAAGAATGGCCGTGCCGAGACGCACGTTCGTGGTGAGTGCACCCACAGCGGTGAGGAACGTGAGCGGCTCGAGCCATTGCCCATCCGGGTCGGTGGGCTGCTTGCCGCCGACGGAGCCACCCTTCTTGGGGTCCCCGTAGGCCTCGAGGTTCTCGCCATAGGCCACATGGTCGGACACCACGATTCGATCAATACCGCCGATATCGGCGGCCCGGGCCTGATCGAGCAGGAACTGCCAACTGCCCGGGTCCTCCTGCATGAAGGTCCGCAGTTGGATCGAGATCTGGGGTGTCGTCATGCAGCCACTCTGTCATGTTCGAACCACAGGAGCGGTTCTCCCAGTGAACCGGACTCTGATCACTCCTGCGGCGGTGTCGGTCAACTAGACACTCGCAGTGACTTTGCTCTGGGCCGACCTCGCCGGCATCACCGCTGCTGTACTGAGCACCGCCAGCGGACTCACCCAGGTCGGCCGCTTGGTGCGGGCCCGCACCTCGCTCGGCATTGCTACTGGCACCTGGATCCTCACCACGATGTCCACCGTCACCTGGTTCGGTTATGCCATCAGCCTCGGCTCTCCCATCCAAGAATTCGCCAACGGTTCGTGGATGTTCTTCGTGATCGTGCTCACCTGGATGATGCTGCGCTCTCGTGGCCGGGTGGCGCAGATGGTCGGCGTCGTTGCGGTGTTCGCGTCACTTGCGCTGTTCACGTTCCTCGGATCGATATCGTCGGCCATTTCAGGTACCTGCGGCATCATCGCGTCCTTGCTCATGAGCCTTCCGCAGATCCGTTACGCCATGCGCCACGGTCGCGGGCCCGGTGTTTCCGTTCTCGGCTGGGCCCTCGGCGGACTCGCTGCTGCGATGTGGTTCGTCTACGGCATCGGAATGCGCCAGATCCCAGTGGTCATCAACACCGGGATCCAGACGGTCCTGATCGTCGCGGTGGTCGGCGTGCTCCTCAACAACCCCACCCACTCGTCAGCGCATCATCAGCACGACGCCATGGCCTGAAAGGTTCGAGCGGCAACTGAGAGTCGGGTCGGGCGCATACTCAGACTCACGCCCATGCTCACGGCCTTGATCAGTCAGACGCCAGCGGACGGGCGATGCTCACCTCATGGCCGGCGGGGTCCTGCACATGGAAGTACCGCTCGCCCCAGGATGCGTTGGCCGGCGCCATCATCGGTATGTGACCGGCCGCGAGAAGGGCGCCGTGGATGGCATCAACGTCATTGACCCACACAATGAACCGACCCCATGGCAACGCGCTGCCAATCCAACTCGGGTCGTACTGCAGATTCACGTACGTTCCCGCTCCGATCCGCATCGAACTAAATGAACTTGCGGGCCCGCCGAACTCGCACTCCATGCCGATGAGTTCGTAGAACGCAACCGAGGCAGCCATGTCGCCGGTGAACAAGGTGACGGCGTTGAGCGAGGGTTCCATGATGGTCAACGGCCGGGGCGAATTCCGCGTGACCGGGTTGCGCCAAGCACCAGGATCCAGGTCAGGAACGAACAGGACACGATGAAGAAACTCGGAGGCAGGTTGAACATGACCGCCAGAACCAAACCGCCCACGACTGAGAACAGACCGATGCCAACCCCGATGGCGACGACCCGCGATGGTCGGGCGGTCAGTCGCAGCGCGGTGGCCGGCGGCGTGACAACCAGCGCGAACAGCAACAGGGTGCCGACCACCTGTACCGCCATGGTGATGACCAGACCCATGAGCACGAGGAACACCAGACCGAGCAGACGGACAGGCACTCCTTTGGCTTCGGCCACCTCGGGATTGACCGAGGCCAGCGTGAGCGGGCGAGCGATGACGGCAACCACTGCGAGCAGCACGATGGTGAACCACACGAACACCGTGATCTGGTCGCTCGACACCGCCAGCAGATTGCCGAACAACACATTGGTGACTGTGTTGGATGACTTGGTAGCCAGCGAGGAGAACAAGATGCCGAGTCCGGTGGCAAAAGCGAGGACGGTTCCGGTTGCGGTAGCGCGTTCGTCGACATGACGACCGAGCGCGCCGATGATGATGGCACCACCGATACAGAACACGGCGAGACCAAGCGTGGGCGACAGCCCGATGAGCACCGCACCAGTGGCACCGGGAAACCCGATATGCCCCAATGCATGCGCCGAGAACTCACCGGAACGCACCACGACGAAGTACCCGATGACACCAGCGGCCAGCGCCACGAGCACGCCGGCGATGAAGGCGTTGCGCATGAACGGCTCGCGGATCGTTTCGAACCAGTCACTCTGGTAGCCGGCCGCAGCGAGCAATGGATGCAGCGCTGTATCGATCATCGGCGAATGCTCCGGGTGAACAGGTCGCCCTGTGCGGTGCGCACCACCTGCACGCCGGTGCCATAGAGATGGGTGAGCAGTTCGGACTCGACCACATCGCCGATGGCGCCGTAATGCGCATGGCCGTCGAGCAGATACACCGCTCCGGAAAGAATTGGCAGCAGCGGGTTGAGATCATGCGTGACGACGATGATGGTGACGCCGCGCGCAGTCCGCAGATCATCGAGCAACTCCACGATCTCCTGCTGGTTGCGCAGATCCAGATTGGCCAGTGGTTCGTCCAGCAGCAGCAGTTTCGGTTCGTCGACGATGGCCTGGGCGATGGCAGCACGCTGCTGCTGACCACCGGAGAGCTGTGAGATGCGACGACCGGCGAACGAGGTTGCATCCACTGCCCGCAGCGCGTCATCCACTGCGGCAACTTCGCTGCTGCGAACTCGCAGTCCCCAACGCGTCCCGCTGGCACTCAGTCGGACGAGGTCGCGACAACGAACCGCATGACCGACCGTTTCCACATAGTGCTGGGGTACGTAGCCGATGCGCCGATCGCCCTGCGACGGACGTTGGCCGAGCACGGTGAGTTCACCAGAGGCCACCGGCAGTAAACCCAGCAGAGCACGCAACATGGTGGTCTTGCCCGAACCGTTGGGACCGATGATGGCGTAGACACCGCCGGCGGGGAGATCGAAGGTTCCCTCCGACCAGATCGTCTGTCCGCCCAGTTCGATCGACACCTGTCGAGCCGATACCGCCGCGGAATCGCTCACAGCTCCATTGCCAGTCGCCCGCCTAGCGAGGTCGTGGTCGTGGTCGTGGTCGTGGTCGTGGTCGTGGTCGTGGTCGTGGTCGTGGTCGTGGTCGTGGTCGTGTGTCTCCATGATCAAACTCCGAGTGCCGAGGCAAGAGAATTCAGCTGATCGGTTTGCCACATGGCGAAACTGGAAGCACCCGGGGCCACTGTTTCGGTGACCTCAACGATCGGCACATGATGGGTGTCGGCCTGCTCGCGCAACCGATCGGTCATCAAGTTCGAGGACTGCACATTCACGATCAAGACCGAGACTGATCCATTGGCCAGCGCGTCCATGAACAACGCGATGTCACCCGGCGATGGCTCTCCAC
>Ga0209084_1003645_pt1 | contig 11219 bp, 9 predicted proteins | sample C_130820_MF_Meta_FD_187309 | JGI IMG/M metagenome (GOLD analysis project Ga0209084, IMG submission 187309) | Freshwater microbial communities from Lake Croche, Canada to study carbon cycling - C_130820_MF_MetaG (SPAdes) (version 2) | ecosystem: Environmental > Aquatic > Freshwater > Lake | place... | reverse complement strand
CTCAGCTGTGATCTCTTGTGCAAGAGCTGCCATGATTTCGGCTTCCACGTCGATACCATGCATAGCTTGTGCGTCTTGAGCAGCTTCAAAAGTCCAACGTGCTTGCAACTTGCGAGTCTTGGCTTCCACAGCCTGCTTCAAGATTTGCACAGAGATCTGACGACCACCGGAACCTTCAAGCACTGTTGTGTTGGCACCACTATAGATATTCTGTGTTGGATCAACAATACCAGCTGTTGTGCTGCTTGCTGAAGAGTAGGCTTGAGCAATTTTGAATGGGCTCAATGCTTCTTCACCAGCGGCTGTGCTTGTGGCAGCAGCAGAATTGTCAGTCATTGTGTTGGCATAACGCACACGCAGGGTGTGAATTTGACCAACAGGGCCAGTCATAGGCTGAACACCCACCAACTCGTTAGCAATAACAGTTGGCATAACACGACGAATAACAGGCAAAATAACACGGTTAAGTGTTGCAATGTTGCCAGAGCCGGTTGAACCAGAACTTGCGTTCTCTTTCAAGTATCTACGTGTATTCTCAAGAATAACGCTCATGCTATTGCGCTTAGAACCATTCAGTCCTTCAAGCAATGCTTCCTTGGTCTCGTCCCAGCGACCTTCCAATAATTGTTGTGACATTTAAGTCTCCTTATTTAAATTACAGCCCTGCCAGGCGCTTGATGGCAATAACATTGCTGTTGTCAGCAGTGTCGTCGTCCAGGCGATGGGCAGTTTTATTACCAGTGACTTCTGAAACATTTTCCACAATCACCTGGCGGGCTTTTGCGGATTTGCCTTCAGCTAGCACAGCTGGTAGATACTTTTCAAAAGCATTCTTCAGACGGGCTGTTTGAACACTTTCGAGTAAATTACGCATGGTCTCACGTTTCTCTTCGTTGAGAGGAGAAAGCAACTCTTCCAGAGTGTTTTGACGCACATTGGATTCGTTGATCATACGTATTTCACGTTCTTTGGACTCAACCAGGACCTTGGCCCGGCGGCTGAGTTTGATAGCTTCTGACAGTTGATGTTCTCTTGCAGCGATGGTGTTTTGCAACTTGCGAACTTCGGCTTTCTCATTGAGATGAGTAGCACCAAATTCAGCGGCATACGCTTCAAAAATACGACGACCAAAATTGTTCTCGCGAGCAACTTTAATGTCTTCGTGCAACTGACCCAGTTCAGTCTTGAGATGTTGACTAACAGCTTGACTCATTTTTTGCGCAGATTCTTTTACAAATCTTGCTTTGAGACCTTCCAGTTGACCACGAGCTTCACGTACCAAGCGGACTTTGGTTTCCACTACATCACGTTTGTCTTGGGTAAATTCTTGGATCTCACGAGCCAGGGCATGCACCATGAAGCTTTCTAGTTTTTCTAGTCCTTCACTGTGCATCTTGCGGTCTTTACGTAACTCTCCAATTTCTTCAGACAATTTTGTTACCATAAAGTTGTTGAACTTGGTGGCATTTTCTTTCATCTTGCTCTGGAACTTCACGCGGTCTTCCCGCATTGCCATTTTCTCCTGAGCAAACTCTTCGAGTTCACCAGAGAGTCTATCTGTTAACATATTATCTAAGGCTTCAACCATCACTGTCTTGTCGTGCTCATAGCGTTGCGCAAACTCTTCACGTAGTTCTGCTCTGACCTGTTCACGTGCTTCTGTCAGTTTAGATTCCCAAGCTTCGTTGAGTTCTTGACTGACATCTTCATTGATTAGGCCGCTATCTAGCAATGGCTTGATTGCATCTAGCATGCTTTACTCCTTAATTTTGAGATCCCGAATTAGGCGTTTTACTTCCTGCGTCAGGTATCTCTGTACCTTGCTGTCATGCCCTGCTTCTCTGGCAATTTCCAACACTTTATGACCATACTTCATATTACGAAGTCCTTCATAAATTGCTTTGGGATATGCATTTGGAGCACTAGGCTGAGCAACAATATCTACAGTGACTATTTCAAAGTCACTGACTTGTCCGTTGCCGTCGTTCACGTTGCCGGAACCACGACTCGAAACGCCGAGTTTCACACCCGAATCCAGCATGGTTTTTACCAGCTGGCCCATAGGTGTAGGTAATATTCTTAACTTACCATAACCAGCAGGTCCATCCATCCACATTTTGTCGATGCAATGACTGACTCTGTCAAGATTGATTTTCAAATCTTCTGGGTGATCTACTTCGCCCAGTACAGAGTAGCCTTCATGCACTTGTTTGTTGACAGATTCAACTGCTCTAGAAATTTCTTGCACAGGATACACACGTTCGTTGGCGTTGCGAACTCCGCCTTCGATACATACACCTTCCATGTACAGTGTTTTGCCACCGTGAACATCATCTTCAACCAAGACACGAATCTTGGCCTGATTGAAGTTGAGATGTTCTTGTAGGTAACGCATTGTCAATTAGCCTCTACGTCCACCAGGCAATGGGCTCTTGGTGTTTACACCAGTAGCTTGTGCTGTGTGCGGTTTGGTAGCTGCTTTGGGGGCTTGAGTAGACTGGCTTGGGCTGTTGCCAACTTTACCAATCATGTCTTTGGCTGTGGGAGCTGTGCGACCTTGTGCAGTGTCACCAGTCATACGCACAGGCTTGCTGGCCATACCAGCTGCACCGCTGTTGAATGCAACAGGTCCTGATTTGCCGTCGCCTTCTTCTTGAGTGGTTGTTTTTGGGTGAACTTGCTTGAGGGTGATGTTTTCCATCATGCCTTCAGTTTCGTATTCATCGTCGTCCATGGCACCCATGTCGTCGGAACCCATCATGTCAGCTGCATCGCCGTCTTGGCCACCCATCATGTTTTCAAACTCGGCCATCAACTGGTCCAGTTTGTCTTCGAGATTCATGACATCGTCTTTGCTAGCAGGCTCGTCTCCGCCCATATCGCTGCCCATATCGTCAGAGCCCATGTCGCTGTCCATGTCGTCAGAGCCCATGTCCATTTCTTCGTCGTCTTCGCCTTCGTGCATGCCGGTTTCTTCAGCTTCAACACCCCTGATAAGATTTTCAGTTTGGCTGCCGCCCATTTCGTCACCTTCGTCCATGTCTGTGTCAACTTCAGTGGGTTCTTCACCCATGGCATTGTCTTCGTCAAGATCTTCCTCTTGCATGAGGTTTTCATAGATCTGGCGGCTCTTTTCCACAACGATTTGGTGGAAAAGTTCTTTGGCTTTGGCGTCTTCATCATTGATGACGTATTCGATCAGTTGTTCGAAATGATTTTTGCTCATTAAAATAGCTCCTGTTAAGATATTCGGTCATTTTACCACCCGGCAAAATGTATATCTATATTTACAATCTTGGAGAAAAATATGCTGTTTATGACAGTTTTTCTGTCAATTAAGACAGCTTTATTACGCTGGAGGAGCAGCAGGAGGTGCGTATTGAGTTCTGATGTCTTTGAGCTTCTCATTGTACTCAAAGGTTCGGGTGTCATTCATTTTTCGCAGTTTGTTCAACTGCTTGAGAGTGAGCTTGGTTTTTCTAAGTTGCCCAATATGAGGTTGGGTGTTATCTGCTGCAACATCCTGATAGGCAGCAGGGGACTTGTGATAAAGCTCATTGAGAATCATACAGATATTTATGCTGCTGGAGCAACTGCTGCGCCTGCGCCTGGAGGCTGTGCTGCTGGCGTGGTACCAATGGTACCGCCAGGTGCTGCTGCACCTTCTGCACCTTGAGGTGTGATGTTGGCCATTTCTTGACCCATGGCAACGTCACTTTCAATACCTGCTGGAGTGATTCCCACAGCACGTAGATCCTGTCCTTGAGAAGTTGTGAGTTCAGGGGTTGCACGTTCTTCTTTCCACATCTTGTCATTTTTCTGGATCTCGTCCTGTGATAAGCCCAGAAAGCGTTCTAGCATGAAACGTTTGCTCATGTAGGGCAAAGGTTCCAGACTGGCAAATGCTGTGATTCTTGTGTTGTCCAGTTCGCTCTGGCGATAGCTGGCAAAGTTCTGCGGCGGATTAAACTTGATCTGGAACAGGCCCGCATCAATATTGAAGCCTCTCCAGCGCATGAACATCTTGAATTCATCATCCAGTTTCTGCATGATCAAGGCCTGTAGCCGCTCGCAATACTGGTTGAATCTGTACTCTTGTATCAAGGCTGTGCCTATTTTGCCGTCTTGCATGGTACGATCTGAGTCGTCTGGACCAGTGGGTAGATAGCTGCTAGGCACACGCAGACCGCGGGCCATCTTGTTGTTGAAGTACTTTAAATCGTCGATTTCGCCGAGATTTTGTCCTCCGGGCAGCACATCTACACTGCTTCCGCGACCGTTTTCTCCCACTGGAAAGAAGAAATCTTCATTGATACTCAGTGGATTATAGCTGCTATCCATGATGTTTTGACCGCCACCGCCGTATGTGGGAATACGTCTTTGATGCATTTCATTCTTCACACGTTCCACAAAGCTCATGGCCATGTGGCTGGGCATGTTGCCCACGTCAATCTTGAACACTCGTCGCTCAGGCGCACGTTGCACACGATAGATCAACATGGCATCTTCCAGCAGTTCTTTCTGCTTGAATACCTTGAAGATGTTTTCCAAGATTGATTTACCAAAAGGCCAGAACACATCCAGTCCTTCGTTCAGGCTCATGTGCACCACGTGCTTGGCATCAATACAGGTTTCGTTTACTGCACGGCTAAATCTAGAAGCACCACTCAGTGCTGAGTTTGGTGCTGTGTAGCCGCCGCCTTGCATGGCAGGGCCACCGGATCCACCGCCACCTGAAGAAGGGTTAACCATGAAGTCTGTGGTGGTTTTTGCTGCCACAGTCAGGTTCTGAAAGTTGGGATTGATGTCACGAATAATGTACTGTTCAGGACGCTTGCCTTCATTTTCGTTCACAATCACACGCACTACCTTGCTCATGTCCACCCACATCATCTCAAATGTTTCTGGATCACGAACAAATATCTGGTCACCGTACTTGAGGGTGTTGCGGAACAGTTTGAAGATGCGTTGATCCAATCGATTCAGCTTGACCCATTGTTGTAACTGCTTGCGAATAATTTCTATTTCGTGATCTGTGGGATCATCGTTGTAGGTCACTTCAAACGGCGTGTCGTTTTGTTCATTCAGCTGTGTGCTAAACTCAGAGATAATGTCTAAACATGCATTGACTTCGGAATCTGAATCCATGTTTTCGTACTGATTGTAACGTTCAATACGATTGGGATGGCCCGAATACACTTCGGGCAGTCGGCTGGCATAGTTACGAAAACTGAAATCAGTTTCAGAAGAATTGGTAGTGCGGCCATCATTTTTGGGATAGCCCGGCAGGCCCTGTTCCTTGTTGCCAGAGATAGGGCTCATCTGTCCAGAAAGATCAGCGACTTTGAAATACTTACGCCATGTCATTTAGAAATCCATTCTTGATTGCATCACACGTTGAATCACAACGTAGTATGTTATTTACCGCTATTGTCTTGCAGCCTGAAGTAACTTGCCATTCTGGGACAAGCTCTTTCTGCTGAGGTCAATCAGCTCTTCCAGGCTGGCCTGTTGTGATCTGTTGCTTTGTAACAGTTCATTCAGGCTGGTGATCAACATTCCCGAATCAGTGGTATTAGCTGACGACGCTGGTGTTGTTGCCGGTCCAGTAGGAGTAGTATCACCCACAGAGCTCGGCAATGTAGAGTTAGGTCCTGTGTACTGACCGTTACCTAGCTTGTTTTTTTCAATTATGCTGGCCATAAAAGAACTGGTATCAACTTGTGTTTTTGCTGGCGTGGCTGCTTGCACCGGTGTTGCTTTTGCTGGACCGGCTGTTTGATTGGCTTTTTGAGATTTTTCAAGTATTTTTGCCATAACCCCAGGATCGGCTCCTTCTCGAGCAAGTTTTGCTGGATCATTGAGTTGGTCAAACGATTTTATAAACCCCGAAAACATATCTGCTGGTTTATTGAATTTGTTAATTGTTCCTTGATTTTGTTTGATTATTTCTGGATCAATTATGTTGCCTTGTGAGCCAACTCCTGGTGCAGTGCTACCACGTCCGGGAGTATTTCTTATTCCGGTTTTGTCTCCTGTGCCAGGCAATCTTGTTACACCTGCCTGCAGAGCACCAGTAAACTTTTCTAGAGCAGTGGTTGCTGGTCGGACCCCAACTTGTACCATGCTGTTCATGCCACGAGTAATTTCCTGTTGACTTTGACGTATGGATACCTGATTGGCAACCGAAGCTTCGGTCTCTTTGGTCATCTTTTTTTGTTCAGCTTCTGCAGCAGCTCGTCTTTCTTCAGCAGTACCTTTGAGATTTTCAGCTGCTATCATTTCACTAACCGGCAATAGTATAGTATTACCAGCTGCTTTGATAGTTCCACCAAACTGATCCATTCCTTGTTTGGCTCCAGCTTTGAGTGAGTCCATGGCCTGATTGGCACTAGTTCCCATGCCTTTGGCTGCTTCATTATAGGCCTCTGGCGCAGTCCGCATGAGTTTAAGGCCTTCTTCGGTTGTGGCTCCAAAGCCAGCAAACGTTGCCATGAACCCTTTTCTGGTTTCACCAGATGTTTGTTTTAATATCTTATCTTCTTCGGCTAACTGTTTGGCTGCTGCTAGCCCTTCTTCGCCACCGCGTTGTACTGCTTGTTGCAATTCTCTCTGATGTATAGCATAACGTTCGTTGTTTATTCTTTCTTCTTGCTCTTTTTGCATAGACTCTGCTGATTTACCAGTGAGCTTGGTCATTATGTCCATCTCTCTGATATATGCAGCGGCACCTGCTGTTAATTCTGCGTTGGTTTTTCCTTGAGCTGCACCTGCTTGAGTTTGGACTCTTAAATATCCAGCCATGCCTTTGTTGATGCTGTCAACGCTCATGCCCAGGCGTTCAAATTCAGTTTGAATACCTGATCTTTGAATTCCTTCGGCCACCCCTGCAAACTGTTTAACACCTTGCTGCACTGTGCCGCCAAATGCAGCAAGACTTTCAGAACTTTGTGCTAGTAGTGCGCCAAATTTGGGTAGCTCTTCTATGCTGTACCCAAATTTCTGCATGTTGTCAAATACACCTTGCATACCGGAACTTCCGGCAGCACCTATTGTACTGATATCTTGATAACTCTTGAACAGCGCATCACTTTGTTTAAAGATGGCTGTGGTTACTCCACCTGTTGCTGTAGCCAATCCCCCAAGAATTTTGCCAGCAGTACCAGACTCGCCTGTTAGAGTGCTTAACGCTTTTGCTCCAGCACTAACCATACCACTGTATGCACTCATTCCTTGAGCGCCAGCATTCATGGACCCTACAAAATTACCCATGCCCCCAACCACGGTGCCGGCTGCACTGTCAACGTTGCCAAAAGATTTACTGACTTTGTCAGCTTTTCCTGTTAAGATATCATTGACAGCAGTGGCTTTGGCAAGGCTATCTGTTAGTTCTGCAATTTTTTGTGCTGCTGCTTCATCCATGGCCATAGTATATCCTTGTAATTTTATCTCGAGGAGATTTTGTCATAATTATATTTATCGAGGAAACTTATGCTACCAAACAACCCTTTAACCCAGTATTTTCGCCAACCTGCTATCTACATCCGATTGCCGTCGGGTGGAAAATTCTATCCGCCAGGAACCCTGCAAATGCCGCCCAACAACGAATTACCAGTGTTGCCCATGACCAGTGTGGATGAAATCACCTATCGTACACCAGATGCCTTGTTCAATGGTACTGCCACAGTCAACGTGATCAAGAGCTGTGTTCCCAGTATCCGTGATCCCTGGGTTATGCCCAGCACAGACATTGATGCTGTGCTAGTGGGCATTAGAATTGCCAGTTACGGACACGAAATGGAAATTGGAACCACTTGTCCAGCCTGCAACGAAGCAGATGAAATTTCTGTGGATCTTAGACGAGTCAACGACATGATAAGTGCGGGCAACTATGACCAAGTGTTAAACATGGGTGATCTAGAAATCTACTTCAAGCCCATAACTTATCGTACTGTGAATCTAAACAATCAAGTGCAACTGGAACAGCAACAGGCCATGCAGTTGATCAACAGTGATGTTGATGACAAAATCAAACTTGAACAGTTAAACAAAAGCATGGCAGTGATCAATGATACCACGCTGAACACAGTTGCACAAAGTATTGCTGCAATCAAAACGCCGCAGGCCATGGTAACAGAAACTGAGTTTATTGTGGATTTTTTACGCAACTGTGACAGCAAAAAATTTAATCAGCTGAGAGATCATGTGATTGGTCTCAAACAGGCCAGCGAAGTAAAACCTCTGGATCTGACTTGCAAAGAATGCAATCACAAATACAATCAAACATTTACGCTGGATCTATCAAGTTTTTTCGAAGACGCCTCCTAACCTCTAGTCCTGAACAAATCAACGATCTAGTTGAGGGTATGGAAAAAGACTGTCAGCAGATCCGTCAGGAGGCATTGAAAATGAGTTGGTTCATGCGCGGTGGGTTGACATACGATCAAGCCATGACATTGGCTCTCAATGAACGAAATCTCATTGGCGAACTTATCAAAGACAATTTAGAAACAACAAAGAAAAGTGGTTTGCCATTCTTCTAATAGTAAACATCACTTGAGATATGTTTCAACTGTTAGATACAAATCTCTAATGCTTCAAGATACACTTCGTGTATCTATGTGTTTCGCTATCGCTCACACATTGTTTTTAAAGCGAAGCTGAACTAAGTATCATCCAGATTATGTGGTCATAATTCACCGTATGCACGGTGAATTGAATGCATCATCCGAGTGACAGCAGTCATCTACGATAATGAGATTGTAGTTTCCTACGCGGAGGCGGTTGACCGGTACCCCCTACTCAAGCTTCACATATCAACGGAACCCTAGTAACCCGATCAAGATCCAAGTCCTATAAGCTGGGGTTGTATCTTTTTCACATGGCCCCGACCATTTGTTGCCTTAAGTTAGCAATTGCCTTTGACGCCCAAGTCCAGACCGGGTATCTCACCGTTCTTCAATGGGGCCGGACCAAACATCCGGCACAGTGTCTTTTGTGTTGCCTTAAATTTTGTTTATGATGTGTGAGCCATGTACTCTAACTGAGATATGGCCATTGTAATAATCTGTGGATTCTAATACCTTGCGATCAAACTGTTCTCTAGCTTCAATGTAACTGCATTGTGCTTTTGAAGTGCAATAGTAAAGTATTTCTCTGGTGAAGTTGTCGGTGCCTAAGGTGTTTACATCAGCAGTTAGATTTTCGCTCGAACCGTAGTACTCGCGCCAATCACTGTCAATTTTGGTTCTAATTTTCTTTTTTTTCTTGATGCCGTTTTTTTGCTTGACTGTTTTGTATGTGGTTTTTGAAAATTTAGCTAGTTTTTTGCCTATGTACTTGCGACCAGAAAGATTATTGGTGATCAGGTAAACAAATCCTATGCATTCTTCAGGCAGTGTCTCAACTGGGGTGTTTTGATAAAGCCATGTCATGCGAGAATTTGTTGTATTACCTTTGCAGTATAGTTATCTCTTTCACCATGTTGTAGCATATTTTTCATCAACCACTGAGCTCTTGCATTTGGTCTGGCATTCTTGCCAGCGAAATGTTTGTAACTCAGCTGCCCAAAATGGGTCTATAATCGAATCTGCAAGTGTTCTCTTATGTAAATTAAAGTTGTTTGCTATTTGTTGCCAGTCTGAATTGTGATTATATCTATTGGCTACCCAGCAGCAGGGGAATAATCTGCCTTGAGCATCAATGTACAATCCTTTGTTGCCTATCTCGCATAACGGCGTTACACCATTACGACTTTTGGTTTGATTGAATAATTTGTTGTTTGTGAATGGGATTGTTTCCCACTCTCCTGCTTCTGATAGAACAGTAACTTCGCGTTCAAAGCGATGTGTACTGCTGACAAATTTTACACTAGGTTGCAGTGGATCTTCCACACCATATGAAGGATACACGCTGCCAAACTTTGTGCTCTTGGTCAATTGAAATTTGTCTACGCCAAGTTGTTTTGCAAGATTTTGCATGAAGTCTAATTTGTTTTCGTTGAACTTGAATGCAATTGCGGCCCAGACTATCTGACAGCTACTTGCTGCTCTGAGAGCTTGTAGTCCAGTAATGATACTGTCGTAATCGCTGTTCACACGATACAAGTTATTGCTAGCGTTATCATATCCGTCAATGCTAAAGTGTACACTATCGTGTGATTCCAGGCACAGTCCAAGCTCATTCCACCAGGATACTTTTTTATGACTACCATTGGTCACAATCACAATCTCCACAGGCTTGATGCTTTTGATGTACTGTATTACAGGTATCAGATCATGGGCGTATATAGGATCACCGTCATCGCCGCAGAATGTGATTTTCTCTACGTTGGCCAACACAAATTCAGGAGTAAAATTGCGCTTGAAGAATTCTAAATCTAGTTCAGTATTGACTAAACCATCAGGCACTTCCTGACGGGCACATCTAGGACACCGCAGTGTACACTTGCTGGATATCTCAATGTGAAAATGCCAAGTAGCTAACATAGTTGTGTTTCTCTTTGCCATTGGTTACTAAAACTGGAGCCACCATCCTTGGATCCACATGTGTCTAGGCAAACAATATTGGGTTGCAAACTAGTCCACGAATTCTGAACACTGTCAAAGTCGGTGACAAAATCTCTTTGTCTTGAGCCCAACCAACAGCAAGGACTCATGTTGCCTTGGGAATCAATGTATACGCTCTGTTCTCTAAGCACATGGCAATCTACCTGTGTCGAAACCACTTGCGGCAGCTGCCAGGCTACAGGTGCTTCAAGTCGATCTGTGAATCCACGCCGGCTGATCTTGGCACGAAACCAAGAGAAGCCCATGTCACGTGCCAGTTGTTCGCATTCGTCTACCTGATGCTGGTTGTGCTTGTACACCAGCATATCCCAGTGTGCAGCACCGCCAGCTTCTATGAATGCCTGTGCGTTCTGCATCAGTTTGCTCCATTTCACATTTTTTCGATACACCTCGTTTGTGTTAGCCAATCCGTCGATGCTGAACACCACGTAATCCAGCGGCTGATTGAATATGGTGCCTAGCGCATGCCACCACATGGTGGTTTGTACGCCACCGTTGCTGTTCATGCCCAGGGTGATATTGGGATTCTGACTTCTAAAATAATTGTAGATATCCAAGGTGTATTTGCCAGCAGCAGGATCACCGTAGTTGCCACACATGAACATCTTGCGGAGTTGTGCAATTTGATCAGTGGTAAAGTGTTTGAGAATC
>Ga0209084_1003644_pt1 | contig 11220 bp, 9 predicted proteins | sample C_130820_MF_Meta_FD_187309 | JGI IMG/M metagenome (GOLD analysis project Ga0209084, IMG submission 187309) | Freshwater microbial communities from Lake Croche, Canada to study carbon cycling - C_130820_MF_MetaG (SPAdes) (version 2) | ecosystem: Environmental > Aquatic > Freshwater > Lake | place... | reverse complement strand
CTAGCATTATCAATATGCAGCAGCGTGGGCGCAGCGCAGGTATGCACTACCTTACCCAGACAACACCGTTCTTTAACTCTTGGGCGCAAGGTATGGACTCCATACTACGTAATGCCACAGGTCATGGTATGACCCCCCATGAGGCGAAGCGCGCTCGTCAATCGTTCTGGGCTCATGCTGCAGCCTTAACAGCATTCAGTACCGGTGCGGCTATCGCCATGTCGATGTACTCCGAGAAGTACAGAAAGGCTAGACCTGAAGATTATTTGAACAATTGGGTTATGCCATTTGGCGACCGCCTGTTAAAGGGTGCAGCACCGTTTGAATTGACAGTCTTTAAAGCCATCCCTGAGATGCTTGTACGTAGATCTTTCGGGCTGGACCGTGGTGTTGAGAACTCTAAGCTGGCAGAAATCGGTATCTGGCGTAACATTCTCCCACCCGGTGCCGAGTCGCTTGGCATCCCTTTCATTGTGAAGCCTGTAGCTGAAGCGCTGATTGGACATGAGATTAAATATTGGGGTGACAAGAGAGCTATAGGCAATCAAAACATTGCCCCAGAAATACGTGGCCGCGGTAAATCTGCCTATGCAGATATCCTTTCTGACCTTACAGGTATTTCTCCAGCAGCTATCTCGCATGTGTCTCGTGGATATGTTCCTGAACTGGACACGGCCATCAACACTATGACCAATCTATCGGCAACGGTGTTCTCTTCTAAGAAAGGCCGGGAGCTTACACGGGACATGACGGAAGTTGTACCGTTCTTGCACAACATTGTGACTAACCCGACTAAGCTGGATACGTCCATCGAGGACTTTAACGCCGAACAGAAAATGCTTAAGGCCACCGGTAAGTACATGCAGCGCCGGGGTATGGAAGGGGCAAGAGAATACATCAAGGAAGGGCGGTATTCTAAGGCTACGGGAAATCTTGAAGAGGCTATTGCCAAAACAAATATCCGTCTGGAACGCTTGCGGAATAGCGAAGACTTTAAAGATGCAGAAGAGGCTCAACGTAAGGCAGATGCCTTGCGGGCCCGCAGTGAGCAATTACATGAGCGCATGATCAAGCTCAAAGAACGAAAGGAAGAGGCGGAAGACTAGGCAAAAAGAAGCCCCGGAGGAGGATCGGGGCTTTAAGTACACTGGAGAGAACCTATGAATGGAGACTCATAGTGAGTCTATTCTAGTCTTCTGTATCCTCTATAGCAACATCTAGCTTACTAACCGCACCTAGGTCTACACAAATACAACTGACTGGTAACCCTTCACTGGACGTACCTTCGGCAAGGCGCTTGTGGATAGACTTACTAATCAACATTCCAGCTTTATCTAAGTCTTCAATCAGTACCGCGAAGTGGACCCGGTGTTCACCACACCACGCCATGAGTACGCTCTTGGAAATGAACATACGCTTCTTGTCCTGCTCCACCCGTATAGCGAGTTGACCAAAGGGCTCCTTACTGGCTATCTGTGAAAGCTCCAGCCCTCCCGCCATGACCGTACCAGCATTAAGGACTAGCTCATTGCGCTTATAGGCGTTGAGAAACTGCCCAAGGACAGCAACAGAATCTTGAGAACTTGCTTCCTTTACCGCGGCACGGATGCCACCTAGTTGACGCACTGCCCACTGCTCCACCCGATCTACATCGATGTCGTGAAGACCTAACTCCTTAGCCGCCCTAGCACCGGTAAAGGCCGCGGCACAGACTGCACGGAACATACGGTGTTCCCTTTGGAAGTTAAATTTTTCTACATAGCTTTGGTAGCACTCAAAAGTTTCTCTAGCCAGATAGGAAGAAGCATCAGCTAGGTACTGGCTGTACACATGCCCCGCGGTCCCATAGTTATTAGGCAGAACATACTCGTACCAATGACTGGCCTCCTCAATGCTCAGCGTGTCCTTTACAGATAATGGCAGCTCAATAACCCGATTCATCTCACCACCCATATTGATCCGGTGCTGCTTCAGGGTGTCATACAGACTGTTATTGCCTGAGGTGACTACAATGGTCTCCCACTTAGTGTCATTACGCCGAAGTACATTACTATGAGAATGCTGCCGATGTTTACCGCGGTTCTCTGATACACGAAAGGCTAGGTCACTTAGCTGATCGGGAGGCATGTTGGTGATCTCATCAACAAAGACCGGCAGGTGTCTCATTATACCCAGCTGGTGATATCGCGCATTGTCAGTATCAGTCCTCAGGAGCATCAACTCTTTCGGGTCACCCCAGATACTTGCCGATACCTTCTGAGCGGTAGACTTGCCCACACCGGAGTCTTTATTGGTTAAATGCACTATGCAGCTACCCTGCTTAGTATACCGGTACAACGGGGCGCCAAACCCAATGAATAAGATAAACGCGCGTATCTCATTCCCTTCTGAGCCGTATAAATTAGCCATAGCTTTCCATTCCTCCAAAGTGCCTATAGGGTCAAATGCGCTGGCAGTCCCTTCCGTTGCTCTAGATGGTGGACTATAAACAGGAACTCTATGCGCGGTGTACTCGCGTTTACCTACAACAAAAGCATCCTCATGCCATCCATAATGTGTCCTAGCTTGACACTCTTTTTTCTCAATAACCAATTTTGCCACCCACGCTTCTATATATTGCTGTATAAGAACACAAGTACTTTGGATGACCGCGCCATGGACCCCATGGAACGCTAATCTTCCTTGTAGCCTATCCCGCTTAGCTACCTCCTCCATAGAGAGCATGAACTCCACCACCCGTTTTTTACCGGGACCATCGGGCTGAATATGCACCATATGAACGGTCTGCCCACTATCAGGATCGGTCAACACCTGCTTGACCCATAAGTCATTTTGGTAGACAAAGGTCTCCATAGCCCTCCCCTCATCTTCAGCCTGCTCAGCATCATCAAAATCACGCCGTGCTAGCCCGCCTTGTTTAGGCCGTACCCACGGCCAAGGGTACGCAATAGGCGCCTCAATAACCGAGGTTTCAGTAAATCCATCATAAGCAACATCTTCAATGATGTTATCGGACGGCTGGGCGTATTCCATAAATCGACCAAGAACAATGGGAGTGTTGATCTTTCCCTTATGAACGCAACCGGTACAGTGCCCCGGATTATTGCGTTGGAATTCGGCGCAGGTATGGGGTTTTTTAATGCTATCAATGGCTTTACGGGTCTCTGGTGTATCGTATTGGGGATGCCCTTCGGAGATAGTCGGTATAGCAGTTTCACTATCCGTACAAAATTTAGCAATAGATACCGCGTTCCACCAGAGCTTGTAGTCAAGAGTTTCTCGGTTCTCGTAGTCAAACTTAATCTGCAGACACCCAGCACACGCCTCTATAACCTTATCCTTATATACGATAACTTTATCGTCTGGCCTGTCCTTGTCCTTGCTAGGCTCCAACACCTTTTCACGAACTTTATGCTCCTTAAATTTAAGGCTCTTTCTTAAAAGAACTTCAAAACTGCAGCTGGGGTAGTCCCCCATTAAGCTACGAGTCAGATCATCAATAGGCGCCACACGAACAGTTTCGTGTGTTAGCGCCGCAGGTACACAAGCTTGGAACTCTTCCAAGGTCATGACCTCTCCCACATGCTTAATTACGACAGGCTTAGGAGTAGTGGGATCTTTTGTATTATATGTATCGGGTACCCGAAGAAGTGAAGCGCCGTCACCAACTACACAGGGATCTGTACGGAACCCTAACTTGTTTGACAACTCCTTAAGCCCCACAGCCGTAGGCTTCCAGAAATCGTAAGGCACTTCTTTATCCAGCATCCAATAGCAATGAACACCGTTACCCGAATCTAGCATCGTAGGCAAAGGAAGCCCCGTGGCTTCGCAAAAAGATACGAGCGCAGCTATCCCGGCTTTCTTATTGGCATAGGGCTTACTGTCCCCACAATCAATGTCCACATAAAAGGACTTGTGGTACAACACATTAGTAGCGGTACCCTTGGAATTATCTTTAAAGGCGCCAGCGGCAAAATAAACTTCCCGCCCTTCCTCTTGAAACGCAGCGATAAACTCGTCGGCTTCTTCATAGGTCGTCGTAAAACGACTCCAAACTTTATTCGTCTTATAAAATATGCCACGGATATTAATATACCCATGAGGCTCTTCACCAAATAATTGTTGAAAAAATTCTCGCCTGTGCACTTTAGTCTCCTCAAAAAGTTGGGGGCGGGATACGCCCCCACAACAGGCTAGAAATTATTCGTCGTCACCCCATGCACTGAGGACATCTTCAAGGTCTTTGGCCGGTTCAGCCTTAGGCTTAGCCCGTACTACTGGCTCTTCTGCAACCTCAACTTCTTTCTTAGACTGGGCCTTAGGAGCCGGAGCATCACGGAATACGGGTGCCTCTTCCACAACTTGTGGGGCGGCTATTGCTACCGGTGCAGGTTTGGACTTATCGGACTGTGCAGGGTTAAATGTAATGGCTTGGGTGGCATCTTGGCTTTTACCCTTTTCGATAACAACCTCCATTTCGTCTTCAGACAATGGGCGAACCGCGCGGAAAATAATCTTAGGCGTAGCCGACGCAGTATCAAACTTAAGCTCCGTCACGATAGAGCTAATAGAAAGGCCATTGCCACCAATGAAGTTGGCGTAAGCTTCCAGAGGCATTTTGCCTCCATCTACTTTGCCAAAGATAGACTGCGCAGGTAGGACCAATTGGTACACTTCGCTATTATGGATATCATTTGCCATGACCACTGCAAGGCGGCGGCTAAACCGGCAAGCACGGGAAGTACCCTGACCGGACCCTGCTACATTCTGTGGGCACCCAACGCAAGAGTTGTGCTGTGGCGAATTAGCCTTTGCATCTGGCTTGACCCCGTCATTAGACCAGCAATCTGGAAGCTTGCCCTTACTTTCTTCAGAGTAGGCTCCTTCATAAAAGCTACGACTATTTTTAGCGGCCGCGCTTACGATGACTACATCGATGCTACGATCTTCGATCTTAGCCAGTTCTTCACCCCCTACAATCATGCGCCATACGCCGCCCATGATAGAGATGCGCTTGCCGGTATTTCCCCCACCTCCCATCAGAGACTTGGTGAGATCATCGACGCCACGAGTTAAGTGGAGAGGAAGGGTGGCGTTTTTGTCACGAAATAATACGATGTCATTTGACATGAGTAGGTCCTCGTTATGGTTTAAATTTATGGCGCGCCGAACTTGTCGGCAGGGTCAAACCCCCATTCTTCACTCGCGGTGCACCGCGGGCTGTCCTCGGCAGGGTGACCATCATAGGCCGGGACATTTTCCTCGTCAAATATTTCTACTAACGAGACTTGCGTACACTAATGGTGTATGCGCTCAAACAGTTAAGACCCGGAGGCAATACCTCAGGATTCTCTTCAAGAAACTTTTTCATGTTGGTGTCGTGTACACGTTGCTGCATCAAATGAAATGCGTCATTCTCAACAATAAATTTGTACATCGAGTCCCAATCTGTGGTGGTGTACCGTGGGCGAACGGTACGATAAATAGTACCTGTAGCCGTGCGCATACTTTCAGCCCCGGTCTCTTTTAGCAGCTCTAGCATATGGTCTGCTACTATCTTGCGCTGGGCTTTGATGGTGTCTTGCTCTTGCTCCAACTCGCTTAAACGAGCGCTCATCTTCCGATAGATATTAATTAGCTTCTCAGCTTTTACGTCAGTCATCTCATTCTCCGGTTCTCTCACCACATTGGCGAGGTAGTTGTGATTGTAAGCCAATAATTCAGATCGTCAAGACATTCCAATAACTTTTTTGTACATTGCCAACAAACTTTCTTGATCTCCTTTTTTGTTCTGCAGTCGCCGGTACAAATGTTTCTCTACACCTGACCCCATCAAATGCACCACAGTGCATGGATTCTTTTGCCCTGCTCGATGCACTCGTGCGTTGGCTTGAAGGTAGTACTCTAAGCTGGGGATAGGGCTGAACCATACGACCGTGTTGGCCGCGTGTAAGGTGATCCCATGCGAAGCCGCTTGTGGTTGAATGACCAGCACTTGAAGGTTGTTGGTCTTCTGGAAGTCATCAATAATTTGAGATCTTTTGCTTAGCTTAACGTCTCCATAAATAGCATCATTGCTAATCCCCTGTTTGGTCAGATGTCTTTGGATAACATCAATGCTATGGGTAAAATTGGCAAAGACTAAAGTCTTGTGGCTACTCTGGTTGATGATATCGACAAGTTCATTTAGCCGGTTAGCGCAGTCAAACTCTACGACTTCCCCAGTATCGGAATACACCGCCCCCGAACTGATCTGAAGAAGCTTGTTCATTTCTACCGCGGCATTTATCGCAGATACTTCTTCACCTGCGGCCTCGATTAAAAGTTGTTGTCTAAGCTTGTCATAATACTTTTGCTGTTGTGCCGTCAACGGCACCTCTCGATCTACATAAGTCATCTCCGGCAGGTCAAGGCATTCCTCTTTGGTAAACCTGATAGCGGGTTGCAAGGCTTTATGTACGATCTCTTGGGCTTCTGGTCGTGGCACGTACTTAAATTGTGTAATCTTGACCAGCACCTTATCCCTAAACGAGCCATAGAATTTAGGTACCGAAGTCGGGTTCACAATTTTAGCTAACCCATAGGCTTCATCAGGAGACTGCGCCGCTGGCGTACCGGTCATAAGCCATAGCCACGTTTCTGGACGGACTAGCTGGTTCATCAATTTCCAACGCTTGGTCTGATGATTTTTTAGGGCAGACGCTTCATCGCATACAATCAGGTCAAAGCCCCCTTCCATAATTTCTTTATGGACAATCTCAATCCCGTCATAGTTGATGATGACGTATTCTGCCTCCGAGGCAATGATTGCTTTGCGCTTAGCCGCGCTACCATGGGCAATGTCTACCCTTCGGTGCATAGCTGTCTTGAAGAGGTCAGCCCGCCATGCCGTATCTAATATCGATAGGGGAGCTACGATCAGCACTCGCTTAATGACCCCAAGTTTCATCAGATAGTCTGAAGCCCAGATCACCGACATCGTTTTACCGGTGCCCATATCATTCAAACAGAAGCACCGCGGATTCAATGACAAGAACCCTGCTGTTTCTACCTGATGGGCAAAGGGCTTGAACATACCCGGCCAGTTATAGCGTTTGCCAATGGGGCATGGGACTTTCTTAAACCCTAAGTTATGTAAAATCTTTGTGTTACGTAGTGTCCACTTCACAGCTACCGTACTGCCAACCTCCCCATATGGGAGGGGCACTTGTTGAACTACGTGGCTGTCCGGCAGGACTTCCGTAATTAAATGTGGTTTGCGCGTTTTAACTAAGACCGCGCGGTCTTGTACAATTTCCATATCTTCTCCTTTTTACAATGCCCTTAGGGGGCACGAAGTCCATCAACAATTAGAGTAGGTCGTATTCTTCTTCGTCTCGTAGCACTTCAAGGATCGGTGGCTTACCGATGTCATCACTAAATTGCCAGCCACGAATTTTGTTCCGGCAAATTGTCCTTTCCTTCTTAGCGACACGCCAGACAAACTGAGTCAGCGCTTCAAAGTATTGGTCCACAACATGATCTGGCAACTCGCATTCGCGGGCCATATCTTTTATTGCTCTTGTCTTAAGTATCATATTTGTTCTTTGGCTTCCCACTCGATAGTCGAGCAAACGTCCTGTTCTTTTTTGGGCTGCTTAATTTTACACCATCTGCATTGCTGCCGCCTCTGGCAAGTGCTTTAACATGGGCCACATCTTTACCGGTGCGGTCTACCCCCTTCTTGTCCAGCGCTCTACGTGCGCGTTGCCGTTCCATCTCAGCTTCATGCGCGCCCGGACGTAGCTTCTTAAGTTTAGCTTCGTGTTTGTAATCACGGTCTTTAGGACTAACTGGCATCTTATCCTCCGCAATGCGGGCAGGTCTTCACTGGGCACCACCGCGCACAAAGACCATTAGGTCTTGGATTCCATACATCCGACTCGTATGCCGCGTCTCTTGCAGATAGTAACCCATTTAGCTCAGAAAAGATCGACAACCCGTAGTCTTTGCTGAAGTTTTCTTTGATGAACTCTTTAGACACCACAAACAGCAAAGAAGTTTTGATCTTCTTAATCTCAGGATACTTCAAAAACAAGGCCGCTGCCATCAATGCTAGCTGACGAATGTCCGCGTACTTAGCACTCTTACCACTTTTGTAGTCGGTTATAAATGCTCGGTCTCCGTCAACAATGACCAGATCAGCAACGCCGCGAAACCAAACTTCAGGATCGAAAAAATCACAGGCCACCAGTCTACCATCGACACGTTTGACTCCTAACTTTAGTTCACAAAATTTAGTCCCTTCAATGCTGTTAAGCTTATCCAGATACGGCTGAATAAAACTAAACCTTGGGTCAATAGGTACCCCATCACGGATGTACTCTTCTGCGGCTTTATGTAATTGCTCACCATAAAGGGCTGACTCGTTCTGGGTAAACGGTACTTCCTTTGTAACCTTCTCGGCTTGATATCTCCGAGGGCACTGCTCAAATAATTTGAGGGAGCTATAGCTCCATGGTCCGGGCGTCCTGCTCATAACACATCTCTAAAGATGGAAAGGTCTATTATACTTTAAACTTCTCCAACTTTGCCATCTTGAATGCAAGGGTTTGCCCTGCTCCGACTTCTGCATCGAGAGGTAACCCTAAAGCCCACTCGGGTGGACGCTTCAATTCTTCTACAATAAACTTAGCGGCTTTCTCAACAAGCTGATCAGGCACCATGCAGTAGACAGCGTCATGAATCGTAAGGACTACCGGTAACTTCTTGGCTATCCTCACCATAGACTCCCCCATCACACATCGAGCCAGCGCTTGGATGGTGTTCTGGAAGCACTTCGGGCCATGTATTCTTACTATCTCTTTACGTTGGGAATAGACCCAGCTTTTCTTACCCGCATCATCTACCTGCTTAAGCGCAGGATATTTAAGAAATAGTCCTGAAGGGAGCTTAATCCCTGCGCCGCCCATCACATGCATGGGAAGCACTTCGCCGAAGGTAAATGCCTTATTATCTTTCATAGCGCGCAGCGCGGCCTCACCCTCATACCATGCGTTCTTGACCCAGCTATATTCCGACCGGTAGATATCAACGATACGTTTTGCTACATCTTCCCCAATGTCTTTGCCGGATAAGGATTTGATAGCCGCATGTAGCTTTGCTGGACCCGTCCCATAGATAAGACTCAGCTGCGAAGTTTTACCAATAAAGCGTTGGTCATCATCTACCTCATCATAGGCTACATTAAACACACTAGATGCAAAGTCTTTGTAGAGATCGGTACCGGTAGCAAGGAGTTCTAATTTATCGAGTTGACCCGAAAAGTACAGCCCTACCCTAAGCTCAATGTTGCTTAAGTCCGCGCCGACAATCTTCCACCCCTCCGGTGCAACGATAGCTTCTTTAATCGCTGAACCGCGCGGCAGGTTCTGAAGGTTGGTCTTATCCGATGCGGCCCATCGTCCGGTCATAGCCCCATAATACTTAAGAGGGACAGGTAGCTTGCCACACCGATCCGCCATATCAATAAATCGCTGAGTCCGAGTCTCTTCCAACGTAGACTTCACTCCTAGCCGCGCCGCCACTAAAGCCTGTACCATGGGGTTTTCATGGCTTAAGAGTTCCTTCATCCCTTCATCAGACTTGGCAAAGGCGTAGGCTTCCTTACCTGTACGGGAAGAGATCTTCAATGGAGGTTTAACGCCTAGCGTTATAAGCGCCGCAGCAAACTTAGGGTTCGACATCAACTCTTTCTTATCGGAGGCAATCTGCGCCATCAACTCTTCTTTCTTCTTTCGTACCATGTATAAATGGCTTGAGAGAACAGCATCATCTAGCAGAAGCTTTGGCTCTGTATGCATCCTTAAAGTAAGGTCAATTAATTTAATCTCTCCCTTATTAAAGTGCGGAACCATCCGCTTAAATATCTCGTAGGTCAGGTCCACATCGTTCTTGCAATACAACATGTAGGCTTCAAGCTCTGGCGCTCTAAACTGCATACGCCGTTTACCTAAAGCATTCATCACCTCTGAGCCTTTCTCCCCTACTCCATAGTATTCAGCTAACGCCTTAAGAGATCCCCCTACTTCCGTACCATGTACGGCGCGGGCCATAGACAGGGTGTCCAGCCAAAGCTTAGGTTTAATGTTAAACCGTAGCGCAAGGATCGAACCGTCAAACAAACAGTTATGCGCTAGCACCGCGCTCTCTTTCCAGTTGTACCCAGCCAAAACCCCAGCTATGTACATCTTAGATCCTGAGTAAGTCTTGGTCTCCTCATCATTGACCTTAATCCCAACCCCGATCACTTCAAACCGCTTGTCATTGATGTAGGCTTCGGTGGTCATCTTGGATAGGCTGTAGTCCTTGTCGTAAAACGACTCGAAATCGACCGTGATTATGTCCATTCATCTATCCTTATCTTGACTAGCTCGTTACGAATCAAACGGTTCAAGTCTCCAACATTCTCCTCATTCACTATGAGGGCTACGCCGTGCGCATCTTTGATCCTTTGTATCTCACGGTCTTGAAGGGCCGTGGTCTTGCCTTTACCTGCCTTACACTCAATGGCGAGGAAGAGTCCATTATAGCAGCATACAATGTCCGGTACCCCGGATCTACCGTAGCCATGGGTGGCTGGGAAAAAGTGATATGCTTTAAGTTCTTTAAGGATCTTAACCGCGGTATCTTTAACTTTTTTTTCGGGGGTCATTCACCACCTCTATCAGCCGGTCACATAGGCATAACATCCCCTTGTCAGGGAGCCACTCCTCTGGTGTCCCTATCTGATGATCGCAACCTGTTTGCCATATAAGGGGCTTTATCCTTTCCCACTTACAAATCTCCAATGCACTCTCTTTATTCATCTAAGTACTCATTTCCAATTTAATAAGTCATCAAGCCCAGTAGGGCCATCGTCAAACTTCAATGCACCACCTGACTGGTAGTCGGTAACTCTTGTCTCAAAGAAGTTCTTCTCCTTCTTGATGCTGGCCTGTTCATCCAACCAAGGCAGGGCTTCCTCTACAAAGAACACAGGACTGTATCCCAATTGCTTAAGCCGTTTATCTGCGAGGTGCTTGCTGTGTTGAATGTGTAGATTTGCGGAGTAGCCTAAGACATCCGGTATGCAGTGCCGTGCCCATGCTTCGATCTTGTTGAGTGCCTGTACGAATAGCTTATGCACCTCTACCTCTGGGGGCTTTTCTCCGACTTCTTTAATGATCTCTTTAATCA
>Ga0209084_1003643_pt1 | contig 11222 bp, 16 predicted proteins | sample C_130820_MF_Meta_FD_187309 | JGI IMG/M metagenome (GOLD analysis project Ga0209084, IMG submission 187309) | Freshwater microbial communities from Lake Croche, Canada to study carbon cycling - C_130820_MF_MetaG (SPAdes) (version 2) | ecosystem: Environmental > Aquatic > Freshwater > Lake... | reverse complement strand
CGATGAGGTGTATGAGATGTATCCTGAATTAAAAGATGCAAGAGTTGGTTTGGGTGTTACAAATATTGTATTAGAATATTTGGAACAGACTGGAAGATTTGTTTTCACTGAAGACAAGTTGGAAATAAAAGAGAGAATGGTGAACCAATTCAAAGCGTCTAACAAAGGTTTTACTGAAAACAAAGTTGATGGTAAAGGTAAGATTAAGTTAGCTAAGTATTTCGTCTACATTGAAGTTTATGACTTTTCTGTAGGTGAAGATGAGGTGGTTGAAACATCAGGTGTTACAATCAAACAAATTACACAACTTGGTTTACAAGTTAGATTTGTTGATGCAGAATCTGGTGAGGTTATCACAGGTAGTGGACAAGGTAAGGCGGTTACAACAAAAACATCATCAACTCTTGGTGATATTGAAGGACCAAAGTTTAACAAGTCTACTGTGGGTGTATCAACCAAAAAAGCATTGGAAACTTCTACCGTGAGAGTGGTAGAGAAGTTGATAAAAAAAGAAGTATTCAAAAATTAAAATGGCAATTAAAGAAAAAATTAAAAACACATTGGGTTTAGGTAAACCTGATTATGTAAAAGTAGAAGACAAGAACAGATTCTATTTCATGTTGCAACAAATGCAAAATAACAGATGGAATATTACCTTAGCAATTTTATTCTTATTCTTTTTCATCATCGCTGGAATTAACTCAGCGGTATTCTTCAATATAACAATTGGTGAAGATTGGAAAGAATTATTATTAATCTTGTTGGGTGCGTTTGTTGGTAACTTAAACAAAGTTGTTGACTATTGGTTCAACTCTGAAGACAGAGACAAAATGTTAATCCAAAAGGTTGACGAAGAAGATGGTCAATCTTTATCTAACGTAACATCAGTAGATTAATGAAGTGGATATTCTCAATATTATTATTGTTGGTATCCTCTATCAGTTTTGGTCAGGGGTTCACATATTCTTATGTGGACCCTTGCTCAAAAAAACTTAAGGTAATTAATATACCTAACGCCAATTCAACCGTAACCGTAAACTATTTGGGTTATGTTAATACATTCACAAAAGACGACTTTGATAATGGTAGTTTTGCTGGATGGGTGGGTGATTTATCCACAAAATACGCATCAGCACCTTGTGATGAAATCAAAACAAAAACACAAGTTTCCCAAAATACCATTTTAACCCAAAATATCATATCTACATTAAGTTCCGTAATGTCTGTTTCAACAATGACTGTTGCAAGTAGTATTGGAAGTATGTCAGCAGGTGGTTTAAGTAATAGTGTAGATAATTCATCGTCAGGTGATAATGGTGGAAGTTCGGGGAAAGGTTCGGGGAAAAATGATAGAAATAACCCCCAATCGGGTACAAATACCACTGAAAATGGGGGTAATAACACCCAATCGGGTACAAGTACAGGAAATATCGGTCAAAATAACCCAAATTCTGGCTCAAATTCACCAAAAAATGAGCCACAAACACCAAAAAATGAGCCACAAACGGGAAATAATCCCCAAACACCACAAACTGGTGAAAATTCGGGTACAAACCCACCAACTAACCCCCAAACACCACAAACTGGTGAAAATACGGGGAATCCGGGGTCAAATACGGGGAATTCAGGTAGTAATTCGGGGTCAAATACGGGTCAAAATGGAGGAAATACGGGTCAAAATGGAGGAAATACGGGGAATTCAGGAGGAAATGGTGGAAATGGTACTGCAGAACCCAAAAATGACCCTACAACCACTCCAACAGACAATAAATCGGGTGGAAATGGTGGAACAACCAATTCTGTAGCAAATGCTGCCGAATCAAGCAGTTCAGGTAGCGGTTCAGGTGGAAAACCAAGTTCAAAAACAACTGCAAAGACGGGTTCTATTGTAGGAACAGGGGATATTGTGGTAATTAGAAGTGCTGAGGACAATTCCAATCAATTTAAGGCAACAATGTCAATGACAAAGTCAAATACGGACAATTCAAGGTCAAAAGGAGCGTTATTAAATTTTACAACAACAGTTAATAACTCAAATCTTACATTATACACCGCATTGACAAACAAAAAGAAAACAAATACTGCAATTTTTGCCAATTCATCAATGATTGACCTTGATAGAAACTTTTTTAATACTACAACGGCTTTAGAATCACATAAATTTAATAAAGTGTCACTTATGGGTGGTGCCAACTTTACAATTGGTGATTTGGATGGTGAAATGTTCACAAATTTATCTGCCGTTGGTGGTGGTTTCTATATGTTTAAGGTTGGTAAGAAAGTTAGTGCGAATGTATTGATGTTAGCCGTGTATTCACCGTTTACAAAGTTCTACGAAGGTAGATGGTGGAGTTCAGGAGTCTTATTGGTTCCATTTAGTTCTTGGGATTATTCAATTTCAAAAAACTTTAAGTTTAATGTGAGTTTCTCAGGAACATATCAATACTCGGATAAATTCTTAAACTATCAAATATTAACTGGTGGTAAAATAATGTTATGAAAAACACAATAATACTATTAGGTATTATACTCATGGGTATAATCAACCTAAACGCACAAGACTGTTACACAGTCAAAGAAATTAACAACAAAACTGAAAATCCTGACCTTTCATCTAAAAGGTTCACTTTTGGTATAAAACAAATGACTGAAGAATTGTTGGGTGAGAAGTTCACAATTTGTCTTGATGGAAAACCTGTGGTGGTTAATATCACTTCAATTGAAGCTCCAACGGTTGGTATCAACATTGGACCATTTATGATTAAAAAGAAAAACACAATTGTAAAAACTGAAATCATTATGAATGATAAAGTTTATGTTGGTGAGGGTTCTGCTAAACTATCAGTGAAGGCCACATTTGCAGAACTAAAAGATGAGAACTTACCATTTGAAAAAAGTGTGTTTGCTTCAGCAATTAAAAAATCATTACAAGACGGTATTTCTAAAATATAATGAAGTGGATTATATTCATATTAACCTTTTTTATATCACTGAAAACATATTCTCAGTCACCATTATGTGCTAGTAGACCAACTAGTTTTTGTTGTGAATATGTTTCAAGCGTGACCATTAATGGAAAAACTTTCGCAGGAAGCACTGGATTTACAAATACTTCTGGTGGTAGTCCCGCAGGTTATTATGATTATACATACACCAAAGATACTGTCCCAAGAATTAAAGCTGGACAAAATATTTCTATTTCATATACAGGCGTTACAAATGGTAACTACATGGAATATTTCAAACTATGGATTGATTTTAATGGTAATGGTGTTTTAACCGATGCTGGTGAATTGGTCCATAGTTCCAATTATCAATGGAATGGAACTAAAACAATTACCGCAACGTTCACCGTCCCAACCTCAGTATATAATGGTGATGTTTATATGAGATTTGTAATGCAATATTCAGGTTCTCCTGTAATATGCGGAACATATTCTTATGGGAATACATTTGATTTCAAAACAAAAATTGTGGGGGCTACCGACCCATTTAGTTATACAGGTTACGTTTATAATTCTGAAAGTGTTGGTATTCAAAATATACCGATTGATTTATATAGTAAATTAAAGACTGACGTTACATACACATCATTGAATAGTGTAACGACAGATGCCAATGGTAAATTTAGTTTAAGTTCAACAAGAGACGCAACTTTATATGACTTCCAATTAAGAATTAACACCCTTACAATTTTGTCGCCTGTTGTTAGTGATGCCAAATCATTTAATCAAAAAGTATTACAACAATCATTTAATTCTCGTGATTATTATAGAATGGATGTCAATGATGATAATAACCTTTCAATATCTGATGTTTATTCAATTTATATGAAAATAATTGGTCGTTCTTGGAAATCAGGGATGGTTGATTATAGGATATTTACATCATCAGAATGGGGTACCATAAGTACGTCAACATCAAATCTAAAATCCACATACTCAGGTGTTCAAACAATCACACTTACAGGTCTTTCCAATAAAGGAAATTCTAATTATTATTTAGTTAGAAGTGGTTATAGAAACTAACTTTACACTAATTACAAATATGAAACAATTATTTTTATTTTTACTTTTATTCTCCACAACGCAACTTTTTAGTCAAGACACAATCAACACAAAATTTAATTTTGATTTGACTGGAAGTATTTCTCAAGCCAACACTGTTAATCAAGATAACATATTATTCAATTCATCAAGTTCTGTTGGTTGGAAAAAATTTGAAACGGGTTTAATAACATCATACCAAATGATGACAAATAATAACACACCATTAATTAATGATTTTGTTGTTAGAGTTCAACCAAGAGTTATTGATAAAAATTATTCAGCATTTTCTTTTGGACAAATATCATCTTTATATTCTAAAAAAGTAACCCAACGTATTGAAGCAGGAGCTGGTTATGGTAGAACAGTTTTTAAGAAAAGATTACTTGAAGGAACTTTTTCATTGGGAGCGTTGTACTTTAGTAATGATTATACTGATTTAACACATCGTGAAGGTTTAAGAATTTCACCAAGAGTTCAACTGTACGGAAAAAACGAACAGTTCAAAATATCATATTCTTTTGAAGGTTTTTACCAACCAAATATTCTTGACAACAAAGATTATATATCAAACACAAAAACAACATTTTTGTTTGACTTGAATAAGAAATTTAGTATTAAGTTAAACTACTCAACATCCTTTGAATCTTTTATAAAGACGGGTGGTAGAAATGATATCAAAAATTTTACTATGGGTTTTAACCTATCACTATAAGGTAGTATTTATAGTAAAACTAAGATACTATGATATTAAAAAATGGCTCAAAAGGCGAAGAGGTAAAAGCTCTTCAAGCAAAATTAGGATTAGTTGCCGATGGTAACTTTGGTCCTGGAACTGAAAAAGCAATTAAAGAATGGCAAACAAAAAATGGATTAACGGCTGATGGAATCATTGGACCTGCATCATTAGAAAAACTTGGATTAAAAGTTGTTGCTGCAGTAATCAAAGAAGATGTTCTTATCCCTAAAGGTGGTCCAATCAATTTGGAAAAATTAAAAGGACATGTACCTGATGTGGTAATTGCACAAATTCCAACAGTAATGGAAAAATTCCAAATTAACACTCCTTTAAGATTGGCTCATTTCTTGGCACAATGTGGTCACGAATCAGGTGGATTCAAAGCAACTCAAGAAAATTTAAACTATTCTGCTGAAGGTCTTAAAGGTATTTTCCCAAAATATTTCCCTGGTAACCTTGCCGAATCTTACGCAAGAAACCCTGAAAAAATCGCATCAAAAGTTTATGGTGGTAGAATGGGTAATGGTGGTGAAGAAACTAAAGAAGGTTATAAATTCAGAGGTAGAGGTTACATCCAATTGACGGGTAAAGAAAACTATACATCTTTTGCAAAATCAATTGGTGAAGATACTGTTGCAAACCCTGATTTGGTCGCTACCAAATACGCATTGGCTTCAGCAGGTTGGTTCTTCAGTAAAAACGGATTAAACGCAATTTCTGATAAAGGAGCTGACGATGCTACAGTAACGGCAGTAACAAAAAGAGTTAATGGTGGAACCATAGGTTTACCTGACAGAATTAAACACTTCAAAGAATATTATCACTTATTGGCATAATCATCAAATAAAATTATTTTTAAGAAAGGTGTTGTTAATTCAACACCTTTTTTTTATCTTTGTTATATGAACACAGTAAATGATGATTTTAATTGGGTAATGAAGGTTTTGAATTCTTGCGAAACAATTAGCCATGTTATGAGTACCGAAAGATTATTTGATAATTTTAAAAACAAACACAAAGATTATTTTAAGAGTTTAGGTAAAAAAGACCTTCTTAAAAAAACCCTTAAAAATGAATTTAAAACTTCAATGAGAGAAAAATTAACAACTATTAAAAATGCGTAATTTTTTACAGTAATACGTAAGATATTATTAACTTGGATATATTTATATATCTCCACCTTCGGGTGTCTTTATATATATTAATACCTTTTCCACAAGACCCAAGAAATTGGGTCTTTTTTTTATCAATTTTTTTTATTATCTTTGACAAACTATGGACAAAACAAATCAAATCTATCATTTTATGGGATACAAATTTTCCCAAACGGTAAAGTGTAATCACAATGAAAACTTAAATGAAGATGTGTTTATTCAATCAAAATGGGAATTACCCCATTCTGAATATTCAATTGAAGACATTGTTCGTATGGAAGATAGTGGTGATATTATTCCCCATTTTGAAGACATGTATTGTACACCATTTTTTTGTTGGAATGAGGCGATGGAAGTAATTGATAAAATTGAAATGACACCATGTAATGATGGATTTCCGTTAGTTACATTATCGGGAAAACATTTTATGATTGAGATTGATAGTGAACTTTTTGTAACTCAAAGAGAACCATTGGATAACAAATTAGAAATTTTAGAAGGATTGGTTTATGAATTCTTAGACTATTATTATACTAATGTAGAAAAAAATAATTAACTTTGTAATATGAAACAGTATATCTATTTGGATGACGTAAGAACCCCCACTCAGGGTGTAGGTGAGGATAATCAACCTTGGGTTGTTGTTCGTTCCTACGATGAGTTTGTTGAGAAGGTAAATGAGATTGGGTTAGAGAACATTCAAATGGTTTCTTTGGACCATGATTTGGGTGATAGTGCGATGAAAGAGTGGCACAATAACGTATACCACAATTACAAATTGGATTACGACAACATCACTGAAAAAACTGGTTACGACTGTGCTAAATGGTTGGTAGAACAATGGATGGATGGTAAACCTGTGATTACTGTTATGACTCACTCAGCAAATGCTATTGGAAGTGCCAACATCATGGGTTATATTAATAACTACAGACACATCAACAGATTACCACAAAATTGTTTGAGGATTCGAATTGAACATACTGTGTAAATGAAAATTGATAGACAGTTGGTGTATGACAAATGTGATGGTCATTGTGCTTATTGTGGTGTTGAAATTACAATAAAACAAATGCAGGTTGACCACATTGAACCTCACTGGCATACATTAACTGAGAATGAGGCAGAACGGGCTAAGATAAAAAAAGGTTCACATGACCTTCAAAATCTTAACCCGTCTTGTTCTCGTTGTAATAAATGGAAATCAACTTATAACTTGGAACAATTTAGAAATGTAATTGAGACATCACTAATGAGATTAAAACGTGATACACCAAATTTTAGATTGGCTCGTGATTATGGGTTATTGACTGAAACACCAAAACAAATTAAATTTTACTTTGAGATAATTAAATGATATGAAACCGAATATTAAAGAAATTGAAGATAACCTTGAGAATTTCAAATCTGTTCAATATAGAATGGGTGATGAAGGTATGGATTATTGTTTTGAACACTACAGTTCATTTGAAGAAATTGAAGATGAGGAGTTCCATAAATTAAGAATTGAATTATTGGAAAGTATGAAAAAAATTCGTGAGTATGTTGACAATAAAATTGATACATTGTCAGAAGAAATTGATGATACAACATGGGGAGACTATTAAAATTAATATATGATTGTTTACCTTTGTCATACTTTGGTACTTTTTTTAACCATGATGCTCACAGTATTGTTTCAAAAAAAGGAAAAAAAATAATAAACAATATCAAATAAATTAACTATCTTTGCATCATGATGAACATTGTACACATATCAGACACACACGGATTCCACAGAAACGTTAATGTTCCTTTTGGTCAGGTGTTAATTCACAGCGGTGACATCAGTAATCGTGGTGAAAAATATCAGGTAGAAGACTTTATTGATTGGTTTGTTAATCAACCTCACAAATATAAAATCTTCATTGCTGGTAATCACGATATTTGCTTTGATGAACACCACCCTTTGAATGAAAATAAGTTGGAGAAACATCTTATGGGTGAAAATTATTACCCTTCAAAACCATCTTGGTTAAATAATCTTTTGGATAATTTGCCCGATAATGTATTCTACTTGGAAAACAATGGTTGTGAAATTGAAGATGTAAAGTTTTGGGGTTCTCCTGCAACTCCTTGGTTTGGTGGTGATTTTTGGGTATTCAACAAACAAAGAGGTCACGACATCAAACAAGTTTGGGAACAAATACCTTTGGGAACTCACGTGGTGATTACTCACGGTCCTGTGATGTATAAGTGTGATTACATCCCACAACAACAATTCTTTGCTGGTTGTGAAGACTTGGAACGCAAACTACAAGAGGTTAAACCTATCCTTCACTTATCAGGACATATCCACGAAGGTTATAGTTGGGCATACAATGGTAGTACCGAATTCTTTAACGGTAGCGTATTGGATGGTAATTACGAAATGAAGAATGACCCTTGGGAAATTGGACTGAATATTCACTACAAAGAAGTAAAAGTTCTAAATAACATTTCAACCCCTAACTAATGTTGGGGGTTTTTATATTTATTGTATATGGCATATTCAGATAAAGTTATTGACCACTACACAAATCCAAGAAATATTGGAACGTTAGATAAGAACGACTCAAGAGTTGGTACAGGTTTAGTTGGCGCACCAGAATGTGGTGATGTTATGCGTTTGCAGATAATGGTTGAGAATGATATTATTACTGACGCTAAATTTAAAACTTTTGGATGTGGTTCAGCAATTGCCTCGTCATCTTTAGCCACAGAATGGTTAAAAGGAAAATCATTGACTGACGCTTTAAAAATTGATAATATGGAAATTGTTGAGGAGTTGGCTCTTCCTCCAGTTAAAATACATTGTTCAGTTTTAGCAGAAGATGCTATAAAACAAGCCATTGAAGATTACCAAAAGAAACAATGTACGGAAATACAAATTTAACCAAAGACTTTATTGTTGACGATGACCCAATAAAACTTGCTGAGTTTGAGGCAAGGATTGCTTCGGGTGATAAGATTGAACCAAAAGATTGGATGCCATCGGAATATAGAAAACAACTTGTCCGTATGATTGAGCAACACGCTCACTCAGAAATTATCGGCTCATTACCTGAAGGTACTTGGATTACAAGAGCACCTGGTTTTAGAAGAAAGTTAGCGTTGATGGCAAAAGTTCAAGATGAGGTTGGTCATGCTCAACTTTTATATTCTGCGGCTGAGACTCTTGGAAAACCACGTGAGGATATGGTTAACGATTTAATTTCGGGTAAATCAAAATATTCCAACGTATTTAATTATCCCTCTAAGACTTGGGCTGATACTGCGGTAATTGGGTGGTTAATTGATGCTGCAGCAATTGTGAACCAACTTGCAAACGCTAAAGGTTCTTATGGACCTTATTGTAGAGCGTTGGAACGTATCTGTTACGAAGAAAGTTTCCATTTGAAACAAGGACATGACAACACGGTTTATCTTGCAACTGGAACACCACAACAAAGGGAAATGGTACAAGATGCTCTTAACAGATGGTGGAGACCTATAATTCATTTTTTTGGTCCACCAGATTCACAATCAGTTCACTCTGAAAAATTAATTAAGTGGAAAATTAAAATGATGACCAATGATGAAATGAGAAATCAATTCTTCAGTATGTATGTTCCAAAGATAGAAGAACTTGGTTTAACATTACCTGACCCTGATTTGAAAAAAAATGAAGATGGTACATGGACTTATTCTGACCCTGATTGGGATGAGTTTTGGGCGGTAGTTAAAGGTAATGGTCCGTGTAATAAAGAAAGAATCGCTGTTAGACGTATGGCCGAGGAACGTGGAAGATGGGTTAGAGAAGCATTACAAAATAAAGATTCTATTTATGTATCACCGTTAGCATGATGGAAATTATCACTGTATCTGAAAAAGCAAGAATACAAATCCAAAAACTTTTGGAAGAACAAAAGTTAAGTAAGGAAACTCATTTTTTAAGAGTGGGTGTTAAAGGTGGTGGTTGTTCAGGAATGTCTTATGAGTTAGGATTTGATACTATACCACAAGAAGGTGATAATATTGTTGAAGATAATTCCATAAAAATTGCTATAGATAAAAAATCTTTCCTTTATTTATTTGGGACTGAATTAGATTTTACAGATGGGTTAAATGGAAAAGGTTTTCAATTTATAAACCCAAATGCTTCTCGTACCTGTGGTTGTGGAGAAAGTTTCGCAATTTAAGATATTTATAATTTATGAACAAAAGATTATTGGAGGAGGTTTCTCGTCAAAAAGAACTGATGAATTTAAACGAACAAGGTTTGAATATTATGTCAGGTGTTGGTGATAAACTCGCTTCATCATTACTTAAAAGTTTAATGCAAGATACGTTAGGATTTGAAAGTCCTGATAGTAAAGAAGATGAAAAAAGTGAAGAACCATCAAGTGTTTCTGGTGGTGATACAAACTTTGATAATGTTGTTAAAAATATTATAGATAAACTTGAAGGTGGGTATTACCATCCTAATATGTTACAAGACGGTAGAGTTAAAGATTCTCGTTATGGTAATTCAGGTGAAACAATGTTTGGTATTGACAGAAAGAATGGTGGGAGAATTAATACAGGTTCGGCTGGTCAAGAGTTTTGGGGTATAATTGATAAGGAGAGTGCCAAATCAAATTGGAAGTGGAATTATAAAGGAGGTTCATTGGAACCAAGATTAAAATCACTGGTTAGTAAAATGATAAAACCACTTTATGATGAATTCTCACAAAAATATCTATCACCAGAATCTCGTGAAATTGTTAATAAAAATAGTGGTTTATTATCTAATTTTGTTTATGCCACTTGGAATGGTCCAGGTTGGTTTCAAAAATTTGCCAAGAAAATTAATGATGCCGTTAAAGATGGTATCACTAACCCAAAAGAATTAAGTAAAATTTCTATTGACGCTAGAAAAAATAGTGGTAATAGTTTAATTGCACAAGGGGCTAAAAAAGTAAGTGATATAATGGGTTCAAATTATTCTTAATATGAAAAATATATCAAAAGAAAAATTAGTCCAAGCACTTAAAATTCTCTACAAATTGTGGAAAAGAGAACATGACAGTGATAGTGATTGGCCATCAAAACATTATATTGAGTGGGACCAAGGTGACCCTTATAAATTTTATTACAAATACGAAAAACAATTAGGTCTTGGTCGTGAAGCCGATGATTACTATTATTGGATGAATGCCTTGGAGGAAAATGAAGATAATTTAGATACAGATACATTAACTGTTGATAATGTTATTGTTCCAAAATATTATACGTTTGATGTTG
>Ga0209084_1003641_pt1 | contig 11222 bp, 9 predicted proteins | sample C_130820_MF_Meta_FD_187309 | JGI IMG/M metagenome (GOLD analysis project Ga0209084, IMG submission 187309) | Freshwater microbial communities from Lake Croche, Canada to study carbon cycling - C_130820_MF_MetaG (SPAdes) (version 2) | ecosystem: Environmental > Aquatic > Freshwater > Lake | place... | reverse complement strand
TACGTCGTGGCCTTCGGCCACTCCTCCGGATTTTTCAATATTACTACGAGCTCCCTTCGGTCGCTCTCCGCAATATAAAAGAAATCCTACGTCGTGGCCTTCGGCCACTCCTCCGGATTTTTCAATATTACTACGAGCTCCCTTCGGTCGCTCTCCGCAATATAAAAGAAATCCTACGTCGTGGCCTTCGGCCACTCCTCCGGATTTTTCAATAAGTGTAATATATAAAGAATACCACTATAATGGCAACCAAAAAACAAATGGGTGGGAATAAACTATTTATTACAGGTGGTAGCCCAGTCGAAGTTCGAAACTCAATAATATTATTTCTCCTCTATTTTACGCTGATGTTAGTTATAGGTATCGGGTTCGATAAAATAAAGAAAAATGAAACAGGTGTTTCCCGTCAAGTAGTTACATATGCACTCATCGGTATAATAGTTCCAATCTGTATTATGATAATTGCTCTTCAATTCAATAATACTTTAAACATACTCACAGAATTCAATATTAAACTACTATTTCTTTCAATAGTTATCTTAGTGTTTGCAGGAATCGTGTATTTTTACAAAATAAGCAGCTATATTTATATATCTATTTCGATATTAATCATAATTATCGGTTTAGCAATTGTAGCCCATAAGTTGTATGACACACTCGAAAGAACAATTCAACAATCAAGCCTAAAATTTTTCATTCAGTTCTTGTTTTTTATTCCGTGTATCTTCAATGACATTTTACGTTGGTTGTTAGAACAAATTCATATGACATCCTATTTCACCTATATTATAATCGCCATAGAGATTTCATTAATACTAATCTATTTCTATTTACCATTCATATTAAATACGACAATTATGGGAGGAGACTCCATTGCGAAAGTGTTGCAGAGAGAACCATTCTATATAAATAAAGGCAAGCCGCTGGCAATCGCCACCTCCGCCACTTTGAAACCGCCTAAGACCAAAAACGATATTTTATTAGCTACAGAAAACACATCTAAACGCGACTATGCCTTTTCCATGTGGATAAATATAAATGCTCAAAATATGTCAGATAATAATGAAATAGTAATATTCAGTTATGGTTATAATGACCCCAATAATAACCCCCATTATAAACCACGTATAGTTTATAAGAAAAGTTCAGATAAAAACAGACCTTCTGTGCAAAATGTCTATAGAGTTTACTTCACTGAAGGAAATAACAACTACTATGAAGTATATGCACCGAATCAAAGATGGAACCATTTTGTAATAAATTACATAGAAGGCCGGATGGCGGAGCTTTGGATAAATGGGACTATGGAACGGGTCATTGAGTTCGGTAAAAAAGAAAATGCCGTTATATCAGTACCGAATTACGACCCTACTGACTTAGTGACGATTGGAAACACCACTGCATCCGGAACCAATGGGGCTATATGTAGTGTCATCTATTTCTATAATTCAATATCCTCTTATAAAATAGTAAACCTATATAATTTAGGTATAGACACTAAACCATATCCCGGAAACTATTGAAAAATCCGGAGAGCGACTGAAAGGAGCTCGTAGGATTTCTTTTATATTCCGGAGAACGACCGCAGGGAGTTCGTAGGAATATTGAAAAATCCGGAAGAGTGGCCGAAGGCCACGACGTAGGCCACGACGTAGGATTTCTTTTATATTCCGGAGAGCGACCGAATCCTATTTTTCGGGTAGGCACAGCCTACCCAAAAGTAAGAAGCAAACGGGGTTTCACTGGGGGCGAAGCCCCCCACCCACTCATTCGTGAGCTCGCATGTAGGGTATTCATATGTATATATACATTATATAATAATGGATATTTTTCTAGCAGTATCGATTGCAATAGTTATTTTATTACTTTATGTTTTATGGAGATATTTTAGTAACATTGGTACAAATTTGTCGTCGAACACTAATCTAAATTCGTTAAGTACGACATCGGTAGTAATATCTGATACATCTGTACAATATGCATATGGGTTGTGGATATATGTAAATTCTTGGTCATCTGGAACAAAAGACAGTCCAAAGAAAACCATATTCAGTCGTTCAAAATCACAATCCAACACAAGAGATACATATGGTAACTATACAACTCTTTTGTATTTGGACCCAGTTTCCCCTACATTATATCTCGACCTTGCACAAATCGGTGCCACCGCAGCAAGTCCTATAGCGATTACTACTAATTTCCCTGTTCAAAAATGGTGTTATGTCACATTCAGTGTAAATAATCAATACGTAGACTGTTATCTCGATGGGAAACTGGTAAAATCCGTACGTCTAAATAAACCACTCACTGTTCCTAACTCAACTGATAGTGTATATATAGGTTCTCCTCAAATTACAAGTGATATTTACATCAATAAACTCTACCATTGGGCAAATCCGCTTACCCCCCAACAAGTATGGAGCAACTATTTGAGTGGTAATGGAAACCTCTTTAGTGCTTTTACGAACAATATAGGTATAGGATTTTCTTTTTACAAAGATAATGTGATAAATTCTACGTATAGACTATTTTAACCCTCATTACCAACCCAATATTCCTACGAGCTCCCCCATTGGGGGCGAAGCCCCCAGTGAAACCCCTTTTGCTTCTTACTTTTGGGTAGGCTGTGCCTACCCGAAAAGTAGGATTCGGTCGATTTCCGGATTTTTCAATATTCCTACGAACTCCCTGCAGTCGTTCTCCGGAATATAAAAGAAACCCTACGTCGTGGCCTTCGGCCACTCCTCCGGATTTTTCAATATCACTACGAGCTCCCCCATTGGGGGCTTCGCCCCCAGTGAAACCCTTTTTGCTTCTTACTTTTGGGTAGGCTGTGCCTACCCGAAAAGTAAAATTCGGTCGCTCTCCGTAATATAAAAGAAATCCTACGTCGTGGCCTTCGGCCACTCCTCCGGATTTTTCAATTATTTACACCTTTGACGATTTACACCTTTTCTCATTTAAAACGCCCATTTTACATGAGATTTTATAGATAGTCGGAGGTACAACCGTTAAAGGGTCAACATAAATCAAAAAGTCAAAGAATCAAAAAATAAAAGCATAAAAACAAATTCTCAGTAGTGTGTATCGTACATTATTATTTGGAATGGAAGACTCAACTATACCCTCTATTCCAGAAAATGATGAAACCCCCCTGCTCCCTACTACAGAACCATCTTCAATCCATACTCCAACCGTATTGATTTCTGACAAAGTGGATATTATCCCACCGGCAGCAGTGTCGGCAAATACAAAACCCACCCGAAAAAATAAGTCTCGTAGTAATAGTGTGGGCGGGGCAGATGTATCGGGTAATACTGCGACTGTAAGCTCCACCTCTATACCTCCTCCATCTACCCCCTGTCTTAGTGGCGGGTCCAGCGGCGGCCAAGATATGTTTGTCACAAAAAGAACTGGTAAAAAGGAAATCGTATCTTTCGACAAAATCATGAAAAGAATCAAAAAAGCAGGTACGGAAGCAGGAATAAAGATAAACTACGCAACTATTTCTATAAAAATCATCGAACAGTTATTTGACGGTATTTCCACTACCAAAATAGATGAACTTACGGCGGAGCAATGCGCTTCTATGAGCTCGATACATCCGGATTATAATATCCTCGCCGGACGTATTCTCATTTCGAACCACCATAAAAACACGGATTCGTCTTTCGTAAAAGTCATGAAAAAATTGTATAACTACACCGATAAAAACGGGAAACACGCCCCTTTGATTTCCAATGAAACATGGAAAACCATTTCTTCCAATGCGGAATTCATGGATTCTATATGCGACTATTCACGAGATTATTTAATCGATTTTTTCGGATTCAAAACACTTGAAAAATCCTATTTAATGCGTATAAATGGACGTATTATGGAAAGACCTCAACACCTTTGGTTGCGAGTGGCGGTTGGAATACACGGGTCTAACTTTGAAAGGGTTCTCGAAACATATCATCATATGTCGCAGAAATATTTCATCCACGCGACCCCCACACTCTACAACGCAGGGACGCCCCACCCCCAATGTTCGTCGTGTTTTCTCCTGGCGATGGAAGATGACAGTATAGATGGTATATATAACACTCTCAAAGACTGCGCACTCATTTCCAAACACGCAGGTGGGATAGGATTACACATACACAATATTCGCGCATCAGGGAGCCAGATTTGTGGGACGAATGGGACTTCGAATGGGATTGTCCCGATGCTGCGCGTATTCAACAATACCGCAAAATACGTGGACCAAGGAGGCGGAAAACGCAACGGGAGTTTCGCCATCTATTTGGAGCTCTGGCATGCAGATATAGAACTATTTTTGGAAATGCGTAAAAACCACGGGGACGAAGAGATGAAAGCCCGTGACCTCTTCTACGCACTTTGGATGTGTGACCTCTTTATGAAAAGGGTGAAAAACAATGAAGAATGGACTCTTATGTGTCCAAATGAATGCAAAGGGTTGTCGGATGTATATGGCGAAGAGTTTGATGTGTTATATACCAAATATGAGGTAGAGGGCAAAGGACGCAAAACGATTTCAGCACGAGACCTATGGTATAAAATACTGGATTCTCAGATGGAAACTGGAACACCTTATATTTCTTTCAAAGACAGTGTTAACCGAAAGAGTAATCAGAAAAATATCGGTATTATCAAATCGTCCAATCTGTGCCAAGAAATAATGGAGGTTTCGACGGAGAGCGAAAGCGCTGTATGTAACTTGTCCTCGATTGGCCTCCCCACTTTCATAAATCGACAAACGACCCCCCCCACATTCGACTTTGTAAAACTGCACGAGGTGGCGAAAATAGTCACTTATAATTTGAACCGTATTATCGATATTAACTATTATCCTACTGATAAAACGCGGCGGTCGAACATGAGACACCGCCCGATTGGGATTGGAATACAAGGACTTGCGGACGTGTTTTTAATGATGGGCTTCCCGTTTACTTCGCATGACGCGCGTGAGTTAAATAAACACATTTTTGAAACTATATATCATGGTGCATTAGAACAGTCGATGGAGATGGCAAAAACCGACGGGAAATACGAAACATTCGATGGTTCTCCGGCGAGTCAAGGTTTGTTGCAGTTTGACTTGTGGGGGGTCGAAAATCATTCAAACGAGAGGTACGACTGGACGTGTTTGAAAGAAAAAATCAAATTACACGGACTGAGAAACTCGCTTTTGTTGGCTCCGATGCCGACTGCTTCCACTTCTCAAATACTGGGATTCAATGAATGTTTTGAACCGATTACGAGCAATATATACACGCGACGGACTCTGGCGGGTGAGTTCATCATTACAAATAAGTATTTAATGAGGGATTTGATAGATTTGGGTATGTGGAGTGACAAAGTGAAGAATCATATTATAGCAAACAACGGGAGTATTCAGTCGATTCCGACAATCCCCGTAGAAATCAAAGAAAAATACAGGACTGTATGGGAAATACCGATGAAGGCATTGATAGACATGAGCGCGGATAGAGGAGTGTATATTTGTCAGAGTCAGAGTTTGAATTTGTGGCTGGAAGACCCGAACTATAACACGCTTACGGCGATGCATTTTTATTCTTGGAGTAAAGGGTTGAAAACGGGTATTTATTATTTGAGGAGAAGGGCGAAACACAATGCACAACAATTTACTATAGAACCGTCAAAGACATCCAATGAAATTGACGGTAATGCAGATACATGTGAGATGTGTTCTTCGTGAAAGAAATGTAAAAAATCATACAAACACCCTACGGTCGTTTTCCGGATTTTTCAATATTCCTACGAACTCCTTACAGTCGTTCTCCGGAATATAAAAGAAATCCTACGAACTCCCTACGGTCGTTCTCCGGATTTTTCAATTTTGGAGGGTGGGTGAAGGGAGCTCGTAGAAATCTTTTATATTGAAAAATCCGGAGAACGACCAAATGGAGATTGTAGGATTTCTTTTATATTGAAAAATCCGGAGAGCGACTGAAAGGAGCTCGTAGGATTTCTTTTATATTCCGGAGAACGACCGCAGGGAGTTCGTAGGAATATTGCGGAGAGCGACCGAATCCTACTTTTCGGGTAGGCACAGCCTACCCAAAAGTAAGAAGCAAAAAGGGTTTCACTGGGGGCGAAGCCCCCAATGGGGGAGCTCGTAGGAATATTGAAAAATCCGGAAATCGACCGAAGGGAGTTTATAGGAATATTGCAATATCCAAATAAAAAAATCATATGACCGTTTAATATTGACACTCATATGATTTGGTTTTTATTTATTTATTTATTTATTTATAGAAATATAACATAAATCCTACGAACTCCCTATGGTCGTTCTCCGGATTTTTCAACACTGGGAAATCATTTTTACATAGCATTCCATACAAATTTTAGTGTCTACCATTGAATCATGCAATCCAACCGGAGTGGGTCTCTCCGGATAAAGGAATGTATATAATTCTAATAGAGTCGGAACTTTCTTATATGTTCTCACTACTTGAGTAGAATCAACAGGGGGTATAGGAGGAGTCTCAGTAACTGTCGACGAAGCCTGTGAATTCGGTACAGAACGAGCGGAAATCCTCTTTGAACACGTCACAAAATTTGTGATATTTTTCCCGTTTAACATTGTGCAATATATTCTTATATTGTGTATTCGGTTGAATAGCGAATTAAATATAGCATAAGGTGTCCAACACCCCAAATCTCTTACTTTTTGGTTGTTTCTTTCCATTTCAAATAATATCATCTTTGAATCGAAATCTATATTATGAGAAACAACGCAACTAGACTCTACAAACTCTTGGTAAAATTCAAACAGGGCATCTTCAATCGGGATACCTTCTTTAATACATTTCTCATTTGTAATTCCCGTCAGTTTTACCACCTTAGGTGGTATTATAACGTGGGTAGGAATTGCTATATAATGATTATATTCACGTTCGGTTTCATATCGAATCACTTTCCCGTGTTCTTTGAAGACGTTAATAACTATAAATGATAGTTGGGTGATATACGGTTGTTTGGTAATATCGTTGGACTTATCAAACAACCCGGTTGTTTCTACGTCAAATACCAATGTTCTTTCAATAGCTAATGAACTCAACATATTGAAAAATCCGAAAATCGACCAAAGGGAGATTGTAGGATTTCTTTTATATTACGGAGAGCGAATATAATGAGCTCGTATAGATATTACGGATAGCGAGTGAAAGGAGACCGTAGGAATATTGTATATATATAGTTATTGATACTTGTTATATTCATTGTATCTATATATTTATAAATAAAAATCAAATCAATTTTTTGCCTTACTCGGTATACTCTACACATGCCCGGAAATAAGAAGCAAAAGGGTAGGTCACTGAGGGGTGGCTCGTAGAAACATTTTATAGTCTTTGTATTTGTATTGGTTTATAATAATATATGTATAACACTATGGCTAACAATGTCCATATAGTATATTTGAAACTGGGGTAGAATGGCCATTCCCATAACATACCAATAAAAACCCCCACCCAACTAGTCGGGTCAGTCCCAATTTGTTCTGTATATCTCGCAATGTAATAGTAGTATTTATAGAAACACGCCACGAAATTCACATATCTTTCACTGAATATACAGTTCCTACAAACGATGAAATGCAGCTTCAATAAAACCCGCGGGGTCTCCGTTAACCCCGTTTTTATTACTTTATGGAATGTTCTATCAAAGTCGAATATTATATATTGTCCTTTGTTGATGTAATGACTTATATTATAATCAATAAAATGGGTTATAGTATCCGTATTATTACTTGTCAATCCTATGATTACCCTATAGAAACGTATACCTATGAAATTAAAGAGAATACAGTCTTTGTGGGGGAGAAGGTTGGCAGCGGCGCCGTAGAGTCGGGTGTTCGTTTCAAACTTGGGTTTTGGGTTGGAGTAATATATCTCATTCATCTCCTTGACCGGACGTAAAATACACTTGCTTCTGCCTTTGTCATTGCATATACCATTCCAAATGGAATGGGTTTGTATCTTGTCAAAGTTTTCTTTCAAAGAATCACGTAAGTTAGTATAGTATATATGAAATGTGGTTTTCGATGTGTCTGGAATGAGTGGAACGAATTCTTTCAATATATCAGTCAATGTTTTGAATAAATTGATAGGAAGAATTCCTGTACCAATAAACCCTTTTTTATCATCGGTATGGGTAAATAGAGTGAGTGGTTTCAAAGAAAAATATCTATATGAAATCCACGACATATTTACCATTTATGTTTTATTCATAAAGGAGATTTTTTTATCCTTTTACCCATTTATCCCTCTGCCAACTCTTGGTAATTGAAAAATCAGGAGGAGTGGCCGAAGGCCATGAAGTAGGATTTTTCAATATTCCTACGAGCTCCCCCATTGGGGGCTTCGCCCCCAGTGAAACCCTTTTTGCTTCTTACTTTTGGGTAGGCACAGCCTACCCAAAAGTAGGACTCGGTCGCTCTCCGAAATATAAAAGAAATCCTACGTCGTGGCCTTCGGCCACTCCTCCGGATTTTTCAATATTTACATACACGGTAAAAAGGTGCAAATGGTTAAGAGTTAAATATAATAATTTTCTATTCCGTAATTATCAAAGAAATCCACGACGAAGTATGTCGGCAAAAATAAACAACGACCCGCAGTCTAAAACTCTCTTCATTAATAAATACCGTCCTCATACAATCGACGAGTTCTGTGCAGATGACAAATTAAAACTGGTACTAAAGACCCTGCTTGCGATAGAGGATTTAAATATACTCCTTATTGGGGAAACTTGTAGTGGAAAAACTACTATATTGAATGCGATAATACGTGAGTATTATCAAATGGACGGTGGAAAAGTCACCGCTACTCAACCGAGTGGTGATTTTTCTCTAGAAAACAACAATAATATTCTTTATATAAACAGTTTGAAGGAACAGGGAATCGGATTCTATCGCAATGAAATGAAAACATTCAGCCAGTCACATAGTACCATTTATGGAAAGAAAAAGATGATAATAATTGACGATATAGACACTATCAACGAACAGAGTCAGCACGTGTTTCGCAATTATATAGACAAATATAAACATAATGTTCATTTTCTTTCAGTTTGCACGAACATACAGAAGGTAATAGAGAGTTTGCAATCACGAGTTCATATAATACGTATTGAATCAACCACGAAAGAACAAGTAAGAACATTGATGTATAGGATTATGAAAGAAGAACGTCTTTATTTGTCGGCGGAATGCCAAGAGTTTATACTGAAATACTCGAATCGTTCCATCCGAACAATGGTGAACTATTTGGAAAAAATACATATTTATTTGGGAGATGAGTACCCCGTAAATACGGGTATTGTGAATGGAACAGACTTGGTACAAGATGTACAGACCCAATCCAACGACGAGGAACGAGGTCGAAGTATGACCGTAAAAACGTGTATGGATGTCTGCGCGGATATTAAAATACACGTATTTGATAAATATATTGAACTCTTGAAAGAACACCGACTAGTTGACGCAATTTATATAATGCATAGTATTCATGATTATGGATTCAGTGTTATAGATATTTTAGAATTGTTTTTTGTGTTTGTCAAAGAAACTGCGTCTTTGAAAGAAGAGGACAAATATGAAATAGTAAAATTATTATGTAAATATATTACTGTTTTTTACAGTGTACATGAAGATGTTATTGAATTGTCTCTATTTACCTATGCTGTCTGTAAGGTGATTTCGTAAATCCAATATTCCTACGAACTCCCTCATTGGGGGCGAAGCCCCCAGTGAAACCCCCCTTTTGCTTCTTACTTTTGGGTAGGCGTAGCCTACCCGAAAAGTAGGATACGGTCGTTCTCCGGAATATAAAAGAAATCCTACGAGCTCCTTTCAGTCGCTCTCCGGATTTTTCAATATTCCTACGAGCTGACCCCATTGGGGGCGAAGCCCCCAGTTAACCCCCTTTTGCTTCTTACTTTTGGGTAAGCTGCGCCTACCCAAAAAGTAGGATTCGGTCGCTCTCCGGATTTTTCAACATATAGTAGGTATTTGTGTTATAGCTATTCTTTGATAAAATTGATTTACTACGACAATAGTTTCAACATAAATATATATTCACATAAAATAGTAATTTTACGATGAACAAAACCGTTCAGTCTTCAAAGAAGGCATATCAAGGACCTGCCACTGTCACCAATGTACCAAATACACCCAAACTATACGGCGTTTATATACCATCTATATTAACAACTAAACTGGTGCTTCATATTACTGAAATTGGCAAAAATATCAAACAGACCCTTGAGAAAAAGCTGGTACAAAAAATATCCAATAAATGTATTTCAGAAGGATTCATTAAGCCCCAGTCGGTGAAAATCCAGAGTTACTCGGCAGGAATTGTACCGATGTCGACGAATATAACTTATATAGTTATTTATGAGTGTATGGTATGTTATCCGGTGGAAGGTATGATTATCGAGGCCAAAGTAAAAAACATCACCAAGGCGGGGTTTAGGTGTGAAGTGACAGACGAATCTGGAAACATGCCAATTATTGTATTTATCATTCGAGAACATAGTGTCATCAATGAGGTATTTAACTCCGTCAAAGAAGAAGATACCATTAATGTCAAAGTGATTGGAGTTACATTTGAGTTGAATGACCCGTATATAAGCGTGATTGGAGAACTGGCTGGTAAGGCGGGGGGGTAGCACATAGAAATACTATAACCACCTACGCAGCCACCAAAAAAACAACATAAATGTATATTTTTTATTTACATACTAAAAATGGAGGTAGATGATAAAACAGAGAAAGAAGACGCGAATGGAGAAACAAAGATTTCCACCAATATCTTTAATGAAACAGAATTAGAAAGAATCAAGAGTAAAATAGAGAATATGACAAAACTACAACATATAGAGGCATTGAAAATAATAAAGAAGAACAAGACTATAAAAATAAATGAAAACAAAAATGGAGTATATATCAATATGTCCTATTTACCAAAGAAAACTATTCATGAGCTAGAGACATATATTAAATATATTGATGACCAGTCGGCAATATTGAATACTCCTACGAGCTCCTTTCACCCGCTCTCCACGATATAAAAGTATTGGGCATTCATACGAGCTCCCCCATTGGGGGCTTCGCCCCCAGTGAAACCCTTTTTGCTTCTTACTTTTGGGTAGGCTGTGCCTACCCGAAAAGTAGGATTCGGTCG
>Ga0209084_1003640_pt1 | contig 11224 bp, 15 predicted proteins | sample C_130820_MF_Meta_FD_187309 | JGI IMG/M metagenome (GOLD analysis project Ga0209084, IMG submission 187309) | Freshwater microbial communities from Lake Croche, Canada to study carbon cycling - C_130820_MF_MetaG (SPAdes) (version 2) | ecosystem: Environmental > Aquatic > Freshwater > Lake... | reverse complement strand
GTTTATCGGACGACTACGACCCAAACGATTTTGAAGATGATCAATGAGACTAATATATTTAGGCGCAGATGTACCTAGTAATCGTGTAATTATGGAGCAAATGGGCATTCAAAACGTAGGAGTGTCCTATTGGCGGTTGGTAAAGCGCGGAATGCCTAAAACTAAACGGTATTTGCTAGATAATTATTTTCAACCCTATATGAAAATACATTTACATCCAGGTATACCAGAAAATACTAGTTTATCCGCGGGTGACCTGGAGCAATTTTTGGCAGACTACGAGGATTTTGTAGCCCATAATATCGACCGTATTGAGTCATTTATAGAGGTAGACCATACACAGTTGGCTAAAGCTGAGATCAATTTACAACGTGACGCAGCGTGGGGCGACGAAGACAAGTTTTGGGCAACCATACGATCAGATTACTCATACGCAGAGATTGTGGATGTATGTCAGCAATATAAAAACGTAGCTATACCGTATAAGATTATTGAGTCAGATGTGTCGTTAGCCGCTAAAACTCGTGCGTTGAGCACCCAGAATGGTACTAAGTTCCACGCTTTAGCGTGTGCTAAGCCAGATAATTTGCGTCAAATACAAGTAGAAACGGCTAGTACACAGTCTTGGTTAAGCCCAATGATGCGTGGTGAAACTATCGTATGGGATGGTAATAAGCTAGCTCGGTACCCAAAAAAGATGAAAGACCAAGCAAGACCACGATATAAAGCAGTTTACGAAAAGGCTGGATTAGACTTTGATAAAATTATTGAAGATGATGCTGTAGAAGTTGCCAAGCTTGCATTGTGGTCATATGAACAGTTCGAGGAGCGATTTAACATGGTAAACAACCCTTTCCAATCCCCAGAGGATGACTACGAAGAAGAGGAGAAGTTATATTATAACAAGGGTGAAATGCTTAGTGCCGATAATGCGGAAACTGGTACCGATTTACATGATAGTAAGGGGGGTCAAATGCGGAAACTTATTAAGCGCGATCAGTCCGAAAAGACCACCTTACCCGTCTTTGCAGCCGAAGTTCACACTGTAATAGATAAAGACGATCAAGGGCGAGAAATTATTAAAGATGTTCCCTTGATGAAGTCCACATACGCCAGTTTGCGTATGTGTAACACCTGTTTTGTAGCCTCAAATTGTCCTGCTTTTAAGAAAGATAATAACTGTGCGTTTGACCTTCCTATTGAAGTAAAAACTAAAGAACAGCTACGATCATTACTTAACGCAATAGTTGAAATGCAAGGGCAAAGAGTAGCATTTGCACGGTTTTCCGAAGAATTAAACGGCGGATACCCTGATCCTAATACAAGTCAGGAAATGGATCGGTTACTTAAAATGGTTAAGACAATTAAAGATTTAGAAGACCCGTCATCCTTTGTCAGGATGACGGTAGAAGCTAAAGGCGCGGGCGGAGTTTTGTCACAGATTTTTGGTGAAAAAGCCCAAACGTTAAACCAACTACCTAACGGTGGTTATACTGAAGAGCAAGTAACTCGCATAATTCAAGAGGGAATTGAGTAGTAGTTACTATAATATAACAAGCGTCAATAGATGCTTGGAACAACGTGTCAAATAAAACTATAAAATAAGAGGATAAGTATGTTGTCATTTAAGTTAGCAGAAGAATTTGTTTTAGCATACGAAACTAAGAAAGTTCCTTGGGGGTATAAAGATGCTGGAGGTAATTCTGTAGGCGAAATTACTTTTTTGCGTACCTATTCCCGAAAGAAAGAAGATGGTACTAAGGAAACTTGGGCTGAAGTATGCCGTCGTGTAATTGAGGGTATGTACTCGATCCAAAAGGATTGGTGTAAGGCCAGCCGTCTTCCTTGGAACGAAAATAAAGCACAAGCATCAGCTAAAGAAGCATTTGAACGTTTGTTCGAACTTAAGTGGACACCACCTGGCCGAGGTTTATGGGTAATGGGCACACCACTAGTCAATGAACAGAAAAACTCAGCTGCTTTGCAGAACTGTTCGTTTGTATCTACTGGCAGTATGACTAAGCACAACCCTGCCAAACCATTTGCCTTCCTAATGGAAGCGTCAATGCTTGGTGTCGGTGTGGGTTTTGATGACAAGGGTGCGGATAAAGAGTTTACTATTTACAAGCCCCTTGAACCAGCTAATAGTGTAGTAATACCAGACAGTCGTGAGGGCTGGGTAGATTCGGTAGCTTTGCTTATTAACTCGTACCTGCGCCCAGACCAACATAAACTATTATTTGACTACAGCGAAATTCGTCCTGCTGGCGCACCCATCAAAACGTTTGGCGGAACCGCTGCGGGTCCAGATCCTTTAGAGAGTTTGCACAACTATATTACTTCATTGTTTGACGGTCGCGATGGTAAATTATTAACTCGTGTTGATATTGCCGATATTGGTAACTTAATAGGTGTATGTGTGGTCTCAGGAAATGTACGCCGTTCAGCTGAATTGCTCATGGGTCGGTTAGATGATGAAGATTTCCTAAACTTAAAGAACCAAGAACGGTTCCCAGAGCGTAATTCATATGATCCAAAAGCACCTGGTTGGGGTTGGATGTCTAATAACTCTGTTGGTATTTCTGTTGGTGATGATCTATCTGGAATTGTAGATGGTATTGCGCTTAACGGTGAGCCTGGAGTTATCTGGATGGATGTTACTCGTCAGTACGGTCGTTTGATTGATCCACCTAACAATAAAGATTGGCGAGCTTCTGGTTACAACCCTTGCGCAGAACAAAGCTTAGAGTCATTTGAGTGCTGTACCCTTGTAGAAACTTACCTTAACCGTCACGAAAGCTTAGAAGATTACAAGCGTACTCTTAAGTTTGCTTACCTCTACGCTAAGACAGTGACTTTACTTCCAACTCACTGGGAAGAAACAAATGCTATTATGCAGCGTAACCGACGTATTGGTACTTCTATGTCTGGTATTGCCAACTTTGCTGACAAGAACGGCCTACCTACGCTGCGCACGTGGATGGACGCGGGTTATGGTACAGTATTGCATTATGACAAGAACTACTCGGAGTGGCTAGGTATTCGTGAGTCAATTAAAACTACAACAGTTAAACCATCAGGCACAGTTTCAATTCTTGCTGGTGAAAGTCCTGGGGTTCATTGGACTCCTGGGGGTAAGCATTTCCTTCGTGCTATTCGCTTTAGTAATGATGATCCAATGCTACCTTTATTCTCTTTCGCCAATTATCGTGTCGAACCTGCTAGTGAATCTCCTAAAACTACTAGCGTGGTTTTCTTCCCCGTAGAGTCTGACGCTTCTCGATCAGAAAAAGATGTTTCTATCTACGAAAAGGTAGCTCTCTCTGCTATGGCACAGCGACATTGGTCAGACAACTCGGTATCAGTTACGGTATCATTTAATAAGGACACTGAAACTAAAGATGTTGGAACAGTCCTTCACTTATTTGACGGACAACTCAAAACGGTTTCTTTCTTACCTATGGGAAACCAGACTTATCCGCAAATGCCGTACACGCAAATTACTGCCGAAGAGTATGAAAAATATAAATATGAACTGCTACCAATAGACTTTACTGATGTCTACGCTGGTATGGCAGCTGATGCTATCGGCGAAAAGTATTGCTCTACGGATTTCTGTGAAATACCTAAATAGTTAAACAACTAGTAAAGCCCACCAGAAATGGTGGGCTTTACTATTACATAAACGAACCCCCTGAGAGAAGAAGCTCGATACGGATCTCTTCAAACTCAGGGGGTTACCAGAACTTTTAGTATAGCACTACTCAAAGTCTTGTACAAGCTGGCTCTGATCAGGTGCTATAAACATAGCTTTCACAGTATGTTTCCTTAGTTTCCTATTGACTTTATTGACAGATACATAATTAGAACAGCGGGGGCAGAATACTCTTACCGTACCCGTTATAGGATCTGACCATTGAAGTACGCTCATATCCTCTGGTATCTCTTGATTACTCATAGTACAAGGATTAGTAATATGCTTGTTAGCCATCACTCTCTCCGTCTGCGTCTACAAAATACGTACTGGATAACCCACAAGGCCCAGCATTACGATTTATCTCTAAAGCTCTCTCCAGCTCTTCCCAGTATCCTGTTTCGTACACTAGCTTAACAACAGGAGAGCAAGGATCTCCACCCTCTTCCCATTGAGTATTCTCTTCCTCTGTCATATAAGGATCTCCATCGTGAGTGTAGCAAAATGGATTGCTAATATACCCAGCGTCAATGCCCTCGTTAATCCATTTAATATATTTCTCTTGATCAACCATTAGTTATCTCTCTCCATCTTGGGCCAAGTACCGTCTAACACCATCAAACCAATGATGCCGTAGTTAGCTAAATCCAAGAACGAGTCCCGTAATGACTCGTGCTTTGGGGTATTATTCTCTTCGATTAAATTATTTATACGACTAATCTTGTCGTAAATCCGTACTCTAAGTCCGTTTAACGGGCCGCCAGGGGCTCTGGAAATATTGTAAGGACCGTAATCCTTTTGCTTGCTTATTAGTATTTCAGCACACTCGTCAATTACGCTTTCAACACTATTAACAAAGTCCTCAAAAGAATACCCAGCTATGTTGAGATTATTCTCTCCCAATTCAGCTTCTAGTATCTCTCTCTGTATTTTTTTAATAGTACTATCTAGCATTTCATTTATCTCTTCGCTATTCACTTGATCTCCTCAATCTGTACTTCATCATAGTTTTTATCTAGCCAAAACTTGGCAAGGTTCTCTGCTTCTTCTGTTGTTTCAAGGTAGTAGTCGTTTACTTCTACGCCACCTACCCATACTGTGTATTTAGACATTAAATTAACTCTCTCACTTTCATATTATTACCCAACTCCAATAGGATATCGGGTATAGATGTATTTAAGCTGATACAGATACTCCCTAGCATATCTGATGAAACTTCTTTAACTCCACTCTCAAGCTCGCTTATGTAGCTTAACGAGATCGGCACAGCTTTAGCCAACTCTCTCATAGACATCTCTTGAGCTTCACGCTTCTCTCTCAAAATACTACCTAATTCCAAACGGTATAGGTTCAATTCTTTATTTCTCCCTGTTGGTGCTTAACAAAGATATGATTAAGTCCTTCGGCTAATGATTTTGCTATTACTCTCACCTCTACTGCCCAATCTATTAGATCAGCTTTAAGCATTTCTTCGGACAGGGTGAACAACTGTTCTATGTAGTTTGGCACACTATCAGGTAGTGTGACTAAATCCTGTGGGTGATCCCCAGCTTTACACTCACTACATAAGTAAGTATCTATATCTGTTGTGTCCTCAATACAGTCGCAAAGACAGCTACAAGTCATAGTGCACATATTAAACCTCGTCTTTTGGTAGGTTGCCAGAGTAGTCTGTTGTGTACTCAATGATCGGTTCAAGTACCCAATCTACTTCTTGCCACTCTAGATCCGTCTGGACTACACCTACTTGATCTATCAACAACTCTATCTGTTCGTCAGCTTCTTGCTCGCTGTCAGCACAAACATTATCTACCACTACCGTTACATACGCTCGGTACATCTGCTTCTTATTCATTGGTACTCCTGTTCTTGATGATGTGATCTTTAACGATCTTGACAGCATAGTCAAAACCGTTTGCCCAGCCCTCGTCATACGCGACTTCGGTATCTGGTAACTCGGACTGAACAATTAAGTTCTCAATCTGTATCCGAGAAAACTCTGCTTGTAAATGTTCTAGTAAGTATTGTTCGTTCATAGTCCTAAGTCCTGTACTTCGTAATCTAATATTAAGTTCTCTAGATCTAAATTGTAATACTGCTTGACAATATCACTAGCTAGTTTAACTGTCGCGTCTGTTGTACCTTGCGTAGTAACAGGGATCGTTAGCTTCCCTGTCGGATCGAGCGTAAATGTTACTTCTGAATACATAAGTATTACTCCATATCGTTGATTAGTATTTTATTATTAGGTTATTAAACCTAGTAGGGGATAGAGAGAGCCGTCTAGACATCTCTAGAACACTTAGCTTGATAAAATCCACTAGACCCATTACTACTTTTATTGTAGATGGCGTGGTATCCCCTAACAAGTACTCCGTTATCCCCTACTAAGTTTGCTTTAGACCACAGAGAGTTAGCTATCTTGTAACCTCGTGTCTGGGTTTTGATGGATAAACCAAATATACCGCTACAACTCTGACAGAAACAGTTACTATTATTTCGCTGGGTTTCGCCCGACCGTTGTGATCTAAAAAGGTTCCCTGCTACGAGTAGGGTTTTATGGACTAAGGCTCGTAGTAACAGATGAATATCCATCTTGTTATCTAGCTCAGTTTCCTTGACCACGCTAACTGAGAAAGTTCGATCTAGTGTAGCAGGGAGTTCTGGAAACGGTACAGAAGCAGGTACTCCTAGAGCAGAAAGGTTAAGGCTCATTATAGGAGTCCTTACAAGGGAACAACAACCAGACAAAGACCCTTGCTTAACTTCTGTACCGTAATTCATTTATAGTCCTCGCATTAGCTTACGAGCCACGCCAACCAAGTCAGCAGACTTATAGACTACCGATACTTGCTGGCACTTATGCTGGGCATCTTTAGCTTGTTCAGCTAATTGAGCAGGACTCATACGAGATTGCCAATACTCGCTAAGTAGTAAAACAGCATTAGTTACTGCCCCGTCTAATGCGTTAATACGCTGGACTACTTCCTCGCATTTATCTTTTGAGTTCCATTGACCGTCACTCACAGTAAAGAGAAGCTTGGTAGCACGATTAGACTCGGCTAATATGTTCTCAGCTTCAATTAAAGCTTTGAAAGGATCAGTACCCCCTGTTGCCCCGACAGCACGATACATAGTGTCAGCTTTATCGTCACCATCATACAATAGTCGAGCGTTATCATCAAAGACAAACACAGTAACGCGACCGCCAATTTCCTCAATCGCTCGCTTGATTACCCAAGCGTTCTGTATTGCTTGCTTGATGATGTAACTCATAGACCCAGAGTTATCTAGCAGGATAACAGCTTCAATATCAAACTTATCATTACCTGTATCCCAACGATCAAAGATACTATTTATATCATTGGGATCCATATTCATAGTACGCTGAACATTTAGCTTGCCTGTCGGATTATACATATTCCAAGATGGATCGTTATATATAAGTAACTCGGTAAGTTCCTCTGAGAAAGCTTTAGCGACTGTTCGGTATTCCATATCAACAGAGTGAGTAGTGTAGTTAGCATTAGCACAGCCAATCACACCTACCATTGAAGCACGAATAGCAGACCTAACTTTCCTAACTTCCTGCTTGGCTACACTAGACTTCATTAGATCGTCAATAGCAGACTTAACAAGCTCTGCTAGTTCATCACTAACTTCCTTATCAACAGCGTTAGGATTAAACTGCTTCTCTGCCCAAGTACCTTGATTACCTGTACCGCTTTCATCAGGATCACTATCAGCATTACTTTCAGCTTCGGTATCGCCAGCTTTTGCTCGCTCAACCTGTGACTTCTGTTTAGTACCAGACTCATTACGACCAGACTTTAAGGGTAAGCGAGTACCGCACATACCCTCGCCACACTTGGGGGTGCCATTAGTGTCGGCAGAGTTAGGTGTGGACTCAACCTCATACTCGCCTAGTTCATCAACCTGTTCGTCACCAAAGTTAATAGGTAAGTTAAGTAGTTTGCTAAACTCAATGATAATTTCTAATGCCCTGTCACTATCAACAGGAAACGCGAGTGTACGGTATTCATCTACCAAACTAGCTATTGTATTAGTAAAGTTTGCCCCAAAGACCTTAGCAAACTCATTAGATATTTGCTTACGGATCTCAACAGGGATATACCGCCGACCACGAATTAGTGGAAACGAGTCACCACCTCTATCGTTTTCTAAGATGTACGAGAGTACCGCTTTAGTTAGTGGCAACTCGGTGCTAGGGAAGCGAGAGATTAGCAGAGTTTCAATACGCTGATCCTCAAGGATATTAAACCCTGTAAGTAATCCCTGCTTGATTACCTTTTGGCAAAACTCACCATTGAGTCGTGGCGAAAAGATAATGTGAGCAACCTCGTGGTAGTTAATGCCATTAAGTGACACAATGGTTTCGTCTGTCAATTCCTTTAACACATTAGTATTAAAGTAGATAGACTTTCCGTCGTTCCAAGCAGGAGTACCAGAGTTACTAGCTAGGTGATTAAAGTTACCGATCTTAACATCTACACTACTTTGAGTCAGGATACGATCCGCAACCTGATACACGCCAGCGATAGCATCAAACTTCTTAGCTTCTACTGCTCGCTCGGCTCGGATTTCCTCAATAAGTAATTCACGATCAGACCAGCTTACAGAGCTAGAGTTTCGTACCTCGTGCGATAAGTCGTTCCAACCAGCCAAGTCTGATATAGCTCTTTTAGTAGGCTTTTGCCTAGATACTCGCCTACCCATATTAGTTACCACCAATGTTGATATTAAATACCTTGCCAAAGTCTGCCAAGATGTTTTGCTTGTAGGTTTCAAGCACTAGACCCACGCCAGCCTGTTCATCAAGATTAAACTTGTTTAGGTACGCATAGTTAGCGTAGTCAATGCCAAGTTCCTCAAAGTTCTTAACATAACCGACAAGACCACGAGTAGAGATTGGAGTACGGATTTCGTCAGCATCAAAGCGATCGCGTAACTGATTTGCCATATCCAATAATGACTGACTAGGGATAAGCGACTTCTCGATACTCGCATCATATGGAAACTCAAGTACATCTGTGTAACGATCAGACCAAGCTTGATTTAGTGGGCGAGTACCACGATAGTTAGGGTTCATATCAGCCAAGATTAGTAAGTCTGGGTGAGCCTTGATTGACTCGCCATCTTTATCCATTAGCTGTATTTCTCGGCGATCGTCAAACAAGCTGAATAGAACAGTAGTTACTCGTTCTGGTAAGAAGTTCACCTCGTTGATTAAAAGCACACCACCATTTCGTACCAAGTCTGTTACAGGACCATCTTGCCAGCCAAAGTGACCGTCAGGAGTCGGGTTCCACTTACCAAATAACTGACTCGGTTCCACGCCAATATGACTTGACACATTGTAGTAACGCAATCCACGAGCAGAAGCGTATGCCATAACCGACATAGTTTTGCCAGACCCAGCGTGTCCCTTAATAAGTACGTTAGTGTGGCTACGCATAGCTTTATCGAACACATCAAACTCGGTAAGTTCGCCAACGATTTTACGCTGGATATATGTGTCAGACCATTTACGATCAGGTACGACAGCCAAGTCAAACTTAGGACTTGGAACAGATACGAGAGTCGGGGTAGATACTTCCTGTGTTGTTACCTGAACAGGAGCAACCAATGGATCCATTACCAAGTTAGATACATCATTGAAACGACTATCAACAATGTACTGTCCCAAGCTTGAGTCCATCTCGGTTATGGCAGAGTAAAGACTGCTAACCATTTCCTGATGTGATGTATTGGTAGATGTTGTGGTATCAACCTTTTTCATAGCCTTAATAGCAAGATCGGTAACCTTGCCATTAGCGATATCAGAGTGATCGTTAGGAGTCAGACGGACAGCGACAGGAGTATGAGTGTCAGGGTAGATAGAGATATCAGAGATGTTGGTTTTAGTCCATACCTCAGAGCGACCACGCATACCTGTACGAGTTCGGTGGAACAAGTCCACCTGCCCTGTTGAGTAGTTTGGTACTAGTAGTGTTTGAGCAGAGCCATCTGGTAAAGCTGACTCGATTAGTAGTGCTATTGACATAGTGGCAATTCCTTTCGTAGTGGTTGTTGTTGCCATACCCTATTCTAATCATAATAATAATGATAAAGCAAATCGTGAGCTTAAATAACTTTCGTGGCGGGAATTAGCTTCGCCCCGTTCCTGAAGCTCATAAACGAGCTTATGTGCCTAAAATAGGCATTTATCTTTATTCTTGTGTATTACCCTAATAGAACAATAGATAGAAGTAATAGGTATATAGGTATGGGATCACTACTTACGATCTCTACACCGCAAAGACAGAAGATTACCCTTATAGCGTAATTACCCCTATTGACAGTACTAGCTAGTTATGATATAGGAAATCAGAGTACCTAGCCTGAGAGCTCGTCATAGCCTTACGCAAGTGTGTGCCAATTCTGACAGTAGCCGAGATCAGCTACGAGCTAGGAAATCGGCGAATACTCTCTTGTGTTCCCCTATGTAATACACAGTAGTAATAGGTATAGACCCATATCAGCTTTCTCTCTGCCTGTCAAGCTGGGATCTCTCCATACCACTCTCTTTCTCTCTTGTCAAGCGATTACGCTATAAGCGTAGACAATGTTTATGCTGGAAGCCCTTTTGCTTATTCTTTAGAATAAGCAAAATAAGCAAGCGATAGCAAGCAAAAGGGCTTCCAGCACAAACAAAAGCCCCCCAGCGAGCAACTACTGGGGGGCTTTTGGGCTTGTTTAAAGGAAATCCTCGTTCCATTGGGTAGGTGGTGGAGTATCGTCCTCATCATCATCATTGTACAACTCGTGTACTGCTCGCATACCCTTGCGGATCGTGTAGCGAACCTCAAACTTACCCACTTCTCGCCCTACGAATAGGGCGAGAAGCACAGAGAGTACCAAACTACTCATTGTCGGCAATCACTACATCAAACGGTTCGGCAGAAACGCTGTCGCGGAAAATCTTAGCTAACTCAAGTGGTGGTACACCACGAGTAAAACCGCTATGGATTAGTGTAGCAAGGTTACCTAGCTTGAGATCCATCTCAGTACGCTCGTGGATTGGGTGAAATAGCCAAGAAATAGCCGAGTGAGCAAAAGTAAAGCCACCAATCGGATCATCACCAAGCAGGTAAATGGCAGAAACCATAGCAAGAATAGGTGCGTGGTTAATGTCAAGGCTGTCAAGTACCGTATGAAGCTTCTTAATTAGAAGTTCGCGAGCAATAGCAGATGTTTCTGCCTGTTCTGCTAACCACGCTGGGTGATGGTTAATGTAATAATGGTCTGATACAGCGTAGATTAAGCCGTCACGAACCTTGATGTCAGAAATAGCATCAACTATCTCTTGCGGTGTGATTTCGGAAGTACCGAACGCACCACTTAATACGCGATTGACCGAAGCTAATCGGTCTTGTACTAATGTGTTTGTCATAAGTCCACTTTACTACTCTCTTATGACATTACGCAACTCTCTTTACTCTCTTTTCTCTTACAGCAGAATTGTTTATG
>Ga0209084_1003638_pt1 | contig 11227 bp, 12 predicted proteins | sample C_130820_MF_Meta_FD_187309 | JGI IMG/M metagenome (GOLD analysis project Ga0209084, IMG submission 187309) | Freshwater microbial communities from Lake Croche, Canada to study carbon cycling - C_130820_MF_MetaG (SPAdes) (version 2) | ecosystem: Environmental > Aquatic > Freshwater > Lake... | reverse complement strand
TGGAAGAACATACGAGCAGGTGAACCTTGAGCAGTTTTGCGATCTGACTTGTAACCAAGACGTTTAGCTTGAGTCATCAAGGAATTGACTTCATCATTACTCAAAGTAAAGAAGTCTTTACCAAGAAGACCAAGAGAATCAAGGATTTCATACGCCTCAACTGGATCAACACGACCTTCATTGACCGATGCTTCAGTTTGAATAGGAGCACCAAGAGCAGCACCAGCCATAGTTCTTTGTTCATCTGGACTTAGATTCTGACCACTAACAGACTTCTTCATAACACCAGCCAACTTTGGATCTTTGATCTTCTGTACGGCTGCTAACTGTTGACTCTTGATACGTTGTTTTTCTGCTGGATTAGAAGGTTCATTACCAGGAGCCATTGTATTAGTAGTGGTATCTTCAAATAAACGATTTGCCAACGCTTGTTCCATGATCATCAACTGAAGATAACGTGGATCTTGTTCGCTGAAGTGGAATTTCTTGTCTGAACGATGTTCGTTGATCAACCCACGAACACTGTTTAGTAGACGCTTCACCTGACCTTCCGATAATCGACGGAGGTTAATTCGTTGTCCGAAATAACTTTCGAACATCTTATTGTAATGTTTAGATGGCGCCACGGTGGCGAATTCGTTTAACTTCATTCTGTAATCCTCTATGATGCCAGTATTTAGCTCTAGCAATGTTATGTTCCAGACGAGATTCAATCTCGTTTTTAGTTCTTATTTTTGATTCTAACTTAGATAAGATATTGATTCTGGTATCGTCATCCTTAATCTTTTTTATCATCTCTGATCTTAGGTAAACATCATCATTTAACAACGACAGTTTTTTATCAAGATACTTGATATCAACTGCTGTTTCATGATAACCCATTTGGTCGGCAATACACCAACTCAATGCGCTATTAGTTTGTCTAAACTCACCGATATCAAAATCGTCTTTTGACACCACATATCTTTCTTTGTTGAATCTAATTCTGTAAATTCCAAATACCTGATAACTACCATCACCGTTGGTGGTTATCGTGATTGAACTCAAATCCTGTAATTCTTTCTTTAGTATCTTCCGAAATTTTTCTTTTATCATGATTTAAAAACGAATGTTGTTACTACCCACGCTAATACTCCTATCAACGATGTAATAATACCCACACCCCAGCTAATCAATCGATCATTATGTTTTCTTTCATTATTAGATAATAATTCTAACATCTGATCTACTACCGACTCAACCTTAGTAATCTTCTCGTCCAAACTTTCCATTTTAGACTCTAAGTAACTGTACCGTTTAGCACATAGTTCTACGTGCGCTTCTAGACTACGTCTTTCAATCCTTGTTGGCTCAGTCATAGAACTCTCCGTTTTAAATATTACTAGTATTTATCGTTAAATGTTTAAAACTAAGATTGCTATTTGGTACGTTTGTGTCGATAACCCCTACACGATAGTCATTAGTTTCATCTATTATCAACATAGGAACGTTATGAGCATCTTGTTTGAGTATGTCAAAGGTATCTTGGTTAGTATAGACCGATAAGGAATCCACAGAGAACTCAAAATACCACTGATCTTGTTTTTTAACTGGATCTGATAGGTCAAAAACCTGAGTTCGTAAAGATATTATTTGAGTGATTGTTTCTAAATTCCTTTGTTTGTTCCGTGATCTTACCCACGAAATTTGATCCACAATTTTATTACCGGCTCGATCAACAAACGGAATTCTATCAGGTCGATAGTACCCTGTAATATCAGTTCTGGTAATATCGAACTCACAAACACAACTAATTCTGAACATGCGACTATTTATTGTCACATGACATGGTGTCACATATTATGTGCAATAAAAAACCCGACCGAAGTCGGGTTTTCTAAAGCAACAACTAAAAGTTGTATTACGAAGCTGCGGTAGCAGTGCTCGCAAGTCTGAAACCAACGTTAGTTACGGTAGTACCAGTGAAGTCAAAAGACGTACCGTTGTTAAGACTAACATTGCCAAGACCGCCGATAAGACTCGCTAGGTTAGTAGTAGAATTATCAGAACCATTAAGAGCAGTATTGAAAGCACCCGTTGGGTACGTAGCAACGCTGAAGTTAGTGGTGTTAACAGTATTGGCTACCTGATAGATAGCAACTGTAGAAACTTCTTGAAGAGTCTGAAGAACGAGTTCAATAGCGCCGTTGACACCAGCCTGGTTGAAAGGATTGGTGTTGCCGCCACTTAGGTTAAAACCGAAGAAGTCGAGCTTTGGACCTTGGAAGTTAGTTGGGGTACCCGCTGGTGCATAAGCTACGTTAGCTGATAACTGTGGACCATTAAGGGTATCGGTTGCGAATACTGGTTGTGAGCCACCGCTCACTACTGGGATCTGTGCCATTTTATTTTCTCCTTTAAAATATGGTTCTTTCTGAACCTAGTATTATTTATCTTTTTTAAAAAATATTAGTTGGTTGGATTATTCATCTGTCGATTACCAACACTGAATCCAAATCTATCAACTAACTTGGCTCTACCAGCAGGGGATGCTAAAACCCATCCTTCCTGACCAGGTTGTTGACGATCAAGTTGGTTTAAAACATCCATTTTTAGTTCGTGGAGTAGTAAGAATATCGCAAAAGCAGCAGAAATACCATCAGCATTTGAACTAGGACTCTGAAGATATTCCACTATTCTAGAGTATTTTCCCGGAGTGACGTTGGTTTCTAACCATGTCATAAATCCAGGCAACAAATCATCAAAGTTACTAGTTATTCTGCTATTGATAAATTTCTTACATAGTTGTGGTAGATCTGTAATCTTCTGCGCTCTTAAATCACTGGGGTTGAATAACTGATCAATCTGTCTACCGTGTTGGTTGAGTAAAGATACGATATTCTTGTAAACTGCTTGATTTAATTGAATATTTTCAGCATTGTCAAGGGTAGGTTTGATTAGAAGAAGTCCAGGAACTTCGTTGAATTGAGTGCCACCAATAGGTTCTTCAACTGGTTCCTCTCTATTCTTGATACGAGTATGGACAGCAATACCAACATCGCTGACACCAATCTGTTGACCCAGTTTACTATTAGCTGGTATCTTGTACTCAATAAAGTTCGGTTTGAATACATAGGCTCCTTTTACTTCTGGGGGAGTGTTGCTGTAAAGTAGGTCACCTTGAACATACCCTTTGAAGTTTTCTGGAGTAGCTGCTTCTAATAGAGGAAACAACTTATTATAGATACCAATCAACTCACCACGATTTTCACCACGAGAATTCATGATATCAGCAATCTGCTGAGGACTGGTGGATAAACCGTCATATCCTTTTGCTTTGAATCCAGACTTGTCGGTGAGTACGAACTCACCCGTTGGTTTACGACCCCAAATAATAGCAGGTTTCCCGTCAAATTTGATAGTAGCCGTTTTCTTTGTATCCTGAGAAGTATGATTGATAATATCAATAGCCTCTTGAACACCACGACTACCCTTCTCGAATACTAAGTCTTCAAGATGTTCAATTCTAGCAGAAGCTTCAAATAGTGGTTGCATACCCTGATTGACGATTCGATCACGAAGTCGTGATAGAAAGTAACTTTCTGTTTCTTCTTTTGACTCCATAATGGGAATACCCTCTTTTTCAATGTGTTGTCTGAATTTTGCCGTCTTTGATTCACGATTAAAATCGTAGGTTATTGATTGTAACACACTCTCGACCGAAAGTAAATCTTTTTCTGTGGCAGTAGGACTCAGTAGAATTTTAGCTATTCTATCAGGATTACGACTCACTAAACGACCATCATCTAAACTGTAAAGACCCGCTAACGGATTCAACCTGTAACCAAGAGCATAAGCAATAGAATTCAATAACACATTTCGTTCTCTACACTTATGTTCGCTCTTTGGTGAACAGGTCATCATAAAACGACTGTATGCTAAATCACTGGTAGGATAGAAATTGACCTGAACGAAACCACTTTCTGGACGTCCAGTGATGGGACATCTAAAGAACACGATATTTGAACCTGACTTGACATAAAGACTCGGTTTCATCTTATTACCATGAGCCCAATGAATTAAGTAGTCAAATATCTGGTCTAACTTGACTTTAGAGGTATCTACTACAAGATCAATATTGCTACTGGTTGGTTTAATCCCAGTACTTCCAACCATATTGTCAAGCAGTTCCAACTCAGGAAACATCATATCCAACCAGGCCACAGTTTCTCTGATGTCAGTTTGGGCAATTCGTTGAGTATGAAGTTTGCCGTGCTTATCTAAGAATATCGGTCGACTCATTGGACTTTGTAACCCATTTTAGCTAATGCTCTGTCCGCTTCATCGTTTCCAGTTGAGTTGACAACCGTTCCAGGAGTAACCTGTTGTTTTATTGACTTTTTCTTTTTACCCGTTCTGCTTTCTGAATCATCGTCGGTCTTTGTGGTTGCTACTGAAGTCATTCTAATCAGATCGTTGAATAACTCTAATTCTTCGTTTTCTGGACCAGCAAATCCCTCGTTCAGAGTATCAAGATAATCATCTTCCTTATCAAGAAACGCTTGTAGTGGAGGTGATGCTGGTCTATTTCCCTTTAGAGTAGACCACTCACCCGTTTCATTTCTAACGAAGTCTGTGTTCTTGAAGTTGAGAATTCTTGGTTCACCAGATGTCACTTTTACTCCTCGCGGAGTAACCATTGGAGTCGGACGTTTTGGTTGAACTGGTTGTTGAGTAGTCTGTGCTGGACGTTGCGACGGTTGTGACTGTTGAGTTGGTTGTGATCCAGTAGCAGGAAACCCACTCAATTCATTGATAATTTCCATTATCTGATCGCCGTTTTCGAAATTTCCAATGGGAGTTCTTCCTAGCAAATTAGTCTCAACGAATTGAATCAGTTGTCTACGATAAAGATCACTCTGACCCGTTAGATACTGTTCTCGTTGTTGTGGATCTCGGATACTATTGGCGAATTTCTGTGTGTAGTTCTTCCAAAACTTTAATACTCTTGAACCCTGTTGACGAATAGCATACTCATCACCAATATCACCGCCACTACGCGATCGTTGACTAACAGCCTGACTAATATTTCTAGCACTGGTAGCTAGATTAGATCTTTTTGCTTTATCTAGTCCATAGTTAGCAAGTTTTCCTAAACCTTGTTTGGCAGCGTCGAGCACTCCCTCATCAATCTGGTTTTTTCTTGGTTGTGTTATTTGGTGAATTAGCATCTAATTTTCTCAACGATCTATTAAACTTGGACGGATCTTTAAGACGAATAGCATTGAGTAACTTCCTGATTAGAATGTCTGATTCTTCTGGTGTGTAGGTTTCTTCGATTTGTTCAACCAATCGAATAGCACTAGACATCACATTAGCAGCACGATTTTCCATGATGTGTTTACGATCACGGTCAATACAAAGACTCAAGTTCTTCTAATAAACTGCGGGTTTTTTTCTGCATGGTCTTTCTTAAAGATTAATAATATTAGTAATAGTAATACTATTATTTATCGCAAATCATCTAGAGTTAATCTTACTGAGTAGTTGTTGTAACCTAGTGTTTTGTACCTCTCCAGTATTATTTTCTACAGTTTCATTGACTGGATGACTTGTAAATGTATGTTGTGAGTTGGTTGAATCTAGAATAGAAGGTTTACGAACATAACCAGAACTTTCTTGTTCGTCACTACCCAAATCAGTGATTCTCATTGTTTCCATATTGTATTCAAGGTCAATCTTTTGTCCAACACCAGTACTACTTCTTGATTTCATACACTGAATCTGATACCGGCCTCGTTCTCTCATTGCTCTACTGGTAAAGATACCAAACACATTATCTGCTGTGTTGATCTTACTAATACCACCAGAAATATGACTGTGATCAAACTCAATTTCCTCAACAGCACTTCTATTCAACTGTGATGCTGTTACCATCAACACATTCAGTTCCTTAGCTAAGTTTCGTAACTCTTCTGATACATACTTGTCTTTGATAAACAGATCAGATGGACTAACCTTGGTACTCACTGGCATAAGTAGATCAAGATAGTCTATCATAATAAAGTCTACCTTGATATCGTGTTGAATTTGAACTTCTTTTAGATAACTTCTAATGTCATTGATGTTGCTCTGAGCTGGTAGGTATTTTACACGATATTGTCCTGCTTTCTTGGCTGCCATCCTAACTTTAAGTTCTGTATTTTCAATATCTCGACGAATTTCCTTGGTGCTAGTGTCGGTCAACATAGCATCAGTTCTTAGACTGGCTAATTCTTCGCTCAACTCTAGGGTAATGTAAACCCCACTCAAACCTTGATTGGTCAACCAGTTCAGTGCTAAGTTCATCATAACCAATGACTTACCACTACCACTACCACCGGCAAAGATATTGAGTTCACCTCGACTAAATCCACCATACATAATCTTATCTAGTTGTGGCCATCCAGTACTAACTTGTCCTCCACTACTAAAATATTTTTCAATACGACTTCTGGGATCAGCAAAGTAATCTGTTCCCATATCCTTGGTCAACCCAACTTGAATGGCGTCCTTGATTAATTTTTCAACAGGTCCGAAATCACCCTTTTCTAATAGATCAGCTGACTTTAGAATAGCTCTTTCTAGTTCTTGACGACGAGTAAAGTTTTCAAACTCAGTTAGGAACCAATCGTAATGACCGTCAGTTAAGTCTGGAATTTCTTTTAAACGAACACCAGTGGTAGCTAATATCTGGGATCGTTCTGGTAGGGTGCCATATTTTTCAGAATGTTCAGCAATAAACTTAGCTACTGGTTGTAACTTCTTGTCAAAGTTTTTTGCATTGAAAACATTCTGAACCCTAACATAACTCTGCGCATCCTGAAGCATAAACTCCAAGAATAACATTTGTACATCTGGTGAATATTCAGTGAGCATGGTGTTTTCTTTTTAATTGAATTTTTATTTTAGATGTCTCCACGGAATCTATTATGGATATTATCGTTGCTAACTTACCATATCGTTTTACAGCATCATTAGCATCCTTGATGTCCTTGTCCCAGTCAGGAAAACTAACCGACCAGCCTAAGTCAATCGCTCTAGTAATAAGTTGTTGTCCAGCCCTATCTTTGTCTGGAACAACAATAACCTGTTTGTCTAACCCTCTGATCAAGTCCGCCTGTTTGTCACTGATATCATTGTGAAGAACCGATAACCCATTTATCGCTAAGGCGTCAAAAACACCCTCAACTAGGATAACATATGACCAATCAGACTGCTGAAGGTCAGTGCCGAATACATAACCACTCTGAAGGTGGTTGAGATACTTTGGAGTTCTATTATCTAAATATCGGTTACAATACCCCACTATCTGGTTGTCATAAGTGAACGGAATAACTATCTTGTTCCGTTCCCGTCCCAATGCCTCTGGAGACACCATGAACGGATATCTATCATATTCTACACCACGACCAACCAAATAGTCAACATATTTTTTATGCCGACCGTCACTATTATCTAGTAACTCAAGACCATCCGGTAAAATTTCCGTCCTGAACTGTGGTTTCCACCGTGACACCTCTTTGTGGTGTATCAAGTCGTAAATGTTTTTATTCCTGAGACTCTCTAAGTTGATACGCTCAATAGTCAACTCATCTATGCCCAACCATTGCAACAAACTCTTAGCATTCCGACTCAACGGTCTGCCAGGTGTGAAGTTAGCCTTGAAACCACAGTTGAAACAGTGAAAAACCCAAGAACCATCAGACTCAGTCTTGAGACCACCACGACCACGCTTGTCCTGACTATCACCACGATGATGACAACAGACAGCATTGAACGATAGCCAACCCGATGGACTGACCTTCTTTTTTCCAGGAATAAAAGATATGATATCTAACATTACAAACCAGTGTACACCATTGTCACTGATATGTCAAGTGTTTCGACATTCACCTGACGTTGATTCTATTAACTCAATTTCCACTACTAAATCGAACTTCATCCAATCATTATGGTCAATGATAACTAGGTAACCGATTAAATCTACTGATGCTCATTGAATAAGCATTGTTCAACTTCTGAATTTTTCTTACTTCTTCCTTGAACGTCTCCGTGGATATCCACTCACATAATTGTTTAGCTTCTTCCGCTGAATCGACACCAAAAGCAAAGATACTTTTCCCCCACTTCAGATTCTCATTCCTCATAAAAACTTTGTTGAACTGACCATTGGCCGGAGCGTCATTGACCAATACCACCCAGGGTGAATCCACTCCCATACGAGATGTTTCAAAAACCTCTGACTTGACAGTGTCCCAGACGATCTTGTCACCTCTATGAATGGATATCACACATGGAATTCCATTCGGATCTTTGTTTTTTCCACTACTGATATCTTCTGGTCCACGTCTGGGTTTCAATCTCTCCCTATTAGGAAGAATCTCTTGATACCGTTCAACACTCGTCGAAATATCGTCTTTGTTCAAGTGATGTCGTGAAGCATGAATACAACGAACATCGCCGACCCCAATGTTGAAATGTTTTGAAATATTTTCTGAAATATTAAATGAATGAGTCTTGATTAACTTATTGACTTTCTTTAACTGTCCATAGGAGGAATCGATCTGAAGTGGCATAATCATAATGACCTTGTCAGCCATATCCAAACTTTTCTCAAAGAAAAGAGGATACAATAGTTTATTTCCTTTGCTGAATGGAGGATTACCCACCACTAAATCGAACTTCATTTTAAAATCATAAGTTAAAAAATCTTCGTGATAGATATTACCACTTCTCTTAAACGCATTTAAGAATGCTTTATTAGAGGTCATTGACTGAATTTTATCTCCGTCAATCGCATAAATCATGTTGTCTAGAATATGATCAATATGATGACCATGTTCTAGTAATTTCTCAATAATGATCAGTGAAAAAGTAGCACGATTGCTTTTGACATCTAGAATCTTGAGTTCTGGGTTACTCCAGTCAATATTTAGATTGCCAACAATTTCCTCGACTAATTTAACTGGAGTGGAAGAATCTATTCCGTCAGAATAAAGATGACTCAAAAGATTAATCATTTTCCTAATAGGAGTCAGACTTTCTCTTTCACGACGGAGTTCTAAGATACTTTTCATAATACACTGACCTCACTGATTTGTCAATTATCAATGTGATCATTTTATCAAAAAAATATTAGTTTGTCAAGTGTTTTTATCAACGATAAAACAAGTCTACCACATACCCGGTACTAATAACCACGATAGCACCCTGTTGCTCATATGGAACAGGAACCATCTGACCATTGGCAGCACCAAAAGGAATAGGCCAATAACCACTACCAGGGTTGGTCACAATAATACCCGTAACCGAACCAGTAACAGGGTCAATGATTGCCTCAGCAGTAGCACCAGCGCCATCACCAACGATATCAACACGAGGAGGTGCCAAATATCCACTACCACCATTCTGAACCAGAATATTAGTCAACTCACCATTGATACAACTAGCAAAAGCTACCGCTGGAATACCTGGTGGGTTGGGAGTGGCAAATAAACTATTGTTGAATGCCATTCTCAATAACGGATACCACCCCTCAACCGTCCAATGAATAGTTCCATAGTGGTTGTAGAATGTCCTACTCTCAGTAGCATTGTACCACAAACTTTCGTAGTTTTCAGCCCATTGAGCCTTGATAGTACCAGTGTAACCAATCAAGGTCATCTGAATGGTGGTGAGGGAATTGACTGGTTGAATATGACTAGAATAATACTCAGTATTCAATATGCTGTTGTAGTATGACCCATTGCCCGACCAATATTGTCCAGCCCAGTTCGGCCAGTTATTGTAACTGGTACCACCATAACTCATCTGACTTGAAATTTCAACGGTGGGAATAGTCAAAGGATGACTTGGAATAAACTGTGGAAATACTGAGTCATTGATATCTAACGGAGCTCTAGCACCAGCATAAGCATCAGTAAATACCGCTTCAGTTAGGTTTCCACTGTGTCGTTGAATACTGTATGACGCTGGTTGAGCAATAAGTTCTAATAACTCATCACGAGTGAATGTTACCTTAGCTCTGCCGTAAAGAGCATTGATGATAACCATTTCTTTTTCAAGTAATATTCTATCACCAGCATTATTCATCACTCTAAATACCAAAGTACTACCGGCGATATTCACAGGTTTTTCTTCTTGATTAATTATTTCAAAAAGGATGACATTATCAACCCCAAGATTTATTGAAAGTTTTTTTGCATACATTCGATTATTATACCTATAGTCAAACGTATATCCATCCCCATTATCAATTGAAAGGACTCTTTGAACTTGCTGGTAGAGATAGACTTGGGTGGAATACATATCAATATTTATCAATATTTATTATTACTACTAAATAGATATTAATATGACAACCATTTTTGACAAACTGACGGATCAGTACCCTTTTATCACCTTGGTGATTTACGCACAAGTGGAATATGTAGGCGTAATTCAGAATCGTGACCATGTAGTCACTACCATTTATGATTTTGGTAGTATTGTCGAAACTGACCAGAAGAAATTATTTATTGAATTGGCTAATGTTTGGTGGTGGGAAAGTAATAGAACTATTCCTATCAACATATTCCTCAAACATGAATGGAACCCGTTCAAACAATATCTAAAAACATTCAGCAACAAAGACCTTCAAATAGTTCACGGACCAGTATGTAGTCTAAGTGAATTAAATGAACGACGTTCTAAAAGACGTTCAATTACATTAGTCAAACGAATTTAATTCATTAATTAAATTCATATGTAGGGCTACTAATGCTCCATATGAAATGGAATGACTTTTCTTAAAAACGAATCCATGACTGTCATCCTTGTCCCACACTGTTTCAAATATCTCGTCCCATGATTTATTCTGTAAGTGTGCTTTGCCTGGTCTAATAATACTAATAAACGCAGCCATCTTCAAGATACTATCTGGTTTCATCTGTTTTAATAGATTACCATAACTACCTACGTGAATTAATTTCTCAGTGAATACTTTGTCGTGACCTAACCTATCCCACGGTGGTTCTGTTGATAATAACCTATCGTAATGTTCCTGATCACTAATCATTTGATACACTGATACATTTAGAATATCTATCTTAAAATACCCTCGTTCTTCAGCTTCCTGATAGGTAATATTAGAACAATCTAAGATAGGGTCATAAGGAATATCAGTAACATAAATTCCGCTGCTGTGATGTCGCGGTTGACCCATGTG
>Ga0209084_1003637_pt1 | contig 11231 bp, 15 predicted proteins | sample C_130820_MF_Meta_FD_187309 | JGI IMG/M metagenome (GOLD analysis project Ga0209084, IMG submission 187309) | Freshwater microbial communities from Lake Croche, Canada to study carbon cycling - C_130820_MF_MetaG (SPAdes) (version 2) | ecosystem: Environmental > Aquatic > Freshwater > Lake... | reverse complement strand
TAGTTTTGAATACACTCGTGATGAAAAAGGTAATGAATTAACTTTTAAAGATTCAAGTGGGTTTAGTTCTGAATACACTTATGACGAAAAGGGTAATCGATTAACCTATAAAGATTCAATTGGGGTATATAGAATCAAAGGAAAACATACAACTAAAGAACAATACGAATCTTTTATCAATGTTACACCAGAATACACAATGGAAGAATTAGTAAGTAAAATAGGACATAATTTTAAAATTAAAAAATAACAAAAATATGAACAGAGATAACATACAATGGGTAATAAATTGCATAAATTCATGTACTAATTTAGATCAATTAGATACTTGTCAAATACTGATGGGTTTATTTAAGTTTAAATTATTAAAAGATGGTTCTACCCAATCGGAGGCTTATCAGATAGAGAATGAGCTATTGAATCATTATATAGCCAAACAATCATTATTGATAATAATTTAAAATACAAAAATATGAAAAAACTAGAAAAACTATCTACTGAACAAGAAAAGATAATGATTGAAACCAAAGATTATTGGATAAACTTAGCACTCAACCAAAACAAAAAGGGAATAGATAAGGCTAAGTTTGAAAAAGGGATAAATTGGTTATATACAGATTTGCTAAAAAAAGATGTTCCCAAAATTGTGTATTGCGATTCTTGGATATCTTGTTTGATTGTTATAGATATTTTTAAAAAATTAAAAAAAGATTCTGTTGCGGATTCTGTTGCGGATTCTGTTAAGAATTCTGTTTGGAATTCTGTTTGGGATTCTGTTGCGGATTCTGTTGGGGATTCTGTTAGGAATTCTGTTGCGGATTCTGTTAGGAATTCTGTTTGGGATTCTGTTGCGGATTCTGTTAGGAATTCTGTTTGGGATTCTGTTGCGGATTCTGTTGGGGATTCTGTTGGGGATTCTGTTAGGGATTCTGTTTGGGATTCTGTTGGGGCTTCTGTTAGGAATTCTGTTAGGGATTCTGTTAGGAATTCTGTTGCGGATTCTGTTAGGAATTCTGTTTGGGATTCTGTTGCGGATTCTGTTTGGGATTCTGTTGCGGATTCTGTTTGGAATTCTGTTGCGGATTCTGTTGGGGATTCTGTTGGGGATTCTGTTAGGGATTCTGTTGCGGATTCTGTTGGGGATTCTGTTGGGGATTCTGTTTGGAATTCTGTTTGGGATTCTGTTGCGGATTCTGTTGGGGATTCTGTTAGGAATTCTGTTGCGGATTCTGTTAGGAATTCTGTTTGGGATTCTGTTGCGGATTCTGTTTTTAGAGAATATAGTTATTATGTTGGATTTATTGATTATGGGTGGGTTTCTTTTTATGATTTTTTTACAAAAATAGGAATAATTAATAATGACAAATTTAATAAATATAAGGAATTTACTGAGGCAAATTGCTTTCAAACGTATTGTTACGAAAATTATGTATTTGCAATACAGCCACCATTGGAGATAATAAAAAATGAAAATGGTCAATTACATAACATCAAAAAAGCAGCAGTTGAATTTTCTGACAAAACTTGTTACTATTTTATAAATGGTCGTAATATACCAGAACCAACTTTTATTAAATTAAAAGAAGATAAATATACCATCCAAGATTTTATAAAAGAACAAAACGAAGAAATTAAATCTACAAGTATAGCCTACTTACAAGAGGTGAAAGGTGATGATTTTTTAGTAACATTTTTTAAAGAAAATTTAAAAGAAATTAATACATTTGTAGATAAAAAAGATGAAAAATACCTTAAAGGAACAACTAATGGTATGAATGTAGGTGTTTATACTTTATTCAAAGGAGAAATTAATAATACTAATATAGCTTATGTTAGATGTTATTGCCCTTCTACTGATAGAATGTTTTTTTTGGGTGTAAGTTCTGAATATAATAACGCTAAAGATGCAATTGCTTCTTTGTACCGAATCCCCAAAAAACTAAAACCATACATACAAGAGATAAATAGACAAGGGGAAAGATTTAGCACTTGTCTAACTAAAGAAGGGAAAGATTTAATAAAAAATTTGCCAAAAAACGATATTGAAGATTTAATTTCGATTACTGGTGATGAATATTTTTCTAAAATAAAATATGAATATTAATTTTAAACAACAAAAAACACAAAAAATGGAAAGAGTATTAGTAGCTCCAAGTAGCACACATGGTCACTTTGTAAAAGGTGCAAAAAATGTAATTAACTTAGACCAAGTTAATGAAACATTTTTAGTAGAAGGTGATTCTGTATTGGAAACAGATAACCACACTACCCTAGAAATGAAAGGTGATTGTTTAATCACTTGTCAAAATGTTTACAATCCTTTTACGGAAATGTATAACAAAAGCAAAGACTAGAAATTATTTTGGGGAATGGGTTATTCTATTCCCCTTTATAATTTTAAGTTTAATGAATTTTTATTCTTTAAAAACTGTATAAATTTTGGTTGTTACTATTCTTCCAAAATACACTTTAAACACATTAACTCCCATATCATCACATTCGCTTTTTAGCTTGTTTTTTATGGTGGTTAATGTTGTTTTTCGTTTTATATCATCCCATTCGCAATCGGTCAAATAATCGGCTATAATCCCCCTGGCGATGTCGTGTAGGTTATCGGATGCGTTATTGGTATCTATTAAGTATTTTTTGGGATTTACAATATCAAATTTAATTATTGGTTCCACGCTTACTTGCTTATTGTCTAAGGTGGTTATATCGACTGCGGCCACATGAAAGGTATCTATTGTTTTAATAACGGTATGAGCTTCATCTATTAATGGTATTTTCCAATTTACACCTTCTTTTAAATCTTTTTTATAAGTACCCAATCTTAACAAAACACCTGATTCATAACACCTAAGTATAACAATAGGGCTTACATAATCCTTTAATTTTTCAATAAGCCATTCTATTATCCGAAGTATGCCATCAAACATAAATAATGTATTTTAAAATACTTTTCCTTTTATAATTCTTTTGTTACTAACGCTAAAATCACCCGTTTTGTCCTTTTCTAATATCGCAAAACCTTGATTATAAGCATCTACATGCTTGCAATACTCAACATTTGGGTGCATTAAATGGCCTGTCGTCCAGCAAGTAAATACTTCGTTATCAAATTGATTTTTTGTCGTGTATTCGCTTGTTCTATGAACATGAGATGCTATGGCAGATTGCTTAACTCTATCGTATAAAGTTTTAGCTGGACTTACTCCGCTCCCTCTTCTAAAGGTGGTATCTCCATGAATTATTGGAAGATGCCCAAATTTAACATGGTCTAAATTTTTAAGAGGTTTTATATCAAATGCGTTTAATTTTAAAATATCCTCAATTTCAAATAATTTCAACCCCAACAATTCAGGTGCCTTAGTTCTCATATACCTTTCATATCTAAATTCATGGTTTGCATCTAAATTGTAATATATAACTAGATCGGGGAATGACTTTCTAATATATGCTAACATTTCAATAATGGCTTCGTGTTCTTCATCAAATTTTCTAACTCTGGGGTCTTTTTGAAAATCGGATAATTGGTAAAAATCTACCAAATCGCCATTAATGAATAAAGTATCTATACTTTCTTTTGTCAAATGATTAAAGCAAACATCTATTGCTTTTGGATCGTGAAATGGCACTTGTAAATCACTAATAAAACCCATTTTTTTAATGCCAACGGGTAATTGAAAAATCACTTTTTCTTCTACCCAAGTAGGTGGTTGCACAAAACTAGATGAATGTCTTTTAAATTCATCTATATGGGTTTTATTTGCAAGATTTTTTCTTTGTTTATCCCCTATTTTGCCTCTATAATATCTAATTAAAGACCTTATAGCTTCTGTATCATCAAAATGATTTTTATTTTCTTTTAGAATTAAAGATGCTAAAGTATGAGATGGCATCCAATCAGGATATTTTTCTAAATAGTCAAGAATAATTTTACCACTCATAGTTGTTTTGTTTCCTGCCATTTTGTTTTTGTTTTAGTTTATGCCTCGTTGGTACTTATTTTCCCATTTAAAGCAAGTAAATATTTTTCAGGTTTATAGCTTGTATAATTTGGTCTAAGACATTTTACAAGTCTTGATTTTGCTATGTTTATTATGGAAACTTTATCACCTTGATTGCCACCGAGTACGCTAAAAGTATCTTTTGATTCTGAGAAATATAAACCAATATGTCCTCCTTCTGGTCTTTGAAAAATTAAAATATCTCCAAAACTTTCCTGGCCTTTGGGTACTTCTATTACATTAGGCATTGTTTGATATTTTAATGCTCTTAGGTAATCGTACTTATCTTTTGTATTTAGTTTTACTTCCCTACCTGCTTTTTTCATTACATAACAAAAAAATAAACCACACCATGCAAGGGCATCATTTGTATATACATCATCTAATCCTATTTCTTTGGCCCATTCTAATATAATAGGCGAATTGCCAATACCTTTAACTTCTTTAGTTCCTACCAAATCATACGCTATTTGCATGTGTCTTGGTATGTATTTTCCGTTTAAAAATTCGGGCAACATTTACTTAAATTTTGATATTACAAAATATCCATTAGAGCCTATAATTATTAATATTGCTATAATAAACCATGTTATCCATTTATTAGTTCTTTTATTGGCATCCGATACCTCTTTATTTTTGCTCAATAATTGTCCTTTTAAATTAGCTGATTCTACATTTAGATTATTAATTGAATCTTGATTTAACTTTTGTTTTTGTCTATCTACTATTGATTGAACTATTGTTTTAGTTACTATTTTAATTTGCTTAATCAAAATAGTATCACCTTTTAAAGTGTCTGTTTTTGGTTTGTATAGTGTATCTCTTAATGTTAATGTGTCGCCTTTTATTGTAAAGGTGGTATCATTAGCACATGGATTTAGTAATTGCCATTTTTTGCCAATTTTATCAAATGCTTGTGGATTGGTTATTACTAATTGTTCGGCTTTTATAATTTTTCTTTGTGGGCTACAACTAAAAAAAGTTATTATAATAAATAATAATAACAATAATATAAATATTATTTTAGGTGGCCTTGGATTTAATGTTACCATAAACATAATTAATCTTTTTTTAATATTTCTCCATTAACATTTGTTATTAGATTTTTCAATAAATAAGAAACCCATGCAGTAAAACTTGTAACTAATATTGAAATCCATTCTTGTTTTGTTTTTGGAAACAAACCGCTATCTAACATATTAGTAATACTTGTTACCAATGCGGTAATTAAGGCTACTAATGAACCTTTTAAAAAATCACTCCAATTTAATGATAAAAATTTACTCATTGGTTATTGTACTAGGCTCTTTGGGTGCTAATAATTTATCTAATAAAATTGGGTAATAATCTTCTGTTTCAATATTATAAAGTTCGCCAACATTAATTTTAGGTGCATCAATATTTTTTTCAATTGACAATAATTCAAACAATTGTTTGTTATACTCCTCCATTTTTTCATTAGGTACTTGATAATTGTCTGTTCCTTCTATTTTTTCTCCAATTTCTTTTATTAATTCATTTCTAGCATCTTCGAACTCCTTGCAATATTCAAGAATTTTTTTGTTTAATTCATTGTTTAAAGCATATTTTACTCTAATGCTAAGTTTTTGAGATAAAATACCTTTGCTTCTTTGCCCTGTTGATGGATTGATAATTTTTCCATTAAGTTCATCCGATAAAACTAAAATTTCGTTAAGTGTTAATTTCATTGTTGTTGTTTTTAATATAGTAACCAAATATAAATAATTTTATTTAGTAACCAAATATAAATAATTTTATTTATTGTATATGTATTTATCTGCTTTTTTTATATTTTCTGAAATATCTTTCATAGTATTAATTATTTTAATATCTATTAAATCGGGATGAATCCACCAATCTTCGTATGGAGAATATTCATCTGGACTTATATCGCTTACAATTAATTCATAACCAAATGATTTTAGGTATTTTCTAGATTTTTCCCTTACCATTTTGGTATCATCATCGTAATGGTCATGTTCAAATGTTATAACCCTAAATTTAATATTATGTAATGGTATTTTCTTTAATACTTCAAATGATATAATTGGCGGGTCGCAGTCAATTTGCAGGTAATCTATTATTTCACCCTCTTGACCTCCGTAATTATATTCCAAGGCATTGGCTATTTCGCATTTTCTGCCATTTTCAGCCCACTTCTGTTCCCATTGAGGAGAAATGTCTATTGAATCACCCCTCCACCCTAATTGCTCTAATAAAGCCGTATTATTGCCATAAAATGGATCTGCACATCCTATTTCTAAATAGGTACCATCTTTTTTACCATTAGTCATCATAAGTACAAACATATCTTGAAAGCATTGAGAATAGTTTTTTTCTATATTTTCTGCTCCTTTAAATTTATACCTTAAATTGTGGTAATTCTCTTTTTTATACTCTATGGGCGACTTCCAATTTGATAATGAGGATAGGTTGTTTATAACCGATTGTTTGTAATTAGGTGTTAAGTTATTATTTTCTTTTAATTGCCTAAACAAATGCAATGATTCGTCAAATAACCCTATCCACCAAGAGCATACTGCTAATTCAAAATCAAAAACCCAATCTCCATCGTATTCTAAATAGGTTATGCTATTAGGTTTATTTGTACTCATTTTTTTACCTATAACTGCTGCTGTATATGCCTCTTGCCAATCCTTGCATCTTTCGTAAGTTCTAGCTAATAAATTATGGGCCTCTGGTCTGTTGGGTAATAATGATATTGCTCTTAAAATAAGGCCCTTAATCATAAACCATCTATCTCCTTGTTTTTCGAAACATAATGCCATTCTAAGCATAGCTTCATAATTCAATTCTACATTATCCCCAAATTCAGTAGCCCTTAAATAAAAACCTGCCGCCGATGCTGTTTGACCTAATTTTTCATATTCCCATCCAAGTTTAAAACAAGTATTAGGATTTTGGGTGTCTTGTATGTATTGTGTAAGCAATGATTTTAGTTCCATATAATAGAATCTATTTTTGATTTTGGTATTTTTAAAATGTAGGCAGCATTATCTTGGAACGCGAATGATATTAATAAATCTTCATTGTGAAATGCCATACCGCAGCAAAACTCTATTTCTCCATCCATAAAATTAAATGGCTCCGATATGTGTTTAATATTCCATTCTAAATCCCATATAACAAATCTATGAACATATCTTGCGTTTCTTTGTTGTAAGTTATTTTTCCATAATGCTGTTTCGTGAATAATACAAATATTATAATCTCCATAGCTAATAACATGGGAACTTCCTCTCATATTTTGTAATTCGCCTATCCCTTGTTTTAATACTATTGTTTCCGATTGTAAAGTTTGAATATCTACCTTTACTACCTCTGTTGGGTTAGCCCATTTTACATAATGAAATGGCATATCAAGTATTGGCATCCAATTCTTTTCGCAATAACTATCTTTATCGTTTGGTGGTTCTATTCTGTATCTAGCAAATTCTCTATTATCTACTATTAAAGACAATTCCATTCTTCCTTGCCCGTTGGGTGTTGTATCTCTCCTTACTCCCGTTATATATAAATTATTATCCCATTTTACCACTCTTGCATCTTCTAATCCATGAAATTCCCACATAGGAGTAACATCACACTTAGAAGTGTCCACTTTTTGATACCTTTTGGTTGACAAGTCATCTTTTAATTCAAGTAAAAAGTTATTTGTTTTTAGGTGTAAATCGTTTTCAGGATTAAGATAAGCCAAAGGCCCATGCCTATTCCCAAATACTTGTTTTCCTTCACAATGAACTAAGGTATAATTAACGTGCCTTAAATTGCATAGGATTTTATCTCCATCTATAAATATTGATGGGTTCATTAAGCCTGTGCCATTGGTAAGATTTGAGGGTATTATTAATGGCAAAATATCACCGCCATTATCTATTGTGTATTTAGCTAAATTTTTCATAGTAAGCTAAAATAGTAATATTAATTTAATTTTAAATAAATTTGTTTAATTAAATTAATATCATTAATTTTGTGGTGATATATTTGGGACCGCTTAGTTACTCGGCTCGTTTCACTCGCCTCGATAATATAGCAAAACAAATAAAAATTTAAAAACACTTATAACTAATCTTTATGTTAAATGGTACACAATCAAATGGTAAAAAAGGCTATGCTTCTTCTAAGGAAAATAAAAAAATAGGAGAATTTTTAAATTTAGATAACAAAATAATTTTTAGAGAAACCACAAATGGAAAGTTTATTCTAGTAAATATTTCCGAAAAGTTATTGGAGATTCCCCAACAGTGCTTGTTTTTTTATAACCATCCTCAATATTTCCAAATAAAATAATATAAGAATCAGAAGGATTTACTTTTGATATAAAATCATTGGTTTTTCAATAAAAAAACAACAATTATGAAAACAACTAAAAAAGGCTATGCTTCTTCTATTGTGGAGAATGTTATTTATTTTTTCGATTGGCTATGGGATGCAGATAAAGTGTATCAACCCTGTTATTTAAGTAGAGTATTTTCTCGTTCAATTTTTTATATTCTAATTGGGTTGATTGGTTCATTAATAGGAACGACAATAGTGCTGTTACTATTGCGGTCACTAGGGCACTTACAATACCTATAAATATTGGTTTTTCATGCCATTTTTTGATTTTTGCTTTTTCTTCTTTTTTAATATTGTAACTTTTAAGTCCAAAATCAGTTAATTGGTATCCTTCAAAATCTAATACTATTTTTATTTTTTGTATGTACCCATCACATAATAATTTATTTAATGTTTTTTCATATTTACATTTATGTATTAACCAAACATTTTTAATTAAATCTTCCTTCGTAATGGCATCTATATCTAACCCTTTTGCTTCTTCATTATATTTAATTTTAGCCAACCCCTTATAATTATAAATTTTATCTAGGATTTTATACTGCAAATCAGTCATAAGTATAGTTTTAAGAACTAAAATTAAACAAAAAAGACTAGGCTTTAACACCTAATTTTATCGAATCTTCCCCCTCGCCTACGGCTCGGTTTGCTATTCTTTTTTTTACCATTTGATTTTCCCCCTTCGGTTGGTTTTTGTCAATAAATTTGTTTAATTAAATTAATATTATTAATTTTGTGGTGATATATTTGGGACCGCTTAGTTACTCGGCTCGTTTCACTCGCCTCGATAATATAGCAAAACAAATAAAAAATTAAAAAACACTTATAACTAATCTTTATGTTAAATCGCTCGAAATCAAATCGTAAAATGGCCAACGCTTCTTCTTCTATATTAGCGAAGATTAATGTTTTTTGGGATAATATTGATTGGTGGAATCTATTGATATGGATTTATAAGATTGGCTTTGTAATCTTAGGGATTGAACTTCTAGTGTTAGTTTGTCTATTTGTTCTACGGATATTTTCGTTGTTGTAAAATAAGCAGCAATATTAAATCCAGTACTTATTACTATAAACAATAAGGTTATAGATCCTGCCCAATAACTCCAAAATTGAGCTTTATATAAATCATTTTCTCTAATTACTTTTTTATTCTTAATATTACTCTCTTTTTCAAAAACTTGCCTACCAATTTCAGTTAACAAAACATCACTAAATTGAAATACTTTTGGGCTTGTTATATTTTTTTTTCTTACATCAATAAAAGTAGCTTTTGATAATTCTTCAAAATTTAATAAAATATTATCATCACTTATGCCAAGTCCTTCTTTTCCTAATGTTTTTCTTAATAATATATATTCTTTGGTTAATTCATTTTTTATATTTAAGTAATTTATATTTGCATTAATTGAATCATTTAACTTAGTATCTTGTCCTATTAATGGATTTAATTTTAATGGATTTAATTTTTCAATTAAAATAAACCTATTGTATTCAATATCTTCTTTATTTGGTTTATATAATATTTCTAATATTCTATATTGCAAATCAGTCATAAAAATTTATTTTAAATTTAAAAATTTATGAATAATTACAACAAACAAATTGATAAATGGTATAGAATATAATCTAATATTATATCCTATTTCGTTTTTAAACACAAAAAAGCCTCAATTAAGAGGCTTTATATTATAAAATCTGCATGTTCAATAAGAGATTGTTTTATTTTTTTTTGATTCATTGTGTCTAAATAAACTAATATCCCCTCTCGTCTTGCAAATTTCATTGGTGCAATAAAGTCGCTATCTCCAGCAACTAATACAATTTTATCAATAGTTCTTTTGCTTGACATCCATGCTATATCTAATCCAATTTTCATATCAACTGCTTTTTGTTTCAAATCAGGATGAAATTTTGAAGAATCATTTTTATCAATTTTCCATCCATCAAAAGACAAATCTCCTAGTCTAAGTGCTAATTGAGGAAAACTTTTGAGGTCATTTTGAAATTTTGTTGCAGCATGAAATTGCGGTTTTTTACTAAAATCTATATCATTACCATTGGGGTCTTTTTTTATATCCCCAAATGGTCTACAATCATAATAATAAGTCCTTAATAAAATATTTGTAGTTGTTTTTGGATCAACCGAATCTACTTTGTTTACTATATCATCAATAAAAGGTTTCATATCGCTAATACGAGGACTATTGCCACTATTATTTTGTTTATACCTTTGTAAGAAAAAACCTCCATCAATTAAAATTGCTATCCTTGTATTTGACATATTTTATAAATAATTTTTACATAAAAAAACCGGCAACAATCCGTTTTACACAGACTCTTACCGGCATATATTTTACCAGCCTACTGGTGTAGCGGATTTAATAGATAACGCAAAATAGTAACTTTTTCGTTACTATTCAAATAAAAAATACTTTTTTATTTATATACTGATAATCAGTAAATTACAACTAAGAGAATATTCCCCCTCGCCTTCGGCTCGGTTTGCTATTCTTTTTTTACCTTTGATTTCCCCCTTCGGTTGGTTTTTGTCAATAAATTTAAAAACCAACCTACACAGCCCTAACCAAGTAACATAATGTTGAGTTATAATCGTTTTTAATAAGGTGGTTTTGCTATATTAAGTGCGATTTTTAAGCCGCTACGCTTAAAGCTAAAAATCGCACTTAATATAGCAAAACAAATAAAAATTAAAAAACACTTATAACTAATCTTTATGTTAAATGGTACACAATCAAATGGTAAAAAAGGCTATGCTTCTTCTATTGTGGAGAATGTTATTTATTTTTTCGATTGGCTATGGGATGCAGATAAAGTGTATCA
>Ga0209084_1003636_pt1 | contig 11232 bp, 23 predicted proteins | sample C_130820_MF_Meta_FD_187309 | JGI IMG/M metagenome (GOLD analysis project Ga0209084, IMG submission 187309) | Freshwater microbial communities from Lake Croche, Canada to study carbon cycling - C_130820_MF_MetaG (SPAdes) (version 2) | ecosystem: Environmental > Aquatic > Freshwater > Lake... | reverse complement strand
AGTTTTGTTGCATGGGTAATAATAAAAAATAAATAGCGTTTTTCCTTTCCTTTCTTTTTTCTGCACGTTAAGCCAAACAATAATTTGTTTGGCTTTTTTTATGTTTTCTATTGGCTATAATATTTTTCTATATTGTTTGTTTATGAAAAATTGCCTATTACATTTGTTGCTCACTAAACAAAAAACAGATGACACAATTTACTGCACAAATCGATATGGGAGAAAGTTTAGATTTTTCCAAAAATGAAATTTTGTCTTTTCTATCATTGCTAATGCATGAAATATCTTCAGGCATAGACGTGACAGAGGATACATTGATAACCATACAAATAAAAAAAAATGAACACAGATCAAATATTTAAAACTATTATTTTGTTGATTGCTTGCATATTGTTTGCAAAATTATTTGAAATGATAATTTTTATAAAAAAACAATTTACTTGCAAAATGTGCAACAAAGGCAAAAGATACGACCAAATGGAAACAATTAATATTTGCAAAAACTGCTACAATGGAAAATACTAAAATACAAGAACAAAGCCGGAACGCGCTCAATGCCGAAATGCATTTATGCAAAGACATGATTAGTAACATTACCGATATAAAAATTTATGGCATAGTAAAAAACAGCAATGGCCGGATTGATACGGTCGACCTGGTGGATTACTATACTAATTTTCCGTTTAATTGGTTAACGGAAATAAAAGTATTGCTGAATGATGCAGTACAACAATATGAACAACTTTTAAATAATAGTCAACATGGAATTAAATAATTTAGAGCAACCGGCAGAAATAAAAAAAGAATATTACAGTGCAGCAATGCCAACATTTCCGGTACAAGATCACCTTGGCCAAACATTGGTAAATTTTGGAATGAATAAGCTCGAATATGCAGCTATACATTTAGCCGCCGGTTGGTGGCAATGCCCTGATTTTAGGCGCGACACAATAGCGGATGAAGCTGTTAATCTTGCCGCTGAAATATTAAAAGAGTGTGACCGTAGAATGATTGAATTAACGACTGCAACGCCCAAAATAATTAACTTAAATGATAATAAATCATGAAATTGACGAAGAATTATTTAAAAGGTCGTATTTTAATTCGTATACCCCAGAGAAGGAGCAAAAGGTACTTCAAATAGGCGGCAAGGTAATTGGGACGTTAGGTAATATTTGTGTTTTTTCGGGGCTACCAAAGGCCGGGAAGTCAACATTTTTAAACGCTTGCATTGCTGGGGCTTTTGTTCCCTATTCAATCTTTGAAATGGCTATGTTTTTACCGGTAGGCCGCAAGGCGGTATGTTACATTGATACGGAAAGCAGCGAATACGATTTTTATAGATCAATAGGCAGAATGAAAACGTTAATCAGCTTTTCGGATATGCCAGATTATTTTTTGGCATATCGTATGCGAGATTTGAACCCAAAAGAAATACAGGCCTACATTGAATATATAATACAGTTGCGACCAGATTGTGGCGTATTGGTAATAGATGGATTACTAGATCTGTTGATGAATTACAACGATGAAGTAGAGAGCCGCATGCTTATAAATTGGTTAAAGAAAATAACCAGTCAGGCAAACATACTCTTAATTGGTGTGGTGCATACAGGCAAAAAAGATGGTATGACATTGGGGCATTTTGGCAGCATGATAGATAGGTATTGTCAATCTGTACTTACTGTAGAAAAGGATAGTAAGGAGCAAACTTTTGAATTGAAAGGCAAGTTTTTAAGGTCTGATATTGAATTTTCGCCGATTAAAATAATTAATGAAAGTGGAGTGTTCAGGCAGGTAAACTAAAAACGGCCGCACCAATCAAGGGCAGCCGTTAAATAAATTTATTCCATTTTTCACAACAAAGATATGATAACTTTAAAAAAAAACAAAATGAAAAAAAATTTTTTTATTTATTTATGTATAGCTTTTTTTATTTTTTTGGGTTATTTAACGCTGTTTGCATTAATACCAATAGACTATATAAAAATAGTAGCTTTTCCCACAATTACAACAATATCTGTAATACTTTTAATTATAGTTTATGAAACCAATAAACACGATGATAAATAATCATGAAATATGGACTACCTGCACGAGCTGCGGAGAGGAATACGATTTAAGAATTAATCATTTTTGTAACAAAAAAAAAATATACATTGATGGACAAATATTTATGGTACAAATTGAAGTACACGATTTACTTTGCTATTATAGCAATACGGTACAAGCTGCGGTTATTTGCCGACAAGCTCAAAAAGAGTATTACAGGAAACAAGACCAGGACAGATTAAGAAAAGCAAAAGCAATGGAAAAAAAACTTGACCAGCTATTGCTGGGCAAAAAAGATGAAAGTCAAAGGGAGTTATTTAGGTAACAATAAAATAAAAAAACATGCAGATTAAAAATAGATTTACCGGTAAATTAATTATGGAAATAGAAGACTTTAGCTCTGCAGACCTGAAAGGGGCAAACCTGAAAGAGGCAAACCTACGGAGGGTAAATTTGAGCGGGTTAGACCTGACTGGGTCAGATTTCCGCTGGGCAGATTTGAGCGACGCGGATCTGAGCGAGGCAAACATGGCTGGGTCAACCATGCGAGGGTCATACCTGCGCCTGGCAGACCTGCGCGGGGCAAATTTGAGGTTGGCAGACCTGAAAGGGGCAACCCTGCGATTGGTAGACCTGCGCGGGGCAGACTTGAGCTTTGCAAACCTGGGCGACGCAACCCTGAGCGGGTCCAACTTGGGCTGGGCAAGCTTGCGCGGCACAAACCTGCGGTACTCAAATTTGCATGGGGTAAACATGGTGGGGGCGGACGTGGAGAAGGCAGACTTTGGCGGGGCAAACCTGAGCGAATCAAAATTAGATATTAAAATTTATTCCGTTTCTATGGTTGGATCTAACAACAGAATGACAACATACAATGCTACAAATAATATTGTATGGTGCGGATGTTTTACTGGAACAATAGAAGAATTTGAGGCTATGGTAATAAAAACGTATAGTTCTCCATTAGACGAAACGCACTACGAAAATTATATGTCTGTTATTGCTTATTTTAAATCTTTAGCATGATGGTAAAACTATTGACCGCAATATGCTTTTTTTCTCCAAAAGACAATCAACCGCCGCTAAAATACCGCAATATTAAAGATGAGGGAAAATTCATAAATTTTGTAGAAAAAAAGGGCGTGTTGTACATAAATTTTTACGACAAGGAAAGCAAAGCATTTATTAAACGCCACTGGTTAAAACAATTTAGATAGTAAGACCAGAAAAAAAGAAAAAGCCGCCTAAAATGGGCGGTTTTTTTGTGCGCATACCGTATTGTAAGCGAATTATAAATAAAGGTCAAAAATGGGATAAATTTTGTATTTTTACCCCTATGTGGAAAAATATGGGTAGCAACGCCACCGCCCATAAGCGGGGGCTAAGCTACCCATATTTTTTTATATTCACAAGGGGGGTAAGGTGTGTTTAACTTTTTTTTAACAAAATATTTTGGATTTTTCCGTTTTTCTATAGATATTTGCTATAATGAAATTGAGAAAACCTATATTGTTGGGAGTTGTGGCCGTTATTGGCTACTATTTGTTCAAGGGTGCAGGCCTTGCCAATGTTGCTAGCAAGGTAAAATTTATTTTGCGTGGCATATCTTTTTCAGGTATCAATATGGTTGTCAAGGTTGGCGTATTAAATCCCACCAGCACAGGCGTAGATTTTACGGCGTTTGTTGGTGATGTTCTGGTAGGGGATAAGGTGGTAGCTACTGCTCAGTCATTTATACCTGTTAGGATTGCACCAGTAAGTCAACATGAGATCTCAATAACATTTGTACCAAACTCATTTGGAATAGTTGAACTTATAACAGACGCGCTCAATAAACACGTCAATAGTAAGGTAACTATTCAGGGATATGCTAACATGAATAGTTATACTGTTCCAGTTAAATTAGTTTGGTAATGAGGGCGGCACAATTAGAGCCGTTTTTGCGGCCTTTTGAAAATAAGAGATCTGTATTAATACACGATCAGAGCGTAGGGGATATTATGCAGGGCATACTATCAACACATGATAGGTATAAATCGGAATATGATAAGATTTGTATGCAATTTTATGCACCAACTCCTTACCAGATTGGTTATAAAATATGGAAGTTCTTAAAAGATAATGTACAGTACAGGGTTGAGCCAGATAGTAAGCAGATGCTTAAATCTCCATCAGCCATTATTGCTGAGGGTACAAGTTCGGACTGTAAAAACTATTCATTGTTTACCGGGGGAATATTGGCCGCACTTGCAAAAAAGGGGGTTAAAATACCTTTTTGTTACAGGTTTAGCAGTTATAAAATAATGGATAAAACACCGCAGCACGTTTTTGTTGTGATGTACCCGAACACTAATAAAGAGATTTGGATTGATGCTGTGTTAAGCAGTTACAACGATCATAAGAATTATTATTATAAAATTGATAAAAAGCCAAACATGAGCCTGATAGCATTAGCTGGAATAGATGAAGTTTTTTCAATCGGAAAGAAAGGAGATAAGCGCAGAAAGTTTTTTCAGAAACTTAAAGACGATATTAAAAAGGCTGGAAAGTTTTATGTCAAAATATCGGCAGCAGGCCCACGAAATGCAGCACTTGCTTTGATTAAATTAAACTTTAGGAGCATTGCAACTAATTTGAGTAAGGCAATCAAAAAAGATGAAAAAAAAGTAGTTAAGTTTTGGGAAAATTTGGGGGGAAATCCTCAAAAGTTAAAAACGGCCATTAGTCAGGGTGAACATCATAAAAGGTTGGGAGATCCATATAACGACAACGTAATTGGAATGGATCCAGCTACTACATCAGCATTGATTGCCGCAGGTAGTGCCGTATTAATTGCGATGGTTAGCCATTTAGGCTTAAAAAATGACAAAGGGGCGGCAGTAGATGCAGATTTGCAGACAGTTAAGGATCAGGCAGATAAGGATGTAGTAAGCGATATTAATAAAGAGGCTAACGGCCAGGAAACACCTACAGGAGATAGTATATTGAAGGGATCAAGTGCAAATATGAAAACCATTGCCATTATAGGTGGTGCAGCTGTAGTTGGTTATTTCTTACTCAAAAAAAAGTAGATCATGAGGTTATTAATTAAGCCAACAGCAACAGTTAACCAACAAGGCGAAAGGCCAGCGGCAGCCGCTGCATCTTCTGGGTTAAAGGAAACTTCAACAACTACAGATAGTACGTCAAAAATTACTAGCGGTGGCAATAAAAACATGATATTAATATTAGTGGCAGTAGGTGCATTATTTTTCCTACTTAAAAAGCGCAAAAAATGACCAAACTACAACAGATAGTTGCTAAAGCTAAGGCGCTTCGCAAAGCAAGCCCTAATAAGTACCCAAAATGGACAGACTATATAAAGGCTGCCAGCAAATCATTGGCCGGGTTAGATAGCGTCAAAAGGAGGGGCAACAAAACGACAGTTAACTATACAAAAAATAAGCTTGCACCAAAAAAGAAAGCGGCACCAAAAAAAGTTGCCACCAAAAAGAAAGCAGCACCAAAAAAAGTAGTTAAGCGGCCAACAAGATCCGTTCAAACTAGCTTGTTTGGTATTGGTGCGGTTCAGAGCATAAGTATTAAGCATTTGCAAAAACTTGCTTCAGATCTTGCCAACGCTGAAAAAATGATAGCGCGCCACCGGGAGATTATAAAGGCTGAAAAAACAACAAAAGGAAAAAATTTGATTAGCAAAGAAATAAAAATCTGGACTAATTATAAAAACGACCTAAAGAAACAAATAACACTAGCAAAAAAGCATATTAAGTAAACAATAAAAACAAAGTATCATGGCTAAGAAAAAGCACCACAAAAAAGCAGTACACCACCGCCGCCGCCGCCGTTCGGGCATGGGAGCGATAGACATGGGTGGTATTTTAACACAAGTTGCAGGAGTTGCAGCAGGTGCAGCAGTAGCTGGACTAATTACTAAACAGTTTCTCAGCTCGCAGTCTCCAACTATCCAAATGATTGCACCAGTAGCCCTGGGCATTGCAACGCCCATGTTCCTTAAGGGAGATTTGGGTAAAGCAGCAGGTGCCGGTATGGTAGCAGTTGGAGCATTGGCCGCACTTAAGAAAGCAGGTATTGCTGGTATGAGTGATGGCGTAGAGGTTACAATGGCAGGGTTTGACGAATTGCCCGTAATAGGTGAATATAACCCACAGGGTAAAGCGATGGCCGGTGAGGAAAGTGTGATGGCTGGATACAACGAGCTACCGGTGATTAACGGTTATCAGGATTAATATCCATTTTTGACCTTCATTTAATTAAAAAAACAGTTTGTAAAACTTTAAAATTGTAAAACAATGGCTACTCAAGCAGGCGCAAGACTGGTGTATAACAACGCGGTCAAGACATTTAACGCGGCAGGCGTATCAACTGCAAAGGCTGTACTTTCTCAGTCATATCTTCGTTTTGAAATTCCTTTGTCAGTAACACAAACGCAATACACGTTTGACACGCTGGTGAACGAAAATTTAAACCCCAATTTTATTACCCAAAACAAACTAAACCTACAGGATAGTTTTTTGGTTAGCCGTATTGGTTTTTATATTGGCCTGGCTGCTACTTCGTCTGTAGCAGAGAGCCAGGTGCCTTTGTACACTTATCCGGATGCTAAGGTATTTAGCACGACATACGCTGCAACATCATTGGAGACCGTTTACAACGGAAAGATGACATTCACAGTTAATCAGCGTCAAATTGTAACCGGTTGGGATTTGTATAAACATAAGAAATCGCCAATTACCCAAAGCGGATATTTGCCATATGCCGCAAGTACAATGGTAACGCAGAATAGCACCGATTTTGCAAACGATGGTTATTACCCATGCGAGCCAAATTTAATTTTGATAGGATCAAAGAAAAATGTGTTAACCGTTAACTTTGATGGTACACTTGCGGCTATTCAGGCTAACAGCCGCCTTGTGTGTGTGTTTCAGGGTATATTGGGCCAAAACTGTACATCAGTACGTTAATAATGGCATATTCCGTTTGGGCCGGTCGGGTGTAAAAATAACCGGCCCATTTTTAACCTTTAATTATTATTACAATGGTTATTACAACAAATCCGCTCGTTAAGTGTGATATGATAAGCGTTACCCTTACAGCGGGTAGCACACAAACTAAAATACCTTTTCCGGATCAGCCGCAATTAAGAGATGTGTTTTTGCAAGCTCTGGATTTTCCATACATTACTATAGACTATTACAATCAGCCTACAGTTAATGAAGATGCAAGTTATTTGACTACTTCATATCTTACTCTTTATTTTGATGGCCGGGAAAACGTACAACAAATACCATTACCCGAGCTGACCTCATCAACAAATGCTAGGGTTTACAATCAAAACGGCACGTTGGGATTTTTTAACCAGCGTATTGTTTGGCCGAAATGCTATATAACATTGGCAGCATCTAATCCACCTGTAAATGATGTAGTTTACACATTTGCGGTTTATTATTCAATCAATAAAATTTAATAAAGATGACAGCTACAGGTTTTAAGGTTGGTAAATACGAATTTGTCAATATAGTGGTTAATTCGATGGATACTCGTAATGAATTTTATTTCCCGGACTTACCTAATTTAAGAGATGCGCATATTTGCGCCATTTCACAATATACTGCCGGTGTGATTTCGTTAGACCCTAACGGGATTGCAACAGTGAATAACGCAGATACTCAGCAGGCTTTTTTGGTGCTAAACATAAACGATAAAGAGGATATTAAAATACCTTTGGTGTCGTTGATTGCACTAAATTACTCAGGCGCAAACTTAAGCAGCCAAAACGGCTATTTGCCATTTGCCGGACAAGTAGTAAGATGGCCGAAAAGTTATGTAAAATTTCCTAATGGCCATGATGCCGGGCAGTTCAGCATTTGCATGGGCGTATTTTACAAGTAATAATAAGCAGAAATTATGAAAGGAATACAGAAAGCGGTAGATTTTTTTGTGCAACAGGATGCGCCCTATTTTATGATAGTGGATGCAAAAAATAATTGCATCGGAAACAACAATAAGTTAGCAGACATAGATCAGGCAGGGGAAAGGCTTAACACATTGCTATCTTGTTTGGACACAGATAGTAAAGCAATCTATAAAATTTATTGTTGGTCAGAATTGCCGGATAATAAATTGAAAGGAAAGGTTAAGGACCTAACCAACGGAGATAATGACATTTGTTTTGAATTTTCACCGTACGCTCCAGTAGCAAGAGAAGAAAATGCGGATAGTGCATACCAAAAAGCATTGTGGAAAGTAGAACGCGAACAAAAAGAACGCGAACAAGCTGCACGACTGGAAAGAATAGAAACCTTACTATTGCAAAGGCAAATAGAAGAAGGTGCAGAAGATGATGACGATGTAGCGGATCAGGCAGAGCCAAAAAGCGTAATTGGTGCGTTAATGGATAACCCACAAATTCAGGGAGCATTAGCAGGAGCAGTTACCGCGTGGTTATCTAAGATAATGATGCCGGCCGGCCAACCCTATGCGGTTGCGGGGTTGCCAGGTGCCGAAGATGATAGCAACAGAATAGACGGGGCAATCGAAATACTGCAGCAGTATGATGATAAGCTACCAGATCATTTGGAGAAATTGGCGGCAATGGCTCAACAGGACACAAATAAATTCAAATTTCTATTAACAATGCTTTAATATGCAAGCTGAAGAATTAAAAGGGCGATTAATTGGCGCGCGAGCATTTAAGGTGATAAACCTTTATAAAAACTTTTCAGCTCCATTTCAATTAAAAAAAAAATTTACAACTAGCGGTAGAATACTATCTAAGGTTGCCGATGTGCAAGCCAGGGTTACAAGCAATGGCGGTGAATTAATGATTGGCCTGGAAGATGAGGGCGAAATTTCTTGGGTCTTATACGAACCTGATTTATTTTTTTACGGCGGAAAAACAGAAGGGGATCCAAATAGTAAATTTATTTTTGTTGATCAGCAAAATATTGATAGGCTTGCAGAAAAAAACAGCTTATTAAATACGCTAACAGCACCCGTAAAAAAATACGCTATTATTGGTTTTGCAGTTTTGGCGGCTATACTGCTATTGAAAAGAAAAAGTTAACCCATTTTTGACATTCATTTATTATGCAACGATACATTACAGAAGTGTTACAATACACTAGCAATTACAACATAACAAGTAATTGCAATGCTATTAGTTTTACTAATACTGGCAATACCGATTTGTTTGTTAATAAATACTTTTTGACCCCAAATCAAACACTTGCAATAAATGGTAACGCTGGGGAAATAGATGTTACTCAGTATAAAATTAATTTTCCAGCTAATGCTGGTGAGTGTACCGTAATCCGCAAAATTTATATGTAATGGGAATAATAATAAATACAATATCTAGTGGCGGCGGTGATGCTACGGCAGCAAATCAAGTGACGCAGATAGACCTTGCAACAAATGCAAATAATTACCTTGATAATATTGCCATCAATACCGATAATACTTTTACGGCATTAACAGCAATAGACGGCAATACTAGCACTACAGCTACTAATACCGCAGCAATTGAGCAAGAAACGAATAACATTGACAAGAATATACAACAAAGTATAGATCTAGCAGTTACTAACGGTCAGCAAAATTACACGTTATCTGTTTATGATAGAGCGCAAACATCAGTACTTACAGCCGGTAATACTATTTTAAGCAATATAAGCGCAAATACATTAGGGCCAACTTACGTTGTTTCATTGAATTTAAGTGGAGGTTCAAGCTTATTTTTAGGAGCAAAGGATAAAGTTTTTTATGTAGAAGATGCAGCTACAGGGGTGCAGATAACTACTTCAGGAGCAGGTGTTAATCAAATAAGCGCAATAGAAAAATACATAATAAAACAAATAAATCCAATGTTGACAATATCCGCAATGTCTTCCAATACAATCAATTCATGGAGAGGAGGAAGCGCAACATATTACAATCCCACAGCAAGTGCGATTAATGTATTTATAGTAAGTACTCCGTAATATTTAACACTCCTTTAAAGGAACAGCAATACTTTAATCATATTCTACCATTCCAACAAATGCTGAATAGTTTTTATCATTTTCATAATTCAAAAAATGGATCCATTTCACATTATAAGCACAGCAACGGTAAGCGCGGGCATTGCTTATGGGGTGTTGCATACACGAATTGAAACCTTGCGCGAAAAAGCAAAGGAAACAGCAAATTATAGTGAACGACTAGCAGCAATAGAAGCAAAACTTGACATACTATTAAATAACACTTACAACCATCAATAACATGAAAGGAATACTAAAGAACTGGAAAACAACGATTGCGGGAATAGTTACAATAGTATTGTCGATACTTACAAGTAAAGGCAAATTAGATCCTACAACAGCAGCCGGAATAAGTGGCGGGATAGGTTTAATACTTGCCGCAGATCATAAAGAGCAAACAGATAGTACAAAGTTTCCAGAAGATCACAACTAATGGCCGACTATAAATATATAATACCATTTATACTAAAATGGGAAGGCGGTTTGTCAAGCAACGAATCAGATACGGCTTCTGCTTACCAGGTACCCGATGGTAGCGGCAACCATACAAACAAGGGCGTAACTTGGCGGGTTTGGGAATTTGTTTTTGGTAATAGCGCGGAAAGCGTAAAAAGATTTTACACCATGAACGCAAGCGACTGGGAACGGGTCTTTAAACCATTATACTGGGATAGAATAGGCGGCGATAAAATAAAGAGCCAAAGGATCGCGGATGTATTGGCGAATTGGGCATGGGCGTCCGGCACAATCCTGCCAGCAAAGGCAATACAAAAGATTGTAGGCACTACACCAGATGGGGTAATAGGTCCACAAACTATACAAGCCATAAACAACAGTAACGAACTAGATACATTTACAAAATTAAAGGCTGAAAACATTTCTTTTTTCAATAACCTTGCAAGCAAACCACAATACAGTAAATTTAAAAACGGTTGGGCCAATAGATTAACCGATCTGTTTACAAACTACATCACAAAAATAAAAACTAATACCATTTTTACCTTTGCTTTAATAAGTTTTGTTGCATGGGTAATAATAAAAAATAAATAGCGTTTTTCCTTTCCTTTCTTTTTTCTGCACGTTAAGCCAAACAATAATTTGTTTGGCTTTTTTTATGTTTTCTATTGGCTATAATATTTTT
>Ga0209084_1003633_pt1 | contig 11245 bp, 7 predicted proteins | sample C_130820_MF_Meta_FD_187309 | JGI IMG/M metagenome (GOLD analysis project Ga0209084, IMG submission 187309) | Freshwater microbial communities from Lake Croche, Canada to study carbon cycling - C_130820_MF_MetaG (SPAdes) (version 2) | ecosystem: Environmental > Aquatic > Freshwater > Lake | place... | reverse complement strand
GATATAAAGTTCACCAAGAGAAATCTGATGCCAAGATTTAGTGTTCCAGAAGGAGAGACCGAAGCTTCTTGGTTTGAAGCAGAAGTAATGCGTGGCATGCACGAAAGATTCGGAAAAGAAATAGACGTTCAATACTTAGAGCGCGTTGCCTTCGAAATTGAAGTAATCAAGAACATGAATTTCCCCGGCTATTTCCTAGTTGTTGCCGACTTTATTGCATGGGCTAGAGCTCAAGGAATTCGAGTAGGGCCAGGTCGTGGATCTGCAGCCGGATCTCTTGTCGCATTTGCTTTAGGAATCACAGCTCTTGATCCAATCAAATATGGTTTGCTGTTTGAAAGATTCTTGAACCCAGGTCGTGTCAGCCTTCCCGATATCGATGTTGACTTTGATGATCGTCGTCGTGGTGAAGTAATTAGATACGTAACGCAAAAGTATGGTGATGATCGAGTTGCGCAAATCATTACCTACGGAACAATTAAGGCGAAGCAATCACTCAAGGACGCTGCCAGGGTTTTGGGAATGGATTATTCAGTTGGTGAGAAGCTAACCAAAGCCATGCCAAGAATGGTTCTTGGAAAAGACATGACGCTCAGCGAAATGGTTGAAGATCCAAACAACCGTCCTGTAGTTGAAGCAAGTTTGGACGATGGAGTCGATGATGATTTTGACGAAGAGACTCCTGATTTTGAACCGGTTGCCATTGAACCTGCAGCAATGGACTCGAAGAGCAGATATAAAGAAGCTGCCGAATTCCGTCGAATACTTGAAGAAGATCCTGATGCGAGAAGAACTTTCGAACTAGCTAGAGGGCTTGAAGGCTTGAAGCGCCAGACTAGCGTGCACGCTGCCGGTGTCATCATGTCGGCTGAACCGCTCTTAGATGTCATCCCAGTAATTCGTAGGGATGACGATGGCGCAATCATCACTGCTTTCGCTCAGCACCCCTGTGAGGAACTTGGGCTAGTGAAGATGGACTTCCTTGGGCTTAGAAACCTTACGGTGCTGGATAGAGCTATTGAAAACGCGATGTCTAACCGCGGTGTCACTGTAGTGCTCGAAGATCTGGATCTCGATGGTGATGAAACCACATACGAGATGCTCTCCAGAGGTGACACGCTTGGAGTGTTCCAGCTCGATGGTGGGCAGATGCGCTCATTGCTCAGGCTTCTAAAGCCAACTAAGTTTGAACATATTTCTGCTGCTATCGCTTTGTATCGACCTGGACCGATGGGTATGGGTTCGCATACTTCGTATGCACAACGTAAGAACGGCAAAGAGCAGAACATTCCTATCCACCCAACACTGGAAGCTCCACTGGCTGAAGTATTGGATCCGACTTACGGACTCATTGTTTATCAAGAGCAGGTTATGGCTGTTGCTCAAAAAGTTGCGAATTTCAGTTTGGCGAAAGCGGATGAGCTTCGCAGGGCGATGGGTAAGAAAAAGAAAGAGGAGCTAGACGCTCAAAAAGTTGGTTTCGTTGCCGGAATGAAGGAAAACGGTTACGTTGATGAAGCCATCGAGAAGCTGTGGGAGACACTGCTCCCGTTCGCCGATTATGCGTTCAACAAGGCCCACAGCGCAGCCTACGGAGTTCTTTCCTACTGGACCGCATACATGAAGGCAAACTTCCCGCAGGAGTACATGGCAGCGCTACTCACATCTGTAAAGAGCTCGAGGGATCGTTTGAGTATCTACCTGAGCGAAGCAAGAAGAGCTGGCATCCAAGTTCTAGCTCCAGATGTAAATGACTCAATTGCAGACTTTAGAGCAGTTGGGGGAGACATTCGATTTGGACTCGAAGCCATCCGAAATGTTGGAATCGGTGTGGTGCAAGAAATTGTTAAAACCAGAGAAAGCGAAGGCCGTTTCACTTCCTTCCAAGATTTCATTGCGAAGGTTCCGGCTTCAGTCTGCTCAAAGAAGGTAATTGAATCTTTGATTAAGGCAGGAGCCTTTGATTCATTTGGAATGACTAGAAGATCACTTTTTGAAGCGCATGAACAAATCATTGATGCCGAACTGAAGGCTAAGAAATCGAAGTCAACCGGCGAGATTGACTTGTTCGACGATTTTGAAGATAGCCACCATTCTCACACAATTCCAGCACTAGCCGAGTGGCCACAACGCCAACTGCTAAGCCTCGAGCGCGAGATGCTTGGTCTTTACGTCAGTGCTCACCCTCTGCAGGGAGCCGAAAGTAAGCTTCGTTCCAGTGCGACTGAGGGCATAGCAAGTTTTATTGCTCGTAGGGATTTCGCTGAAACCGAAGCTGTGACACTTGCTGGGTTGATTACCGCTGTTGATGTCAAGACTGCACGATCTTCCGGAAATGTTTACGCCAACGTCACAGTTGAGGATCTAGATGCAGAAGTAACTCTCATGATTTTTAGCAAAACTTATCTGGAAAATGTTGAAAAACTCAAAGTTGATACTCTCGTCGCAATCCGAGGAAGAATGCGTCCGAGAGATGATTCCTTCGCTCTGAATGTAAATGACATCCAAGTTCTTGAGAAAGATGAGAACCGATTTGCGGGACCTTTACAGGTGGTTATCGCCGAAACATTAGCTACCCGAGGCAACATCGAACTACTAGATTCCGTCTTCAAGAAATACCCTGGTCAAACAGAAGTTCAACTACTACTGAAGAATGAATCGGACCTAAAGCCGTTCAAACTAAAGCACAAGGTTTTTGTTAGCGATGCGCTGATTTCTGAAATCAAACAGCATTTTGGAACCTCGGCACTGGATGCTTACAAGCCTGAAGTTGAAGACTTAGCTGATTCGGTCACCGGGGATGACGTATCCACGTTGGTGATAGAGAAGGCTGGAGAGCTCTTCGGGGAATAGTCCCTCCAGGATTTCGACAACTACCACGGCGTTCTTTTCAATTTCGTGCCTAGCAATGATTCGGCAGATTAGCGCAGCGTTTACTTTTTCAAAGACAGGGACGTTGGTTTTAGCTTCTCTGTACCAATCGTTTGGGACAAATCTTTGGGTGTGATCCTGCGACATTCTGATGGCCAGAGGCAAGCTTGATTCATTTAGCATTTGGATTGCGACATACTCAGCCTCAGCTAGTGCTGGCCAGCTGCTTGCGCCTCGTGCAACGTTGAAAGTGGCCAGGGCAGGTTCAGAACCCAGCGATGTAACGGAGGTCGCTGTGAAGCCAACAGGGTTTCCTGCCGAGTCGTTTAGGGTTATGACGCAAACGCCAGAGGCATGCCTTCTGAAGGCTGCTTTTAGGGCTTCGGTGGGATTTGTGATGTGATCCAAGTTTTCGTCCTTCTTTGTTCTCCAAGGCTAACCTATTTCGCAATCGGCTCGAAATTCCCTAGATTTATGGCCAATGCGATTGTCGGATTGTCGGTGGCAGGATCTAGAGTCACTTCAAAGTAGAAAAACAGCTTGAATGTCCCAGACATTCATGAATTTCGGGAACTAAATCAGCCTTATTTTTGATAACAAAAAGGTTAAATCTTTGGTTGAAGGTTAGGGTTTGGATCCCCAAATTCGCGTGGTTATTGGCAACACGCCGACTTGTAATGAAATTTGCTTCTGAAGCAAGAAAACCACAAGATATAGGGACGGAGAAGTGAAATATCACCACATCTTGTGTGTATATTGGGTTTCTCTTGAGTAAATTATTCGAAAACGACCCTGGAAGAGTGGAGGCGAAGCATGCATTGTCCGTTTTGCCGCCATATCGACTCCAGAGTCATGGATTCACGTACCTCGGATGACGGATCTAGCATCCGCAGAAGGCGCCAATGTCCCGAATGTGGCGCTCGTTTCTCCACTTTAGAAACTTCAAGTCTCTTAGTGGCAAAAAGGGGAGGCACAACCGAGCCGTTCAGCCGCGACAAAATTGTCAACGGTGTTCGAAAGGCATGCCAGGGAAGACCTGTTACAGAGTCTGACCTAGCTATGTTGGCTCAAACAGTAGAAGAAACGATCAGAGCAACGGGGTCAGCCCAAGTTGAGGCTCATGAGGTTGGTTTAGCCATCCTTGAACCGCTTCGAAAGTTGGACGAAGTAGCTTTCATGAGATTTGCCAGTGTTTATCAAGGCTGGGAGAGCTTAGAGGATTTCGAAGCAGCAATAGCAGTGCTCAAAGTTGAGCGCGAAAATCAGGTTTCGCAACCGGTCTAACCGAGTGCGATTACAGCATAAAAACTTAAAACATAAAAAAGAAAGGCAACAAATGACCGACACATCGGCATACACCGACACCGGTGCAGCGAGTCAGGGGCGTAAGGGGCTCAAGATTGAGCGCATCTACACAACTGAGGGAGTTCACCCATACGACCAGGTCACCTGGGAATACCGTGACGTAGTTCAGACCAACTGGAAGACTGGCGAAAACATCTTCGAACAACGCGGAGTTGAATTCCCAGAGTTCTGGAGCTTGAACGCATCTACCATCGTGACCACAAAGTACTTCCGTGGTGCACTGGGTACTCCAGTTCGCGAATTCAGCCTTCGTCAGCTTATTGACAGAATCGTGCTCACCTACACCCAAGCTGGTCGTGACCACGGTTATTTTGCTTCTGAAGAAGATGCAACTATTTTCGAGCACGAACTTACCTACATGCTTGTAAACCAGATCTTCGCGTTCAACTCGCCAGTTTGGTTCAACGTTGGTACTTCAAGCCCACAGCAGGTTTCAGCTTGTTTCATCTTGTCGGTAGATGACTCAATGGAATCAATTCTTAACTGGTACCGCGAAGAGGGAATGATCTTCAAGGGTGGATCAGGTGCAGGTCTTAACTTGTCACGTATTCGTTCATCTAAGGAACTTCTTCGTTCATCAGGCGGATCAGCTTCTGGTCCTGTTTCATTCATGCGCGGTGCTGATGCATCTGCAGGAACCATCAAGTCTGGTGGTGCGACTCGTCGTGCAGCCAAGATGGTCGTTCTAGATGTTGATCACCCAGACATCGAAGAGTTCATCGAGACCAAGGCTCGTGAAGAAGACAAGATTCGCGTACTACGCGATGCTGGTTACGACATGGAGCTTGGTGGCAAGGACATCAACTCTGTTCAGTACCAGAACGCTAACAACTCAGTTCGTGTAAACGAAGAGTTCATGCGTGCAGTTGAGCACGGAACCAAGTTCGGGCTACGCGCTAGAACTAACGGTGAAGTAATCGAAGAAGTTGACGCTCGTGAACTTTGGGACAAGTTTGCAGAAGCCGCTTGGGCTTGTGCTGACCCTGGTATCCAGTACGACGACATCATCAACGACTGGCACACCACTCCAGAGTCAGGTCGCATTACAGCATCTAACCCATGTTCTGAGTACATGCACCTAGATAACTCATCATGTAACTTGGCTAGCTTGAACCTTCTAAAGTTCTTGAACCCAGATGGTACTTTCGACAGCCACAAGTTTGCGAAGTCATGTGAATTCATTTTCACCGCAATGGATATCTCAATCTGTTTCGCGGACTTCCCAACCGAGAAGATCGGAGAGACCACTAAGGCCTTCCGTCAGCTTGGTATTGGTTACGCAAACCTAGGTGCTTTGTTGATGGCTATCGGTCTTCCTTACGACAGCACTGAAGGTCAGGCACTAGCAGCAGCGATCACTTCGTTGATGAGTGCATCTTCTTACCGTCGCTCAGCTGAGCTTGCAGGTGTCGTAGGTCCTTACGAGGGTTATGCTCACAACAAGGCTGGCCACGAGCGCATCATGCGTAAGCACGAAGCTGCTAACGCAAGCATTCGTCCGGTGACTGAAGTTGACCGCGCAGTTCTAGAAGCCGCTACTCGCGAGTGGGCGCTAAACACTGCAATCGGTGCAACCAACGGTTGGAGAAACTCACAGGCATCGCTATTAGCTCCTACTGGAACCATTGGTTTCATGATGGACTGTGACACCACAGGTATCGAACCAGACTTCTCATTGGTGAAATACAAGAAGCTATCAACCGGTGGTTCAATGCAGATTGTTAACCAGACAATCCCGTTCGCACTTCACCGCCTTGGTTACTCACAGGAGACCATCGAAGCAATCGTTGACCACATCAGCACCAACGGTCACGTTGTTGAGGCACCAGGTCTAAAGCCTGAGCACTACGCGATCTTCGATACTGCTGTTGGTATCCGCGCGATTGAGCCAATGGGTCACGTTCGTATGATGGCAGCTGTTCAGCCGTTCCTATCAGGCGCAATCTCAAAGACTGTAAACATGCCTGAGACTGCAACTGTTGAGGAAGTCAAGGAGATCTACTTCCAGGGTTGGAAGATGGGCCTAAAGGCTCTAGCGATCTACCGTGACAACTGTAAGGTCGGTCAGCCACTTAGCGATGCAAAGGCAAAGACTGAAGAGAAGCCAGCAGCAGCTAAGTCTGATGTTGCGCTATCACACCCAGTGCGTAAGCGCCTTCCTAAGTCACGTCCTTCATCAACCACCTCTTTCACAGTTGGTGGAGCTGAAGGTTACATGACTGCGGGAACCTATCCAGATGGTGTTCTTGGCGAGGTATTCCTAAAACTTGGTAAGCAGGGTTCAACTCTTGCCGGTGTAATGGATGCATTCTCAATCGCAGTGTCAATTGGTTTGCAGTACGGTGTTCCACTAGAGACTTACGTGCAGAAGTTCACAAACGTGTCCTTCGAGCCTGCAGGTCTAACTGATGACAAAGACATTCGTATGGCTAAGTCATTGATGGATTACATCTTCCGTCGTCTGGCAATTGATCACCTACCGGTTGAAACTCGCCAGGCACTTGGTATCAATACTGCAACTGAGCGTTCAGCTGCACTTGATGCTTCAAGCAGCTACCCAGCAATTGCAGAGTCACCAGTGGAAACTGTTGCAACTGCAGAGCCAGTAGTTGAGGCCAAGCCTGTAGTTATCGAACTCAAAGTAGAAGAGGCACCTGTTGCACCGCGTCAGGTTCACTCTTCAGCAGAGTTGTTCGAGTTGCTTCAGGGCACCGAATCTGATGCCCCACTATGTTTCAACTGTGGAATCAAGATGAGACCATCTGGTTCTTGCCACGTCTGTGAAGGCTGTGGATCAACAAGCGGTTGTAGCTAAAGATAATCGTGAAAAAGGGTCGGCTTTCGAGTCGGCCCTTTTTCATAACCTCGTGATGTATCGACTTCTTGAAAGGTAACCTAGTCAGGTGTTATACAAAATTATTTTTCGGTTGTTCTTTTCAATAATGGATCCCGAAAGAGCTCACCACCTGGGGATGTTCGTTATTCGCATCTCATCAAAATTGAGGCTCACTCAATTACTCCCAAGGATTAAAACGGAACGAGTAACCGCTCTTGGGCAAGGTTTCGATGGACACTTCGGATTGGCTGCCGGATTTGATAAGAATGCTGTTGCAGTTAAAGCATTGGGGGAGTTGGGGTTTTCCCACCTTGAAATTGGCACCATTACGGCTTTAGCTCAACCAGGTAATCCAACACCAAGGTTGTTTCGGCTAAAAGAAGACCGTGCACTAATCAATCGAATGGGTTTCAATAACGATGGTGCAGAAGCAGTTGCAAAGCGCTTAGAGCTACTTAGAACTAAAAGTAACTCTCTCCCTGTAATAGGGGTCAACATCGGTAAAAGTAAGGTGGTTGACCTCGCAGACGCTGCCGAGGATTATCGAACAAGTGCAAGATTGCTTGCCCCTTGGGCTGATTACCTCGCAGTTAATGTCTCTTCACCGAATACGCCAGGGCTTAGAGACTTGCAATCGGTTGAAGCGTTGAAGCCAATTCTCGAAGCGGTTCAATCAGAAGCTCTAGGCAAACCAGTTCTTGTCAAAATTGCACCAGATCTTGCGAATGATGACATTCTTGAAATTGCTGCTCTCTCTAAAAAGTTAAAGCTTGCAGGTGTCATCGCAACTAACACAACTATCTCGAGATCGAATTTGAAGGCAGGGGTTAGTGAAGTCGAGGCATGTGGAGCAGGTGGTCTTTCTGGTGCTCCTCTCAATAACAGGTCGCTTGAAGTTTTGACATTGCTGCGAAATTACCTAGGCAACGAAAGCGTGATTATCTCTGTCGGGGGAGTAGAGACCAGAGAACAAGTTTTGGAAAGAGTAAAAGCCGGTGCAACCCTTGTTCAGGGATACACCGGCTTCATATACTTTGGCCCACTTTGGGCTAGAAAACTAAATCGAGATTAGACGAGTCTCGCTTCAGGGGCTTTTGTTTCTCTAGGATCAGTGACTGAAATGCTTGCAAAAATATCTTTTACTTTAGCCATAACATCTGCCGGAATCTCAACTCCAACGGCACCCAGGTTGCTGGTGATCTGAGCAGGAGTAGTTGCGCCAACAATTGCTGCTGCAACATTCTTGTTCTGTAATACCCATGCTAGGGAGAACTGAGCCATCGTGATTCCAAGTTCATCTGCAATTGGCTTCAGTTCCTGAACTTTATTAAGAACCTCGTCGGTAAGAAGTCTCTGAATGAAGCTATTGACCTTCTCGTTGGCAGCTCTGGAGTTCTCTGGCACTGGTTGACCTGGTAGGTATTTTCCTGTCAGGACACCCTGAGCCATTGGTGACCAAACTATTTGGCTGATACCTAATTCTTCACAAGTTGGAATTACTTCAGCTTCGATAACTCGCCAAAGCATTGAGTACTGTGGCTGACTGCTGATTAGTTGAAAACCCAGTTCCTTAGAAAGTTTGTGTCCGGCACGAATCTGCTCTGCATCCCACTCAGAAACACCGATGTAGAGAGCTTTACCTTGACGAACGATGTCGGCAAAGGCCTGCATGGTTTCTTCGAGCGGAGTTTCAACGTCATAACGGTGAGCCTGGTAGAGATCGACATAATCAGTTTGCAAACGCTTCAGAGAGCCATTGATGGATTCCATGATGTGCTTGCGTGAAAGACCTGTATCGTTTGGCTTTCGCTCAGCAACTGGCCAATAGACCTTGGTCAAGATTTCCAGTCCTTCGCGGCGCTGACCTTTTAGTGCCTCACCGAGAACCACCTCAGCAGCTTGGTTTGCGTAAACATCTGCAGTGTCAAAAGTAGTTATTCCACCTTCAAGTGCTGCATGAACAGTCGCGTAAGCGGCTTCGTTTTCAATTTGGGTGGCGTGGGTAAGCCAGTTACCGTAAATTAGCTCGCTGACTTTGAAACCACTATTACCTAGATATCTGTATTTCATTCACTGCACCTATTCTTCTTTTCATTGATGATAACTGATTAGTTTGCCCGCTAATTCATCAATTGTTTCATGAAGATGCGGAACCCAATCAACGTGCTCTGGCTTCATGAGTACGCTGCGCAGAATGCGGGCATGGTCTGTATCGTTTTCCAGGTTGATGTTTCTAGCCGCTAATTGATCTGGTTTGACGCTGTATGTGGCAACGTGAATCTGGTCTATCTTTGGCCCTTGACTTGCCTGAACCATAATCTCATTTGAGATTAGATCCAATGTAGACATTGATTTAGTTCTAGGCAGATAAGTCAGGATATCCAGTTCAGGAACTTGGTATGGCAATAGATTTTCAGATTCTGAGATGAGCCTGTGCCAGTCAAGCGCAGCCTTTCTCGATTGGATAAGACCTGCTCCTAGTCCTGTTTCAGTCAGCGGGAATATCTTTAGTGTCGCCCAAATGGCGGCGGCTGATGCCCCTGCTCTTGAACATTCCAATTGAATTTCGCCGAAATGCAGATCCTTAGAAGTGAAGTATGTGTATGGGGAATCGTGCTTATAGAATTTGCCAATTGACAAATCCCTAAAAAACACGGCTCCGCTTCCATATGGTTGCAGGCCGTGTTTATGTGGATCAACCACAATCGAGTCAGCGTGCTTCAGTGCCGCAAAGTGTCTAGCTGTTTCTTGATCTAAGTGATTTTCCGCGATTAGCTTGAAGAACCCTCCATAGGCGGTATCAACATGGACTCGCGTTCCGTACCTCTGCGCTAGCGATACTATTTCTGCCAATGGGTCAACAGCGCCTAGACCAGTTGTTCCCATGGTTGCAACGACTGTCCCGATAGAACCAGCTTTTAGTTGCTCTTCTAAAGCGTTCAGGTTCATTCGCCCTAGGGCATCAGTAGGAATGGTGACATTAGTGGTGCCAAGGACTTCGGACATCCGAGAGTGGGTGTAGTGAGCATCTGCTGAATGTGCGATGAGTTTTGATGGGTTGATTTCCCTAGCTATCCAAAGCGCTTCGAGATTTGCTGTTGTGCCACTCCAGGTCAGATGGCCCAAGAAATCATCTGGATATTCAAACATTGCAGCCATTTGCTTAAGTACGTCTCGCTCCATTGCAGTGGTTGCAGGGGACGCGTCGATTGAATGGTTATTTGGGTTAAGCATCATGGTTGCCAAGTAAGCAGCGACGGCAACAGGATGTGGCGCCTTTAACATTTGCGCTGCGTAATTTGGATGGAAGTATGGGAAATTGTTTTCCAGCAAACCGGTTAACTCGTTTAGAACTTCCGATGCGCGACTATTCGAAACCCTTTGGCTCGAGTGCCTTTCAAATGGCCCGTAGCTATCTTTTAGATTCTCAATTGATTCAACCACTTGGTTGACCAGTTTAGAAATATCTAACTTGTCATCGTTGACCACAGTAAACTCCTTTGTGAACTCGTGGCTCAGGTGTTACTTTAATTACTTGAAGGTTAGAGCTTGAAACTTAAGCTTTGCTTTTCTTTCTTGGACCAGGTTTTGGAAGTCTAAGTGGTCTTGGCTGCATACCTCGGGTGAGGATGTAGAAATAGTTTCCTCTTTGGAGTTTGGTGTCTGATCCAAGTTTCTCTCGAATCGTTGCAGTTGCTTTGCGACTAATAAACAGAGCTTCGACAGACACGGCTAGTAATGCCAAAATCATTGCAATCGTAATGAGATTCTTGACAACCTCGTTAGTTAGAGACGTAATTACCAAGAATAAAATCATCATTGGCATCAAGCCCTCAATTAGTGTGTAACGGTTATCCAAAACATCACGAATGACTTTGCGTTGCGGTCCGCGGTCGCGAGCTAATAGGTATCTATCGTCGCCAGCGATGGCTAGTTTTCTAGCCTTCTCACGCTCGGTTTTTTGCCGTTCGCGGTCGGCTAATCTAGCCTCTTTGCTCTTGTTTCCGACCAACGGTCGCTTGTTAGCGGCTTCGCGCTCCTTACGGGTGGGGGTTGGGCGACCTTTCCCAATAACAGTCGAATTATCAGGTTTTTCTTGGTCGCTCATTTATGTCCTTAGTTTTAGTGGAGTTGTGTTCTAGATTACTCTCATGACATTCACTCCGAAGCCAA
>Ga0209084_1003632_pt1 | contig 11248 bp, 6 predicted proteins | sample C_130820_MF_Meta_FD_187309 | JGI IMG/M metagenome (GOLD analysis project Ga0209084, IMG submission 187309) | Freshwater microbial communities from Lake Croche, Canada to study carbon cycling - C_130820_MF_MetaG (SPAdes) (version 2) | ecosystem: Environmental > Aquatic > Freshwater > Lake | place... | reverse complement strand
ATGTGTCAAGACATATTTTCTGTAGTCTTGTAAGGACAAGCCTGATTTCTTGGAGCCTTTTGTCCAATTTGTTTCATTTAAATATATATGATGTCCCCCCAAAACAGCGCACGACAATCCCTCAAACCCACACTCTTTTTTTATTGTCTTTTCACTTGATAAGCGAATATGAACATTAGGTTCTCTCTGATTCTTACTTTGATTCGTAGTACCATAAGATGAAGACCAAAAGGGAACAAATTTTACATTTAAAGATTTCCATTGCTCCTTGTCTTGCAAAATTTGATCTACGATATCTTGATGATGCGACAAATTGAATGAGGTATCTGACTTAAATTCATATGTGATGACTCGCTCTATTGCCGTATTGGGAGAAACAAATCCTCCTCCCAATTCATTTTTCGCTTGATTTAAATTTAATAAAGGCGATGAACTAAAAGTAGGCAAAATTATTCTTGAAGGATCATTTAAATACGGCATTTTTATTGTTTTTATTAATTCATTACCATAAAAACAGAAAAAACAAATGTTACCGAAAGACATTGAAGACGCATTAAATGAGCAACGTGCCGCTATTTTACAAACTCAAGGACCAGAGGCTTGCCAAAAACTTCAATGTGATATTGATAATGTGAAAGAAACGATTACAAAATGTACTTCTAGGTACCAAAGGAGAAGGAAACTGGATCTTTCAAAGACTGTTGCCGATCTTCAAGAGAAACTAAGAAATGCTAAATCTGGAAAGATTTTGAAAGATTTTGAGGAAAAGATTAAGCCTATGCTTGACGTGTATCACCGTTTAAGTAAGAACGAACCTAAGGTTGCGGCAAAACTAGTTCGTTTTTCAGATTCCAAAGATTCTGAAATTGTATTAGAAATGCGACGATGTTTAATAGACAAGTTTAAGAGAACAGAACTGCAACATGCTCTTTTGGGAGATTTTTGCGACGATTGCGGGGTGATGATGCTTGTCATTGCGAGTGATTCATTGCTTGGATGCCCCAAATGCGCCAAGACGCGCGCAGTTCCGCACGCCTCGGCAACAAGCTCCATGGAGTCCGATTTTGTTCCAAACGGATCAATCAAAATAAAGTCAAGATTGCTGGAATGGGTGCAATTTTCGCAAGCTAAAGAGTGTGTCGAAATTGACGAAGGTGTTGGACTCTTATTGACAAAAATTCTTGTCAAGGATTGCTTTCCGCACTTGACTAAACCTGACGTGATTGAACGAATTAAGAACGAAGTCGAACAGGGGGGAGACTTTGTGGATTCCGACGACGCAATACAAAGATTAAAAGAAATCATTCCGAGTCTCGAGTCTGACATGAAGCGGATTAATGGTTCAGCAATTCGCAGAGCAATGCAGAGTCTCGTCTCAAGAGGGTACGGACACGTAAGAAAGCTGTACGAAAATGCTTCAAAATATGGAGCCGCCATTTCTGGGTTTTGGCCACGACGATTTAGTTCTGACCAAGAAGACCGGATTCGTCGCATGTTTACCTTGGCGGCTCCAGTATACCATTCCGATCGCGTTAAATCGTCTACACTTACATTCAAGGGAGGGTACCCATATTGGCTTCGTTGTGTCTGCATTCTGAATGGCTGGTACGAGTTTTTGGATCATTTTCAAGTCAAGCGCGAACCACGATCTTCCGAAAGAGAAGTAAAACGTTCTGAATTCTGGAATAAGCTCAAGTGGGAAGTTGTTCCTTCTCATTCGCCTTTGCGGCCTCAACTTTGCGTTGATTCTGAAGGTAATCAATTTGAAATTCGCTCAGAAGACTTTGAAACTTCATTGCCATTGATTACATCATTATCAAGAGATCCGGAAGTACAAGTACGAGCAAGAGAACCAATACAAAAACAAGAAGAAGAGAAAGAGAAAGAGAAAGATAAAGAAAAAGAAAAAGAAACGTGTGGGCAAAAGCGCAAGAGAACAAATTCGGGTTTGGGTTTAGAGGAGGCGGCCGAATCCGGAAGGGCAGAAGGGAATGATTTTAACAATAATATTTATTGACAACTTGTCGTACACGCCTTCACCGTGAGAGCTTCAAGATACCCTGCCTTGCTTGCTTGACGCTCCAAAAACGTTTCGGAAGATGGAGAGTAAATGTCCTTTAAAAGCTCAATCTTGGGGCTTTTCTTTTCTGGAGCACCTTCGTGTTTTGCGTAGCACAATAAATCCAGTCCCAATGAAGCGGTAGAGGGGTAAAGAGCCAAGAAAAGGGAATCGAGCGACTGAATTCGCAAGACAAGATCATCATACTCGTCTCCCAAGAGAAGGAGAGGAGAGAGTGCACCACAAAAGTCATGGATCGCTTGCACGCGTTTTCGTTTTTCCTCGTCTGTTTTTTCCTTGTCAATGTGAACACAAAAAGAAGCTAGAAAAGTCCACACTGCCTCCTCACAAAAGGGATGCATGTCGCTTGCCTTGAACCGTTTTTCAACAACAAGGAACGTCGGAGTATTCTGGACTTTCTTAAATGCTTCTTCAAGTTTTAAGGTACCAGATAATTCAATTGTCTTTCCCAAATACAAATCACCTCGCCGTTGCTTAAACAACTTTTCGTTGACAAGGGAGTGCAAATTGTAGCAAAATGAGAATGCTCCACCTAATTGAAACTCTTCTACAATAGAATGATTAAAGTCGTTCTCTAAAGACGAGTAAAAATACTTGTACGACTCGAGGCATAAAGAACACGGCAGCAAAATTCTTAAGAGATCAAAAATTTTTGCAAGTGCCACGTAATCGCTCACATTTAAAGTAGATTGCCTGCCGTTTCCTGATACTAAAGAAGGTGTGCAAAAGCCGCAAAGTCCATGCAAAAGACTCCAGGCCTGAGGTCCCCATATATTGACATTGGCCATTTTTTCTCTTTACAAGCTTGATTTTGATTTTAATTTTAAAGCTTTGAGTTGTGTTGTGTCGTGTTGGAAAGCAACTATTAATTTTTAGAAAACAAAAAAAAATTAATTTCTAAAAAACAAATGGATTTAAATTTAACTATAGGAGGAGGAGGAGAAGACGTAGGTGCAGATGCAAATGATGCCATGTCCGAAATTGAAGAGGATATAGAGGTAAGACAAGAACAACAAGAACATATTCTAAAAGTAAATGAAAAAGAAAAGGAAGAAGACGAACCAGCTAAAACTCGCAAAAATACAATGAAAAAGAAGATATCATTGTATCCTTCTCAAATTGAGCATTTTGAAAGAATTAAATTGCTGCACGAAACATTCCCATTTGCTCTTGACTTGAGCATGCTGGGGTCGGGAAAAACATATACTGCGACGTTTTTAGCCCTAAATCAAAAATATAAGCACGTTATCGTAATATGTCCAGTGTCAGTTGCGCCAAAATGGAAACACATGAAGGAAGAATATGGTTTGCCTCTCGACGCTGTCTTGTCGTATCAAGGTTTGAGAAGCAATAAATTTAAGCAGCCGAAGCACGGCTTTCTTCATCGCAGAGACTTGAGCGAGTTTGTCCCGGACGATTTTGGTATAATGATTGAAAAGGAAAAGGTTGAATTTTCTTCAACCCCGCTTTATAAAGATATGGTCAAGAACGGATTGCTCTTAATTTTAGATGAAATTCAGCACATTAAAAACGTCAGCGTACAGTTCCACGCCGCATCTGAAATGATTCGTGAAATTACAGTTTCGAAAATTGAAAATGCTGGATTTCCAATCCCTCAGCAAGCGACAGGTAATCAGCCAATTCGATTTCGAGTCAAACAGGGCGACGATTTCAATGCGGAAGGGACGAAAAGCCGAGTCTTACTATTGTCGGGATCGCCTATGGACAAGAAGGAACATGCTTTGCATTTATTCAGGTCTCTTGGAATCATGCTATCGGATCGAGTTGCGCAGCAGAACATTCATACGCGCGAATTGGAGTGGCGAGGAATGCGCGAAATCCACACTTTCTGTTCCTTGCTATCTGAAAATCAATGTCCACAAAAACCATTCTTTGAGTCGTTTGAAAAGTACTCCTTCACTTTATTTCAAGGCATTTTCAAGCCGAACTGCACGTCGTACATGCTTCCTCCTCGATCAAATTTCAATCTGGACAAGAGAAACGCGTACTATAATGTGGACGCAGATGCAACCGAAATTTTGAGGAGAGGCTTGAAAGGCTTGAAGTTTGCATCTAACTTTGACGGTGTCAATGTGAATCTGAATAATACGGATCTGGGCGGTGCGGGCGGCGCCATGGCAGCAGTTATGCGATCTCTTCAAATCATTGAAACTGGGAAAATATCATTGTTTGCACGTATCGCACGTCAGACTCTTAACCAGTCTTTAAATACAAAGGTCGTCATTGCCGTCAACTTTTCTGAAACAATTGAGGATTTAAAACATTTGCTTCAAGACTTTGATCCTTTGATATTAAGAGGCAGTACTACCGTCCGGAATCGAGGCCAGCTTTTGCGAGATTTTGAAGAAGCGAGTTCTCGAAAGCGCTTAATTATTGCTAATCTAACCGTGGCGTCATCTGGAATTGACTTGGACGACAAGCATGGCTCGTTTCCTCGTCACGCTTTTGTGTCCCCAAATTATTCGACAATAACCTCGTACCAATTTGGTTTTCGATTCTTGAGAGCCGACACGAAGTCAAATACTCGTGTCCATTTTGTGTTTGCGAAACATGAAGGAAAATCAAAGGATGACAGCGCAGATATCGTGGAGGTTAGAGTTTTAAATGCCTTGGCTTTAAAATCGGGGGTTATGAAGGAGGTGACGGAGGAGCAAGCTTTGGATCACGTTGTGTTTCCTGGAGATCATCCGGATTGGGTTGAAGATTGAAACGTCGTGTAAATATAAAATAATATTTAATCAATTTAAGTTCTCCGAAATTTCACAGATTTGCTTTTACGTCTTTTCACAGATGGCGAACGTCTTTTAACAGATGGCAAACGTCTTTTAACAGATGGCGAACGTCTTTTAACAGATGGCAAACGTCTTTTAACAGATGGCGAACGTCTTTTAACAGATGGCGAAGGTCTTCTCACAACAGATGGCGAACGTCTTTTTCTCAGAGGAAAAGACTTTATATTAAAACGCCCTGTTGCGGCGCGTCTAGATCTTAAAGTTGGTGATAAATATCTATTTATTGGTATTGGAGCAGGCTCATAAAATGTAGCTTTAGGCTCGAGTTGACTTATCACCACATGAACCTCTCGAGCTACGGCCTGAGCTTGTTGCGCATTTTTAACTGACTCGCGAGCTAAAGCTTCAGCGACTTCAGCCCGAGCCCGAGCAGCCTGAGCTTCAGCACGAACTTTGGCAAGTTTTTCATCATCATTAATACCTTGTTGTTGTTGTTCTTCTTGTTTTTCTTTAACTAAAGAAGCACGTAAATCTTCTTTCGCTTCTTCGACCTTTTCTACTGCCTCCTCTAAAATCTCTGCCGCTTCAATATTTTGGATTTCAGCCTCTTGTTCAACTTTTTGTAATTGATGTTGTTCAAACGACTTGAAAAATTTTCCGAAAAAGGTTGATTGTATATTTTTAATTCTAGGACTTTGAGTCGTAAGCCATTCATATAAGTTAACTACTTGATCAAAAATAAATGGTAACATTAATAAAACAAGAGAAACGATAAAAAGAATCAAAATAGACGACGTTAGTAATGATCTTCCAGTAGTTCCTAAAGTAGACTTTATAGTAGATCCTGGAGGAAAAGAAGGGTTATTTTCGACGCCCGCCCCATATTCTAAAGTTGAAGTGGTATTTAAATTATCTTGAAAAAACCATCTAAAGAAGCTTTCTTCTTTTGGTCCTGCTCCGGGTGCTCCTATTAGAAGCCTTTTTTGTGATTTTGTAAAAAAATGACTTAAAAAATAATTTAAAATTTTTTTGGTCAAACTATTTTTAGCGCCAGGCAAAACAGAATCTGCCTTTAACGGATTTGGCCATACATACCAAAACATATCTTCAACTACTTTTAATGATTGTTGAAAAAAAGTAAGGTTTTTAATTGTTATGGTTTCATTATAAGCTGCCACAACTAAATTCTCATCAAAAGTTTGATTTCCAGTGGTGTTTGCTTCCAATACTTTTAATATATCTTTTTTTCCTTGAAGTATATTTCCGGATTTTGTAAGATTTAACAAAACCTTTACAGTTTCATTTACAACTTTTTTTACTTCTGATTCTGTTGGTGCAGGCGCTGCAATTCCTCTTGTCTTTCTTCCCGCAAAATACGCACCGGTAAGAGCTGCTGTGACACTTGAAAGATAAATAGCACCTTCTACAAAACTTGCGATTACTGCTGCTCCAACAGGCCATAAAGGCATTTTAATATGTTCGTTCGCTAACAGTAAATAATTGTTTTTTTTTCTTTTTCTTTTTTGGTGTGTCGTAACTTATTTATTATGTGTAGAAAGAAAGACTCTATCTCACCTTTTTATCTAACCAAAAAGTTCTTAAAAAATGGGTGCTACTGAAAGTGCGGTCTACACCGAGCTGGCCTCGAACGGCGAGGCCGACAAGATTTTGACGGCCAAGACGGTGGCCGAGGCGCAGCACTCCTTCTGGCGCTTTGTGCACGCCAAGCACACGCCCTTCGCGATGGAACCCGTTGACTTTGACGCCACCGCCTCGCAGTGCAAGTTTGGCGGTAAAGCCAAGTACACGTTCCCGCGCCAGGGAGACTTGTGCTGGCAGGTCTATGCGCGCTACTCCCTGCCCGGACTCGTTGCCTTGGGCAAGGACGGAAAAGTGTTGAGAGGCGCGGACGCGCCGTGCTGGCACAATGCCATCGGCTACAAGCTGACGCAGCGCGCGACCCTGGCCGTCGCCACGACGGTCATTGACACGCTGACGGACACGTTTTTATATGTGTGGGAGGAGCTGAGCGCCAAGCCCGGCAAGAAGCTCGGCGAAATGATTGGCAAGTTTGACACTCTCGAGGAAAGACAGGCCTTTGCAAAGCGCAGCCACCAGCTCTACGTTCCGCTGCCGTTTTCCTTTGCGAGAAACAGCGGTCTTGCTCTGCCAATCGCCGCGCTTGCTTTCCAGCCCATCGTGATGGAGCTGACATTTGCGCCCAAATCCGAGGTCATTTGTAACAATGATTCGCGCGCCCAGATCTGCGTGCGCCCCGACGGCGTCACGGACGACGACATTGACTCCGGCAAGGTCAGCGTGTCCGCCATGCAGGACTCCGACTTGGAATGCACGATGGAGGCCAATTACATTTATTTAGAAGACGACGAGCGCGAAAAGTTCCAAAAGGGCATTTTCGAGCAGATTGTTGACGAGTTCCAGTTCCAGTCGCAGCAGGCGATTGCCAATGCCGCCACGGGATCCACAGAGCAGTCCGCCGGCGTGCGCTCCAACGTGCGCCTGCAGCTCAACAACGTCGTTATGGAGTACATGATGGTCGTTTCGCCTCAAGCCAAGAAGGACAAGAACGAGTCCTTTGACTTTTCAGGCCCTGTCGACCCGGCGTCTGGTCTCACGCTCGACCCGGTCCGCAACATTACAATCAAGTTCAACAACTCGCAGCGCGTCCAGACGCGTCCGGGCTCTTACTTTAGATTGGTGCAGCCGTACCAGCACCACACGAACGTGCCGGGTGACTGCGCGAACAAGAAGCAGAACTTTATCTACGTTTGGTCGTACGCAACGGACCCCGAGGACATTGAGCCGAATGGCGGCGCCAACCACTCGAGAATCGACAATTGCAACGTAGAGTTTATGCTGGATCCGCGCATCTTTACGAGTGATGCGCCTACTGCCGAGGTCATGATTCTCGCGCGCAACAAGAACGTGCTGCGCTACAAGTTTGGCATGTGCCACAAGAAATTCGCGTAAAGCTTTTTTGTAAAAGTAATAGTAAACAGAATTGGAGATTTTTGAGAATGATTATTTGTTTGAGTGAAAATTATAAAAAACCTTTTTTCATTTTTTCAAGCCACCCCCTTTATTCCATTCCTTCAAAATAATTATCTTTGCATTTTTAAACATTACGCAATTTTCCGGATATTCTCTACCCTCAAAGCCCCCACTTTCAAAACAATGCTTTCATACTGGTCCCTTGACAGTAAAAGCTCATAGTGCCTTTGCGAAGGCAGAAACAACAGGTTAATCGGAATTGGACACGACACTGTTCCAGGTTCAATGCAGTCCCTCATGACAAGTTTTGACCTGTCCGGAAATCCAGGAACGTAAATTACAATTTTTAACTTGAAGATTTGCGCAAAGGCAAAATATTCCGGGGTCCCTCCCCATGTCTTAGGAAGCATCATGTGTAGCAAGTACTTAATTTGCGCCTTAGTGCGCTCCACGCCCTCTTCGGGGACCTCAGTTTCCCTCTGCACCATTTCCATGGCCAGCAAATCGCCGCGACACCAGTCCCTTCCGCCTTCCGTTTCCGTGTACTTCCCCATGGACGGTACGGATTTTGTTAAGCCGGATTTGTACCATTCGCAGATTCTCTGGCGAACGAGAAATCCACCACGAATAGCCACTTGATTGTTTCCGTCCAAAATAAAGTTATTTATTTCCTCATTCTTTTCAATTGACTGCATTACTGCAATTAATTCCCAGCCTAGCCGCGCGGATGTAAACATGCATCCTCCGTCGCCCGCGACGGGCACCCTGTACCATACATCATTTGATACCTCTTTTTGGATTGGTTTATCATGTATTGGTGTAGGATCGGGAACTTCCACAATTTGCTCTTCTTTGGAAGTATTTATTGTAGTATCCATCGGACTTAATGCAACTTCAGAATTAGTAGTACTTGCGAGCGGTGAAGAAGAAGGTGGAGACAGGTTCTTTACAACCTCGTGATGAAGTAAAGCCTTTAAATGAGCTGCTTTTGCTGGATCTTTTTCAAGATTTAAACTCAATCTACTCATTTATTTTATTATGTTTTAACACTACTTAATATTATTAATTAATTGATGAAACGCATATAAAATGTCGTCTGCATCTGATTCGTCGTCGTCATCGTCCGACTCATCATCCTCGTCTTCGTCAGACTCAGATGAAGGATTTTCGCGCATATTAAATTCAAAGTCTAAAGACAAAATACAAAAGAAAAAGCAAAAGCAAAAGAAAGTTTTAAAAAAATTAAGTGCGCCCGCTGATTCTTATTCTTCTGGAGCTGAAATGCAATTTGATAATCACTTTAATAGAGAAGCAGAAGCAAAAGAAGAAGAAGAAGAAGAAGAAGTAGAAGCAGAGGACGACAAGAGACAGGAAGATGACGATGAAGTTGAACAGCACTTTGAATCTGGAGACGAGGAAGAAGAAGGAGAAGAAGGAGAAGGAGAAGAAGGAGGAGACGAAGTAAATGATTCTGAAGCTGCGCTAATTTGGAAACAATTTGGAACAAAGCCTGATGGATTTGAGAATAAGCTTAAAAAATCTCAGCTTGTTGCGACAATGCGGTATGCTACAAACTACTGGATTCCGGCAAATACACCTCAGGGATCTGCCTTGAAACTAGCAAAAAAATTATTTGGGCGCACTCCTTGCAAATGCGGCGAGCTCTTTTCAAGCAAGATAAAGAAGCCTAATTTCACAATGGAGGATATTGTTTATGTATATCGATGCGAAATGTTTAAGAGAATTCGATTAGAGGCTGCTCTTCGTCAGCGGGGAATGCTCGAGACGTCATTTGGAGGTCGAGGGTCAGCGTCCGATCATGGTGGTGAAAAGATTGACGATCTCGTTGGATATTCGCGTCAATTAGCAAGAATGCAAGAATGTATTTCAAGGTGCTTTAAGCTCTTGCAGAGCGAGCGATACTTTTATAGGGCCGTCGACCCGTCCGTGGACGCTTCATGCGCGACGGTTCCGGACGTCTTTGGGTTTGTTCCCTTTAATGAAAGCAGTTTGACAAAATACGAATCCTTTATTATATTTATATTGAGGCAGCTTTATGATCGGTCGTACAGGCGTTATAATGGAGGAGTCTACGAGCAAATTTTTTCGCCAGATGGTCGCGCAACGCACGCATATAAATGCATTTACGACGACATGAAAAAATTTATTACGCAGGCAACGTCCAAGGAGGACACATTTGCCCAGTGGCAAATTATGCTTTCGCCGGGAAATTTGGCGCATGCATCGACTTATTTGGCAACGGCAGCAAACGAAGTCGAATTTCGAGATCTGAAGCCGGACAGGCACTGGCACGCATTCCGAAACGGGCTTTACTTTACAAAAAAGGCCGAGTTTTACGAATACGGTCATGACGCAATTCCTGGCGACGTTGTGGCCTGCAAATATCACGATGTACTATTTGACACATCCTTGCTGGAAATTGAAGACATTTTGGAAATCCCTACGGATGCAAGTCGCAAACTCATTGAATTTCAAATTGAAATTATGAACAACGGTGGCGGCGCGGGCACTAAACGAACGGCTGAAGAAGTCAAACACATTTTGTATTGGATGTACGTCTTTTTTGGACGATTGCTTTTCGAGGTTGGAGAAATGGACTGCTGGCAAGTAATTCTGTTCATTGTGGGCCGCGCCGGGTGTGGAAAATCCGTTTTACTTCAAGCTGTCGGCAAGTTTTTCGAGGAGTGCGACGTGGAAACGATGGCAAACAATTCCCAGAAGGGGTTTGGTCTCGAGACGTTTGTGCACAAGATGATGTGGCGTTGCTACGAGGTCAAGAGCGACTTTTCATTGGACCAGGCGCAGCTCCAGAGCATGATTTCCGGCGAGGACATGTCGATCCAGCGCAAGAATTTAACGGCATTAAACGTTGTGTGGAAGGTACCCGGTATTTTAGCCGGAAACGAATTTGCGGATTGGGCCGACAATTCCGGTTCTATTTCCCGTCGAATCGTCTTGATGAATTTTGATCGGCGCGTTCCGCCCAACATGGTGGACCCTGGTCTCTTGAAGAAAATTGAAATGGAAATGCCGGCCATGCTTCACAAGTCGTGCAAGGCATATCTGGATGCTGTTGAAAAGTACGGCAAGAACGACATTTGGGCCTCCAAGGACGGAGTTTCCATTCTGCCGAGTATCTTCTTGGAAAACAAGAAGAATCTGAAGAAGGGAACGCACAATCTTGCTGCTTTTCTCAATTCGGAGCTTGACGTTGAGCTCGGAGAGGATTTGTGTATCCCTTTCAAGATATTCAAGAAGCTCGCGGATGCCTTCTACCAAACGAGCGGCTTTTCAAAATTTCAGTGGAAGGAAGACAAGTTCAATACAGTCTTCGAGGACAATGGGATTACGAGAAGAAGGTTGAAAGCGGATGAAGTCTCGA
>Ga0209084_1003630_pt1 | contig 11256 bp, 8 predicted proteins | sample C_130820_MF_Meta_FD_187309 | JGI IMG/M metagenome (GOLD analysis project Ga0209084, IMG submission 187309) | Freshwater microbial communities from Lake Croche, Canada to study carbon cycling - C_130820_MF_MetaG (SPAdes) (version 2) | ecosystem: Environmental > Aquatic > Freshwater > Lake | place... | reverse complement strand
ATGGGATTTGAGCGTTTGTGTATGGTTTTACAAAATGTACAATCCAATTATGATACGGATGTTTTTACGCCTTTAATTCAGAAAATCGAAAGTGTAACGGGCGCTAAATATACTATTAAGGCTAAGAATGCCGAGGAAGAAAAAACAAATATAGCGGTACGTGTTATTGCTGATCACGTTCGCGCCGTTGCTTTTGCTATTGCCGATGGACAATTGCCTTCAAATACCGGTGCGGGTTATGTCATTCGCCGAATTTTGCGTAGAGCGATTCGTTACGGCTTCACCTTTTTGAATACTAAAGAAGCTTTTATCTATCAATTAGTGGACACCTTAAGTAGTCAAATGGGAAGTTCCTTCCCAGAAATCACTTCTCAGAAGACATTGGTTATGAATGTTATTCGGGAAGAAGAAAACTCCTTCTTGCGCACCTTAGATCAAGGATTGCAGTTGTTGGAAAACGTTATAAAAGGGACGAAAGGGAATACGGTATCGGGACAAAAGGCTTTTGAATTGTATGACACTTTTGGTTTTCCAATAGATTTAACGGCATTGATCTTAAGAGAGCGAAATCTTGATTTAGACGAAGCGGGTTTTGATGTAGCGATGAAGGAACAGAAAACAAGATCTCGGGCTGCGTCTGAAGTTTCAACAGATGATTGGACTTTGTTGACGGAAGGAAATACAGAAACTTTTGTAGGTTATGATCAGGTTGAAAACGAGGTGCGAATTAGCCGTTACCGAAAAATTGATAGTAAAAAAGACGGTTTGTTGTATCAAATTGTTTTAAATAATACGCCTTTTTATCCTGAAGGTGGTGGACAAGTGGGAGATAAGGGACTATTAGTTTCGGCTAATGAAACCATCGAAATTGTAGATACTAAAAAGGAAAATAATCTAATTCTTCATTTTGCAAAAAGCTTACCGGAGAATGTTAATGCGAGTTTTGTTGCAAAAGTAAATACTGATTTGAGAAGTTTGTCTTCGAGAAATCACTCTGCTACGCATTTGATGCATCAAGCTTTACGGTCTCTACTAGGAACGCATGTAGAGCAAAAAGGATCTTTGGTCAATCCTACTTATTTGCGATTTGACTTTTCGCATTTTGCGAAATTAACCGCTGAAGAATTAGCGCAGGTAGAGGATTTTGTAAATGCACGCATTCAAGAGCAATTGCCCTTAATAGAACGCCGAGACATTCCTTTTGCGCAGGCAGTTGAAGAAGGCGCTATGGCTTTGTTTGGAGAAAAATATGGTGATCATGTGCGCGCTATAAAATTTGGAGATAGCATGGAACTTTGTGGTGGAATTCACGTTCGCAACACGGCTGAAATCTGGCATTTTAAAATCATATCAGAAGGAGCAGTAGCTGCTGGAATCCGACGAATAGAGGCTATTACTAGCGATGCTGTAAAATCTTATTATGCGAGTCAGGAGCAAGTTGTAGATGAAATCAAGCAGGCTTTGAAAAACCCACAAGATGCTGTAAAATCTGTTCATTCATTATTGGAAGAAAATGCGAAACTGAGCAAGCAGATTGAGGGGTTGATGAAGGATAAAGTAGGTCATTTAAAGGCTGCGTTGGAAAGTAAAATCCAAGAAGTCAATGGAGTTCAGTTTCTAGCGACTTCAGTTGATTTAAGTCCGGAGGGCGCTAAAGACTTAGCCTATGAATTGGGGCATCTTGGTGTCAATCTTTTCTTGATTTTGGCTACAGCCGAAGAGGGTAAACCCACTTTGAGTTGTTATATATCCAAAGAATTGGTAGCGGATAGAAAACTAAATGCGGGAACTGTAGTTCGGGAACTTGGGAAATTCATTCAAGGAGGAGGAGGAGGACAGCCCTTTTTTGCTACTGCAGGAGGAAAGAATGTCGCTGGAATTCCAGAAGCTTTGGCTAAAGCCATTGATTTTGTAAAATAAATTAATTTAAATTTTATAATACAGAAAAACCCTTTCAAAATTAAATCTGAAAGGGTTTTTGTTTTTTTAGAGTTTATAAAATCTAATTGGCTGCTTTAGCAGCTTCTTTTTGTTCTTTTTGAATGTTTTTGAAAGCTTTGTATTTCTCTGCTCCTAATAGTTCTTTTAGCTTATCATTTGAAACATTGTTATATTCCTTATTCTTAGCTTTTCTATCCTCCTCTGAAAGAGAATTATCGGCTTTCAAAGCTTTTCCAAATACAGATTTTTCTTCTATTATTACTCTAACTTTTTGTTGTTCTTGATCAGTTAATCCTGCCGTTTTAAAAGCTTCTAATAAATCTGACTCTTTTTTAGCCTTTTCAGCAGCTTTGTCTTCTTTAGACAATGTTTTTTCTTGAGGTGCTTTTATTGCTTCTTTTTCTTGTGCTTGAACTCCTGTAAAAGCAAATCCAACTGCGATAATTGTTATTAATAAGTGTTTCATTTGTGTTAATTTGGTTGTTTAATTATTCTGTTTTGATGAATTATACTACAAATATAATTAAAATTATGGGTATTAGTGTTTATGTCGCAATTTATTATGTTTACCTTATCTTAGATAGAAATGTTTTTTAGAGGAGTGAATTCAATTTAAAAACAAGTTTTAAGTAAGTAAATTTGTAATATTGCTATTAAAAGGCAATACTACTTTCAACAAAAAAAATATATTTGTTTTAGAATCTGATACTTATGAATTTCACAACCAAAACACCTATTTTAAAATCGGATTTTCCAATTGATTACACCTCTAAGATTGTGTCTTTGGGTTCTTGTTTTGCGGTGAATATAGCTGAAAAATTCGACTATTTTAAGTTCGAAAATAGTTGTAATCTGTTTGGGATTTTGTTTCATCCCTTGGCCATCGAAAAAATAATATCGAATGCATTAGACTTAAAGTTTTTTACTGAGGAAGATATTTTTTTTCAGAATGAACGTTGGCATTGTTTCGATGTTCATTCCGATTTAAGCAATTCTAATAAGGAAGAGTTTTTACACGTATTAAATGAATATATAAAAACTACAAATAAACAAATAACAGCAGCTTCACATATTATTATTACTTATGGAACTTCTTGGGTTTATCGAAATAAACAAACTGGAAAAGTAGTCGCCAATTGCCATAAAGTTGCCCAAACTCATTTTGAAAAGGAAATTTTATCGGTTGCAACTATCGAAAAATCGATTCAAAATACAATTGATTTCATCGAAAAAGTAAATCCAAAATGCGCCATTATTTTCACAGTTTCACCTGTTCGCCACATCAAAGATGGTTTTATAGAAAATCAAAGGAGTAAGGCAAATCTAATTTCTGCCTTACATTCTACTTTTGATATTCAACATTCGACAAAAAGGTATTTTCCTTCTTATGAGATTATGATGGATGAACTTCGGGATTATCGGTTTTATGCTGAAGATATGTTGCATCCCAGTCCGGTTGCTATAGCTTATATTTGGCAACTATTTTCGCAGGCTTATCTATCTGAAACCGCTTTTAGAATAGGGCAGGAAGTCGACAGTATTCAAAAAGGGATTGCCCATAGACCGTTTAACCCCAATTCTGAAAGTCACCTTAATTTTGAAAAAAAGCTGCAGGAGAAAATAAATAAATTACAGTCTCAATATCCCTTTATGAAATTTTAAAGTTTGCTTTGTAAACTTTGCCATCCTCCGCCATTGATGACTTCAATTCCATTTTCTTTTAAGATTGAAGCTGCCTGGCCGCTTCTCATGCCCGATTGGCAACAAACAATAATGGGTTTGTTCGTTTTTTTTATCTCGCTTATTTTGTTTGAAATCGTATTTAGCGGTATATTTTTAGCGCCTTTGATATGACCTCCAACATATTCACCTGGGCTTCTAACATCAATAATGAGTGCGCCTTTAGCGATGAATTCCTTACTATTTTCTGCTTTATTTCCAAAACCTAAAAAATCTAATAGTCCCATAATTTCTAATTTTATTTTCCAAAGATAGGCTGTCCCTTTTTATTATTTTGTAACAAAAGTTACTTATAAAAATTAAATAAATTATATATTTGATACACATTGAAATTAATCTAGATTGATTCCTTTTCGAAGAAAGTCATTTTGATTCTTTTCGTAGCAATTGAATTTCTATCTGAAGCTAATAAAACACAAAAATGAAGGGATCCTATCTTAAGCTTGATATTGATAAAGGAATTGGTACGATTGAGTTTTTCCATCCCGAGCAAAACTCTTTACCTACTAGTTTGTTGGCTCAACTTGCAGAAACTATTCTGAAAGCTGGGAAAATGGATGATGTGAAAGTTCTCATTTTAAAAAGTGGAGGAGACCGCACTTTTTGTGCCGGAGCCAGTTTTCAGGAATTGATAGCGATTGATGACCTTCAGAAGGGTCAGTTGTTTTTTTCGGGTTTTGCCAATGTCTTAAATGCAATGCGTAAATGTCCTAAATTCATAATTGGATCTGTTCAGGGTAAAAGTGTTGGCGGAGGAGTTGGTATTGCAGCAGCCACCGATTATTGCTTGGCAAGTCGACATGCCTCAGTGAAATTAAGTGAATTTACTATTGGAATCGGACCCTTTGTTGTGAGTCCGGCAATCGAAAGGAAAATGGGCGTTTCGGCTTTGTCGCAAATGACAATCGATGCGAGTAGCTTTTTTGAAGCGGAATGGGCCAGAGAAAAAGGTTTGTATGCTGCCGTTTTAGAAAGCACGGAGGAATTGGATCAGGCCGTTCAGACTTTAGCAGAACGTCTTTGCGCCTACAATCCAGAAGCGATGCGCCAGATGAAAAAAGTCTTTTGGTCGGGAACTGAAGATTGGGATTTACTCTTGGCGGAACGCGCTGCTATTAGCGGTCGTTTGGTACTTTCAGATTTCACCAAAGCGGCTTTAGAAAAGTTTAAATAACAGCCAAGTTGTTCTTTTTTCAGACTATGCTTTTATTTTTCTAAATATTAAATCCAATCCCCCGTCAATTAGATGGCCAATTTCTGCGCGTTTGGCTTTTAAGTCTGCTAAATGCAGCAGTACTAATTCGAGGAATTCCGTATCCTTATTTTTCTCGAGTATTTCGGCAATTTCAATGCATAGCAACCAATCTTTTGGATGGTTTTTTTGAAGTTGTTCAAAAGTGTTTTCCAGGGAGGCGGTAGTCGATTTGCCTTCTCTGATTTCTCGGATATTTTGATACAGACTTTCTAATTCGGATCGCTGTTCTGTTTTCGCTGCCTTGATGGTTTTAGTGGTGGGAAGGGGAACTATTAAATCAAAGCTGTTCACATCGGCAGGACCAGAGAAAGCGGAGACTATTTTTTTTCCAATCGCCATATTATAAATTCCCCATTCGGGTTTGAAAAGGACTGTATCCAGATGAGTTACGGTGCAGTTTTTGAAACTTATTATTATAATTTCGCCTTGTAGATTACGAGAGCCCGTGATAATTTCACCAGTCACTTTTATGTTGCCTTCAAATTCTAAAGTCACTGTTTCGGCTTCGTAAATGTCATAGGCTCTCAGATCTCGGGGGCTCATGTCTTCGATAGCCAGATTTATCCCTTTTAGTTTACCTATAGGGCTTCCGAAGCCCTCTTTGTGGTTTTCGGTACCGTGTCCCACTAGTTCTTTTTCCCGGTTGGCTAAGGCTGTTTTTCCAAGGGTTTGAATATAGATGGGTTTTCCTTCGTGTTCAATTACCTTTGAAAAAACACCTGAAATTTGGAGTCCAGTGCTGAGTTCGATAGTTCCTATGGCATTCGATTTAATCAGTTTTCGGATACTGGATAATCCACCCGTTCTCAGTGCCATCTTGTTGGCAAACTCTTCCAGGACTAAACTTAAATAGGCAAAATCGGGTGTAACGAAAAGTTGTGGTTGCGGTTTTGTAATGTCAAAACTTTGATCTGCCGCTGAAATGGAATAGGGTAATTTAGAGACATTGTTTGTCATACACCAGGCGCTTTCTCCAATGGAGGAAAGCAATCCGGCACCATATATTTTAGGATTTTCGGGGGTTCCAATTAAACCATATTCTACAGTCCACCAGTGCAAATTTCTAATTTGGGCCATTTCAGAAGGTTCTTCTGGGCTGTTTTGAAGGTCGTTTACTTTTTGTTCTGCCTTTTGGATTTCTACCTCTGGAGTATTTTCGGCTTCTTTCAAAATAGAAAGCAATCGAATGGCTTCGTACATTTCGTAATCATGAGCGGAGGAAATGGCTTTGCAACCAATTTCACCAAAATGTCTTAGGTATTCGGCATATTCCGGATTGGCAATTATAGGAGCGTGACCGGCACCTTCGTGAATAATATCAGGAGCGGGTGTATATTCGATATGTTCCAGTTGGCGGATATCGGATGCAATGACCAGGACATTATAAGCTTGAAATTCCATAAAGGCATTTGGAGGGATAAAGCCGTCTACTGCAACAGCAGCCCAGCCAATTTCTTTAAGAATGCGATTCATTCCATACATATTTGGAATCGAATCGATCTCTAATCCTGTTTTTTTTAAGCCATATAAGTAGGAATCATGGGCCACTTTGCTTAAATAGGATACATTTTTCCGCATCACATAACGCCAAACTGCTTGATTTATCGGACTGTAATCTGTGTAATCCTGAGGTTTTATAAACTGTTTCAGGTGTTTGGGTAGTCGGTCTAATAAGGGATTATTTTCAAATAGAGTTTGCATGATTCAATCGATATAGCTTGGTGTAAAACTAGTCTTTTTAAATTTTTTATGTTCCTCTGTTAGAAGTATTTTAACGTTAGGATTTTAATACTATTTTTAGGATAAAATTTGGAATTTCGAACTTGCATTAAAAAGTAATAGCATAAAAAAACCGCAACATTGCTGTTGCGGTTTAGTACCCTATATCAAAAGAAATGGATTCTCTATTCGATAATTTTCTTCATGGCAGTCATTGCAGCACGAAGTTCAGCTCCACAAATCTCGATAGAGTGGTTGCGAATCGCTGCATTTATTTTTACCAATTCGAAATTCTCCACCTGTCCTTTAGAAGTCGCATTGAAGTTTTTTCCGATGATGTTAGTTTCTACTTTTTTCATGAAGTCGGCCAAAAGCGGTTTGCACGCATGGTCGAACAAGTAACAACCGTATTCGGCTGTATCTGAAATTACGCGGTTCATTTCGAACAATTTCTTACGTGCAATAGTATTTGCAATAAGCGGAGTTTCGTGTAATGATTCGTAGTAAGCCGATTCGTTTTTGATACCCGCAGAGGTCATAGTCTCGTAAGCTAATTCAACACCTGATTTCACAAATGCAACCATAAGAGTAGCATTGTCGAAGTATTCTTGTTCCGAAATTTCGATGTTTCCGGCAGCTGTTTTTTCAAAATCAGTTTCACCAGTAGCCTGACGCCAGTTCAATAAATTTTTATCGCCCTGGTCCCAATCTTCCATCATTGTTTTAGAAAATTCACCAGATAAAATATCATCCATGTGTTTCACAAAAAGGGGACGCATGATGTCTTTTAATTCTTCTGATAATTGGAAAGCTTGAATTTTAGCAGGATTAGAAAGACGATCCATCATGTTAGTGATACCACCAATTTTCAATGCTTCGGTAATTACTTCCCAACCGTATTGTACTAATTTAGAAGCATAGGCCGCATCGATTCCTTTTTCGACCATTTTGTTGAAACTAAGAATAGAACCGGTTTGCAACAAACCACAAAGAATGGTTTGTTCGCCCATAAGATCCGATTTTACTTCAGCAACAAATGAAGACAGTAAAACTCCCGCTTTGTGACCACCAGTTCCTACGCAATAGGCTTTAGCGATATCTAGACCGTCCCCATTAGGGTCATTGTCCGTGTGAACGGCTATAAGTGTTGGAACACCAAAACCACGTAAATATTCAGCACGCACTTCGGAAGCTGGAGATTTAGGCGCGATCATTACTACTGTAATGTCTTTACGGATTTGAGTTCCTTCTTCTACGATATTAAAACCGTGTGAATACGACAAGCAAGCCCCTTTTTTCATCAAAGGCACTATTTTGGTTACTACCGGTGTGTGTTGTTTGTCTGGAGCTAAATTAGAAACTAAATCAGCAGTAGGAATTATTTCTTCGAAAGTTCCCACTTCAAAACCGTTTTCAGTCGCATTTATGTAAGATGCTCTTTTATTATCAATAGCTTCCTTACGTAATGCATAAGCCACGTTAAGTCCGCTATCGCGCATGTTTTGGCCTTGCGCCAATCCTTGTGCACCGCAACCAATGATTACAATTTTTTTGCCAATAAGTTTAGTAACACCATCAGCAAATTCGCTGTTTTGCATGAAATCACATTTTCCTAATTCCTGAACTCTCAGGCGGTGTGGAAGCGAATTGAAATAATTTGCCATTTTTAATTGTTTTAATTTTAAATATTAATTTTAATCTCTGTACGTTTTATTTCTCGAAGCTTTGCTTCTTTTTTTTTGCCACTGATTCCCGGATTAAAAAAGATTTTTGAAAATCTGTGAATCTGTGGCTAAAATTTCTTTGCTTCCTATGGGTCTCAGCCCCGAGGCAGTTTATTTTACATTTCGAAAATCATACTTTTATGATTCAAAAATTCGTTGTTTATTGGTTTTTTGGTAGGGTCATTTTTCTCCATATCTAAAACCTGTTTGTGAACACCTTCACTTGATTTTACGATTGCAATTCGGGAACTTCTCACGAATTCGATTAGGCCATATTTGCCTAATTCTTTTAGGAGGTTATTGATTTCGTCTTCTTGTCCTGTAGTTTCAAAAACGGTAAAGTCCTCACGAATCACTACTGCTTTTGCACCATATTCTCTCAATAAGCGTTCTACTTTTACCTCTTTCATGATGATAGGCGTAGACACTTTGTATAGGGCCATTTGTTGCCAAATGATTTCATCGTTTGTGTTGTAGTATACTTTGAAAACGTCTACAATTTTTTCTAATTGGCGGACGAGGTTTTTTACCACTGTTTCTGTTTCTTTCACTACTAAAGTGAAACGATAAATATTTTCGATTTCACTCGGGGAAGTATTTAAGCTTTCTAAATTGATCTTCCTTCTGGAAAACATGATGGCTATTTTATTGATCAAGCCCACTTGATTTTCTCCGTAGATGGATAAGGTATATTCTTCTTTCATGGGGGATAATTTAGATTTCTTCTTTGCTTAAAACGATTTCAGCTACTCCTTTTCCTTGAGGGACCATCGGGAAAACATTGTCTTCGTGAATTACAGCTACTTCCAATAAGAAAGAAGAGGGGTGATTTAGCATTTGTTCCAAGCTTTCTTTTAATTCTTCTCTTTTGGAAATTTGCTTTCCGTCAATTCCGTAAGCATTGGCTACCTGAACAAAGTTTGGGCTTTGAATGTCGGTAAAGGAATATCTTTTTTCGTGAAAAAGTTCCTGCCATTGGCGTACCATTCCCAAGAAACTATTGTTTAGAATAATAATCTTCACATTGGGTTGAAACTGCATGATTGTACCCAATTCCTGCAGGTTCATCTGAGCACCCCCGTCGCCCATTATGGCAATAACGTGTCTTTCGGGCGCTCCAAATTTAGCTCCAATCGCAGCAGGTAAGGCAAATCCCATGGTTCCTAGTCCACCGCTGGTTACATTACTTCGGGTTTTATTTTGTTTCGCATAACGACAAGCTACCATTTGGTGCTGGCCTACATCGGTAACAATAACGGCATCCCCTCCTGTAAGTTCGTTGAGTATATTGATAACTTCCCCCATGGTTAATTTGCCATCGGTAGGATTTAATTCTTTTTCAATCAAGGCCGATGTTTCTTTCTCCATTCTATCGTCAAATTCCTTCATCCATTCCGGATGCTGTTTTTTGTCAATCAGATTGGTTAGAAGCGGTAAGGTTTCTTTGCAATTTCCCCAAACGGGTACCGTGGTTTGGACATTTTTATCGATTTCAGCCGGATCGATATCCAGATGAATTACTTTGGCTTGTTTTGCATATTTGTCTAAACGGCCGGTCACACGATCGTCAAATCGCATTCCGATAGCAATTAAAACATCGCATTCGTTTGTTAGAAAGTTTGGGCCATAATTACCGTGCATACCCAGCATACCTACACCCAAGGGGTGGTCTGTTGGAATAGCGCTCATTCCCATGATTGTCCATGCTGCAGGTAAGCCTCCTTTTTCAATAAAAGCCAAGAATTCTTTTTCGGCATTGCCTAAAACAACCCCTTGGCCAAATATCACGAAGGGTCTTTTAGCTTGGTTTATAAGTTCCGCAGCCGCTTCGATATATTCGATGCGCACTTCGGGTTCTGGTCGGTAACTTCGGATGTGAATGCAAGGACGGTATCCGTTGTAGTCGAATAATTGCAATTGGGCATTCTTTGTGATGTCTATTAAAACGGGACCTGGGCGACCGCTTTTAGCAATATAGAACGCTTTGGCTAGTACTTCTGGAATTTCTTTAGCATCGGTGATTTGATAATTCCACTTGGTAATAGGTGTGGTAATATTGATGATATCGGTTTCCTGAAAAGCATCGGTACCTAATAAATGGGCAAAAACCTGACCAGTAATACAAACTAGGGGAGTAGAATCGATCAAGGCATCGGCTAGGCCGGTAACCAAATTTGTCGCTCCGGGTCCGCTAGTAGCAAATACCACCCCTGTTTTTCCGCTTACTCTGGCATACCCCTGAGCTGCATGTATGGCACCTTGTTCATGGCGAACTAAAATATGATTTAGTTTTTCCTTAAAGTCAAACAGGGCATCATATATTGGCATGATCGCGCCACCAGGGTATCCGAAAATAGTATCTACTTTCTCTGATAGCAGTGCATCAATTACAGCAATACTTCCTGTAATGTTAAATGTTTGAGGTTCTTTTTTCTCCATTTTAAAGCTTTCCAATGTGTCCATGTTTTTGCTTTTATAATTCATCTGTTACACAGCCTTCGGAAGCGTCTTTTACTAATCGGGTGTATTTAAAAAGTACACCATTAGTCACTTTGAGGGGTGGGGTAACGAATTTTTTTCTTCTTTCTTCTAATTCTTCGTCTGAAACATCGAGATGAATGCGGTTAATAACCGCGTCGATTATAATGGTATCACCGTCTTTTACAAGGGCAATTGTTCCACCATCGAAGGCTTCGGGTGTGATATGTCCCACCACAAAACCATGAGTTCCTCCGCTGAATCTACCATCAGTAATTAAGGCTACGCTTTTTCCTAAACCAGCACCAATTATAGCTGAAGTTGGTTTAAGCATTTCTGGCATACCAGGACCTCCTTTTGGGCCTACATATCGGATCACAATTACGTCTCCTTTTTGTA
>Ga0209084_1003629_pt1 | contig 11259 bp, 14 predicted proteins | sample C_130820_MF_Meta_FD_187309 | JGI IMG/M metagenome (GOLD analysis project Ga0209084, IMG submission 187309) | Freshwater microbial communities from Lake Croche, Canada to study carbon cycling - C_130820_MF_MetaG (SPAdes) (version 2) | ecosystem: Environmental > Aquatic > Freshwater > Lake... | reverse complement strand
TATTTAAACTACATGAATCAATACATTGCTAGTAATAAGTTTGCAAAACTACCACTAGATGCACAACAACGTATTACTGATTTCTTAGCTGGAGTATTAGAAATAGCTACTCGTACTGCCAATATTCAATCAGAATCATCTAACAGTTCTATGGATCAGCAAATGCAAGACGGTGGCGGTATGGCAGGTATGATGGCTGGACAACCACCAATGCCTCCACAAGCTGGCACACCTCCTCAACCAGCAACATCAGCACCTATGCCACAAGCATTACCACCAGCCCCTGGTCTGTGATATAATATAGCCATAAATTAAGGAGCCAGTATGGATGATAATAACGTTATTGCACCAATTATAGATGCACCCGTTGTAGATGCACCAGCGGTAGAAGAAGCACCTGTTATTCAGGCTGATACTAATGTACCTGTTGGATTAATGATAGATAACAATACGGGAGAACCAAATGTTCAAGAAGAAGAAAAACCAGCTGAAGAATCAGTCATATCAAGTAACGATAACGCAACCCCAGCATCAGACGCACCAGTTCAAGCTGTTGTTGAAGAAACAGCCCCTGTTTTTGAACCAACCACTCAATTAGTAGACCCAGGCGAGTTTGTACCTAACAATTATTCATTTGATATAAAATTAGCTGACGGCACAACTGTTACAATTAATACCCCAGAAGATATTGAGAACCTTGGCTCAGATGTAGAATTTGCAAGTGCTGCCGACCTTATTAAGACACAGGCTAACTATTCTAGGATGATGTCTGGTATAGAATCTGATAAAAAAGTTTATGATGCCGAAAAATCTGCCTACGATAACGAACAAGCAACCGTTCAACGACAAGAGGAGTTTATCTCTGGTATTGAATCTGGTATGGGCTACCTTGAATCAAATGGTTCACTCCCACCAGTACCTAAGCAATATGAAAACGCAGACTGGTCAGACCCAGAAGTTGCCAAGCAACCAGGTGTTAAAGAACGTGTCGCTATCATTGAATATATGAGTACAGAGAACGCTAAGCGAGCAAGAGCAGGTGTACCACCGATTGCTTCTGTGTTAGATGCTCACAATGCTATGCAACTAGCTAGCTTACAACAAGCTAATACCGTTAAAGCAGACGCAGCAAAAGCTGCAACTAAAGCTCGTGGTTCAATGGTTGGTGGAGAAAGTTCACAGAGTCAGGGAGCCACCAATATACCAGATAATATGATAGTAGGATCAGGTGGTAATATTCGTGATATTACCTATAGAACATAATTGCATTATTAAAACAAATACTGTAATATACAAATAGAGGAAGCCCCAGCAATGGGGCTTTTCTATATATAAGGTAAAGTAAGGAGATAAAATGGGCGCAACAGCTTTTCAGGATAGGTTAAATAACCTAACCCTAGAAGAAATCGTACCTAAGGTAGTAGACACGGTTAACCGTTCTAGCCTTATCAACATGTGGGTCGTTAGCAATCCAAAGCCATGGAATGGCCGTCAGATTCAACAACCTATTTTTATTAACAACTCAAGCCAAGGTAAAAGTTTCCGTGGTGCAGATACGTTTGATACAAACGTAGACATGAACACAGTAAACCTCACTTGGTACGCAACAGGTTTTGGTCAACCAGTTGTAGACAGCCTCGTAGAACGTGGCGCAAACTCAGGCTCAGCTGGAATCATTGAGATTCAACAAGCTAGCTACGAGTACGCACAGAACTCAATGAGCAATGCTCTTGGTTCTATCTACTACGGCACAGGTACTGGCGATAACTTTGATGGTTTAAACCTCATCGTTGATGACAGCACTAGCACAAGTGCATACGGTGGTCTTTCACGAAGCACCTATGGTACTTATATCAATGGTTATGTATCAGCAGCATCAAGTGGTGTTTTGAGCTTAGATCTTATGGATGCAGCGGATGACGCTTCAACTGTTTCTGGTCTACAAAGCGAAACCTCAGCAGCTGTTATAACTACTAAAACTGCTTGGACTTTGTATGCTTCTCTATTAGAGCCTACTAAGCAAGCTATGTACCAAACCATGGGTTATCCAACAGCTAGCTTAACGCTACCTGGTGAAGCAACTCGTGACGGCGCACAAGGACATGGTGGATTTACTGGTGTAGATTATCGTGGTAAAACTGTTTTCCGTGATGACAAAGCTCCTAGCGGTACTATGTACTTTATTAATCCATCGTACATGGAATTCCGTAGCCTTAGCATCCCTAGCCTAAAAACTGTTGCTACTGCTAACCAAGTCACTGAGGGTGTATACGACAAGGTTAAGCCAAGTGCTTTCCAATTCCGAGATTACATGCAACCTGTTAATCAGCTTGCTGAAATCGGCATCTTCGTTGTCTACGGTAACTTGATTCACCGAAATCCTGTGCGTAATGCAAAAATAACTGGTATAACAACCGTTTAATTTAAGGAATATAGGAGAATATATATGATTTCCGCACAAATTCAGCTAACCGACCAAGACGCACGTACAGTTTCATCTGCTCGTGGTAATGCTCGTGTTGGCCAAACAGCTTCAACAAATGATGGTCGTGTTTTTACTTACGCACAAGCTGGTGCAGTTGCACTAGCTCCAGGTAAGATTTCAATCACACCAGCTATCGTTGCTAACCACCAAGGTATGACCCCAACAGCTACGGCTGCTGGTGCAACTACAGTTACCGTAGCATTAGGTGCTACTGCTGCAACAGCAGACCAGTACGCTGATGGCTACTTAACTGTTATTGTTACTCCAGGTGTTGGCGTATCTTACAAGATTCTTGGTAACACAGCAGCCGCTTCAAGCGCAAACTGTACCTTTACTCTTGTAGAACCAATTTCAGTAGCTTTGACTACTACATCTCGTGTTTCTGTAACAGCTCATCCTAATAGCGCACTTATTGTTGCTCCTGGTGATTCAGCTGCTTACCAAAGCATTGGTGTAAACAGCGTAAATGTGCCTATAAGCAATTATGGTTGGTTTCAAACTCGTGGATACTGTTCAGTTTTATCTGCTGGTATTATCACTAAAGGTGCAAACGCAATCGTATCAGCTTCTGTAGCTGGTGCAGCAACTATTAACTTAGCTGCAAGCGTCACCCAAGTAGTTGGTTATGCCCCAGAAGCAACTGTCGACACTCAGTATCAACCATTGTTCTTAATGGTACTTTAAGGAGATTACTCATGGCCTTAAAACTAGAACAGTTTAAACAGGTAGTAAAGTTTAAAGGTGTACAAACCCAAAAAACTATTGCTCTACGACCAGAAACCGCAGTAACCGCAGGTGGCGATCCCACCGCAGCGCTTACGCTTGGTGCTGGACTTGTAGGTATATACGTTGGCTCTGGTGCGCCTAGTATTACGGCAGTTCAGGGAAGTATGTACTTTCGTACTGATGGCTCAAGCACTTCAACTCGTTTGTATATCAATACAACTGGTTCAACTACTTGGACAGCAGTTACTACCGCAGCTTAATCTACTAAACAGATTACAATTATCCCCCAGCAATGGGGGCTTTTTGTTTTTAAAGATAATAGTATATAATACTAACATGACAAAAGAATGGCTTGAGGAGCGCAAGGCAGATATAGAAAAAGCATACGCAGATGCTGGTGTTGAAATAGATAAGTTAAACGTAAAACGTTCGGAACTAAGAGGCGCTTTTTCTTTTATAAATGAGGCGTTAATTAAGTTAGATGAAGTGCAAATAATACCACCAAAGGTGGCTAAAGGAGCTAGAAATGGAAGAAAATAAATCATTAGTGGACACGTTCACCGAGTATGACATAGTAGAGGTATTTAACCCTCTTAGCGTAGATTTTGAAGCTAAAGTAGCTTCTAGTGTAGTAAACCCTAACGCTGGTGTAGATAAGACTATAGATAGACTTGGACTTCGTAACGCAAGCCATCCATCGCAGAGCCATGTTGTTAATAAAGTAGTTATACCATCTGGTCAAAGCAAGAAAATGCCAGGACACGTAGCTCGTGTAGTAGTAACTCAATTAGTCAATGAAATTATGCAACAACAAGGTGCGGTCAAACAAATGGGTGACAAAGCGCTTAGAATACCTTTTGAAAAAATGGTTATTATAGACAGCGCTAAGTTCCAACAAAGTGAAGATATTATCACGGCTGAGGAGCGATTCCAACGCCAATTAGATGAATTAAATAAAACCACGGAAATCGAGGTTACTAAAGATGAGCAGCCGTTCACAGCCCAAAGAACTGAAACTGTCGAAAAACCAGCTAGCGGAGCTGGAACAGATCAAAGCCAAGCTACAACACGCAAAAAGTGAGCTAGGTAAGTATGATATAAAGAAACAGCGAGCAGAGGAATCTCTAGCTATCTTTATTAAAGATATTGATGCTAAAAAGCATAAGGTTGAAAAAGAGTTTAACAAATTAAAAAATGATTACGAGTTAGACATTTTAACTTATCCTGATGTGCTTCAGGGATTACATGAGCAAAAAGAAGCTGTCATGCAATCTATAGCCGATGCTATTGGTGAGCTTAAAGTTATCCAAAGTAATGTGGAATTACAAACTGAGGTACTTGAAAAAATAGAGAAACAGAAAAAACTCGCCTTTGAAAGCGTAAAAGATGCTGATAACGTTCTCATAGATATAGAAGAAGAAATAGATGATAAAAGAAATGAATTACAAGAAGTTTGTTTACAGCTTAATAAAGGTACTAAACAATTTAATGCCCTTAAAGAAGAAATATCTAAAGCGGAACTAGAACTTACTGATTTACGATCCGACTTACAAACCCGTAAAAACTCTATAGAAGATGATATGAAAATAACTATTCAAAAGAGTACCGATGTTGTCAATAGACTTATAGAGTTAGAAAAACGTGAAGCTAAAATGAACTCAGATATAAATGCTCGTATAAAAGCAGTAGAGTTGCGTGAGCAAGTCATGGCTCGCAGGGAAGCTAAAATATCTGGCTTAGAGCAAAAAGCTCAAGAGTATGCCAAATTTATGAAATTATAGTATAATAGTTACAGAAACTTACCCCATTTAAGGCATTTTTATTTTATGGCTATAACAGATAATCAACGAGAAACAATTTATGCAGAAGATAAGATTACTAGTCAAGCGTTTGCTCTTAAAGGTGATAGCGCTACTGGTTCACTATTAGTTTTATCAACTACTTCGTCAAGCGATACAACAACTACAGGTTCTATTACAGCTTCTTTACAATCTGTTACATTTGCAGTAAATGCACAATCAACTGTAGGTATACAAGTATCTGGTACTTTCTCTGGCACTATTTTAATTAAAGGTTCTGTAGATGGCTCTACATACACACCAACTACCGCTACTAACTTATCTACTGGTGCTTTAGTTACTACCATAACTTCATCGTTTACAGGTCAAGTTAATGTTGCAGGTTTTGTATCTTTTCAGCTTACTAGTGTTTCTTGGACTTCAGGAACAGCAAATATATCTTTAAGAGCTTCAACTGGAATATCTAATATAATGTTAGACAATCCACTTCCTGTAGGAACAAACTCAATTGGTAACGTAGGACTTAATGCTGGTTCTAACACTATTGGTAACACTGGAACTCCCTCAGCCACAATCAACATAGGTCAAACAACTTCAGCAGTAACAGCGACACAACTTACAGCTTCATCTATTGCTATGACTAATGGTGTTGTTATACAAGCTCTTTCCACCAATACGGCATCAGTTTACATTGGCAACTCAAGTGTAACTACAGCTAACGGATTTGAACTTACTGCAGGTTCTTCGCTTACAATCTCACCTAGTAACATCAACCTTGTATATGTCATAGGAACGAACGCAACAGATAAAGTTTGTTGGAGCGTAACATGATTAGTCCAGGCAGCAAACCAACTACTATCCGAGCTAAGACTCAATCTCCTACTGATAACTCAACTCTTATTGCAACTGATGCTTTTGTACAGAACGTAACCGAAACAGCACAGATTAACTCCCTTACAGTTATAGGTCACTCATGGACAGCCGCAACTAATTCAGGAAGTCTTAACGTACCTCAGTTTGAAATGCAAAACATGATACCTCGACTTATGGGATTACTTAATGTAAACAACGAAAATGTAACTCACTTAGGTACAAGTGCATCGTGGCTTACTAAAACAGTTGCAGCTTTTGGTGGTCGTAACTGTGGTTGGGGTGGAGTATGGCAATTTGTTCTTCCTTATTCTAACCAGAATATAAACGACCAAAGCACAGGAAGTGTTACAGTCCCCGTTCCACAACCGTCATCATTCGTAATGGTTCATGGTGTAAACGATATTGCACTTATGGCTTACAATACTTCGACAGTAAACTTTAACCAGATTCGTACAGCATATAAAAATGCAGTTCGTTCTGTTATATCTCGTGCCAGGTCTGGGGTACTTTATTCTTCTTATTACGCATCAGGTTCTACGGCTACAGTAACTTGGGATTCAACTATTACTACATCAGGATTTGCTTCAACCGCTCAAACTACTTCAAATACAGGTGTAGCAGTTTACAGAAGTTCTACAAATGGAAATACCATAACTTATACGATTCCATCAAACTTTAATGGTGGAACTATTGCTATGTGTTTCTTAGGCAACAAGCAAGCGTGGACTAACATCAACACAACAATGAACTCTACCGATGCTTCTACAGTAGTAGCTTTAACAGCTTTTACAAATACACCTTACCAGAACTTCGCTAACGGTGACGTAGTAGCTTGGTATTCAGGTGGAGTTGATTCAGGCGAACGTGGACTTATTACAGCAGGTGGTGGTACTGCATCAGTCACTATAACTAGAGGATTTAACTCAACTGCTAAGACAACGCACGCTATTGGTGATGAAATGGTTTCAGCTAGTTCAATCAGTGTTAACTTTTCTACTAATGGAAGTAACGCTACTATCACAGGTAATTTAGCTCTTGGAGCTATTGGAGTACCTGGAAACACCAACACATATGGACAAGAGCGTGTGCCAGTTGTTAAAAGATTTGTTTGTACTGCCGCTGATGCAGGTAAAACAATAGTTGCTACAGTAAGTGCAGTAGCCAGCGACACTGCTACAGTAGACTTCGACTCAGCATGGATTGAAGCATTTGATCCACAACCTTTTGTAGTAGCTAATCTACCTCGCTACAGTTATGGACTACATCAGTATGTATCAGAAGCACAAATGACTACATGGAACTCAGACGTAGCAAGCGTGGTTGCAGAGTTTGACGGTGCTGTCCAAATAGCTGATTTTGATACTACAATGCACGACAGAGGTGGAACTTTAACAACTAGTATTACCGCTACTCAAGGTGCCACAGCTGATGCTAATCCAACCTTTACTATTACAGCAGCTAACAGAACAGTATTTGCTACACTTTCACAAAATTCTACTTTCTGTATAGAGGGGGAGCGTATAGTTGCCAAAACAGTAGTCAATAACGGAGATGGTACATTTACTTTTTCCAACGTCACAAGAGGTGCTGATGGTACTGCAGCTGGAACACACGCATCAGGTAAAATGGTGTCAGATGGTCTTTACTTTAACAGTGATTGTTTACACCTTAATGCCTACGGAATGAACGTAGCAGCTAAACTTCTTTGGCAAGCTTTTCAGTCTTATCAAGGACAAAGTAATTATTCTCTTTCAACAGGTAACGGAAACTCTAGTGATGATAGACAACGCCCACAACTAGGTCTTGGACAAAACACTTATCTAGCACCTGCAGTAACTAACTTAGTTAACTCTGTAGCTGCTTTTAACACGCAGTTTTTTACAGCAATATACATTCCTCAGACTTGTATCATCACACAGGTAGGTTGCATTGTGACAGCCGTAGGCGTTACAGCATCAGTGTGTAGGTTTGGACTATATGATTTAGACACTTCAAGACGAGCAGCATATTATCTAATACATGACTTTGGAACTGTATCTACGCTTTCAACAGGGTTTAGAGCAGTTGATACTTATAAGTTGGTAAAACCAGGTTGGTATTATATTTCATCTTGTGAACAGGGTTCGGGAACAGCATCTACTAAGAGAAACATGACAGCTACAGCCGCAGCAGTTGGTCTATCAGGTTATGCGGGGCCACCTATAGCTGCAGGAACTGCCCCAACTGGTGCTACATGGCTTCCTACTAACGGATTTACACAAGCAGGCGTAACTGGAGCTTTTGGACTTAACGTAGGTACATTAAGTGAATCAGTAATAGCTAACCCTATAGTATTTATAAAAGTAATAGCAAGGCTCACAGGGTAATATGACAACAAATGACATAGCAAACTTTGCTTACACAATAGACGGTGATGAAGTGCATATAATGTACTCAATTAACGATGTCTATGGACAGACGTATGTTCCTGATGCAAATCAAGAACCAGTATTAGAACTACAAGGTTTTAGCTGGTCTGTACCTGCAAGCGAGATAGAGGGTATGGAAGATCCTACTGACTACTTAAAACAAGCAATTGTTAATGCAAATCAATAATGATATAATTTACCTTAGAGGATAGCCCCACATAGGGGTTATTTATATTTATAAGGAGATTTCATGGCAGTAAACATTACAGCATCTGGTTCACAGACAGTTGCATCACAAGCTAATGGTGTTTTAATTCAGCTAAATAAAGCCCTTGTTGCTGAAACAATCGTTGTAGCAGTTGGTGGAACGACCATAGCTACTATTACAGGAGCAGCTGGCGCTGGTTCTCAGTTTCGTTATAGTGGCTTAAGCACTAGAGGGGCTATCACAGTAAACCCAAGTGCTACAGTTGATATAACTGTCAGCTTTCTTAACAAAGCAGTATAGAGGTCTTAAGTGACTAAAACAGCTACAGTATGGCGACCACAAACAGGCACAGGTGATGTTACTAACATTGCTGATACCTTTGTGATTACCGAAAGTAGTGATTTTCTTATTACTGAATCTAGTGATTTCTTAATACTTAATTCATCAATAGTAACACCAAAAGATGATACTATATGGGGTGAAACTAATACAAAAAATGCTACGCCTTGGCGAGTAGATGGATTTGGTGACGTAGGATCTGGTGCTACGGCTACAAGAGTTACTGTTTCTGACGATATTAGAACAACTGTTTCTGGTGATATTAGGGTAACAGCAGATGGCTCTTATGCCCCTAAAGATGATACAATATGGGTGGAAGCATAATTATGGCAAATAAAACGATAGCAAATTTAACCACAGCCCCAGCAGTTGATAGAACTACTGATGTACTTGAAATTCAAAGAATAGCTGCTGGAACGTCTAACAAGATTACTCCTAATAGCTTACTCGGTATATCTGGCAACCCACTCGGCGACACCGATTCTCAAACTGTTACTAACAAGACTATCGGGGCCACTAATACTATTACCCAAACTGATAATGTGTTTGTATTGCAAGGTAATGCTGATAGCACTAAGAAAGCCAAATTTAACACTGGTAGTATTACAACTGGCACTACTCGCACCTATACGCTTCCTGACGCTTCTAGCACACTTGTAGACCTTTCAAGCACACAGACCCTAACAAACAAAACATTAACAAGCCCTACTATAAATACAGCCACTATTGCCAACCCTACCCTAACCGTTGATTCTATCTCAGGATTTACAGTGGCTGGTACTGGTACAGTATATGGATTAAACATAGCTTCTGGCGTACTTACAACAGCTAACAGCGTGACTAATGCTGTTGTAAAGACTGGTGAATTATATACGAATAAAGTATACAATCCTTATAAGTTTAGTGTATATATGAATGCTAATACATCACTTGCTGCTGGTGCAATAATTCCATTTGATACTAAAACAAGTGGATTTGATACAGGCTCAAATGTAGATTTAACAGTAAACAAAGGTAGGTTTACAGTACCTGTTAATGGGTTTTATTTCTTCAGTGCTATGGGATATGCTACTACTCCTGGCGGACAAATCTGGCTATCACTTAAAAAAAATGGTGTTGTTACTAGAAATGGCGTTATTCTTCCATCAAGTGCGGTAAATGTTGCTGTTAGTATACATACATTGATGAATTTAGTAGTTGGAGATTATATTGAAATAGTTGTTAATAACGGAGGAGGTGCAGCTACTTGGAATGGTGGAATTGGAAATAATGTTTTTGAAGGATTTTTAGTGAGCGCAACATAATGGCAAATAGTAAAATAACATCCCTAACCAATTACTCCAGCCCCGATGGTACTACTGATGTTATACCTATCGTTGATGTTGCTAACAATCAAACCAAAAAGATAACCCGTAACAACTACCTTGGTATCACTGGCGCTCCACTAGGAACAACAGACAGTCAGAGCATTACCAACAAGACCATAAACCAGACTAATACTATCACTCAGACAGATAACGTCTTTATACTTCAGGGCAACGCAGATGCCACTAAAAAGGCTAAATTTGATGTTTCTGGAATTACTACTAGTACCACTAGAACATATACCCTACCCAATGCAAGTAGCACTTTAGTTGATTTATCTACTACCCAGACCTTGACAAACAAGACGCTTACCAGCCCGACTATCAACACCGCTACTATAGCTAATCCAACTTTGACGGTGGATAGCATTAGTGGGTTTACGAGCGCCAGCACAGTAGCCTTAGCTGGGCTTACGGTAACTTCTGGTGCTTTAGTAACTGCGAACTCGGTGCCTAATACTGTATTGAGTAACTCAGGGGCTTTTAACTCTAACTGGGCATGGACTAGCTATACACCCACACTAACCAACCTTACGCTTGGAAACGGCACACTCACAGCTTCTTACAACCAAACAGGCAAAACAGTTTGGGTGGACTTTAAGTTCGTGCTTGGTTCAACAAGCGCCGTTACGGGTGTGCCACGATTTACTCTGCCAGTCACGGCGAACAGCAAATACAGCTCGACGCAAAATAACTTTATTGGTCATGTTTGGATAGAAGATAGTGGTGTTTCAAACTATTTTGGGGCATCTACAATAGCCACATCAACAGGTATGGGCGCAACAGATATTTATGTACAAAACGCCGCTGGAACATATTTGACACTTACGGGTATCACCAATCTAATACCGTTCACCTGGGGTACGGCTGACTATATCACGGCCAGAGTCTCATACGAGGCGGCATAAACATATATTAGTATAATTATCATTATGCTATAATACTATCAGAGGACACGCCCCTATAAGGCGTTTTTTATTTTATGGCAACTTGGACACAATCACAGGCTAAATTTCAACGCATATCTGCTGATACAACAGCAGAAGCTTTAACGCAA
>Ga0209084_1003622_pt1 | contig 11276 bp, 11 predicted proteins | sample C_130820_MF_Meta_FD_187309 | JGI IMG/M metagenome (GOLD analysis project Ga0209084, IMG submission 187309) | Freshwater microbial communities from Lake Croche, Canada to study carbon cycling - C_130820_MF_MetaG (SPAdes) (version 2) | ecosystem: Environmental > Aquatic > Freshwater > Lake... | reverse complement strand
AGCTATCCCCTGCGCCTTCAAGCCCTTAAATTCTTCCGCCATCATGCGCCTAACTGTCGCGAGCTCCGAAGGTATAGTAACCATAGGTGCCATGATTTTAATCGGACCATGCAAGGCCGCTCGCGACAATGCACGTAATTGAATACGGAAAAGATCTGGCCGAATAAGCGATAGACGAATGCCGCGCACGCCTAAAAAGGGATTACTCTCACCATCAATTGTCAAATTCTTAATCGGCTTATCGCCACCAGCATCTAAGGTACGGATCGTTACGGGCCTTCCGGATGCCCATTCGACAAGCCGCCGATAAACCCGATATTGCGCCTCTTCGTCCGGGAAACTCCCGTCTTCGCTAAATAAAAACTCGGTACGAACGAGACCGATTCCATCGCACAAATCAGGGGAGATGACATCGAGCTCTAAAGGATCAGCAACATTGATCAATATTGTTACGGCTTCACCAGTCTTTGTCATAGCGTCTTTTAGAAGGAGCTTTTCTGCTCTTGCTGATAGGGTGTCGTCTTCCGCACGTCGGGCTATAAATTGATCAAGCGATTGCCGTTCCGGCGACAAAATGGCTTGTCCTGATCCACCGTCAATCAGTGCAATGCCGTCTGCTGAACGCGGCAATTCACCTAATCCAACAATCATCGGTACACCACGAGCACGTGCAAGCATCGCAACATGGCTTGTTGGACTGCCTTCTGAGAGTAAAATTGCCCCACCCTTTGACCAGTCAATGCCAAGAAAACGAGAAGGTTGTAAATCACGCGCTATCAGGATCGCCCCCGGCGGCGGCGGGGCAGCGGAGGTTCCGCCAGATAACATATCCAAAACATTATCGCGGATATCTTCTAAATCTGCTGAGCGCGCCCTAAAATATTCGTCATCCGCCGATCGATAAGCCTCAATTTCCTGATCCATCGAATGACGCCACGCAATATCTGCAGGCTTCCCTTCGGCGATGGCCGCGAACGCCATTTCAGAAAGCGCATCATCTTCTAACATTGCAACTTGAAAGCCCAACATATCCGCAGCATCACCATCCGCTGTGGTAGCTAGATCGGCTAAGGCTTCACTTGCTAATATGATGGCGTTTCTTAATGCCTTAGCTTCAAGGTCTGGATCGCCCGTTGGTGCGCGGCTTACGCGCTTATCGGGAAGCACATAAAGCTGGCCCTCGGCGAAGCCCGACGATGCAGGACGTCCCGAGAGGCGTATCTCAGCCATGGCCTTCTTCCTCAGCTTCATCAAAACGACGCTCGACGAGATCGACAAGGGCCGCTACTGCGGCAGCGGCGTCATCGCCTGAAGCCTCAAAATAAAGCGTTGTTCCTTTAGGCGCCTTCACGCGCATGATTTTGACAGGACTTTTCGCATCAATCCACGGCCCTTGTGGTTCCGTCGCAACGGAAATCATCGACTGATAGGATTTGGCCAATTGTGTTAGTTTTACGGATGGACGAGCATGAAGGCCGACCGCATTGGTTAGCTCGGCCGAGCCACGCCTTATTTCCTCAAGCGAAGCAGAAGCTTTTTGAGCGGTCATTGGGGATATAATTCCTCGGCTGTCTGTTTTACGATATCGAGCGGAGATCCACCCGACGCCTCAGTTGCGGCAATGACAGCACCCTCGACAATTGGTGCATTGCAAATCACGATACGCTTTTGGCGTGCATCGTCTAGCATCTCGACGGCCATTTCACTATTCGTTTCCGCGCCGCCCAGATCCACCAAAATCGCAACGCCAGCCTCAGACCAAGCCGCATCAATCGCGGCGAGAATTTGTCCTACATCAGTACCAAGCCCGCCATCGCCATTGCCCCCTGCCCACGCAAGAGGTACTTCGTCACCCACCATTTGCCGCACCATATCCGCCGCACCTTCTGCGACCTTGGCGGAGTGGGAAACGATTACGATGCCAACATTAGCCAATTTATGCTCCTAGGACCGCCGTAATCGTTTCAATTAAAAGCTGTGATGAACGCGCACCTGGATCCATATGACCAATGGATCGATCGCCCAAAAAAGAGGCACGACCGCGAATTGCCTTCATTGGCATTGTTGCATCTGCTGCGGCCTTTGCCGCCAATGCCAGCCCGACCCCACCATCGGCAACCCAAATGCCATGGACGGGAATAAGCACATCCAGCATCGTTTTCTGGCCAAGCTCGGATTTACCACGCGCTTTGACGGCCTCAATAGCCGATGCAAAAGCGGCGCAGGCCGAAGCGGACGTTGGCATCTCATCAATCTCTTTGGCAAGCGCCATAAACAGGGTGCCGTAGAGAGGACCAGAGGCGCCACCGACTTTCATGACAAGCTGAGTACCAATCGCTTTCAGCATATCCGGCAAAGGTTTATCGGAAAGCGTAGTGGCATCCGCCAATAAAGCTTCAAAGCCGCGCTTCATGTTAAGGCCGTGATCGCCATCCCCAATCGCTTGATCGAGTGCGGTCAACTCCTCAGCATGCCGGATCATGCATTCCGCACAGTCCGTAATTAGCTTTAGCTTCGTTGATTTATCCATCATCAGTCGTCCTATGCCCGCACGCGGTTGCCGGCATCGTCAAAGTACAAAGGCGAAAGTGGCGTAAGCCTAACCATATCACCGGTCTTCAAGCCAGAATCCGGGTCGCTTAATGTAACGACGTCATGATTCTGAACATTAATATGAAGATAATCTTGATCGCCTAAATGCTCGACCCACGTCACGGTACCCGTCGCTGAAGCTGGATCCGACGGTGCAATTTTTAAATGCTCCGTACGCAAGCCAACAGTCTTGGCAGTTAATGGAGCATTTAAATCCGAAAATATAGAGCGCGGCAGAAAATTGATAGCCGGCATACCAAGACGAGAAGCCACGTACATATTGACAGGATCCGTGTATATCTCGCGTGGCGTTCCCACTTGCACCAGTTGGCCGCTATCCATGACGCCGATGCGCGTTGCGAGCGTCATGGCTTCGATCTGATCATGTGTCACATACAGAACAGTCGCTCCTAACACTGTTTGAATGCGCTTTAGCTCAACGCGAAGATCGCCCCGCAATTTCGCGTCAAGCGACGATAGAGGCTCATCCATCAGATAAATCGACGGAGAGCGAACAAGAGCGCGCGCAATTGCAACGCGTTGCATTTGCCCACCTGACAGACGGGTCGCCTGATTATTCAACTTGTCATCAATGCGGACCAAGGCAGCAATCTCGCGCACCTTCGCATCGATATCCGCCTCTTTCATTCCACGGATGGGTGAGCGAAGGGGAAAAGCCAAATTCTCATAGACCGTTAGATGCGGATAGAGCGAATATTGCTGAAAGACAAAAGCAACATCACGATCGGAGGGGGGCGTTGTGGTCGCGTCCCATCCCCCAATGGCGACCGATCCTGCATCCGGCTGCTCAAGGCCTGCAACAAGGCGAAGCAACGTTGTTTTACCTGCACCCGTTGGGCCGAGTAATACAATAAATTCACCGTCACCAATGGTGAGGGAAACGTCTTGAATAGCTTTCGTTTGACCGAAAGCTTTATGGAGCCCGGAAATTACAACTTCAGCCATGGACGCCTCCTTCATGCAAGGCGCTTTTCAATACGCGACCCGTCGACTTGTCAAAAACCGAGAGTTTTTCTGGCCTGAAGCTTAATCCAACATGCTCGCCCAAACTGGCCTTCATATCGGCCGAAATGCGCGCCCTCACCATACCGCGCTTTGTTGTAACGGTCACGATTTGGGTCGTTCCTAGGTACTCGACGCCAAACACCTCGCCGCGAAGCGTCGACTGATCTGACAAAGAAACATGCTCGGGTCGCACACCTAAAACGAGATCGCTCTCGCTAACTGATACCCGCATCGCCGGAATACCAACCTTAGTGCCATCAATGTTTAATTCCGAAGCACCCGATGCAAGCGCAGCATGGGTATCTAAGAAATTCATAGACGGTGATCCGATAAAATCAGCAACAAACAGCGAAGCTGGTCGATCGTAAATTTCGCGCGGGCTTCCAAGTTGCTCGATCAATCCATTGTTCATAACGGCAATCGTATCCGCCATCGACATAGCCTCAAGCTGATCATGCGTGACATATACTGTGGTTGCCTTGAGCCGATTATGCAGCGCCCGAAGCTCGCCGCACATGACATGGCGAAATTCTGAATCAAGAGCACCGAGCGGTTCATCCATTAAGAAGGCCTTTGGCTTACGAACGATCGCGCGCCCCAAGGCGACGCGTTGTCGATCGCCGCCTGAAAGGCCAGAAACGGGCTTATCAAGGAGATCTGCAATACGAAGGATTTGTGCAGTTTCCTCGACCCGCCGACGGATTTCAGCACTTGATAAACCATCACATTTGAGTGGAAAGCCTATATTTGCTCGCACATTCATATGCGGATAAAGTGCAAAAAGCTGAAACACGAATGCGATATCGCGTTCGGATGCGCGGCGAAACGTAACATCGTCTCCGCCAAGAAGAATTTCGCCATCTGTTGGCAATTCCAACCCTGCAATCATCCGCAAAGTTGTGGTTTTCCCACAACCCGATGGTCCCAGCAGGCAGAAAAACTCGCCATCCTTCACAGTAAAGCTTGAATCACGGACAGCAACAAAATCACCGAAATTCTTTTTAAGATGATTGACCCTGATCTCCGCCATGATTCACTCCGGAAATTTCGAGACAATAACGAACATCACAACACCCGTTAGTGTTGTCAGGAACGACCATGTATAAAGAGCCAAGGCAAATGGTTGCATAAGCATTATAACACCTGCACCAATAAAGGCCGTTGCAGCAGTTTCCCAAGGGCCGCGGCGAAAGATCCGCGCCATCAAGCTTTTTTGAGACATGTCGGTCATTTACGTACTGCTCCGAACGTAATTCCCCTCAAGAGGTGCTTACGCAGCAAAATTGTGAACACAAGAATTGGAATAAGAAAGAGACTCGTTCCCGCTCCAACTGCAGGCCAATCCATGCCCCCTTCCCCAATAATCGTTGGGATAAATGGTGGTGCTGGTTGCGCGTCACCCGATGTCAACAAGACGGCAAAAGCATATTCGTTCCACGCAAAAATCATGCAAAAAATTGCGGTGGCTACAATGCCGGTCGTTGCTTGCGGTAAAACAACTTTTCTAAAGGCTTGCAGCCTTGTGTAACCGTCAATCATCGCGGCTTCTTCGTACTCTCGTGGGATTTCGTCTATAAAGCCTTTAAGTAGCCATACCGCAAGCGATACGTTCACAGCTGTATAGAGCAAAATCATACCAATCTTTGTGTCAGATAAACCAAGCTCGCGGTACATAAGATAAATCGGAATGGCGACCGCGATTGGCGGCATCATTCGCGTCGATAGAATAAAGAATAGCAGATCATCTTTGAGTGGCACTTTAAACCGGGAAAATCCATAAGCAGCAATCGTACCTAGAAACACCGATAAAGCTGTAGAACCGAACGCTATTACAAGCGAATTAAAGAAACGTTTGGTGAAATTGGACGGACCAACGATCACCATATTACGTTCGCGGGTTACCTTTTCACAGGCGGTAGTAGCCGGAGGTAAGGTTGCTAAAAACTCAGGCGTCTGACGCGTCTGATTGGTAAATAGATTGCAATAGCCTTCGATCGTTGGTGTGAAGACAATCTTCGGCGGATAGCTAATAGAATCGGGTGGCGATTTAAGGCTAGTAACCACGATCCAAAAGAGAGGGATCATAGTTACAAGGGCATAAACCACAACCAAGACGGATGCGACGAGCTTAGATGTGCTGCTCGGCTCGACAACGGAGTGGGCGGTTGAACTACGCGCGCTCATCGGCTTTTCACCTGGTTGAGGGCTTTAACATAGATGTTGGCAAGGCCGAACACGGTGACGAATAAAATGATGGCAAATGCGGAAGAAAAGCCTGTACGCCACTTCTCAAAGGCTTCCCGCTTAAGAGTAATCGAGGCAACTTCAGTGGTAGATCCCGGGCCGCCCGAAGTCAGCAAATTCACCATGTCAAACATTTTGAAGTTTTCGATTCCGCGGAACAGCACCGCCAGCATAATGAAAGGTAATGCCATCGGGATAGTGATAGACCAAAACTGCCGCCAGGTTGATGCGCGATCAACCTCTGCTGCTTCATAGATGTAATCTGGAATAGAGCGAAGTCCCGCCAAGCAGATCAGCATCACATAGGGCGTCCACATCCAGGTATCGACAATGATGATGGACCAAGGCGCTAACGTAACTGAACCAATCATCTCAAAGGAGGATGGATCAACGCCTGTAAAAAAAGAGATGATATAATTGAACAGGCCAATTTGCGGTTGGTACAGAAACCGCCAAAAGTTACCGACAACAGCGGGCGATAACATCATCGGAATGAGGATAATCGTCGTCCAAAATCCATGCCCACGGAATTTGCGGTCAAGTAGATAGGCCAGCGTAAAACCAATCAAGGTTTGTAATGTAATCGTCCAGAAGACAAAATGCGCCGTTGATTGCATCGCTGCCCAAATATCGGGATCAGTCAAAATGGACGTGTAATTATCAAGACCAATACCTTTGACGACAGCATTCGTCCGGTTCGCTCGAAAATTGGTAAAGGAAAGTCTGATTGTCCAGATCAATGGAAAAATATTGATTGCAAGCAGCAAAATCATTGTGGGAGTGATAAAAAGCCATGCAATCGCCTTATCCGAAAGGCCGCGGACGCGTGCGGCAAGCTTAGGGGGGGTGGCGGTAGCGAGCCGGTTTGCTAAGGCGTCAGGAATATGGCTGCCGGTCATTATCGGATTCCAAAAATCGCAGGGCGAAGACTTGGGGAAGACGGGGCGAACAGTGTCGCCCCGTCTCTGAGTAGTTTCAGATCGGCTCAGAGCTTGCCGTCGTCCTTGAACACTTTGGTCCAATCCTTGATGATTCCATCAAGAGCTTCCTTAGCGGTGCCCTTATCAGCAACGACATAATCATGGATGCGTTTCTGCTCGGCGAGCAGCAACTGAGCGTAGGAAGGGTCAGCCCAGAAGTCCACGACTTGGCCCATCGCAACAAGGAAGTCCGCCGCAAAAGGAGCCGTCTTGGCAAAGCCTGGGTCGTTCAACACGGCCTTATGTGCCGAATATCCACCCATTGACCACCACTTCTTCTGAACGTCTGGATTTGCGAACCACTTAATGTAATCAAGCGCTTCTTTCTGGTTTGGCGAATAGGACACAACCGACAGGCCTTGCCCGCCGAGCTGTGAGCCCGAGCCCGCTGCACCCTTCGGATTCACGAAAAATCCGATCTTGTCGCCACCAACCTTTTCGTCCTTGTAGAGACCAGGAAAGAAAGCGAACCAGTTCATCTGAAGAGCAACCTGACCCGACTTAAACGCGTCGAGGCCTTCACCCATGTAGGCATCCGTATAGCCTGGAGGTGTGCAGCACTTATAAAGAGCCTTGTAAGCCTCTAGGCCCTTTACAGCGCCATCCGAGTTTACAAACCCTTCCATCGAATAAGGCTTTTTAGGATCCTGATATTTGAAGCCGTTTGGATAAAGGAAGTTCGAGACACCCATCGTGATGCCTTCAGAGCCACGCTCGGTAAAGATCGCCGCGCCGTAAACCTTCTTGCCGTCAACTTCACGGCCTTGGAAGAATTTGGCAATATCGGTTAACTCGTCGAGCGTTTTAGGAACTTCTAGCTCACGGTTATATTGCTTCTTAAACTCGGCGCGGAGCTCTGGCTTTGCAAACCAGTCCTTACGATATGTCCACCCAAGGGCGTCTCCCATCGCTGGGAGGGCCCAATAATTAGGCGTACCCTTCGGCCATTCGGAATAGCCCAGCACGGTAGCTGGCATAAAGTCATCCATTTTGATGCCTTCTTTGCCGAAGAAGTCGTTTAGCTTGACGTAATGGCCGTTTTCAGCCGCACCACCGATCCACTGGGAATCGCCAATGAGAAGATCGCATAGCTTACCCTTCGAATTCAATTCGTTCAGCATACGATCAGCGAAATTCGGCCACGGCACGAATTCGAACTTCATATCCACGCCGCTTTTCGCGGTGAAGTCCTTCGACAATTCAACGAGCGCGTTTGCAGGATCCCAAGCGGCCCAGCAAAGCGTAATAGTCTTGGCAGATGACGCTGTAGGAGCCACTGCCACAAAGGCAGAAGCTGCGAGCGCAATCGCACTGGCAACGAGCTTTCTCATTAAGTTTATCTCCCTTCGGTAGACGCGGTCGCCCCCGATTTGACAACCGGAAGTCCTATATTAGCCGCGCACAATGACGTTTCCCGCCCGAAAGACGCTCGAATTTTCGCACCCGATCCGCCTACAGGTTTGTTTAGTAAATTACAGTTTACTAAACTAAACAAGTGGCTATTTTAGGAATTATAAAAAAAATTTCTTGGCATCGACCAATGCGGGACGGAAGAAATTCGGGGCTTGATTCAATCAGAATTAAATGGCTGAATTGGCTAAAATTAACGAAGCCAAAAGGCTGAAAAAAATAAATGGGAAGGAATATAATGGCGACTAACGTCAAAGGGCCGGCACTATTTTTGGCGCAATTTGCTGGCGATACAGCGCCCTTCAATTCATTCGATTCGATTTGTAAATGGGCTGCTAGCCTCGGCTATAAAGGCGTACAAATTCCAACCTGGGATGGTCGGCTCTTTGACCTCAAAAAGGCCGCATCCTCCAAAACTTATTGTGACGAGATCGCAGGCATTGCACGGAAATATGGCCTTGCGATCACCGAACTAACGACACATTTACAGGGCCAGCTTATTGCCGTTAATCCGGCTTTTGATGAAGCATTTGATGCATTTGCGCCCACCGAAGTGCATGGCAAGCCAAAAGCAAGACAGGCTTGGGCGGTCGATCAACTTATGCTGGCGGCGCAGGCCTCAAAGCATCTCGGTCTTCAGGCAACTGTGACATTTTCTGGCGCTCTTGCGTGGCCCTTTGTCTATCCTTGGCCACAACGTCCCGCGGGCATGATTGAAACGGCCTTTACTGAACTTGCAAAACGCTGGAAACCAATTCTCAACGCCTATGATGAGGTTGGTTGTGATGTATGTTACGAAATTCATCCCGGTGAAGATTTGTTTGACGGCACCACCTTTGAAAGATTTGTTGATGCAGTGAAAGGCCACAAGCGCGCTTGTATCAATTACGACCCGTCACATTTCGTACTGCAACAGCTCGACTATCTCGATTTCATCGATATTTATCACGAACGCATAAAGGCGTTCCATGTCAAAGATGCCGAGTTTAATCCATCAGGAAGGCAGGGTGTATATTCGGGCTATGCCAATTGGGTGGATCGGGCCGGACGCTTCCGGTCATTGGGCGATGGACAGGTCGACTTTGCCGGAATTTTCTCAAAAATGGCACAGTATGGCTATGACAGCTGGGCGGTTCTGGAATGGGAATGTTGCCTGAAACATCCAGAGGATGGAGCGCGCGAAGGGGCTGAATTTATCAAAAACCATCTTATCCATGTCACGGAAAAAGCATTTGACGATTTCGCAGGCGGAGAGATCGATAAAAAGCAAATCAAGCGAATGCTCGGTATTCGATAAAAAGCCTTCCGCAAAAGGAAATTTACATCATGGCGATTACAGGTAAAGACGATGGCAGCACAGGTGGTCGCATTCGCCTTGGTATGGTGGGCGGCGGTGAAGGTGCCTTTATCGGTGCGGTTCATCGTTTAGCGGCCAGAATGGATGATCAGTATAGCTTTGTCGCTGGTGCCTTAAGTTCGACACCCGAAAAATCATTGCGCTCCGGCGCGTCTCTAGGTCTCGACCCAAAGCGCACCTATGGCACTTATGAAGAAATGGCGAAAAAAGAAGGGCGCCGGAAAGATGGGATTGAAGCCGTCGCCATCGTTACACCAAACCATATGCATGCCGGTCCGGCGCTAGCGTTTTTAAAAGCCGGCATCCATGTCATTTGCGATAAGCCCTTAACAACTTCGCTGAAAGAAGCGTTGAAATTGCAGGCGGCAGCAGAAAAGTCAGGCAAGATTTTTGCGGTGACACATAATTACACAGGCTATCCTATGGTGCGACAGGCACGCGCGATGATCGCCGCAGGAGAACTTGGTGAAATCCGCGTGGTGCAGGTCGAATATCCCCAAGATTGGCTGGCCGAACCGCTTGAACAAACGGGACAAAAGCAAGCCGACTGGAGAACCGATCCCTCGCGCTCAGGTGCAGGTGGATGTATCGGCGATATTGGAACGCACGCCTATAATCTCGCAGATTTTATAACGAACATCCCCGTTGTGGACGTATCCGCCGAATTGACAACCTTTGTTGAAGGCCGACGTTTGGATGATGATACGCATGTCCGCATGCATTACGCCAATGGCGCAAAGGGCACGCTTTGGGCGAGCCAAGTAGCAGTCGGCAACGAGAATGCTTTACGCATCCGCGTTTATGGCACCAAGGGAGGTATTTCTTGGTCACAAGAAAACCCGAACTATCTGCAGTTTTCACCGATCAGCAAACCCACCTATACGATTACACGAGGTGGTGCAGGTTCGGGTGCAGAAGCAGGTCGTATGACGCGTATCCCTCCGGGACATCCGGAAGGATATCTTGAAGGCTTCGCGAATATTTATACCGAAATTGCGCACGCGATACGCGCATCCAGAAGCGGCATAAAGCCCGATGCTGCTGTTCTTTTTCCTACCATCCATGACGGCGTAAAGGGATTGGCTTTTATCGAGGCGGCTATCGCCTCATCGGCAAAAGCCGGACGATGGACAAAGGTATAAAAGAAATTCGACGATAATGAGTATGCCAAAGAAGCAACCGTTACGTCTGAAAAAATGAAAGATGATTTAAAAAGGGGGAATAAAATGGCTGCCAATATCTATCCTAAATTGCATAATGCCATGTGGCCCGGCCTCGTCGGCAAAGGCGGTGATTCAGAACCACCTATTGATCTAGATACGATGTTATCCATGACTGCGAAGGCCGAAGTTAACGGTGTGAAATTTGACGGCGTTGATCTATTCCTCGCTGATCCTCACACAAGCATCGATTCGTCGCCGGACGAGATAAAAAAGCTAGGCGATAAAATTTCTAATTTAGGCTTGGCCGTAGGAACCGTAATCGCGCCGGTCTGGCCACCTGTCGGTGGCGGATCGGCAATGGGCAACGCTACCGATCGTAAGCAATTTGTTGAAATGGTACGCAAGGCATGTGCGATCGGCAAACAGCTCAAAGACCATGGCGTCAGAAAATATGGCGTTGTTCGCATCGATTCAGCCGCGAGCGTCGAGGATTGGGCAAAAGAT
>Ga0209084_1003618_pt1 | contig 11284 bp, 10 predicted proteins | sample C_130820_MF_Meta_FD_187309 | JGI IMG/M metagenome (GOLD analysis project Ga0209084, IMG submission 187309) | Freshwater microbial communities from Lake Croche, Canada to study carbon cycling - C_130820_MF_MetaG (SPAdes) (version 2) | ecosystem: Environmental > Aquatic > Freshwater > Lake... | reverse complement strand
AGCAATCACTCGCACTTATCGACTCTGCATATGCATTCGTCAAGGAGACAGTTGCCAAGGGTGGCCACGTCCTATTCGTAGGAACAAAGAAGCAGGCTCACAAGCCAATCATCGATCAAGCAGCTCGCGTTGGAATGCCAACAGTTACAGAGCGCTGGTTAGGTGGAATGCTTACAAACTTCCCAACTGTCTACAAGCGTATTCAGCGTCTCAAGGAGCTAGAAGCTCTCGAGACAGCAAATGACCTTCTGCTTACAAAGAAGGAACTTCTTGTCCTTCGCCGTGAGCGCGAGAAGCTCTTTAAGAACCTCGACGGTATTCGTCACATGACCAAGTTGCCTTCAGCAATCTGGGTTGTTGACACAAAGAAGGAGCACCTTGCAGTGCAGGAAGCTAAGAAGCTTGGTATTCCTGTGATTGCAATCCTTGATACAAACTGTGATCCAGATGAAGTTGATTTCAAGATTCCTGGTAACGACGATGCAATCCGTTCAATCGAGCTCCTTACACGCGTCATCACCGATGCAATTGCAGAAGGCCTCAAGGCACGTTCTGCAGCAGCTCCAGCACCAGTTGCAACAGCGGAAGCGGCTGCAGCAGAAGCACTTGAGAAGGAAATTCTTTCAGCGGCTGCACCAACTGCAGATGCACCAGCTACAACAGTGGAGGCATAAGTAAATTGGCTAATTATTCAGCAGAAGATGTAAAGCGCCTTCGCGAAGCAACTGCAGCAGGAATGCTCGATTGCAAGAAGGCACTTGATGAAGCAGATGGCGATTACGACAAGGCTATTGAAATCATTCGCGTTAAAGGACAAAAGGGCGTAACAAAGCGCGAAGGTCGTTTAACATCAAATGGTTTGGTCGTAGCAAAGGTTTCAGGTGACCTTGGTGTCATGCTCGAACTTAATTGCGAGACAGACTTCGTTGCAAAGGGCGAGCGTTTTATCGCACTTGGCGATGAACTCGTTGATCAGCTTGTTTCATCAAAGTCGGCAGATGTTGCTTCATTCCTCGCATCAACAATGGCTAACGGTAAGACCGTTCAGTCTGTCATTGATGAAGGAAATGCAATGCTCGGCGAGAAGATTGAAATCCGCAACGTTGCAGTTATCGAAGGACCAGTTGGACTCTACCTTCACAAGACAAGCCCAGATTTGCCACCACAAGTTGGCGTCTTGGTATCTCTTGCAAAAGAGGCAGCTGAAGTTGGCAAGGATGTTGCACAGCACATCGCAGCATTTGCGCCACGATTCGTTAATCGCGAAGATGTTCCAGCAGACCTTATTGAGACCGAGCGTCGCCTTGCAGAAGAGACAGCTCGCGCCGAAGGTAAGCCAGAAGCATCACTATCTAAAATCATCGAAGGACGCGTCACCGGTTTTGTGAAGGAAGTTTCACTAATCGAGCAGTCTTTCGCGAAGGATGCAAAGAAGACCGTGAAACAGATCCTCGATGAGGCAGGAACCGCCGTCAAGGCATTCCACCGTTTCCGCGTAGGTCAGTAAACTAATTCCAACGAGCGAAGGGAGCACTCATGCCAGGTACTAGAGGTACGTATGGAAGAGTGCTCCTTAAGCTTTCTGGAGAAGTTTTCGGCGGCAAGAAAGGCATCGGTGTTGATCCCGATGTTCTCGCAGATGTTGCAAAGCAAATTGGTGATGTTGTTCGCAGTGGAACCCAGATCGCAATCGTTGTCGGTGGCGGTAACTTCTTCCGCGGCGCAGAACTTTCAGAGCGCGGCATGGAACGTTCACGCGCTGACTACATGGGAATGCTTGGAACAGTCATGAATTGTTTAGCGCTCCAAGATTTTCTTGAAAAAGAGGGCGTTGATACTCGCGTCCAAACTGCCATCGCAATGGGACAAGTAGCCGAGCCGTATGTTCCGCGCCGTGCCATCCGTCACTTGGAAAAGGGTCGCGTAGTAATTTTCGGTGCAGGCGCTGGAATGCCATTCTTTACAACAGATACAGTTGCAGCTCAGCGCGCACTCGAAATTGGTGCAGGCGCTCTCTTGCTCGCAAAGTCTGGAGTCGATGGTGTCTATAACGCCGATCCACGCAAAGATACAAGTGCGACAAAGTACGACACGATTTCTTACGATGAAGTTCTACAGAAGTCACTCGCAGTTGCAGATGCAGCAGCATTTAGCCTCTGCCGCGAAAATCACTTACCTATCGTGGTCTTCGATCTCATGACTAATGGAAATATTGGCCGCGCAGTTCGTGGCGAAAAGATTGGAACTCTCGTTTCTTAAACGAGAGATATCGAAGGGTAGAAGACCATGGCAGATGTAACCAGCGCACTCGCAGATGCGACCGACAAGATGAATAAGGCTGTCGAAGTCGCTAAAGATGACTTCGGTGCAATCCGTACAGGACGAGCTCACCCTGCAATGTTTAACAAGATCATGGTCGATTACTACGGCACATGGACCGCTCTTTCACAGCTTGCCTCAATTCAAATCCCTGAGTCCCGCATGGCTGTTGTCTCTCCTTTCGATAAGGGTGCAATGTCATCGATCGAAAAAGCAATCCGCGAATCAGATCTTGGTGTAAATCCAGCAACAGATGGCGCAATTATTCGCGTTAATTTTCCGCAGTTGACTGAAGAGCGCCGTAAGGATTACATCAAGGTGGCAAAGACAAAGGCAGAAGATTCAAAGATCTCTATGCGCAATATCCGCCGTACTGCGAAAGAACTGATGGAGAAGCTGGAAAAAGATGGCGATATCGGGAAAGATGATTTAAGCCGCGGTGAAAAAGAGCTCGAGAAAATTACTTCAGATCACGTTGCAAAGATTGATGACCTCTTAAAGCACAAGGAGGCAGAGCTCCTCGAAGTCTAAAGACTTCACCCTTGGGGTTCTCTTACCGTGTCAGATATACATTCGATCAACGAAGCGATTAATAAACGCGCTGGTCGAAAACTGCTGCCCTCAATTGCTGTCAGCCTGTTCTTAGTACTTCTCGTCTGGTTCTCACTTGACACTTATCGCATTCTCTTCGCAGCTCTGGTAACACTTGCTGTCGTCCTTGGAATCCGCGAACTCAATAGGGCATTTACCATCGTTGATATTCATATTCCACTCTGGTCACTTACAACAGCGACTATCGGACTAGGAGCTGCTTCTTGGTTCGGGGGAGTCTCAGGTCTGGCTGTTGCAACTGCCATCGCCTTTCCTTGTCTGCTGGTACTTCTACTTCCACGCGGAACTGAAAACTTTGTAAAGACTGCATCCGCATCCGCCCTTGCACTGATCTATCTGCCATTTCTTGCCGGATTCCTCATTCTCCTTGGACGTCCCCACAATGGTTTAGCGCGCGTTATGACCTGCGTGGTCCTTGTTGGATGCAATGACACCTTTGGTTACTTAACCGGAGTCCTTATTGGTAAACATCCATTGGCACCCAAGATCAGTCCCAAGAAGACTATTGAAGGATTAACCGGATCACTCATCTTTACTGTTGTTGGTGGTTCACTCGCTTTTCATTACATTATGAATTCTCATTGGTGGCTTGGCGCACTTGCCGGCTTGCTCACTGTATTTACTGCAACAGCAGGTGATCTCATTGAATCCGCTTTGAAGCGCGATATGGCGATTAAAGATATGGGCAATTTATTGCCAGGCCATGGCGGCATTATGGATCGCCTAGATTCAGTACTTTTCGCAGCCCCTGCGCTATGGCTCGCACTCGAAGTAGTTCGTCGCGCACAAGAGTCAGGGTTGTTATGACAACAGAGCGTCCGGCAGAATTAAAACTTGTCTTCGACGAACCAGTACAACGTAAGAAGGCTCCCAAGCATCTTGCAGATTTTGCCCCTGCCGAACGTAAAGCATTTGCGCAAGAGCTTGGCTTTCAACCATTTCGTGCAGCGCAGGTTGCCACACATTACTTCGCCCATCTCTCCAATGAACCTGAAGAGTGGACCGATATTCCGGCAGCTGAGCGCCAAACAATCGCCGATGCACTGACTCCGAAATTAATCGAACTCGTCACCACGCGCACAACAGATGGTGGAATGACGCGCAAGGATTTATGGAAATTGCACGATGGAGTTCTCGTTGAATCCGTTTTGATGCGTTACACAGATCGCACAACAGTCTGTATCTCATCGCAAGCCGGGTGTGGCATGAACTGTCCATTCTGCGCAACGGGACAGGCAGGGCTAACGCGTAACCTTTCAGCTGGTGAGATTACCGATCAAATTGTTGCAGCAGCTCGTGCATGTGCCAACGGCGAGATGCCAGGTGGACCAACGAGACTTTCCAACATTGTCTTCATGGGAATGGGCGAGCCACTGGCCAACTACAACGCAGTAGTGCGCACGCTTCGTAATATCACAGACCCAAATCCAGATGGACTGGGGATTTCTGCCCGTTCTGTCGTTGTTTCAACTGTAGGACTGGTCAATGGAATCGAAAAGCTGATGGATGAGGGAATCAACTGCACACTGGCGGTTTCACTTCACACACCTGATGACGAACTGCGCGACAGCCTTGTTCCTATTAATAATCGATTTAATGTCCGCGAAGTATTGGCGGCAGCGGACGCGTATGAGAAGAAGACTGGGCGTCGATATTCAATCGAATACGCACTTATTCGCGATATCAATGATCAATCATGGCGCTCAGATCTGCTTGGGCGTTTACTCAAGAATCGCAATGCGCATGTCAATCTCATTCCTCTCAACCCGACCCCAGGTTCAAAGTGGACTGCATCACGTCGTGAAGATGAAGCAGAATTTGTACGCATCCTTGAGGGTTACGGAGTTCCCGTTACTGTGCGAGATACCCGCGGCCGCGAAATTGATGGGGCATGCGGGCAGTTAGCGGCTTCCGAGAAAGAGAAGAATTAACTAGTATCACTTCCATGACAACCGTGGATATGAAAGAAGCAGCTGCAGCGTATGAGGCAGGATCACAATATTTTCTCAATCTCGCACGTGCAGTAACTCCAGATCTCATGGATGTTCATGCTGAGAACGAATGGTCTGCTCGTCAATGCATCCACCACATGGCAGATTCTGAGGCGCAGTCATATGCGCGCTTGCGCCGCCTCGTTGCAGAACCTGAAGGTTCCATCATTCAAGGCTATGACGAAGCAGCGTGGGCCAACGAGCCAAAGCTGGCCTACGCCGATGGCGATGTTGCTAATTCGATTGCAGTCTATGCCGCAGTGCGCGCGGCTTCGCTCGACGTCATCAAACGGTTAAATGAGAGCGATCTTGAAAAATTTGGCGAGCACTCAGAAGCGGGTAAATTTACAATAGCTCGCTGGCTTGAGGCATATACAAAGCATCCATACGATCACGGCGATCAGATGATTCGTGCGACAAAGGGACAGGCATAAATCGTGAAGAAGTTACAGAATTTTATTAACGGAAAATTTGTTGATGGTGCATCAGGTGAGACAACTACTCTGATTAACCCTTCGACTGGCCAAGCCTTCGCCACCGCGCCTAAGTCCAATGCCGCTGATGTCGAGAAAGCGATGAAATCTGCCAGTGATGCTTTTCCTGGATGGCGCGATTCAACGCCATCAGAGCGTCAACGTGCTCTCCTGAAAATTGCCGATGCCATCGAATCTCGCGCTGATGAATTTGTAAATATTGAATCCGAAAACTGCGGAAAGCCCAAGAGCCTTACTGCGTCAGAGGAAATGCCTCCCATGGTCGATCAGATCCGTTTCTTTGCAGGAGCTGCGCGAAATCTTGAAGGTAAATCTGCTGGTGAATATATGCACGGTATGACCTCATTTATTCGCCGCGAACCAATTGGTGTCTGCGCACAAGTAACACCGTGGAACTACCCAATGATGATGGCTGTCTGGAAATGGGCACCGGCAATCGCTGCCGGAAATACCGTTGTGCTTAAGCCAAGTGATACAACTCCTGCATCCACTCTCTTCATGGCAGGAATCATGAGTGAATTTCTACCTGAAGGCGTTATCAATGTCATTACAGGTGAACGCGAAACCGGTGCTGCCCTCGTAGATCACGCAACTCCTGCCATGGTCTCCATTACAGGATCAGTCCGTGCAGGTATGGAAGTCGCTGGCGCTGCAGCAAAATCATTGAAGCGCGTACACCTTGAACTTGGTGGGAAGGCGCCCGTTGTTGTCTTTAACGATGCAGATTTACAGGCAGCTGCTGAAGGAATCGCAATTGCTGGTTACTTCAACTCTGGACAAGATTGCACAGCAGCAACACGCGTTCTGGTGCAAGAGGGCGTCTATGACCAGATGGTCAAGTTGCTGGCAGATCAGGCAACCAATCACATCGGAATGGGTATGCCTGATGAAGATGTCATCGTTGGCCCAGTAAATAACGCATCACAATTCGAACGCGTGAATGGATTTATCTCCCGCACGCCATCACATGCGCGCATTGTCGCGGGTGGACAACCAACAAATCGTCCGGGCTACTTTGTTGCTCCTACCGTGATTGCAGACCTCAAGCAGAGTGATGAACTCATCCAATCTGAAATTTTTGGGCCAGTTATTACAATTCAGAAGTTTAAAGATGAGGCAGAAGCTGTTGCGATGTCTAACGGAGTCGACTACGGCTTGGCCTCATCTGTCTGGACCAAAGATCACGGCCGTGCTATGCGTATGGCTAAGGCCTTTGATTTTGGATGCGTCTGGATCAACACACATATTCCAATCGTTGCTGAGATGCCTCATGGCGGATTTAAGCGCAGCGGATATGGAAAAGATCTCTCGGCCTATGGCTTTGAGGATTACACACGAATCAAGCATGTGATGTCCAATATCAATGCATGAAATTGTCATTCTTGGCTCCACGGGTTCGATTGGCGTACAAGCGCTAGAAATCGTTGAAGCAAATCCTTCGCTCTTTACTGTAGTTGCTCTGTCAGCGGCTGGAACACAACCAGAACTTCTGATTGCGCAAGCTAAGAAATTTAAAGTCAAAGTCGTCGGTGTTGCAAAGAACGCTGATCTGATTCGCCAAGCTCTGCCTGGTGTTGAAGTCATCGACGGCCCCAATGCATCAACGCAAGTGGCCGCAATTTCCTGCGATGTTGTGCTCAATGCGATCACTGGTTCAATTGGCTTAGCACCAACTCTCGCCGCACTCGATGCTGACAATCGAGTCGCACTCGCAAATAAAGAATCTCTGGTTGCGGGCGGTGATTTAGTTATTTCTCGGGCCAAGCCAGATCAATTACTTCCTGTTGATTCAGAGCACTCAGCTATCTGGCAGGCTCTCATTGGTGAAAAGAGATCTGAGATTGCAAAACTTGTACTGACGGCAAGTGGTGGTCCATTTCGAGATCGCGCAGATTTGTCAGGTGTAACGCTCGCCGAAGCACTGGCGCACCCAACCTGGGCGATGGGGCCAGTAGTCACTATTAATTCAGCATCGCTGATGAATAAAGGGCTCGAGATTATTGAAGCCCACTATCTCTTTGGCATTGCGTATTCACAGATTGAAGCGGTAATACATCCTCAATCCGTGGTGCACTCAATGGTCGAGTTCGTTGATGGTTCAACAATTGCACAGGCATCGCCTCCCAATATGAAGGGGCCAATCTCACTTGCACTTCACTACCCACATCGCGTTCCTCTTGCAACTAAACCTATTGATTGGACGCAGTCGCATTCATGGACATTCTCTCCCATAGATACGCAACGTTTTCCTGTGATCTCACTTGCACGCAGTTGTGGTGAAGCCGGGGGAGCGCTTCCAGCTATTTTCAACGCCTCCAATGAAGTTGCTGTTCAAGCCTTTATTGATGGTCAAATAACTTTCACAGGAATCATCGATATCGTCACTTCTGCCGTTGAATCACTCCGCGGAGCAGCGGCAACCAAGCTACGCGATATCGCCGATGTCAGTGCAGCCGAGGAAGATGCACGACGTACCGCTCGCGAACTATTGAAAAAGGTTGGTTAATGAAGTTTCTCGGAATCCTCGCATTTGCTGTGGCTCTTCTTCTCTCAGTGATGATTCACGAATTCGGCCACTACATCACAGCTAAACGCTTTGATATGAAAGTCTCCGAATTCTTCTTAGGATTTGGAAAGCGCCTATGGTCTTTTCGGCGTGGTGAAACTGAATTTGGTATCAAGGCCATTCCAGCAGGTGGATATTGTCGTATTGAGGGCATGACTCCTCGTGATCAGATGCCCGCAGGTGAAGAAGGTCGCGCATTCTTTACCGCATCCTCCCTTCGAAAATTAATCGTTCTCGGAGCAGGTTCTTTTGCCCATTTCATTATTGGATTCATACTGATCTTCTCGATCTTCTTCGGCGTTGGCTTTAGCGCGCTCATGCCTATCGTTGCAAAGATTTCACCTAATTCTGCGGCGGCAAGCTCTGGGTTCCAGGTTGGCGATGAGATTGTGTCGATTGATGGTGTGGCAGTGAAAGATTGGGCTAAAGATTCACTAAAGATTGCCCAATCACAGGGTAAGCAACTCTCATTTTCTATTAAGCGCAATACAGAGAATATCACCATCACTGCGGCACCCACTTATTTCGCAGCTGAGAAGCGTTACAGGCTAGGAATCATTACCAAAGTCGGAAATAAGCGAGAAGGATTTATTCAGGCAGCAAAAGATACGACCAGTTCGAGCGGAGTCTTAATTCGTGAATCCGTAAAGTCTCTGATTGCTCTACCGACAAAAATTCCACAACTCATTCGCCAAACTTTTGGTAATGAGAAACGTGACCCCAATGGCCTCGTCGGCATAGTGGGCGCTGCTCGTGTTTCAGGGGATGCGGTAAGTAGCGTTAAATTGAGTAATACAGAACGTTTTGGCACCTTTATCTTCTTAATTGCCAGCCTCAATATCTTTGTCGGGCTCTTTAATTTGCTTCCACTGCTTCCACTTGATGGCGGACATATGGCAGTTGCAATCGCTGACGAATTCCGCGCCCTATTTGCTCGAATCCGCGGCAAGGCTCGACCTGCAGGAATTGATGTGAATGTGCTAACACCTATAACAATGGGGGTATTCGCAGTGCTTGCAGTGTTGACAGTAATACTTCTTATTGCAGACATCTTCAATCCCGTTTCGCTCAATTTCTAGAGATAAGGCAGAATAGGGTCATGGTTGATCTCGGAATTCCCAGCGCCCCACCTCCAGTACTGCACCCACGTCGCAAGACACGTCAGCTACAGGTTGGTGCTATCGGCGTAGGTTCAGATTCACCCGTCAGTGTTCAATCGATGTGCACAACGTTGACATCCGATGTCAATGCAACGTTGCAGCAGATTGCCGAACTCACCGCATCTGGTTGCCAGATCGTCCGTGTCGCAGTTCCATCACAAGATGATGCCGATGCATTGGCCCAGATTGCTAAGAAGTCTCAGATTCCAGTCATTGCAGATATTCACTTCCAACCTAAGTACATCTTCGCCGCAATTGATGCAGGCTGTGCCGCAGTCCGCGTTAACCCCGGAAATATCAAGCAATTCGATGACAAGGTGAAAGAAGTTGCAAAGGCTGCAGGAGATGCGGGAATTCCAATTCGTATCGGCGTTAACGCAGGTTCCCTTGATCCACGCTTGCTTGCAAAGTATGGCAAGGCAACTCCTGAAGCACTTGCCGAATCTGCGCTTTGGGAAGCATCTCTCTTTGAAGAGCATGGCTTTGGAGATATCAAAATTTCTGTCAAGCACCATGACCCTGTAACAATGGTCAATGCATATCGAATATTGGCCGCAAAGTGTGATTACCCGCTGCACCTCGGAGTAACCGAAGCCGGTCCAATCTTCCAAGGCACAATCAAATCTGCAACAGCATTCGGAATTCTCCTAGCCGAAGGTATCGGCGACACCATTCGTGTATCTCTTTCAGCGCCTCCCGTTGAAGAGGTAAAAGTTGGAATCTCAATCCTCGAATCTCTCAACTTGCGTCAAAGAAAACTTGAAATTGTTTCATGTCCTTCATGTGGACGTGCACAAGTAGATGTCTACACATTGGCTGAAAAAGTTCAAGCAGGTTTGCAAGGAATGACAGTTCCACTTCGCGTTGCTGTTATGGGTTGTGTCGTCAATGGCCCAGGCGAAGCTCGCGAAGCAGATCTCGGTGTTGCATCAGGAAATGGAAAAGGCCAGATTTTTGTAAAGGGGCAAGTTATTAAGACTGTTCCTGAAGCGCAGATTGTCGAGACTCTTATCGAAGAAGCGATGCGACTTGCCGAAGAGATGGAAGCCGCAGGCGTTGCATCAGGAGAACCTTCCGTCACAACTTCGTAAAGGTCTAGTAGGGTTCGCGATATGTTGCGAATGTCCACTCTCTTCTTACGTACTCTGCGCGATGACCCAGCAGATGCTGAAGTTCCAAGCCATCGCCTCTTAGTCCGCGCTGGTTACATTCGCCGAATCGCAGCAGGTGTGTATTCATGGCTTCCGCTCGGAGTCATCACGCTTCGCAATATCGAGAATATTGTTCGCGACGAGATGGATAAAGCTGGTTTCCAAGAGGTACATTTCCCAGCGTTGCTTCCTAAAGATGCGTACGAGACCACTGGTCGCTGGAACGATTATGGTCCAGATTTATTTCGCCTCAAAGATCGTAAGGGCGCTGACTATCTCTTGGGGCCAACACACGAAGAGATGTTTACCTTGATGGTCAAAGGCGAATACTCATCGTATAAAGATCTGCCACTTTCTCTCTATCAAATTCAGACAAAGTATCGCGATGAAGCCCGCCCACGTTCTGGCATTATCCGTGGCCGCGAATTCGTCATGAAGGATTCATATTCATTTGACCTCACCGATGAAGGTCTGGTCGAGTCCTATATGCGACACCGCGCGGCCTACATCAAGACCTTTGATCGCTTACGACTCAAGTACAACATCGTGAGCGCAGTATCAGGTGCCATGGGTGGTTCAGCATCGGAAGAATTCTTAGCGCCATGCGAGACCGGCGAAGACACCTATGTACTCTGTGAAAAGTGCGGATACGCAGCGAACGTTGAGGCGATGACAACAGTCGTCGCTGCAAGTGATGCATCGAAAGTTCCTGCGCTGGAAGTCTTTGACTCTCCCAATACTCCAACTATCGACACGCTCGTAGATCTTCTCAATGCAAAGTTTGGTGGGGGATACGACGGCGCAATGACTCTCAAAAATGTTATGTTGATGGCAGATGAGAAAGCAATTTCAGTATTAGTCCCAGGAGATCGCGAAGTCGACCTTAAGCGCCTGCAGGCCAATCTTGCCGGCGTCAACGAGATTCGCGTCTTTGAAGAAGCAGATTTTGCAAAGTTCCCAGGACTTGTTAAGGGTTACATCGGGCCACAAG
>Ga0209084_1003615_pt1 | contig 11290 bp, 12 predicted proteins | sample C_130820_MF_Meta_FD_187309 | JGI IMG/M metagenome (GOLD analysis project Ga0209084, IMG submission 187309) | Freshwater microbial communities from Lake Croche, Canada to study carbon cycling - C_130820_MF_MetaG (SPAdes) (version 2) | ecosystem: Environmental > Aquatic > Freshwater > Lake... | reverse complement strand
CTGATAGCTTGAAAGCCGGGCGAGATGAACTATAATTATAATAATAAAAGGAGAGAGAAGCAATATGTCTAATCCAAATAATGCTAATTTTGAAGTTTCCACTTCCTGGGCAGATATGCATCGCGACGCGGCACAGGCGCAAGAATCAGCCAATCAGGCGCTACTAGAAGAACGTATTGCCGCTGCAACTGCAGCAGGTAAAGAGCAATTCGATGCCGATAAATTATTGGGGCTGTATTTTCCAAACGACTGGTCGGATGATGAGGCGGACGTTCTTCGTCGGGTCCAATCTTTTAAGGCAGCTTACTATAGTAGTGACGCTAAAACCATAGAGGAGTGGGTAATAGAAAGAGAAGCCATAGAGGCACAGGGTGACTCTTAGTTTGAATTACTAAGCGGTCTCCTCGCCATGAACAATAGCTGCAAACTCTTTCAAAGTGTTATCCAGTAAAACAATCAGACTCTCAGGTAAGTCTTTTTGAGATAGAATTTTAAAAATCTGTTCGTAATTCCAAAGTTGTTTCTCTTTTGGTGCGTTAAAATTTAGCCATAGCTCATCACCCACCCGATGATAGTCATCAATCATTGATCTGAGGTTGTGAATTTTGTCGGCGGCCGAAATAATAAGGGCATCTCGATTTTCAAGGATAATTAAGTGGTCGTGATAAGACTGTTTACGCTCATTCCATGGTGCCTCATATTTATCGTCTGCCCGTTTATCTTCAGAAACCATCTTAACAAGCTCAACGACACCAGCACCAAACTCTTCTAACATTTGCTTTTCTGAATAGCGGTCTGCAGGCACATCTTCTAAAATATCATGAAACTCGGCTGCAATAATTGCATCTTGATTTTCTGTATACCGAGAGGTTATCTCGGCGACTGCATGGGAGTGAGTGCTATAAGGTTCCCCAGAACCCTTGCGTGTCTGTAATGCATGGGCATAATCAGCGATTTCTATTGCACGCTTTAATTTATCATTGTTATTCTCAAGGCTCTTATTATTTTCCATATTAAGTATAGTGTAAACCATTTTGCATAATAATTCTCCACTCCCTACGCGAATGAGCTAAATGTTCTTGTGGTGTATTTCGAAATCTAGGGATGAACGCTCTTATCATCTCATTAGTTTATAGTTATTTAATACTATAGAGTGGCTCACAATAATGAAAAATAATGATTATTCTGTACCCTTACAGGCATGGCACATACTTTCTAAACTATTTAAGCAAGATGATATTAGCTTTAAGTCTGGATATGATAAAGTCATAGCATATAAAGGAATAATTTTGGGAGGAACGACCCATCTACTACTCTATAAGTTTAACTTTAATCAATTCGCCCAGCCACGATTTGCAAACACAATGCTCAGACTAAAATTAGTATGTCGTTAGGGCAATGAAACATATGAACGTATAGCTCTTATGGTATAATTCAGATATAAAAAGATTGAGAATATGTCTGAAGATCACCCTGATTCAAGTCAAGTAACAAATGAAGGCGAACTAAGTTATCGAGATGTTCTTGAGGATCCCGATACACACCCCGCACATCAAGATAGCGATAGTAATCCTCCAAATCTAGTAGAAAACAGAGAAATATCTCACGAAGCCCTGTTTCAGGGAGAACTGCCCTATGAACCTCAACCAGACGAACAAGATATAGGGTTGTCTGGATTATGGCGAGCTTATACTGAAAAAGGTGGTTCTAGAGGCGAAACTGTATACAGCCATTTCGATGAAATCCCCAAAATAGTTGAAAAAATACTTTCAGACCATGAAAGACTAAATCGCTCACCAGAAGGAGCTAATGGAGCTGCTATCTTTTCATTCTTGAACCCAGAAGCACAGACATTAGTTTCAAACATTACAACTGGTTGTATTAAAAACTGGGAACTAGCTCTATATAGAAATGAGCAACCCTTTTTACTTTCAGTACGTAATGAGCATCTAGACAATGTAACTAGCGAGCGACTAGCGCATCTAGTAGGTATGCAGAGTCTTGTTATTGAAACAGCTGCTGCGGTAATGCAGGTACTACCTGAGTTTGTAGAAAATCCAACGAAGCCATCAAAAGATCAACAAAACAATATTGCTAAAATTGTTTCTAACTGGGGGCCAAATTTTGCAAGAGAGTGGTTCAATGGTGTAATTATTGAAAAGCATTTTAGGGAATCCGGTCTTAATGAAGCAGAGGTAAAAGAGTGGGTTGATACATTTACCCCTGGTATGCGCCGCCACTTTGCCGTTAATAACATCACCGACCCTATGGCAGCGCTCGATAGAGTCAAAGAAAATCTAGATATGATGACCGATGCAGCTATTGCTGAACGTTTAGGATGGAGTGAGGATGAAGCGAGAGACAATATAACCCCTAGAATACGCCGATACGTTGCCGTTCATAACATCACTGATCCTATGGCAGCGCTCGATAGAGTCAAAGAAAATCTAGATATGATGACCGATGCAGCTATTGCTGAACGACTTGGTTGGAGTGAAGAAGACGTAAGAGACATCATTACCCCTGGTATACGCCGATACTTTGCCGTTAATAACACCTCCGATCCTATGGCAGCGCTCGATAGAGTCAAAGAAAATCTAGATATGATGACCGATGCAGCTATTGCTGAACGACTTGGTTGGAGTGAGGAAGACGTAAGAGACATTATTACCCCTGGTATACGCCGCCACTTTGCCGTTTTTAACATCTCCGATCCTATGGCAGCGCTCGATAGAGTCAAAGAAAATCTAGATATGATGACCGATGCAGCTATTGCTGAACGACTAGGATGGAGCGAAGAAGAAGCGAGAGACAATATAACCCCCAGCATACGCCGCCGCTTTGCCGTAGGTAACATCACTGACCCTATGGCAGCGCTCGATAGAGTCAAAGAAAATCTAGATATGATGACCGATGCAGCTATTGCTGAACGACTTGGTTGGAGCGAAGAAGAAGCGAGAGACAATATAACCCCCAGCATACGCCGCCGCTTTGCCGTAAGTAACATCACTGACTCTATGGCAGGTTTGATCGATTATATAGATAGAAAAATCCAATACAGTGGCACTTATTATTCTGGTAAGGAACGCATATTTCCGTCTGAATAATTTAAAATGTAAAAACTTGAGCAGTATTTAAGAATTTAATCTTAGTTAACCTTAATTCACGTATTCTTTTACACATTATCTGATACTTCATTTATTTCAGAAGTGATGTTTTAATTATAGTTAAAAGTTTTGATCTAAAACCATTCATCCAGCCATATAAAACGAACTCATACAAATGAACATCGCATTTTTAGCTTGCTGCATCTCTAGATATTAATATGCTGCATGCTACAATAAATAAGAATGAGAATTATAAAAAAATATAATCTTAAACTTCTTTTTTTACTTGTATCTCTGTTCGTTACCTTTTCTATTTTTGGCAATTCTGCTCGTGCTGCTAACGTAAATAATTTTGTAATTACCAACTATCAGATTGAATACCATCTTTCTAAAGATTCCTCAAACGTTTCTCAATTAACGACCAAAGAAACGATTGAAGCTCAATTTCCAGACTATGACCAGAATCATGGAATAGAAAGATCTGTTCCTAACAGTTTTAATAAGCACTCTACAGATCTCAAGATTAATTCAGTAACTAGTAGCGACGGCACTCCCATGAATTACACGACGTATTCTAGCGGAGATAATACAGTTATTCGAATAGGTGATGCCCAAACCTATGTTCATGGACTTCAGACATATGTAATTTCCTATTCTCAGCAGAACGTCACTAAATTTTATCAAAACTCTAATGATGATGAATTTTATTGGAGTACCAACGGTACCGGCTGGTCGGTACCTATAAATGAATTATCTGTGACTCTTTATGTTGATGACGCATTAGCAAGTTCACTAAATAAATTAATGAGTTGCTATCAAGGATCTTATGGTTCAACAGACAAATGTGAAATCACATCTAGTGGAAATGTGTTTCAGTCTACTTCGCTAAATCTAGCACCAGGTCAAACAACTACCATTGCAATAGGCTTTACTCCTCATACATTTGCAGAATACAAGATGTCTTTAGCCTTAAAACTGTTCTACCTATGGATTTTCCTATTATTCCTCTCTGTACCGATATCTCTAGTATTAGCCGTATGGATTTTCATCAGATATAGGCACGTTGCCTACAGAAAGAAAGATATTGGAACAATAATTCCTCAGTATGTTCCTCCAAAAGACGTGAGTGTATCAGTTGGAGCGCTATTAGTAGATAAGCCAAATTCAATGGTAGCCGCACAAATAATTGATCTTGCAATTAAAGGATATCTAAAAATTTATCAAACCAAAGAATCTTCAATTTTTTCTAGTGCAAATTTTCAGCTCGAAATAGTTAAAGACGTTTCCAAACTTAGAAGCGAAGAAAAACAATTGCTATATGACTTATTTGAATCAACTGACACAGGAACAAAGCTTGATACCAGCTCACTCAAAACCGATACCCTTTTGTATAACAGATTAAAGCAGAGCAAAAAAAGATTGAAGCTTCTTCTTGAAACTCCTTATGGACTAATTGGAAAAAACTCTGATGGTTCTAAAAAAATGAGACTTATTACATTTGTCGCACTTGTTCTTTTGATTTTTACATTGTCGCCATTGATATTTGTTATCTTTATCGCTTCCCTGCTCGTTGGTGCATTTATCAAACCATTGACGGAAAAAGGTTTGGAAATTGCAAGATATATAGACGGTTTGGAGCTATACATAAAAGTTGCCGAAGCAGATAGGATTAAGATGTTGCAAGGGCCTGATACTGCAGAGAAAATTGGCACTAAACTAGATACCGGAGATCATGCGCAACTCGTTAAGCTTTATGAAAAGACCCTGCCATACGCAATAATCTTTGGTCTTGAGAAACAATGGAGTAAGCAGCTAGAGGTTTACTATCAGGACATAAATTATGTGCCACTATGGTATGTTGGACTTAACGGTGGCTTTGATTCAGATACATTCGGCTCTGCTATTTCTGGTTTCTCTGGCGTCGGAGCAAACACAATGACCGGGGGCGCTGGTGGCGGCGGTTTTGCTGGCGGAGGTGGCGGAGGTGGCGGAGGTGGTGGCGGTGGCTGGTAAAAGCTGCGCTATCGTACCTATCCTGCTTACGTCTATTCTCTCAGTTTATGGATTGATGTATAATTTAAGTATAAATAAATGAAGGGTAAAATATGTATTTAGTTTTAATAGTAGCAGTTCTAGTATTGCTTGTTATTGTTGCCGCCGTCATCTACAACGGCTTAGTCAAAACTAACGTAATGGCTGACGAAGCATGGAGCGATATAACTGTTCAACTTAAAAGAAGGTCTGATTTAATCCCTAACCTTGTGAGTACGGTTAAAGGATACGCTACGCATGAGAAGTCAGTATTTGAAGATGTTGCAGCAACACGATCACAGGTGATGTCAGCGCAAGGCCCTGAAGCAACCGCCAAAGCAGATAATGCATTCCAGGCTACAATGAAAAGTTTATTTGCGGTCGCAGAAAACTATCCAGAGCTTAAGGCAAGTGATAATTTCAAGCAATTACAGTCTGATCTTGTGGATACTGAGGATAAAATACAAGCTTCAAGAAGATTCTATAATGGGGTTGTCCGAGACTTTAATACCAAAAGAAAAGTATTCCCAACGAGTATTTTCGCAGGAATGCTGGGCTTCAATAAAGATCGGGAATACTTTGATGTGACTGATTCTGAAAAAGCGTCTATTCAAGAACCAGTAAAAGTAGATTTTAATAAATAATACTTTAGATTACGAGCTTAAGGGTTGTGCGGCTGAAGTACCCTTTTGGTTTTTTCTTTCACTAATAGTTAGCAATCCTATACTTATATAAGAAGCAATTCCAGCTGCAATTAATATCCATGCATAAACAATATAGTCTTTAAAGTGACCATTTATTGGATTCAGTCCTGGATTAGCTGGATTGTACCAAACTTTTACTACATCACCCTTCGCGCTAGGCGGATTAATCAAGCCATCTTCACTTGATAAAAACGTGTAATTTTTGCCATCTACTTTAAATTGAATATGTAATCTGAAGCTCGCATGTGCGATGCGACCGCTTGAGATATAATGTTGAGATTGAACTACGACTCCATTTGTCTGCAGGTACGAGCCGGGGATCCCACCTAAATTAAATACCAAAAAACTGAAAAAAAACATAAATATGCCAAAAATTGAAAGAAATATTTTTGCCGGTCTGTTACTAGTACTCACTAGAAACGTATTGCTCATATGCTAATTATAGCAATTAACTAGAAAGGATAGATTTTGGGCTTTCTATATATTGACAAAAATAGCAAAATAGTGTAATATATTAAAAAATAAAAAAGCGTAAGTAATATAGTTTTTTTAAGGAGTTTTATGAGTAATAATGAAATTATAAAAAATGATAAAAGTGATGGTGATTTATATCTTATTGCTATACCCGATTATCTAGGTGGTGGTTTGATTAAAGAAGAAGAATACAAACCTACACCAGAGACCGTGGGGTATCTGAAAGCGATATTAGGTACACTCCAAGAAGGTAGTGTGATAGATCTTGGATATAGAAGTATGGCGAAAGAGTTTTTTGGATCAGAAGATGGAATTAAGAAACTAGCTCTATTTTCTGACGAAGAAGTAGCCACTAAAATATTCAGAACTACATTTAGTAGCCAAGAACTGAGAGATGAAGAATATGGATTATCTGAATCAATAAGAATGGTATCTCCTATTATTAGTTTAATAGAATCAAAAGAGGGTATGAATATTGATTTATCAGAAGAAGAAAAGCTCTTCCTCGTCCGTTGTGAAGTACTTGAAGGCCTTCGTCAAACTATATCTAAAGAATTAAGTAAGCCCTATCGAGCCGAAGAAGATGTCGAAAATGAAGAACGTATCAGGGTCGATAAAGAAGGTACATATACTTTTGAAGACGAGTCTGTTGCTAATATCGATAAGTCTAAGAGAGTTTTTCTAAAGATGCTTGTTGATGAAGCGCCACTAGTGAAAGACGATAGTACCACTAACCAACTTGAATTTTTGGGTTCTTATGCTACTGATGCAGCAAAACTATCAAGGGATTCAGTTGCTGATTTCTTGAGCGGCAAAATTAAAAGTGTATCTCTTGGCCATCTTCTAAAGGTTCATAGTTACGAATCAGCCGAACACGTAAGCTCGACATTTCTAGCATCCGAAATAGGTAAATTGAGTGTGCTTGCAACACAGACAAGAAATCGTACTTTTGCCTGGAACGGACGTCAGATTGCTTATGACACCCCTTGGTATAGCGTCGTTTCTGGTGGTGATGCTTCACAAAATTAAATAAAATAAAGTAAAAATTATTAACCCCACTTTTGCGTTTAAGCTTAAGTGGGTTTTTAATATAGCGTGTTTGTCCTTTCTTGGCCTTCTTTTATATATCCATGATTACATTGTCTAAATGCCTATCACAATCCTTTAACTATAAAAAGCTTATTGTTTTTCCCAATCAGAAACATACTGAAATATTGCTTGAGGTTTTGCACAAATTTCAATACTAAATGATAATGTCATTGTTTTCATTACCCAACCAATATAGCTCATTGCATAACAAAGTCATAGAACACCAATGCTTAACACTTCTTACGTGTACTTGCAGGATTGTATTTTGATTTGGTACAATGCGCTTATGAATAAAGAAAATACACTAGAATACAAAAAACTAAGAAAATGGAATATTAGAGCAGGGAGTCTGCACCTCCTTTCATTAATTGGCGTGGTTGTGCTCGCGAACAATTTTTCTCTCCCTGTAGTTGCCACCTACATGACAGGCCCTCCGGGATCAAACTCATCGACTGGTCCAATAACCTTGTTTTCAGTTCGAATGGCATATACGATTGGGCTGTTCTTGGCACTATCCGCCTTCTTTCATTTTTATATTGCTTCAAAAAACGTGTTTCCGAGATACATTGAAGGATTGAAGAATAAAAGAAATTATTTTAGATGGGTTGAATACTCACTAAGCTCTACACTAATGATATTCGCTATCGCTCAGCTCAATGGCATCAGTGATTACGCTACACTCCTCGCCATCTGTGGAGTAAATGTTTCAATGATACTTTTTGGATGGTTACAAGAGAGATATGCAAAGCCTGGCGACAAGCAGTGGCTCCCTTTCATATTCGGTTGTATTGCAGGAATTATCCCCTGGATCATCTTCACTATTCAGCTCATCACACCAAAAAACCCATCAAGTGTTCGAGCACCAGGGTTTGTATATGGCATAGTAATTTCCCTCTTCCTACTCTTTAATTGTTTTGCAATCGTGCAGTATTTACAATATCGGGCAAAAGGAAAATGGGCTAACTACCTTCGTGGTGAAAAGGCATACATTATACTAAGTTTTGTTGCTAAATCTCTTCTCGCTTGGCAAATCTTTGCTGGCACACTTGCAGCGAAATAGGCCTTCCCCTTTTAGCAATAATAAAAAATATACACGCTCCATGTTTAAGGAGCGTGTATATTTATCAGTCCTTAGAAAGATTTTAGTACAGCCGACTACAGCGTATAAATCTTGCTCACCAGTAATGCTGCCCATATAAAAGCAATGCTGGCATAGGAATAAAAGTCTCTTATCTTTTATTTTTGATTATCGTATTAGCTAGATTCAGCGGCGTATATGATGCGTGTTATAGAATGGATAGCGTTCGATTGCCTCAGATAACTGGCTCCAGAAAGACGATTTGTATAGATTGAAAGCACGAACGATTGCTTTTTTGTTACTATTATTGCGCTGTCGTGCAAAAAGTTGCCCGCCGCATCATTAAGCCATCCATATTTGTGATACAACACTGTCCCTGTGGGCAGTGCTGCAGGTATTAGCGACTCATCATTCGTATGTTGCATCCAAGAAAGCAGTAACTTAGTATGGCTACTATTAAGAAGCGTTCCCTCATAAAGTTTTTCTAACATTTTACTATCATCGTATGCTGAAATTAGATTATTGTTGCAGTTATATGAAGTAAGCCCAATTGCTTTTGCATAATCTATTATACGATTCCAACCAAGGGTATTATTGAGTGCCGCCCAGGAATCGTTATTGCTTTGATTTATCATTTGTTGCAATTGCCAAAGGGCAGTTTGTTTTTGAATGATTTGCGAAAGACTGAAGTGGCCAAGCTCAACCTCATGCAAGTAATCAAGCGCAGTAAGTACCTTTGTTGTTGATGCACCTTCAAAGGTGGAAGAATAACCAAAAGTTGTAACGGTATTTTGTGGCACCTCTATGAGGCTAACCCCTATCCTTATATCACTGTACGTATGTAGGACGCTATTAATCTGATCTATCAATTGTTGAGACCTTGAAGGTTGTTTTGCCGCGAAGGCAACGTTGCCTACTAAAAACATTGAGCACAAAAAAACAAGGAAAAATCGTTTCATGAGAATGTTATTATAGAATCAGTAACTATTTTTTGCAATTATCGGATATTGGGTATCTTTTCAATTTTTTGATCCCAATCATGCCAAATAAAAAGATCATCATTGCTTGTTCTATTGAGTTGGCTGGCGAGACGGATTCGTTTTCCCCCATTGAGCGATCTTTCACTTTTGGTAACTCTCATTCCACCACTATATTCTTTTGAAGTAGGTGGTAAAAAATGCGCATGACCCGATAGTACTATTTTGTCGGTCGCGGTAACAGGCTTAGCCGCTGTAGCATTTCTAAGGCTAAATATTTGTTTAGGTATTGCTTCGTTTTGAGAATAATCCGGAAATCTATCATTACTAAGCTCTTGTGCCAAGTTTTCAAGTTCTTCTTTTTGTATTTCCCAGGGAACGTCTGGGATAACTCCAGCATGAGTTGCGATAAAATCATCGGTTTCATAATACATAGTAATAGCGTGGAGCACTGCTAGATGACCAGCTCTTCTCAAGGCGCCTTTTAGATTTTCCTTTGTTCTTTCAGATTTATCGAAAGGTAAGCCGTAAGCTCGAACGGTATTATTTTCAATCATGTGCCAGTAAGAGGTGTACATGTGATTAACATAAGGATCCTTGGCATAAAGCGCACCCAGTAGAACAAACTCATGATTTGCCATAGTCATTATAGCCTTATTGCCGAGTTCTTTCATCAATTCCAGTAATCTTGAAACATTATTTTCACTATCTAGATAGCCTTTTTGATCTACGACATCTCCTAGAAAGACAAAGCCAATACTGTCGTTATCATATTTGTCGATAACCTTTTCGAGTAATTTGCTTTCCCCATGTAAATCTGGAATCACAATATGTTTTTCGAAGCGCTGGGGAATTGTAAAATATTTATTCTTCATCTTCTTGTTGAGCTATTTTAACAGCGTATTTTGCAATTTTTTTCGCTACATTTATGCCTGTTATTTTTTCTATGCCAAGGCCAGGATTTGAATTATATTCAATTACGAAATCCCCAGCTTCACTATCTGTCATTATATCAACTCCTACTATCCCCAGACCACTCGCTTGAGCAGTTTTTAAAGCAAGTTCGGCCTGAGCATCGGTTAAAACATACTTTTTTCCACTTCCTTTTTTACTTAGATTTGCTCTAAATTCTTTTTCATCACCCTGACGCTGCATGCTTGCGACTATTCTATTGTCTATAATAAAAACCCTAGTATCAATATTTGATGGAGTTATCATTCTCTGTACCAATGAGGGGTCACTTTTGGATTCCATATGTGAAATTGCACTTCTACGTGATTCTAATATCGTTACCCCATTACCGCACGATCCCCTTCTTGTTTTCGAAATTATTGGTTGAGTCGGATCTTCTTGTATAAGATCTATCACATCACGTTGAATTTTTTTATTCCCTATATCAACCGGTGCAATCGTTCTTGGCGTCGGTATGCCATACTCAGCCATTCGTATGCCAGAGAGCAATTTGTCACCAGCAATATAGATTGCTTCAGGTTCATTCGTGACCGGAACATCCATAGCCACGAATTGCGCAACAACTGCTCGTCCCATTTCAGATCCACTGCCAAGACGAATAATAGCTGAATCAATTTCAACCGGAATAAGCCCAGACGAGGTTTTATGTAAAAGTGAGCTCTCACCTTCGCCAAGTGAAATTAATGTATTCTTGATGGCAATTGCCGCAACACTGTGGCCTAATCGCTCTAATTCATAGGCGATACGCTTATTGCTCGCAGTTTCTTTATATGGATTAGATCGAATTATTCCAATGTTCATTGTTTCTCCAGTAAATAGTAATCATTCAAAAAAAGAGAGCCTTCAGTATCGTCTTTA